>Ga0209358_10000299_pt1 | contig 44443 bp, 37 predicted proteins | sample LauGreFa1BDMLBSN_2_FD_187574 | JGI IMG/M metagenome (GOLD analysis project Ga0209358, IMG submission 187574) | Freshwater lake microbial communities from Lake Michigan, USA - Fa13.BD.MLB.SN (SPAdes) (version 2) | ecosystem: Environmental > Aquatic > Freshwater > Lake | place: Lake Michigan, USA... | reverse complement strand
GATATTTCTTAATTCATCTAATTCAGTATGTATACCATCTCTAATAAAACCGCCTTTTACTGTAGTTGCTGGAGGTTGATCCAACAGGGTAGTGCTGATTTTTTCTTTAGCTACTTCGCAATTAGTTAATTGATTACTTAGTTGATGCAAATATTCATTCTTGCATCCAGCATAGATTGCTTTTACAGATGCTACTGCTTCTAAAGATTTTCCTAATTGTTGTAATTCTCTGGGTTGTATTTTTCTACTAGCCAATTTGCTTGCCAATCTTTCCAAATCACCACAAGATTCAATCAATGCACTACTTTGAGTTCTTTCTTCTTTGGATTGTATTAAATAATCAACTGCATTTAATCTAGCATTGATTTGTGCAATGGATTGTAATGGGAAGATGAGCCATCTCTTTAATAATCTTGCACCCATGGGGCTTTTAGTATGGTCCAATATTTCTAATAAGCCTTTTTTATCTGCACCATTGCCTATCAATTCTAAATTTCGAATGGTAAATTTATCCATCCATAAAATATCTTCTCTTTGTATAGGACTAATAGAATGGATATGTTGTAAATGTGGATGCTCCGTTTCTTTTAAATAATGCAAGATGGCACCTGCGGCAATAATGGACTTGCTTTGTCCTTCCATACCAAAACCTTTTAAGGTTTGGGTTTGAAATTGTTTTAACAATAAGTCATTCGCATAAGGAGCATCAAAAATCCAACTATCTAAACCATAAGAATAAAATCCTTGACCAAAATGTTCTTTAAACATAGCTTGGTCTTTTTTGGAAAATAAAATTTCTGCTGGTTGTAAACTTTGTAATAATTTATCTAGGTATTCAAAATTGCCTTCTGCAGTTAAAAATTCTCCAGTGGTAATATCTAAAAATGCTAATGCGCCTAATTCGTTTTCAACATAAATAGCAGCTAAAAAATTATTCTCTTTATGGGCTAATAATTTATCGTTGGTAGCAATGCCAGGAGTTAACATATCTGTGACACCTCTTTTCACGATGCCTTTTACCGATTTAGGATCTTCCAATTGATCACAAATGGCTACTCTGTGTCCTGCTTTTACCAGTTTGTGTAAATAAGTATCTAAGGAGTGATGAGGAAACCCTGCAAGTTCACTACTTGAAGCTGCACCATTGTTTCTCTTGGTTAATGTAATACCCAATACTTTGGATGCAATCACTGCATCTTCACCAAAAGTTTCATAAAAATCACCTACTCTAAATAATAAGATGGCATCAGGGTATTTTTGCTTAATAGCCCTATGTTGCTGCATGAGAGGGGTATCGGAACTAGATTTTGCCATGGGTGACAAACCTACATAATTTTTCATAAAAAGCGTACTTTTGCATATGCGTAAATTGAGCATGGATGAATTGGGTAGGATGTCTGTTGCCGACTTTAAAATAGCGCCTAAAAAGCCTATTGTAGTAGTGATGGATCAAATAAGAAGCATGCACAATGTTGGCAGTGTATTTAGAACAGCAGATGCCTTTTTAATCAATGGGATTTGTCTATGTGGTTTCACTCCACAACCCCCACACAGAGATATTCATAAAACAGCTTTAGGTGCAACTGAATCGGTAGATTGGATGTATTATGAACATACTATTGATGCAGTAACTGCTTTAAAAAAGCAAGGTTATAAAGTATATGCGATTGAACAAACGGAAGGTAGTATCCCACTGAATCAATTTGACAAAAAGGAGGAGCCCATTGCTTTTGTTTTTGGTAATGAAGTGGATGGGGTAGACGCATCTGTGATTGCCCTTTGTGATGGGGTGATTGAAATTCCACAATGGGGCATGAAACATTCTTTAAACATTTCTGTAGCAGCAGCTGTTGTGTTGTGGGAATTTGTGAGATCTTAAAAAAGTAAAATGAATCCAATAAAAGATTATTTAAGTTTAGTGAAGTTTTCCCATACCATTTTTGCAATGCCTTTTGCATTAATTGGTTTTGTATTGGGATTAAGATATAACTGGATCCATCATCTGTCTATTGAAAATATTGGGTTTAAGTTTTTCTTGGTCATTGTTTGTATGGTCACAGCAAGATCTACAGCGATGGCTTTTAATAGATACTTGGATAGACATTTTGATAAATTAAATCCAAGAACAGCCATCAGAGAAATTCCAGCAGGAATTATCAAAGCAGAAAAAGCATTGGTTTTTATAGGAATCAATATGGCATTATTTATTACGGCTACTTACTTTATTAATGCTATTTGTTTTTATTTATCACCTGTTGCCTTATTCGTGATTTTGTTTTATAGCTATACAAAACGATTTACCTATTTATGTCATTTGGTGCTGGGTATTGGATTATCCCTTGCGCCCATTGGTGCTTATTTGGCGGTAACGGGCAGTTTTGCCCTTTTACCTTTGTTATTTTCTTTTGCAGTGGTATTTTGGGTAAGTGGATTTGATATTATTTATGCATTGCAAGACATTGATTTTGATCAATCTCAATCTTTATATTCTATACCAAGTTATTGGGGTTTAGAAAAGGCTTTAAACATTGCAAGGCTATTGCATGTATTTTCTGCTATTTTCGTAGTAGTTGCATTTTATTTAGGGGGATTTCATATTTTATATTTACTTGGATTATTCGTATTTATTGGAATGTTATTGTACCAGCATAGTATAGTAAAGCCCAATGACCTAAGCAAAGTGAATATTGCTTTTATGACTGCGAACGGAATTGCGAGTGTGGTTTTTGGGGTGATTGTAATTGCATCTATCTTTATTCAAATTTATTTTTAAACAAGTGGCTAGAATTCTTTGTATAGATTACGGTGGAAAAAGATCTGGTATAGCAGTGACCGATCCATTGCAAATTATTGCTACTGGATTAACCACCGTGGACACCAAAGATTTGTTTACCTATTTAGAAGCATATTTTAAAGCAGAGCCTGTGGAGCTGATTTTAATAGGGGAGCCGATGAATTTAGATGATACCCCCACTCATGCTACACCTTTAGTGTTAAAAGCCATTGAACTGCTTAAAAAGAAGTTCCCCAACATTCCCATTCAAACAGTTGACGAAAGATATAGTTCTAAAAATGCGGTTAGAGCAATGGTTGAAATGGGCATGAAAAAGAAGGATCGACGAAATAAGAAAACCATTGACCAAATTGCCGCTACCATTCTTCTTCAGGAATATCTCCATAACAAGGCTTAAACTGCCTATTTATTTCTACCTTTGTGGTCAAATAAGTTGATTGTATGATTTTACCTATTGTTGCCTATGGAGCAACGGTATTAAGAAAGGTTTGTAAGCCCATTGAAGCCAATTACGAGGGCTTGGGAAAGCTGATTGAAGATATGTGGGAAACCATGTACGAGAGCAACGGCGTGGGCCTTGCTGCGCCACAGATTAATAGAGATATTCGTTTATTTGTGATGGATAGTGCTCAGATTTTTGCGAATAGCGAACCAGAGGATGAGGCTTATTCAGATGCACCAGGTATCAAAAGAGCATTTATTAATCCGCAGATCATTGAAACAGGTGGAAAAGAGTGGATTTATAATGAAGGTTGTTTGAGCATTCCTAAAATCAGAGAAGATGTTTCCAGACCTGAATCCGTTACACTAGCTTATTTGGATGAGCAGTTCAAAGAACATACAGAAACATTTCACGGTATCACTGCAAGAATCATCATGCATGAGTATGATCATATTGAAGGAAAGTTGTTTATTGACTATATCAAACCTTTAAAGAAGAAATTATTGCAAGGAAAATTAAATGATATCTCAAAAGGTAAAATGAGAGTGGACTATAAAATGACCTTGGGTAAATAATGATTTTCAAACTTATGAATACTATGCGTAGATTTTTTATATCCTTATCTTTTATTTTAATTGGTTTTTTAGTAAATGCACAGGATACTACATTGAAAATTGATAATGGATCTTTTACTTTAACAGATGCGATTGTTAGAAATAATTTTGATTACAAAGCAATTTTACAAAGAATCAAAGAAGATACTAGTTTTTATAAAGCCTTTAAGACTTTAAGAACCATTGGGTATAGTTCTTACAACTATATTCAGATGAGAGATAAGAATGAAAAAGTAATTGCTACATTAAATAGTAAAACCAGACAGAACAAAATAGGAGGTTGCAGAACCATGGATGTATTGGAGGAGAATGTATCTGGGAATATGAAAGATGCGAATGGTGATTATAATTATACCACACCTGCCTTGTACGCTAGTTTATTTTTTACCAAAGGCACCATTTGCGGTGAGACCAATATTGTGAAAGGGAAAGTAAGAACAGTGAGTGGTTCTGGTTTAAGCAAAGCAAAGGATCAATTAAAGATGTTGTTTTTTAATCCTGGTAAAAAAATTCCGGGTATTCCCTTAATTGGCAATAAGTTAGATTTATATGATGAGTCTGCGCACGAACTATATGATTACAAATTAGATTATGTAGACTATCATGGTCAGTTGGTGTATATGTTTGAAGTGAAGCCAAAGGATGATTTAGGGTTTTTCTCTAAGAACAATGTAGTGGTAGATCAGATGACCACTTGGTTTAACCCTAAAACATTAGAAGTATTGGGTCGTAATTATGCGCTAAGTTATAATGCGGGCGCTTATGATTTTAATGTACAAATGGAAGTGGAAATGACCTATTTCAATGGGCAATTGGTACCAAAGATTTTAAGATATAAAGGCAATTGGGATGTAATCTTTAAGAAAAGAGAGAAAGGTATTTTTACTGCAACCTTATTTGACTTTAAAGAAGCTCAATAATACAAGCTATTCTATTAAGAAGCTCTGTTCGATATATTTGACTACTTCCACTAAACTTCCCGTCTCATTGAATACACGAAGTTGTCTATCCGCTCCAGTACCTGTTGCAAATATTTGATGTATTTTATCAATATGATGTCGGCTGCCTAAATCATCCACCACATCATCTACAAATTCTAATAACTCAATAATTAATTCTTTGGTAGGGATCTCTTTTTCTTTTCCAAAATCAATCAATTTCCCATCTATTCCATATCTACTTGCTCTCCATTTGTTTTCATTGATTAAAGCACGTTGATAATTAATGAAATTAATATTTTGGCGTCTTAAAGTATAAATCTTTGCACAGATGGCTTGGAAAATGGCAGTAATAGTAATGGTTTCCTGAATGGTCATAGGAATATCACAAATCCTAAATTCGATTGTATTATAAATAGGGTGTACTCTTAAATCCCACCAAATCTTTTTAGCATTGTCAATACAATTGGTTTTGATCAACAATTGTACAAAGCTTTCGTAGGCCTCAATGCTATCAAAATAATCTGGGATACCTGTTCTAGGAAACTTATCAAACACTTTAGAACGATAGGATTTATAACCTGTATTGCGGGTTTCCCAAAAAGGAGAATTGGTACTTAATGCATATACATGAGGTAAAAAATAACGAGCTGTATTGGCAATATGAATAGCCATACGACGATCTTCCATTCCCACGTGTACATGTAATCCAAAGATTAAATTACTTCTTGCAGCTTGTTGTAATTCGTTTAGTAATTCCTGGTACCTGGTTTGATCTGAAACCAATTGAGTTTCCCATAAGCTAAAAGGGTGGGTACCTGAAGCCCCAATACTATACCCTAATTGTTTTGCTATAGAAGATACGCCAGTCCTTAAAGATTTAATTTCTTGGTAGGCTTCATCTACGTTTTGACAGATGGCAGTGCCTACTTCAACCACCGCTTGATGCATTTCTGCCTTGATCTTTTCCTTAAACAACAATTGGCCCTCATTTACAATAGCTTGTTGATGGCTTTTCAATTCTTTGGTAGTAGGATCAAGTATCATATACTCTTCTTCTACACCAATCGTAAATTGTTGTAAGTAGTCTTTGGACATATGCTAATTTACTACAATAAAAAACCCCCACCAAATGGTGAGGGTTTTTTGATATTCATAGTGAATACTAGAAAATATAACGAACACCCAATTGAACTTGGTAACGAGAAGCATTACCAGTATCATGTCTCCATGAATTTTGTAATGGGGTTCTTGTAGTTGTGTTGAAATAAGGGAATGTGAAAATTGGCATATTTCCTCTGAAATTTCCAGTAAAGTTTAATGGGGTAGTTGTTGTTGGTACATCGTATACTCCCAAGTTTTTACTTAACAAGTTTGTGAAGTTGTAAATATCAGCAGTGAAACGTAAAGTTTGCTTTCTTCCTTTTACATTGAATGTTACATCTTGAGTAATATTCAAATCAACTCTACCTGTCCAAGGTAATACAACTGCATTTCTTTGAGCAATTTGACCTCTATTTTTTGATAAATAAGGGTTGTTGTCAATGAACCAGCTTAATTGAGACCATAACTCTTGTTGAGTTCTAGTATCACCAGGTGCGTTAGTTAATGCAATCTCAGTAGCATTTCTTGGAATATACATCAAGTCATTTTGGAAACCATCATTATTTAAATCATTCGCGTAGATGTATGAAGTTGTGTAGTTTGGAGCAACTTCAGCAAAAATACCAAATGAAGTTGAGTAATGCTTTAAGTACTCTAACTTATAAATTGCTTGCGCAATAAATCTATGAGGTAAATAGTTGTTAGAATATCCTTGTGTAAATGCATTAGAGTTGTTGAAGACTGGCTTAGAACCCCACATTGTAGATGCAGTAGAACCGTTTACAGTAGCATCTTTTGCTTCTTGGTAGTTATAGGCTGCACTTACAAACAAGTTTTTGAATGTTCTTTGAACTTGTACAAACAATGTGTTTACATAACCCACATTAGCGTTGGTCATGTAAATAGCATTACCAATTGCTGGGTTACCTGGAGTGTTACCTGCTAAGCTAACACCACCTACTCTGATATTTGGATATACAGAAGTTGAAGGATATCTTGTTCTTCCATCTACTAAAGTAATTAAACCAGTAGAAGGCAATACGATGTTTTGGAAAACAGTCGCGTTGATATTTCTGATATGCGTAGCTTCCACAGTAATAGTGAATCCAAATAATTTCTTATCAGCACCTAATGTGGTTTTCCAAACTTGAGGGAATCTATAATTTGGATCAGCAACGTTGATATTATATGATCTAGATAAACCAGCAGTTACAGTTGGTCTGTATGCGTTCACGTCAGGAGAGAATACAAATCCTGTACCATCTGTGATCTGTCCAAACAATGCCATACCAGAGTTAGAAGCTTGGTTTGAAATCCATACAAATGGCGGTGCACCTTGGAATAAACCAGTACCACCTCTAAATTGTAAAGTTTGATCAGAGAATACATCCCAGTTATAACCAATTCTTGGTGAAATTTGTACTGCTGTATTTGGAGCAGCACCAGTATTTGCACGAATTCCGTTATAGAATCTAGATAAAGTATCTACTACAGGATTGTACAAGAAAGTGTTATAGAATTGAGTGTAATCAGCTCTTACACCATAAGAAACAGTGAAGTTGTCTTTGATCTTCCATTTATCTTGTAAGAATACACCTAACTCTAAACTCTTTGGTCCTACTAATGGGAACTCACCACCACCTAAAGTGTAAGATAAGTCATATCTAACAGCAGCTTTAGTACCTTCCGCAGATGCGTAGAAGTCAGCTAAGCTGTTGAAACGATATACCCCTTGGAAAGCAGGAGAGAAACCGTTAGCATACTTTTTGAAAGAGTTTTGTGTACCAATTGTAATCTCATGATTACCGATGTATTTTGTAAATACATCATTCAATTGGAATACGTCTGTATTCAATAAGTTGTTATAAGTGAATTGCTCGTATCCAAAAGAAGTGAATGGGTTATTACTACCATCTAAGATATCAACTAAAGGGAAATCAGTTTTAGAAGATAAAGAAGAACGGAAGTCTCTTAATTGAGTATAACCAACTTGTAATTTATTGTTTGCACTGTTAGAGAAACGAGTGTTCAATTCCGCAATAATCACATTTGCGTTGTTGTTGATTACATAACCAGCACCATAGAAAGGCATTGCAGTTACACCTGGTCTTCTACCAATAGATGTATTCAATGCACCTGAGTTAGATGGTGGAATTTCAGAGAAAGACTTTAAGTAGTTATACTTAATAGTAAATGTGTTATTAGCATTAATGTTCCAATCGATCTTAGCAGTCAAACGCTTAGAACCAGAAGAATAAGAATATCCTTGGTATGGTCCTGGATCAAAATTGTACTTAGTCTTTAAGAAAGTAGCTAATGCATCTAAATCAGAAGCTTTCGCTGTTGATACAGTTGTACCATTTGGTACATTATTCGCACTAGCAGCTACCCATGGAGTACCTGGAACAGTATTGCTTTCTTGTTCACCGTTGATGAAGAAGAATAATTTATTTTTAATGATTGCACCACCTACTGTGAAACCTTTAAGGTCATAAGTGAAATCTTGCTTTGGCAATTTGATAGAACCTACATCGTATGATTGCCAATCTTTGTTTCTGAAATATTCATACACTGAACCAAATGTTTGGTTTTTACCAGATCTAGTTACAGTATTGATACCAGCACCGTTAAATCCTCCGTATTTTACATCAAATGGAGAAGTGTTAATTTGGATTTGCTCAATCGCATCCAAAGAAATTGGGTTTGAACTAGTTTGACCACCAATGTCAGAAGCTAAACCAAATGAGTTGTTGAAGTTAGCACCATCTACAGTGATATTGTTTAATTGAGAACTGATACCTTGGAAAGAAGTTCCGTTTGCAGATGGAACTAATTTTGTGATATCTCTCCAACTTCTTGAAGTAGTAGGAGTACCTTCAATTAATTTTCTGTTGATTGTTTCTTGACCACCCGTTCTGTTCGCACTAAATACTCTGTCTGAACCTGATCTAACAACTACTTCTTTCAAAGTATTTGAAGTTTCAGTAAGCGTAAAATTTTGTCTATGCGCTTGTCCTAATGTTAAATTGATATCATTTGCAGTTTCAGTTTTGAATCCTACAAAAGATGCAGTGATGGAATAAGGTCCACCAATTTTAACGTTAGTAAAGTTGTAACGACCATCTTGACGAGTAGAAGTAGTATACTTCGTACCAGTTGGTTCATGGATAGCTACAATAGTAACACCAGCAATGCCAGTCTTACCGCTCAAAACGATACCCTGAATTTCAGAAGTAGTTTCTTGAGCTTTTGCACCCAAAGCGATTGATGTAACCATCAATAACGATAGGAGAAATTTCCCGATTGTTTTCATACCTGATTGTTGTTTGTTTTAGTGATGCAAAGAAACTAAAAGAAACTGTATAATAAGATATCAGGTTTTAAGTTTTTATTAACATATAGTAGCAAATTGAATTTTTCAATTACTTATATATATAAATAAAAATATATATTATTTATCGATGATAAGAATTCTCGGATTCATTCTCCCTTTCTTTGTCATAGGCTTTGATAATCGCTTTCACCAATTTATGCCTTACCACATCTTCCTCATCTAATTCGATATGGGCAATGCCATCAATATCTTTTAAAATTCTAGAAGCTTTTTCTAAACCGCTTCTTTGATTTCTTGGTAAATCCACCTGGGTAGGGTCGCCAGTAATGATAGCTTTTGCATTTGCACCAATACGCGTTAAAAACATTTTTATTTGTAAATCATTAGCGTTTTGTGATTCATCCAAAATGATAAATGCATTGTCTAATGTTCTACCTCTCATGTAGGCGAGTGGTGCGATTTCAATGGTGCGTGTTGACATGTAATAGCCTAGTTTATCAGCAGGAATCATGTCGTCTAATGCATCATACAATGGTCTTAAATATGGATCAATTTTTTCTTTTAAATCTCCAGGTAAAAATCCTAAACTTTCTCCTGCTTCTACGGCAGGTCTTGTTAAAATAATTTTCTTTACTAATTTATTTTTTAATGCTCTCACTGCTAATGCAACAGCAGTATATGTTTTACCGGTACCTGCAGGTCCAATCGCAAATACAATATCATTTTTATCTGCAGCAGTCACCATCTTTTTTTGATTCGCAGTTCTTGCTCTTACTGTTTTTCCATTAGGTCCAAATACCAATACTTCGTTAGGGTTTTTATCTACAAAATTGTCAATCACTTCTGCATCATCACCGCCTAAAATTTGTTCAAAATAATTTTCACTCAAATGGCCATTACGCTCCATGTACTGAATGATTAAATCAATTTTTTCTTTGGCTGCTTCAATTTGTTCTGGTGCACCACTTAATTTGATTTGAGTGCCTCTAGATAAAATTTTTAATAAGGGAAATTTCTTTTTTAGAATATCGAATTTGTTGTTGTTAACACCAAAGAATTCAATGGGATTAACTGTCTCTAGATTGATAATAGTGTCAGTCAAGGGATTTGATTTAAAGGGTTAGTGTGTTATTAAATCTACTAACACAATTTAAAAGACAGAGTTTATAAATACAAGTAATAAATACGCACAATTGTGGATTACTAAAATGATAACATTCAGTTCATTTTAGTATTTTATAGAAATAGGAATGAATATTTTTATTTCGCCAACTTTAAAGTGCTAATCATTTGCTTTGGATCGGAAGCCTTGAAAACAGTGGTTCCTGCAACTAAAACGTCTGCACCTGCAGCAACTAATGCAGCAGCATTGTTTTCTGTAACACCTCCATCAATTTCTATGAGGGTGGCAGCTCCAGCGGCTGTAATCAATTTCTTTAGCGCTTTTACTTTTTCATAGGTATGCTCTATAAATTGCTGACCTCCAAAACCAGGGTTTACACTCATCACACAAACCACATCAATATCTTGTATCACATCTTTTAATAGATCAACTGATGTATGTGGATTTAATGCAACACCCGCTTTCATGCCATGCGCTTTAATTTGTTGTAATGTGCTATGTAAATGAGAACAGGCTTCGTAATGTACCGTTAATATATCTGCTCCAGCTTTCTTAAATGCTGCAATATATTTTTCAGGAGATACAATCATTAAGTGCACATCCATTACTTTAGTAGTGGTACTTTTTATTTGTTCAATAATGGGTAAACCATAACTTATATTAGGAACAAAACATCCATCCATTACATCTAAATGAAACCATTCCGCTTCTGATTCATTTAACATGTTGCAGGCTTTCCCTAAGGCTAAAAAATCGGCAGCTAATAAGGATGGGGCAATGATGGGCATACACTGAATTTCTTACAAAATTAAGTACTTTTGCACTCAATTTAAAAAGTATATGCGTAAGTTCATTTTCATGGTTACAGCTTTATTAAGCTTTGTAGCTGCATTTAGTCAACAAGATTCGATATTGTTTGCTGGAGAGCGTCATTTTAAAAATGTAATTCAATTAACCAATGGGGGAGATAATGCAGAAGCTTATTGGAGCTATGATAGCAAGCGAATTACTTTTCAGAGATCCAATACCAAAGAGGGTGTGAATTGTGATCAAATCTTTATGGGGGTTGTTCCTACAAATAATTCAACAGCTTTTACTTACAAATCAATTAGTGGGGGAAAGGGAAGAACCACCTGTTCTTATTTTATGCCAGATGGTAAACATATTATATATGCATCTACTATCGGCGGTGGAATGGATTGTCCTCCTCCAGTGGATAGAGCAAAGTATGGAAATAAATATATCTGGCCTTTATACAATACCTATGATATTTATATGGCAGATACCACTGGGAAAATAGTGAAGCAATTAACAAATGCTAAAGGGTATGATGCTGAAGCAACGCTTTCTTATGATGGAAAAAAAATGATTTATTGCAGTGATAAGGATGGTGATTTAGAATTGTATGTGATGGACATTGCATCTGGTAAAGAAAAAAGAATCACGCACACATTAGGATATGATGGCGGTGCATGGTTTAGTCCAGACGGAAAGAAAATCGTCTGGAGAGCAAGCAGACCAAGTACTCCAGAAGAAGTGGAAGAATATACCTCTTTATTGAAAGAGGGCATGGTAGCTCCTACAAAGATGGAAGTATGGATTGCAAATGCAGATGGAACTGATGCAAAACAAATCACTCATTTAGGTCAAGCAAATTGGGCGCCTAATTTTACGCCAGATGGAAAGCATATTATTTTTTGTAGCAATCACGAATACAAAAGAGGTTTTCCTTTTAATATGTATTTAATAGATTTAGAAGGAAATCATTTGGAAAAAATAAGCAGAGACAAAGGTTTTGATGCTTTCCCTATGTTTAGTTTTGATGGAAAGAAAATTATATTCGCATCCAATAGAAATAATGGTGGTTCAAGAGATACCAATTTATTTGTGGCTGATTGGGTAGAATAGTTTATTTTAGAATCTCAAAATTTATCTTATGAATACAGGTTTATTACACTTACATAATGCCTTAAGATGGTTGATTTTAATTGCATTGATATTTGCCATAGTTCAATTGTTACTTCAAAAAGATGCATTAAAAACAAGTAAAGTATTGTTGATTAGTGCACATACTACTTTGCTATTGGGTTTGTATCAGTATTTTTTTGGTCCGGTAGGCTTTTTCTTTATCAAAAATATGGGGATGGCAGCGGCTATGAAGGATAAGGTTACCCGTTTTTGGGCGGTAGAGCATATCTTAACCATGATCATCGCCATTGCCTTGATTACCATTGGTCATGTGAAATACAAGAAGGGGGGAAGTCCAAGAACCACCCTTATTCTTTACATCCTAGCTTTATTGTTGATTTTTGGAGCCATTCCTTGGCCATTTAGAACAGAGATCGCAAGGCCATTGTTTCCAGGAATGGGTATGTAGTATATAATTAATTGATTTACAAGCTATTGTGAATATTTTGAAAAGGGGAAGCTGCGCTTCCCCTTTTATTTTGGGCTTTTTAGAAGAATTAACCGGTATTTTTTCTTAATTCCATTCATTTCCATATCTTTGCAACCCCAAAATAAGTATGTCAAAACAACCGCTGATCAAACAAGATGGAGTAATTATTGAAGCACTGAGCAATGCTATGTTCAGAGTAAAGCTTGAAAATGGTCACGAAATCTTAGCAACAATTTCTGGAAAAATGCGCATGCACTACATCAGAATTTTGCCAGGTGATAAAGTGGGAGTAGAGATGAGTCCATATGACTTAACAAGGGGAAGAATTATTTTTAGACATAAATAATTCAATAAAAATAAAAGAACAAGTAGAATAATATTTTAAAAACACAAAGATGAAAGTTAGAGCATCTATCAAAAAACGTAGTGCCGATTGCAAGATCGTGAAGCGTAAAGGTAAATTATACGTAATCAACAAAAAGAATCCTCGCTTTAAGCAAAGACAAGGATAGTAACCATTTAAGTAAATAAAAACAAGTTTTAAAATATGGCTCGTATTGCCGGTATAGACTTACCAAAAAACAAAAGAGGAGAAATAGGATTACAATACATTTTCGGTATTGGACATTCTACTGCTCGTTATATCTTAGACAAAGCAAGTATCAGTTACGATAAAAAAGTAAATGAGTGGAATGATGATGAGCAAACTGCTATTCGTAATATCATCAATGCTGAATTCAAAGTAGAAGGTGCTTTACGTAGTGAAGTATCTATGAGCATTAAGCGTTTATTAGATATCGCTTGTTACCGTGGTTTACGTCACAGAAAAGGGTTACCTGTTCGTGGTCAAAGAACTAAAACGAACTCACGTACTCGTAAGGGTAAGCGTAAGACAGTTGCTGGTAAGAAGAAAGTAGCTAAAAAATAATAACCTAGGGTAATGTTGGGCAACTAACATTACCCTTTGCTATATAAATCCCTATCAGTATTGGATCCTGTTTGAACAACAGGGGAGATATGATAAGGTTTCCGCCTCGGCGGAATTTTCTATTAAATAACCCGCTCTGTTTTTGGTAAAAAATAGGGCACACCTCAAGTAAAATGGCTAAACCACAAAAAGCACAAAACAGTGCAAAAGCAGCTGCAAAAAAGAGAGTCGTTAAAATCGACGCAGCTGGCGAAGTGCGTATCAACGCAAGTTTCAACAATTTAATCATCGCATTCACTAACAAAGCTGGTCAAGTAATTAGCTGGAGCAGTGCTGGTAAAATGGGCTTCAGAGGTTCTAAAAAGAACACTCCTTATGCAGCTCAAATGGCAGCAGCTGACGCAGCAAAAGTAGCTTTAGACGCTGGTGTGAAAAGAGTGGATGTATTTGTTAAAGGTCCAGGTTCTGGTCGTGAAGGAGCTATTCGTTCTATTTCACAATCAGGTATCGAAGTAACTTCTATCCGTGACGTGACTCCAATGCCACACAACGGTTGTCGTCCTCCAAAACAAAGAAGAGTATAATCGATTATTTAAACATTTTAATAACAGGGTGTTTCATTCATTTTAGATTTTTACTGATGAAACATCGACACTAAAAAATCACAAAACAAGCATTATGGCACGTTACACAGGTCCCAAAACAAAGATTTCCCGCATTTTCGGCGAACCTATCTTAGGAAACGCAAAATGGTTGGGTAAAAACAGCAACCCTCCAGGTCAACATGGTGCGCAAAGAAAGCGTAAGCAATTAGGAGAGTATGCATTACAATTAAGAGAAAAGCAAAAAGCAAAATACACTTATGGTGTATTAGAGCGTCAATTCCGTAAAACATTTGAAGAAGCATCTCGTTTAAAAGGTGTTAAAGGTGAAAACTTGATCAAATTGTTGGAAGCTCGTTTAGACAATACCATTTTTAGAATGGGTTTAGCAGCTAGCCGTCCAGAAGCACGTCAGTTGGTAGCTCATAAGCATATCGCAGTAAACGGTGAAGTTACAAACGTACCTTCTTACACATGTAGACCAGGTGATGTAATCACTTACCGTCCTAAGAGTGCACACAATTCTTCTATCGTAAGCAAACAACGTCCTTCAAACACTAAGTTTAGCTGGGTGGATTGGAATCCAAACACGAATACTGGTACATTCATTGCAATGCCAGAGCGTGAAGCAGTTCCAGAGAATATTAAAGAGCAATTAATCGTTGAATTGTATTCTAAATAGTAGCACTTAACAACATTTCTTTCTACGGAAAGATTCAAATAAAAAAAAGTTTACCATGGCAATATTAAGTTTTCAAAAACCAGATAAAATTGTTTTACAAAAAGCAAATGACTTTGAAGGACAATTCGAATTCCGTCCATTGGAGCCAGGTTTTGGTTTAACATTAGGGAACGCTTTAAGAAGAGTTTTATTAAGCTCTTTAGAAGGTTTTGCAATTGTGGGTATCAAGATAGAAGGTGTAGACCACGAGTTTGCAACTATCAAAGGAATTACAGAAGACGTAACAGAAATGATCTTAAACTTAAAGCAAGTTCGTTTTAAGCGTAAGGGTGATCAAGACGTTAGTTCTGAAAAATTAACTTTATCTATTAAAGGTGGTAATGAGTTTAATGCTGGTCATATTGGCGATGCATCTGCTCAATTCCAAGTAATGAATCCTGAATTAGTGATTTGTACAATGGATCCTTCTGCTAAATTAGATATTGAATTAACGATTAACAAAGGCCGTGGTTATGTACCAGCTGAAGAGAATAAGTTAAAAGAAATGCCATTTGGTTATATCGCTATAGATTCTATTCATACTCCAATTAAAAATGTGAAGTATTTAATGGAAAACTATCGTGTGGAGCAAAGAACAGACTACGAAAAATTAATCTTAGAAGTTGCTACTGATGGCACAATACATCCTGAAGATGCTGTAAAGCAAGCTTCAAGAATCTTGATCCAACACTTAATGATTATCACTGATGAGAATATCACTTTTGATAACAAAGAAGACAAGAAAGAAGATGTAGTAGATGAGCAAGTTCTACAATTAAGAAAAGTATTAAAAACTCCATTAGAAGATTTAGATCTTTCTGTGCGTGCATTTAACTGTTTAAAGGCTGCTAAAATTAACAGCTTGAGCGAATTAGTTCAATATGAGCAAGAAGATTTAATGAAGTTCAGAAACTTCGGTCAAAAGTCTTTATCTGAAATCGAGCAAGTATTGATCGAAAGAGGATTGAGCTTTGGAATGGATTTAGGTAAATTAGGATTAGACAAATTAGATTTACAATAATTGTAAATCATTATTGATAACCGAGCGAAAGCTCAAACCTTACAATTCCTGACACGGTGTAAGGAGTAAAAATTAAAAGTCATGCGTCACGGAGACAAACAAAACAACTTAGGCCGTAAGAAGGCACACAGAGAAGCGTTATTAATGAACTTAGCTTGTCAGTTAATTATGCACAAGCGTATCGTTACTACTTTAGCAAAAGCTAAAGCATTAAGAACGTATTTTGAGCCTTTGGCTACTAAAACTAAGAAGACAGGTAGTAAAGATATTATCAGTCATAACCACAGAATTGTATTTAGCTATTTGAACGACAAATCTGCTGTGAAAGAATTATTCACTGTAGTTGCTCCAAAAATTGCTACTCGTCCAGGTGGATACACTCGTATCATCAAATTAGGTATTCGTCCAGGTGACAATGCTGAAAAAGCGATGATCGAATTAGTAGACTTCAACGAAATCTATGGTAACTCAGTAAATGCTGCTGCAGAACCAGCTAAGAAGACTCGTAGAAGTAAAGCAACTGCTGCTCCTAAAAAAGCTGCTGAAGCTCCTGCTACCAATGAAGCTACTGATTCTACACCAGAAGCAGCCGCTGAATAATAATGAATGTGCATTAAGATATAAGGCAAGACTTTGGTCTTGCCTTTTTTTTGCCTAATTTTGAATAACTAATAAGACCCTATACAATGAGTACACAACCTGCAGTTTTAGTTTTGGCCGATGGCAATGTATTTCATGGACAAGCTTTTGGAAAAATAGGAACCACTACTGGAGAGATCTGTTTTAATACAGGTATGACTGGTTACCAAGAAGTATTCACCGATCCTAGTTATACAGGCCAAGTGATTATCATGAATAATGTACATATTGGCAACTATGGTGTGAAAGCAACAGATGTGGAAAGTAGTACAGTGAAAATTCATGGTTTAATTGGAAGAAATTTAGAAGAAAAATATAGTCGTGCATTAGCAGATGGTAATTTAAACGAATATTTGATCGCTAATAATATTGTTTCCATTGAAGGATTGGATACAAGAGCTTTAGTGGCTCATGTTAGACAATCAGGTGCAATGAACTGCATCATTTCTTCAGACAATTTGGATGTTGACTCTTTGAAAAAACAATTGGCTGCTGTTCCAAGCATGGATGGTTTGGAATTAGCAAGCACAGTTAGTACTAAAGAAGTCTATGAATTAGGAGATAAAAATTCTGACATCAAAGTGGCTGTATTGGATTTTGGTGTAAAGCATAATATATTACAATGTTTGGTGGATAGAGGAGCGCATGTAAGAGTACATCCTGCTAAAACAGATTTTGCTACTTTGAAAGCGTTTAATCCAACGGGTTATTTCTTGTCCAATGGTCCTGGTGATCCAGCACCCATGGATTATGCTATCAAGACCATTAAAGAAATTCTAACAGAGAAAAAACCATTGTTTGGAATTTGTTTAGGTCATCAATTATTGGCTTTAGCGAATGATATACCTACTTTTAAAATGCATCATGGACATAGAGGGTTAAACCATCCTGTAAAAAATGTATTAACAGGTAGATCAGAGATCACTACACAAAATCATGGTTTTGGTGTAGATCCTGAAGCGGTGAAAAAGCATCCAAATGTAGAGATCTCTCATGTGAATTTAAATGATGAATCCATAGAGGGTATTAAATTAAAAGATAGACCAGCATTTAGCGTGCAATATCACCCTGAAGCAACGCCAGGTCCTCACGATAGCAGGTATTTATTTGATGATTTCATATCTTTAATGAAGTCAAATTAATTTATGATCAATATTACCATCATTAATGGGCCTAATTTAAATTTATTAGGTAAGCGTGAACCAGGAGTTTATGGTACGGCATCTTTTGATGATTGTTTGTCAGATTTAATTCAAAAATATCCTTCTGTACATTTTACCTATTTTCAATCCAATATAGAAGGAGAGATCGTAGATGCCATACAGAAAGCAGGGTTTGAACAAGACGGTATTATTATCAACCCAGCTGCCTATACACATACTTCTGTAGCTATTGGCGATGCAATTGCAGCGATTCAAACTAAAGTGATTGAAGTACATATTAGTAATGTGCATGCAAGAGAAGATTTTAGAAAAATATCCCATGTTTCTTCCAAAGTAGTAGGATCTATAGTAGGCTTGGGTTTACAAGGTTATGCTTTAGCTACTGAATGGTTTGTAAGCAATGCCAACAAATAAAACATCATATCAACATCATCTTTGGTGGTTGTTAGGTATTTCCATCATTGTTAAAATAATTTTAGCCAATCTATTAGAGCTAGGGAATGACGAAGTGTATTATTACACTTATGCATTACAACCTGATTGGAATCATTTTGATCATCCACCCATGGTAGGCTGGATGATTCGATTAAGCACACTCAACTTATCTTGGCTCTCTGATCTCTCTTTAAGATTGGGTAGTATTATATGTTCTTTCTTAGCAAGCATCTTAATTTTCGAAACGGGTGCTATCATTAAAAATGAAAGAGCTGGTTTTATTGCAGCATTGCTATATAATTTATCTATTTATACTAGTATTATTGCAGGTTTATTTGTGCTTCCAGATAGCCCACAATTATTATTTTTTACGGCAAGTATTTATTTAATGGTGAAATGGGTAGTACAACCTAATTTGTTTAAAAAGTTTGAATGGATTCTTTTAGGCTTGTGTATTGGCATGGCAACTTTAAGTAAAGTGCATGGTTTATTTTTATGGGCAGGTTTTGGTGCGTTTTTAATTTTTCATCAATCCAAAACTTTCAAACAACCCTTGCTTTATATAGCAGGAATGATTAGTTTGCTATGTTTGATCCCTATTGTTTACTGGAATATTGAAAATGATTTTATTACGTATACTTTTCATTCAAAAAGGGTAGCACATACCAGTATACATTGGGATACTTTTTTACAACAGATTGTAGGAGAGTTTTTGTATCAAAATCCCATAGTTTATATAGCAAGTTTGATTGCTTTATTCCATCTTAAACAAGTGAAACTTTGGATAAGAGAAGATAAGGTACTGGCTTTATTATTATGGCTAAGTCTTCCATTGATATTGACTTTTTGGACCCTCTCTTTATTGAACCCAACCTTACCACATTGGACTGGTCCAGGTTTTATTGCACTCTTTATTATAGCTGGTTTGTATTGGTCAGAAAGATCAAAAAAATTGATTCCAAAAATTATTCAATCTGCCATGGGTTTATATGCTGCAATATTGTTAGGGTTTATTGTACTTGTATATATTTTCCCCAAACAATTAGGATCTACCCAAGAAGCAAATTTAGGAGAATATAATCCTATCAATGATGTTACTGGATGGAAGCCATTTAAAGCTTCCTTTGAGCAATTGGTAAAAGAAGATATACAATTAGGGAAAATGCGTTTTGATGCACCCATATTGACCCATAAATGGTTTCCTGGAGGACATATCTTATTTTATATAGCCACTCCTTTACAAAAAGAACTTATTGGTGTGGGGGATTTGGAAGATTTGCACAAGTTTGCCTGGTTGAATACCCGTTCAAAAGGGTTGCGTATTGGAATGGATGCCTATTGCATTGAGCCTTCTAATTTGCCAGATCATACTGTGGCAAGATATAGTCCTTATTTTGAAAAAATTGAATTAGCTCAGGTCGTTCCAATAAATACTAGGGGAGTTGCACTTAGGTATTTTAAAGTGTATAGATTATTGAAGTGTAAACAAGTGCCAAGTCCTGTTTTGCCTGCCATTAGAAAATAAAATCGTCAAAATCTTTTCTATAAGAGATACTAATTCCTTGTCGATTTCTTCTACCCATATTTGATCCATTGATATCCAAACTATTTCTATTAAATACAATAGCTCTTAATTTTCTATTTCTGGTTAAGATGAATTCTATATTTAAATCTGGAAGCCACTGGAAATTACCATTTTGAATTGTGGAGGTATTCCTGATATTAAAATCCAAATCGCCGCCAATATTCACAATAATTTTATCATTCAAAAAGCTCCTTCCTAATTTAAGATTCACTCTTTGACGATCTATTCTGTTGGCATTTAAAGCAATTCCGCCACCAGTAGGATCTAATAAATTACCGCTATTGTATACATTTGATCCCACATCAAATCTTAAACTCTTGTCTCCAGTCACTTTGGCCAAGAATCCGGTAATGGATTTATTAATTTCTTTTGCCAGTAATTGAGAAATGGTATTAATGCCAATAGAAGTGGCTGTATATGCGTTGCTGGTATTGTTATTGCTAAAGCTTACCGGTGCAAATGCATTGAATACAATTAGGAATGAAACTTGTTTTAAAATTTCATTATCATCTCGTTCTAATCTTGAAATAAATTGAGAGAATTCATTGTCAGAACTAATAGGATTTCCTTGAGGAAAAGCCAAGCTAAACTTAATGGATGGGCTAGATAATTTATTTCTTAAAGCGGCAATTACAAATACATTACCACGATAAGTTCTTACAGCATTACTAAAATTAGCTGAGCCTACTAATTCATTTAAGCTAACTCTTTCTGCAGTGTATCTAGCATCTACATGAATATCTGCATTCAAAGGATCTCCAGTCCATTCTATGAAATTTCCTGCTTCTGGAATTAACTCAAATGGTTTCTTGATGAAGGATTGGAAATTGAAATCATATTTACCAGATTCTATATTATACTTACCTCTGATAGTAAGAGGTTCAATATTTCCCATTCTTAATTTCAATCTACCATTACCCACTGCTTTAATGACATCCCCGGTTAGGTCATCAAATATTAAATCAATTTGAGTTTTATTATTTGCTGTAACATCTAAATCTACAACTAAATTAAAGCTTGGTATATCGGCACTTTTAATGGCTGTTTTGCCATATTTTTTAAATACAATAAATTCTGATTTACCGGTTTCTTTACTAGTAGTATTGGGTAAATAAATATGCGAGCTGTCATTCACATCTGCATTAATCACCATTTTAATGTTCTCTTCTGGGCCTTTAATGGTCATAGATGCTTTACCCACTGCCTTTCCGTAGAAATAGGGGTTGTCAATAGCCTCCATATTGAGCAATTCTGTTTTTGGACTACTCATTTCCATATCATACACCAAGTGTTTAAATCCTTGCTCTAGAATTTTACCTTTAAATTGAATAGGTCTATTGAATCTATCTTTTAATAGCACATTACCAAAATCAATCCCCTCATTATTGAATACAATTTTAGCACTATCGATATAGTAGGGCACTTTGGTATAATCCACTATAAAAGAGGCTTTATCCAATGTGGCTTCTCCCAACAAATAAGGATTCTCAATTCTGCCACCAAAATGTATTTGACCACTAGCTCTTCCTTTGAGTTGTTTTAACACTCCACCAATAAATTGTTCTACTAATCCAAAATTGGAATGATTTAAATATAAAGTAGCGTCCAATGGGTTGAGGGAATCTTTGATATTATAAGACCCTTTTGCACTTAAATTATAACCAATGTTTGGAGCAGATAATTCAAAAGGTACTTGGCCTGTTTGTTGGACATATCCAATATTGGCCTTGGTTAAGCCTATGAGTTCGCTGTTAAAACTAAATTGATCAATATTCAATTGAGAACCTAACTGAAAGTTGTCATACACATTATTTAACTGTACAGACCCATTGGTTAAACCTTCTAAACTAGGGTAGCTAAAGAATACTTTGGTTAAATCTCCTAAAATTAGCTGCTTTATATTTAATTGTAAGCTATTGTTATTGGATCCGCTAATGACAGCTATTTCTTGTAATCCTTGAGTCAATTTAAAATTCTTTGCAAAAGTATTGTTCTTACGTATACTTAATTGGCCTCCATTTTCAATCGTCCATTTTTTTTGATTTAACACAAAATAGGAAGGTGTCCACTGGATACTCAATCCATCAGCATAGGTATTGATAGCACCATTTAAATGGATGGATTCTAATGCTGATTTACTTGAAGCATCAAAAGCGATTTTTGAAACATCATTGCTGGTAGCTATGTTAATGTTGGGCTGAATAAAATTAAAACTATCTGTTAGGTTTGCGCTTGATGCATTAAAATGAACAAATAAAGAATCCTTAGTACCTCTAGCATCTATGAATCCTTTTCTAATACTATATGCTTTCCATTGAGCATATGGGATAGATCCCTTGGCGATAATGGTTTTATTAATGGTATTTAAAGAGCCATTCAATTGAACATTATTGAAACCTGAGAAATCAGGATTAAATATTCTAATATAAGGTTCTAAATAGTTGGATTTAATACTAAAATCAAGCTGTTGATTTGTGGGAGTATTTTTAGGGGCAGGAATATAGGTTGGAAGATAATTTCTGATAAAGTACTGAACACTTGCAGGTAAATGTACAATATCAAATTTTCCTTGAATACTTGCTTGTAAGTCATCACTCGCAATACGAATGATTTTATTCCCTCGATCTATACTTGAACTCAATGTTAAAGAGTCAAAATTAATGTTGGATAATGTACTTTTTAATTGACCGTTATATAATTTAGCAGCACCAGCAAAGTTGTCGATATTATTCCCCTTGAAGTTTACATCTATTACCCCTGTTAACTGAATAGGGTTATTGGTGAAGTTCAATTCTTTAAAATTAGCATTGATTAAATCACCTACTGCATTGTAACTAGGTAATTCGTTTTTAAAATCAATTTGCACATTGCTATATAAATTAATGTGGGGATCTTTTATTTTAAATATACCATCAAAGGCTTTTTTCTGTAGTACACCATTGGTATTAATATGTGTGTACACATATTTTTTGTACTCTAGTGAATCTATTGATCCTTCAATATTGGTTTTAATTTTTTCTAATGAAAAAGAAGTTCCAGCAATTTTACCATTAAAATTCAACCAGCCTAATTCTTGAATAGCTAATAACTTACCTATATTAAAATGTGAGGTAGTAAGTTTTCCTTCGTAAATGGGTTCTGCGTTGATAGGGAATTGAATTCTTATTGCTGTATTAGCATTTCCTAATGCAGATTGTATATTAGCATCTGCTACAAAGTCGTACAAAGTTCCATTAAACTTACCTTGGAAAATTAGGTTGCCTAATTGATTTACTTGTAAATCTTTGATTAAACTTAAACTTGGAATCCATTGTAATAAATCTGGGTAATTGGATTTAGCAAAGACCTCACTAAAATTTATTTGTGTAGTGCGCATTTCAGGAATACCTTTCATACTAAAATTGCCTTTCACAAAGGAATTATTGTATTGCACGCTTAAACCTTCCGTTTTAAAATCCGCAACAGTTCCATTGAATTTAAAACTAGTAGATACTTTTTGGTGGATATTGGTTAATTCAGGTGCAAAGAATGCAATATCATCAGATGCCACTTGTACATTGATTAAATGTGCCCTCATATTCACTTTGTGAATGTAATCGCTAAAGTCTTCAACTAAGTCTTTGTACTCCATGGCATAGTAGGGGCCAAGAATACTTTCGTTGGTTTTTAGATATAATTTATTTAACTCCATTATTTGTGGAGTCATTCTAAATTGTGTTTTTAATTGCTGAATAGCAAAGCCAGATCTTTCTTTGGTGCTTAAAACTACTTTTGCTTTAATGGTATCTTTTATGAAACTTGCGTTTTCGATTTGCGCGTTGAGTTCATTAAGTCTTATATGATATCCATCAAATTGAGGGGTGGGTTTTGCAAAATCATTTTCTATCCAGAGTTTACCTTGTGTAATCTTTATTTCTTTTGCAAGAATGATGGTATTGGGGTTTCCAAAGTACAATTCGTCTATTGGATGAATTGTTTTCTTTTTATTGGGTATATTTTTACGAAGTCCCTTTTTATTTTGAATGGTATAAAAAGGTTTATTGGCTACTAATTGATCAATTTGTATAAGACTGTCATTGAATTGGCTAAAATTAGCTATGATATTAGCCGATTTTAAATGCATGCTTTGACCAACCCATTCATCATCTTGCACAAAATCAATTTGAGCAATTTCTATTTTCTTTAAATCATAACCCTTGCTCTTTTTCTGCGTACCCTTATTCAAGAAATCTAAAAGAAACTGGTAATTCCATTGCTCAGTGTTTCGATGTAAATGAATCTTCGTTCCTTCAAGGCCAATGTATTTGATAATAGGAGTAGTGGTGGAGAAAAAGATGTCAGAGATTCTTAGTTTTAAAGTATGCGTGTAAACTAGGGTATCTTTTTGTTGATCTCTAATAAGCACATCTTGCAGGTCAAGACGATTGAATAAAGCAAAGCCCACTTTGCCCACTTTAACTTCAGTATTCAACGAAGAGGATAGGGTTTGGGTAGCTTTTTGAATTAATTTATTTTGTACCCAAGGAATTTGAATAAACAGATACAAAAGCAGGATTGAGCCTACTATAGAAGCTAGTAAAATTCTAATAAAACGAAGCTTATTGGGGTGCAAAATCTGTTTTTGTAAAAGTACAAAAAAACACTAGAACCCAGCTACGCTATCATCGCCTCTTTTATCCCCAGCAGCTTGTCTTTTACCATTTTTAAGAATCACTACACCATCCATTCTACCAAAATATCCTCTTTTAGCGGTAGTATAACCCATTGCTTTTAAAGCTTCAATGGTAGCTTCTGGGAAATCTACTTCAAATGCAATATTATCTGGCATCCATTGGTGGTGAAATCTAGGTGCATCAATAGCAGCTTTTAAACTCATTGAATGATCGATCATGTTTACCAAACCTTCATATACTTGATTGGGAATGGTAGTTCCACCTGGTGTACCAATGCTTAAATAAGGTTGATTATTTACAGTAACTAGGGTAGGCGTCATAGAACTTAACATTCTTTTTCCTGGTTGAATAGCATTGGCTTCTCCACCAATCGCACCATACATATTAGGAACGCCTGGCTTGATGCTAAAATCATCCATTTCATTGTTTAATAAAAATCCTGCACCTGCTACAATGGTTTTATTGCCGTATGTATCGTTTAAGGTAGTGGTAATCGCTACCATGTTTCCCTTTGCATCAATCACGCTAAAATGCGTTGTTTGTTCACTTTCATATGTTTTACCAGCTTGAATATTTTTGCTTTGTCCTGCAACACCTACTTGATAATCTTTCATTCTTTGCTGAGCATATTCATTGCTAATTAAAGTTTTGGTAGGCACTTTATAGAAGTCTGGATCACCCATATGTTCTGCTCTATCTGCATATGCTCTTCTCTGTGCTTCTACCATTAAACTTACCGCTGCTGGACTATTAGTGCCCATTTTTTGGACATCAAATGGTTGAATCATTTGTAACATCTGTGCGATCAAAATACCTCCACTACTTGGAGGTGCAAAACTGATGATATGATGCCCTCTGTAATCAAATTCTAAAGGAGTTCTGTATTTTGCACGATAGTTCTTTAAATCTTCATGACTAATAATTCCTTTACTAAAACCCATTTCTTTTACAATCAAATTGGCGGTTTTACCTTCATAAAATCCAGCCAATCCCTTTTTCTGAATGCGCTTTAATGTATTTGCTAAATCTGTTTGAATGAGTGTGTCTCCCGCTTTCCATTGTTCTTTTTGGGTAAAAGCACTTGGAGCAGAACTATTTTTTAAAAATTGTGCCCTGGTAGCATTCAATCCTCTTGCTTCTTTCTCTGTTAATATATATCCATAAGCAGCTAACTCAATGGCAGGTTGAATCAATTTGGCCATTGACATGGTCGCATATTGATGAATTTCAAACATACCAGCCACCGACCCTGGAATACCACTTGCTGATGCACCATCTCTTGAAAGGGTATTAGAAGGATTGCCTTTTTCATCTAAATACATATCTCTATGTCCCTTGCTAGGGGCAGCTTCCCTAAAATCCACTCCGATTAATTGGCCATCTATATTTCTAGACAACATAAAGCCTCCACCTCCAATATTACCTGCTCCAGGATGAACCACAGCTAAACTAAACTGCATGGCAATAGCAGCATCGTAAGCATTACCACCATCTTGCATAATGGCAGCGCCCACCATACTTGCAAGCGGATGTGCACTCGTTACAGCAGCATGCTCAAATTCAGCTTCTTTTACCAATTGATAATTATAGGGATTGATTTGAGGGTGTTTTTTAAAGAATTTTTGAGCAATGCTTGTTGTAGTATTGGCTACAAAAAAACAAAGCAATAAAATAGGGGCAAAGGTCTTGATCATATTCGCAATTTGAACCGTTAAATTACTTAATTTTAAGCTTATTCAATCGATATTTTTTTAATAAAAACCAACCTTATATGAACCTTGTTGCTGCAAAATGGAAAGGATTGATTGCACTATTAATTTGCCCTTTATTGGCATTTTCTCAAATACAAAGTCCTGCAGAATTTTTAGGATATCAAGTGGGCACTCGTTTCACCAGACACCATCAAATTGTAAGTTATTTTAATGCAGTTGCTAAAGCAGCACCTGAAAAAGTAAAGTTAATGCCCTATGGTAAAACTAATGAAGGAAGAGACTTATTGGTTGCAGCAATTAGTTCGCCAGAAAATATGGCCCAATTAGAAAATATCAGAAAGCATAATCTGGGATTAACAGAAGGCACAGTGGATGATTTGAAGCAGCCAGCAATTGTTTGGTTGAGTTATAATGTACATGGAAATGAACCAGCTTCTTCTGAAGCAGCTATGCTCACTTTATTTGCGCTATTGGATCCATCTAATAAAAAATCTGCTGAATGGTTAGAGCATGTGGTGGTGATGATTGACCCATGTATTAATCCAGACGGAAGAGATAGATATGTAAATTGGTATAATAACGCAGTAGGAACTCATTCATACAATGCTGATCAACAGGCAAGAGAGCATATGGAGCCTTGGCCCTCAGGTAGAACCAATCATTATAATTTTGACTTAAATAGAGATTGGGCTTGGCAAACACAGGTAGAAACAAAACAAAGAATCCCATTGTACCAACAGTGGTATCCTCAAGTGCATGTGGATTTTCATGAGCAAGGGTATAATGAGCCTTATTATTTTGCACCAGCAGCAGAGCCATTACATGTGTTATTGACGCCATGGCAAAAAGATTTTCAAGATCAAATTGGTAAAAATCACGCTAAATATTTTGACCAAAACAATTGGTTATTTTTTACCAAAGAAAGATTTGATTTATTGTATCCATCCTATGGAGATACTTATCCAATGTACAATGGTGCTATTGGAATGACTTATGAGCAAGGTGGAATCAGTGCAGGCTTGGGAGTACAAGATAAAAATAACGATACGGTTACATTAGTGGGTAGAGCCTTGCATCATTTTACAACGGGCATGTCTACGGTTGAAATCAGCGCAATGAACCATCAAAAATTAATCACAGAGTTCAAAAAATATTATCAAAATAGTAGGGCGGGAAATCATGGAATGTATCAAACTTATTTGATGACTTCTTCTTCTGCTCATAAAATAAAAGCTATTGCAGATGTTTTGAAAAAGAACAATATTCAATTTGGCACTTATACAGGCGGCAATGGATTAAAGGCATTTGATTATCATACTAAATCAGAAGGTAATTATACCAATGAAGGATATACTATTGCTGTTGCTGCAGCACAAGTGCATGGGGTATTGGCAAGTGTTTTATTGGATCCAATTACACAGGTGAATGATTCAAATACATATGATATTACTGCATGGTCTTTACCTTATGCTTTTGGAGTGCATGGTTTTGCTACTAAAGAAAAGTTAGCTCATTCAAATAGTTTTAATTTACCTACCTATACTATTGCTTCTACTAATTATGGTTATTTGATTCCATACAATAGTTTTAGCACGGCTAAAGTATTGGCACAATTATTATCTAAGCATATAAAAGTGAGGTATGCAGAAAAAGCATTTACTACTGCAGGAAGAAATTTTGAGAAAGGTACTTTGATGGTATTAAAGACAAGCAATAGCGCTAATTGGGCTGCAGATACCAAAGCAATTTGTGAAGCAGCGGGTGTAGAAGCTGTAGCTGTGTCTACAGGTTATTCAGAAAAAGGTGCTGACTTTGGGTCTCCTTTAGATAAAATGATTAATCACGCACCAAAAGTGGCCTTATTAACTGGCGAGGGAGTTTCTGCATTAGCAGCTGGGGAGGTTTGGAATTATTTTGAACAACAATTGAACTATCCAATCACACAACTTACTTATTCCATGATGGGAAGAATTGATTTAAATAAGTATGATGTAGTGATTGTGCCAGAAGGTCAATACCGTGACCTGAATTCAAAATCAATGGCAGATAAGTTTCAAGCATTTGTGAAAAAGGGCGGCGTTTTAATTGCTTTAGAAAGTGCTGCGCAACAATTTGCATCCAATGCTGATTGGGGTATAAAAATGAAAGAATTACCTACTCCTTCAAAACCTACTGTGAATGATTTAGCTAAATACGGTGAAAGAGTTCAAGATCAATTAATGTATTCTAATCCAGGTGCTATTTACAAAGTGCATTTAGATGATACCCATCCAATTGGTTTTGGAACCAATGGTATTTATTATGATTTGAAACAAGATATGACATTATATGAGCCAAGTAGTGACTTGTGGAATGTTGGTGCTATTAAAAAAGATAGTTACGTAACAGGTTTTGTTGGTGTAAAAGCAAAATCAGCGATTCAAGAAGGGGTGGTGATAGGTGTAAAAGAAATGGGTGCTGGTAAATTTGTTTTTATGGCAGACGATCCCATTTTTAGAAATTTCTGGGAAGCTGGGAAGCTGATTTTAGCAAATGCAGTTTTCTTAAATGGTAAATAATTTGAATGATTAATTAGTTATATGAAGAAGTTATTATTGTTGATTGTTGGTTTTGGGTGTTTCAATGGTTCAACACAAGCTCAGCAAAATGCTGCATCTATATATGCAGGTATTAAAAAGCTAGGGGTGATGGGATCTGTATTATATATAGCTGCACATCCAGATGATGAGAACAATAGTTTCTTACCTTTTTTAACGAAGGAGAAAAATTATAGAACAGCATATTTGAGTTTAACCAGAGGGGATGGAGGTCAGAACTTGATTGGAAAAGAACAAGGTATAGAACTGGGATTAATTAGAACACAGGAACTTCTTGCTGCTAGAAGAATTGATGGTGCTGAACAATACTTCTCTACAGCCTATGAATTTGGATATAGTAAATCTGCAGAAGAAGCTTTGACCATTTGGGATCATCAAAAAGTATTGAGTGATGTGGTTTGGGTGATTAGACAATTTCAGCCAGATATCATTATCACCAGATTCCCCGGTGATGCAAGAGCTGGACATGGTCATCATGCTGCCTCTGCAATTATTGCTAATGAAGCATATTTAGCAGCAGCTGATCCAAATCAATTTCCTGAACAATTAAAAAGAGGGGTAACTGCTTGGAAAGCTAAACGCATTCTTTGGAATACCTTCAATTTCGGATCAGTCAATACAACCAATAACAATCAATTCAAATTAGAAGTAGGTGGATACAATGTGATTGAAGGAAAAAGTTACGGCGAAATTGGAGCAGAAGCAAGAACCATGCACAAAAGCCAAGGTGAAGGAAGACCAAGAAGAAGAGGAGCAAGTTTTGAATTTTTTGAAACAACTGGCGGTGAAGCCCCAACAAAAGATTTAATGGATGGTATTGATATTGGATGGTCAAGATTAGGTGCGACATCTATTCAAACAGAAGTGAATAATATAGTAAAGCAGTTTCAAATTGATCAACCTTCTGCTATTGTACCATCTTTAGTGTCCTTATATACCAAAGTAAAAAGTTTACCGAGTACTGTTTGGAGCAATTATCAATTACAACAAATTCAATCTTTGATTAAAGATGCTTCAGGGATTTACATGGAAGCAAGTACTCAAAAAGCACAGGTAATCCCTGGAGAAACTATAAGTGTTCAAGTATTGATTAATCAAAGATCTTCTGTGAACACGCAATTGGTTAAACTACAGCTGCCTTCTAAGGATAGCTTAATGCAAAAAACATTAAGTAATAATCAAAATACCAATATTGATTATAGTTTTAAAGTACAAACGAATACAGCCATCTCTCAGCCCTACTGGTTGGTTCAGCCAAAAACAGAAGGCATGTTCTTGGTAAATGATTATGCTTTCATTGGTAAGGCAGAGAATAATCCAGCTTTTACGGTAACTGCACAAATGAATATAGAAGGGGTTGATTTTTCTTTTATACAACCTATTCAATATAAATATACAGATCCTACCAAAGGGGATGTTTATCAACCATTGGCGGTAATTCCTTCAAAAGAAACCAAATATGATAAGGAAGTCTATTTGATGAGATCCAATAAACCTATTGAAATAAGTTACCAGCAAATAGATCATCAAGGAGCTACCGTTCAAAAATCAATATCCATCAAAAATTCCAATGAATCTTTACCGACCAATAAAAATGATATTTATAGAAAGACCATTCAATATGATCATATCCCTACTTTAAATTATTTTACTACTGCTAATACTAAAATTGTCCCCATAAATGTTAATACAAAAAAAGCCACTGTTGGATATATAGATGGTGCCGGGGATAAATTGCCTGAAGCTTTAACTGAATTAGGATATCATGTGGTGATGTTAAAAGAAGCTGATATAAATAAAGCTACCCTTGCTAGTTTAGATGCGATTGTGGTGGGTATCAGAGCTTACAATATGTTTGAGTGGATTTCAGAAAAAAATGAGATCATTAATGAGTACATTCAACAAGGTGGTAATTATATTGTACAGTATTTGAAAAGTAATCAGGTTGGAATTAATAAAGTAAAAGTAGGGCCTTATGCATTTTCTGTAAATGGTTCAAGAAGAGTAACCCAAGAGAATGTGCCTGTAGATTTTGTTTTGCCCAATCATCCTGTATTGAATACTCCTAATAAAATAAGCAGTGATGATTTTATGAATTGGGTACAAGAACGAAGTACTTACCAAGCTGAAAATATAGATCCGCACTTTGAAATGCCCTTGTCGATGCATGATGCCAATGAACCTGCATCAAATGGTAGTTTATTGATTGCGCCTTATGGGAAAGGCAATATGGTATATGCAAGTATTACCTTATTTAGACAATTGCCTGCAGGTAATCCAGGTGCTTATAAATTATTAGCGAATTTGGTAGAATTGCCGAAGCGCTAAGGCTAAAAAATTACTTGGATTCATCACCCAACCATTTCATTTTGGTGGCGATGAAGTATACAATTAAACCTAAGCTAATAACAGTCAATCCACCCAACATCATTTTTTGTCCTGTAGAAATAAAAATAGTTACCCATATAGCTACTGCAATCAGTAATGGGATGGGGTAGAGTGGCATTTTCCATGGGAAAAAATCTTTCCCTTTTCTTTTTACCAATAACATTAATCCAATGGCTTGTCCAATAAATTGTATCAATATTCTCATTGCCAATATGGCGTCAATCACTTCTTTTAGTCTAAATAGTAAACTAAAAATAAATGCAATTCCACCTAATACTAATAAAGATCTATGAGGGAAATGTAATTTGGGATGTAGTTCTGCAAAATAAGAGAAGAATGAATTGTCTTTTGCAGCTGCATAAGGGATTCTGCTGTATCCAAGCGTTGCTGCAAATAAAGAAGCAAATGCTACTAATAAAATTAAGATAGTCACAATAGCGCCTGCATTGGCACCATACAATGCCTGTATATAAGCACTTACTACATATTTACTTTCTACTATGGTTTCAAAAGGTAATACACTGGCTACACTGACATTCATTGCTAAATATAAAATAGCAATCCCTGTAATAGAGATAAACATACTTCTTGGGATATTCTTACTAGGATTTTTAATCTCACCTCCTAAATGACATACATTATAATATCCAAGGTAGCTGTAAATGGTTTTTACACTCGCAAAACCCAAAGCTGCAGCAAAGCCATGCTTCATTTCAAAACCATCATTGATATGTTGAATAGGTGCCAAGAAATTTCCATGAGCAATACCGCCAAAAATAATCCATAACATAGTGGTTAATACACCTACCCATAAAAACACAGAAATCTTTCCAATAGATTCAATTTTTCTGTACAGTAATGTAATTACCAAAATCACTACTGATCCACTTACTATCTTTTCTTGTATAAAGGAGAAATGAAAAAAGTAATTTGCGTATTGAGAAAATCCGATAGCGGCAGATGCAATTACTAAAGGAGCTTGTATCATCGTTTGCCAAACAAATAAAAAGCTCATGAGTTTGCCCCATTTCTTTCCGTATCCTTCTTTTAAAAAATGAAAACTACCACCCGCCATCGGTAATGCTGCACCTAATTGACTCCAAACCATTGCATCTAAATAAGATAAAACGGCACCTGCAATCCAAGCATATAAAAAATATGGTCCCCCCATAATTTGTGCCACTACACTTAATACAACGAATGGCCCAATACCTACCATATCAATCATGTTAATGGCAGTTGCATGTAAAAGACTTAATTTGCGCTCCAGTTTGACATTCATACTATATCTAGTATATTTAGTGAATAGAACAACAAGATAATACAATTACTAAAAACAATGGACGCTAAGTTTAAAACGGCAGATTGGGCAATCGGGGCTAGTATCTATGAAGTGAATATCCGACAGTACACCATAGAGGGAACTTTTAAAGCTTTTGAATCACATATTCCAAGATTAAAAGACATGGGGGTGGATATTTTATGGTTAATGCCCATTACGCCTATTAGTCAAGTTGGAATGAAAGGAAGCTTAGGTAGTTATTATGCTTGTAGTAGTTACACGAAGATTAATCCTGCGTTTGGAAAAGAAGCCGATTTAATTTCTTTAATCCAAAAAGCACATTCTTTGGATATGAAAGTCATCATAGATTGGGTGGCTAATCATACTGGTAGACATCATGAATGGATGGAGCATCATCCTGATTGGTTTTCTCAAGATGCAGAGGGAAATTTTACAGAAAGAAATGGTTGGGAGGATGTGGTGGATTTAAATTTTCAAAATACAGCAATGAGGGCTGCATTGCAACAAGCCATGCATTATTGGGTAAATCAATTTGATATAGACGGATTTAGATGTGATATGGCACATTTGGTTCCGTTGGATTTTTGGAAAGCCGTTAGAACTTCTTTTCAAGATGCAAAACCTTTGTTTTGGTTGGCCGAATGCGAAGTGAAAGAATATCATGAAGTATTTGATGCTACTTATGCTTGGCATTGGATGCATGTGTCTGAAAAATTAGCAAGAGGCGAAGCTGGGGTACATGATATTTATAATGTCTTACACGATTACGCGCAATATCCCGCAGGTGCAATCAAGTTATTGTATACCAGTAATCATGATGAAAATAGTTGGAACGGAACTGAATATGAAAAATATGGTCCAGCAGCAAAGCCATGGGCCGTATTTGCACATACTTGGAAGGGGATGCCATTAATGTATAGTGGGCAAGAATTGCCTAATACCAAAAGGTTGCAATTTTTTGACAAGGATCCCATTCATTGGAATTCCACACCAGCATTGCATGATTTTTATAAAACCTTATTTCAGTTAAGAAAGGATTATTCATCCATAGTATATGGGGATACTTTTATTTTACCTAGCTCAGATCACAATGTGATGGCCTATATAAGGCACCATCAAGGTCAAGTGGTTTTAGTAGTATTGAATGTTTCTAAGGAGCATGTCACCATCCAATGCAATCATGATTTATTAAAAGGGCATTTTAAACAGGTATTCTCAGGAATGCAATATCCTTTTGATGGATATGTTTCTTTTGAATTAATGCCAGGAGATTATTTTGTGTATATTAAATCTTAGCTATTTCGCTTTTCATGTTGGTAAGCAATGAACTCCATCATTTCGCTTAAATCAAAACTACTTAGGTTCTGACTTGCTTTTAATCCAGCTTTCTGAGCCACTAGTATACCATATTTGCAATCATCAAATCCATCAATTTCATGGGCATCTGGGTCAATAGAAATTAAGACATCCTTACTCACCGCTTCTTCTATATATCTCCAATCCATATCCAATCTTCTTGGGTGGGCGTTTAATTCTAATACTACATTGTGTTCTGCGCAGGCTTCTATTAATGTGGTGTGATCAACTGGATATCCTTTTCTGCTTAATAATAAACGGCCAGTAGGGTGCCCTAGAATGCTTGTATAAGGGTTTGCCACTGCATTCAATAAACGCATCATGGCTTTTTCTTCTGTCATTTTTAAATTGGAATGCACAGAAGCAATCACGATATCGAATAAGTCTAAAATTTCGTCTGGGTAATCTAAACTCCCATCATTTAAAATATCGGATTCAATACTTTTAAAAATTACAAAGGGGGCTAATTTTTTATTTAAAGCATCTATTTCTTTATGTTGAGCGATAATTCTTTCTGCAGATAAACCATTTGCATAAAAAGCAGATTTAGAGTGGTCGCTGATGACCAAGTATTCATAGCCTTTTGCAATAGCTGCTTTAGCCATCTCTTCGATAGAATGAATGCCATCACTCCAGGTGCTATGTGAATGGATGATCCCTTTAATATCTGATAATTGTATTGACGCAGGCAAGCTTTTTTTATTAGCTACTTTATTGATAATTGATGGAAGCTCTCTTTGCGCTGCTGGAATAAAGCCTAAATCTAATGCTTGGAAAATCTCTTGTTCTTCTTTAAATGGGGTAGTTTCCAATTTTGTTGCGGCATAATTAGGTAAAGCTTGAATAGATTCCCAAAAAGAAGGGCTTGAATTGAGTTTGAACTCATTGAAAATAAATTGATTAGCATCAGAAAAATACCATCTTATTTCAAATTGATCTGCTCCTTTTGAACTTAAAAAGTCTTTTTGGGACTTGCAATCAAATTTTTTATCAGTCAACCATGTGGATAATTTTTCTGAAGAAAGGGTAGTGAGTACCTCCAAAAAGTCCAAACTTTCCATTTGTCTGGCATATCCACCCACAATGGAATGTTGTTCGTTGGAAAAATTTTGCCTTAATGCGACTAACAAAGAATCAGTAATATTTTCTAATTCTTGGTATAAATAACTTCCTTGATGTTGTAAATAAAATACTAATGCCTCTTTAATATTTTGTTGTGTCTTCGCACCAAAACCTTTGTAGTTGATCAATCTATTTTCTTCACATGCATACAATAATTCACCCACAGATTCTATTTCTAATTCTTTCCAAATAGTGGCAATTTTTTTTGGACCTAATCCTTTTATTTTTATCATCTCCAAAATTCCAGGAGGTGTTTTTTGAATATAGTCATCTAATAAGTCAAGATGTTTTGTAGAAATAATTTGTTGTATTTTTTTTCCAATTGCTTCTCCAATTCCTCTAATAGAAAATAATTGGGCAGGGTCCATTTCAGTCACTGGTTCAGTTAGCTTGTCTAGCGTGAAAGCCGCGTTGGAGTAGGATTTGATCTTAAAGGGATTTTCCCCATGAATATCCATTAATTTACTGAGTAAGGTAAAATATTCAGCAATCTCATAATTATGCATGAGGTCAAAGTTAATTAAAAAATAGGGAGTGTTTTGGAGACTCTATAGGAATGCAAAAAAAATCCCCCCGAGTAATCGGAGGGACTTTGAATATTATCCGAGGATAATTATTTCTTTTTAGCAGCTTTCTTCTTAGGAGCAGCTTTCTTAGCAGCTTTCTTCTTAGGAGCAGCTTTTTTAGCAGCTTTCTTAGGAGCAGCTTTCTTAGCAGCTTTCTTCTTAGGAGCAGCTTTTTTAGCAGCTTTCTTAGGAGCAGCTTTTTTTACAGCTTTCTTAGCAGCTTTTTTAGGAGCAGCTTTTTTTGCAGCTTTTTTTGCAGTTGCCATGTTTTTTAGATTTAATGGTTAGTAAATATGCACTAAAAGTAAAAACTTTTTTAATAACTACAAAAACTTTTTTTTAAGCTACCGCTTCAACTGGTAAAACAGAGACTGTAGTTTTGTTGTTTCTGCCTTTTTTGAACTCTACCACTCCATTTGCAAGAGCGAATAAAGTAAAGTCAGAACCCACACCTACATTCTTACCAGGGTGGTACTGTGTACCTCTTTGACGAATTAAGATATTGCCATTTAAAGCTGGTTGACCACCATATATCTTTACGCCTAATCTTTTACTTTGTGAGTCACGGCCGTTCTTAACGGAACCTTCACCTTTCTTGTGTGCCATAGTATATTAGTTTAAGCTATGTTTTCAATTTTGATTTGAGTATAATGTGTTCTGTGACCATGTTTCTTGCGGAAACCCTTTCTTCTCTTCATTTTAAAAGCGATCACTTTGTCACCTTGAACTAAGTCATTAGTAATTTCAGCCTTCACAACCGCCTTAGTAGCGAATGAAATGCTTCCATTATTATCAACGAATAATACATCGTTGAATTCAACTTTGTCTCCAGTTTTACCTTGCAGGTGAGGTACATACAAGCTATCTCCTGCTTGTACTTTAAATTGTTGTCCTGCGATTTTTACTACTGCTAACATAATGTCCAAAATTAGGACGGCAAAGGTAACTAATTATCTGTCAATTTACAAGCAAATATTAAAAAATAAAAAAACATGCTATAAAAGCCCTCTTGTACCTAATTTTGTGCTGCCCAAGTGGGTATTTACCCTATGAATATCAAATCTTTTTTTGCTAAGCCTTTTGCCCAATACATATATAACAAGCAATTAAAAGAGCAGGCCAATGCCCTAAAAAATCAACAACTTATTCTAAATCAATTAGTTAAGTCTGCTTTGAATACTTTATTTGGCAAAGAGCACCAGTTCAAAGAGGTTACGGACTATGAAAGTTTCAAAAAACGAGTGCCCATTAGGGACTATGAGGGACTAAAATCCTATATAGAAAAGATCAAAGCAGGGGAGGCGAACGTACTTTGGAAGGGTAAACCTATCTATTTAGCAAAGACCAGTGGCACTACCAGTGGGGTAAAATACATACCAATTAGTAAAGATTCTATTTCCAACCATATCAATGGTGCAAGGGATGCCATCTTAACTTATATGGCTACCACGGGTAAAAATGAATTTGCAGGGGGTAAGATGATTTTTTTGAGCGGATCCCCTGTTTTGGAAAGAGTGGGAGGTATTCCAACAGGAAGGTTAAGTGGCATAGTAAATCATCATGTGCCAGCATATTTAAGAGGCAATCAATTACCTACCTATACCACTAATTGTATCGAGGAATGGGAAGAAAAATTGGATAAGATAGTGGAAGAGACCCTGGGTCAGAACCTTACATTAATTGGAGGCATCCCACCATGGATGCAAATGTATTTTGATAGAATTGTGCAAGTTACTGGTCAACCAGTCAAAGAAGTCTTCCCCAATTTGCAAGTATTGGTTCAGGGTGGCGTGAACTTTGAACCCTATAAAGCCAAATTGTTTGAAACCATTGGCAAGCCGGTAGATACCATTGAATTATTCCCTGCAAGTGAAGGGTTCTTTGCTTTTCAAGATCAAAGAGATCAGTCTGGCTTATTATTGAATACCAATAGCGGCATCTTTTTTGAGTTTATTCCATTGGCAGAGATTCATAAAGAGCAACCCACTAGATATAGTTTGGCAGAAGTAAAATTAGATGAGCAGTATGCACTTATTATTAATAATAATGCTGGATTATGGGGTTATAATATTGGCGATACGGTAAAATTTGTGAGCTTAGATCCATACAGAGTCGTAGTTACAGGACGAGTGAAACATTTTATTTCTGCATTTGGTGAACATGTTATTGGGGAAGAAGTAGAACAAGCCATGTTAAAAGCTACCCAAGTAATGGATGCCCAAGTCATTGAATTTACTGTGGCCCCCTTTATTCAACAAGCAGCTGGAAAAAGCTATCATGAATGGTTAATTGCTTTTGAAAAACAACCTAAGGATATTCAAGCTTTTGCTACATTATTGAATCAATACATGTGCGAAAAAAATGTGTATTACAATGATTTAATTACAGGTAATATTTTAGAGCCCCTTCGTATTACTTTATTAGATAAAAATGCTTTTATTGATTACATGAGAGCCGAGGGTAAATTAGGGGGGCAAAATAAAGTACCAAGATTAAGTAACGATAGAAAATTAGCAGAGGGTTTATTGCAATATATTTCGCATTAATTTATTTATAGTGTATTTTTAAGCCCAAGCAAAATAAGGGATGAGTCAAAAAAGAATTGCCATATTTGGATCTACAGGTTCTATAGGAAAACAAACCTTGGAAGTGATTGCCGCACATCCTGAATTATTTGTTGCAGAAATTTTAACCGCTCACTCAAATGAATCATTACTAATTGAACAAGCATTATTGTTTGTTCCCAATATTGTTGTGATTGGTGAAATTGCCAAATATGCAATTGTTAAAAAAGCATTGGAAGGAAAACCTATCAAAGTATTTGCTGGAGAGGAAGCCTTAGAGCAGGTGGCTGCGATGGATTGTTATGATTTTATGATGGCTGGTATTGTTGGGTTTGCTGGTTTGAGACCAACATTAACCGCAGTAGAAAACGGAAAAACGATTGGATTAGCCAATAAAGAAACCTTAGTGGTTGCTGGAGATATTGTTATGCGCACCGCTAAAGAAAAAGGAGTAGATATTATTCCTGTGGATAGTGAACACTCCGCTATTTTTCAATGCTTGGTAGGAGAGCATCTCAATCCAATAGAAAAAATTATTTTAACGGCAAGTGGTGGTCCGTTCTTGGGAAAGAAACCAAATTTTTTGGTGAATGTAAAAAGAGATCATGCATTACAACATCCTAATTGGAGTATGGGTGCAAAAATTTCTATCGACTCTGCAACATTGATGAATAAAGGCTTAGAGATGATTGAAGCTAAATGGCTTTTTGGATTAGCGCCTGATCAAATTAAAGTGGTTGTTCATGCACAAAGTATTATTCATAGTATGGTGCAGTTTGAAGATGGCAGTATCAAAGCACAAATGGGATTGCCTGATATGAAATTGCCTATACAATACGCCATGGCTTTTCCTCAGCGTTTAAAAAATGATTTTCCTAGATATCATTTTGATAAACCCAACACCTTGACTTTTGATGAGCCTGATACCAAAACTTTTAGAAATTTGTATTTAGCAATAGAAGCCATGAGACAGGGCGGTAATGTTCCCTGTGTAATGAATGCAGCCAATGAAATTGCGGTATATGCATTTTTAAAAAACAGGATTGGCTTTTTAGATATGACTGAGTTGATTGAAAGAACAATGGAAAAAATTCCATTTATTGCTCAACCTAGTTTGGATGATTATTTTGAATCAGATGGTGAAGCGCGCAGTTTTGCAGCTTCTTTAATACACTTATAATTATGTACATAAACGCAATTGATTTAGTAGCAGTAGGAATGAAGACAGCACAATTTATTTTGTCTTTTTCTATATTAGTCGTTTTACACGAATTGGGACATTTTATTCCAGCTAGATTGTTTAAAACAAGAGTAGAGAAATTTTATTTATTTTTTAATCCTGGTTTTAGTCTTTGGAAAAAGAAAATCGGTGAGACAGAATATGGTATTGGTTGGATTCCTTTTGGTGGCTATGTTAAAATTAGCGGTATGATTGATGAGAGTATGGATAAGGATCAATTAAAAACGGCACCTGAAGATTGGGAATTAAGATCAAAACCAGCATACCAAAGATTGATTGTAATGCTAGGTGGGGTTATCGTAAATATTTTATTAGCCATTGTCATTTTTATCGGATTGAGTTGGGTATATGGAGATGATAATCTACCTGCAAAAAATGTAACCTACGGATTTCATGTAAATGATATTGCAAAAAGTATTGGATTAAAAGAAGGGGATAAAATTTTGACTATTGACCAAAAAGAAATTGAAGATATTGGTACAATTGAAGCTACACTTGTTTTAAGTAATCCTAAAACCATTCAGGTTCAAAGAGGAGACTCATTATTTGATCTTACCATACCATCCAATTTGAGTACCACTTTGGCTGCCAATAAAAAAGCGGCGACCAATCCTTTTATAGTTCCTCGAATTCCAATTATTATTGATTCTGTTGGGAAGTCTGCAGTCACTATGGAAGGTGGATTATTTTTAAAAGGGGATACTTTAATTGCGATCAATCAAAAAGAAGTAAAATATCGTTTAGATTTTGAAAACATTAAAAAGAAATATGCCGACTCTATTGTTACGGTAACTTTATTGAGAGGTGCAGATACTATAAATGTAAAAGCATTCATCAATGGTTCTGGTCAATTAGGAGTGTTCTTAAGAGTGCCTACTAATTTGTTTGCTACTGTGCATAAAGAGTTTAATTTTTTTCAAGCCATTCCTTTTGGCATCAAAAAAACTTACACCACTTTGGATAATTATATTCAAGGGATCAAGCAAATTTTCACAGGCAAGGTTAATCCAAACGATTCTTTAGGTAGTCTCATTAGTATTGGAAACACTTTTCCTTCATTCTGGGATTGGGAAAGATTCTGGACTTTAACCGGGGTATTCTCTATCATATTAGCCTTTATGAATGTATTGCCTATTCCTGCATTAGACGGAGGACATGCTTTATTCATTTTATTTGAAATGATCACTGGTCGCAAACCAAGTGATAAATTCATGGAGTATGCTCAAATTACAGGAATGATCATCATGTTCGGTTTAATGTTTTATGCATTGGGCTTGGACTTTTGGAGATTGTTTAAGTAATCCAAGAAATAGTTGTAATTTTGTAGGTTCTTTATCCTTAGGGTATTATTGGGGTCGTATGGTTTTGACAGCAATAGTAGCGGTTGGGGTAAGCATGCAGTGCGTTGGATAATTAGCACTTTAATCTGAATATCAAACAATCAAACGGCGAAGCAAATTACGCCATGGCTGCTTAATTCAGTGAATTAACTTCCATTATGGCCGAGCGAATTGGTAGGCCCGTTACCAGTTCCTCCGCCCAATCAAAACAAAACGGGATGCGATAAGTGTAGGCTGTGCCACTTATTTAAGTACTATTCAGCTAAGTGGTTTTTTGGTTTGTGTTTTTCCTGAAAACTGCCGACAAATAATAAAACAATAAGCATGTAGAAGACCAATGGTAGCTTTGTTTGGACAGGGGTTCGACTCCCCTCGACTCCACAAAGGCCCGGATTTATTCCGGGCCTTTTTATTTATAGAATTTAAAAGAAAGCTTATTTAGTTTTTTTATATTTGATTAAAAGGAATTGATATGACTAAAGTGTGCGTTATTGGTGCAGGTCCCTCAGGCATAACAGCATTGAAAAACTTGATAGATCAAGGTTTAGATTCTGTATGTTATGAATTGAATACACAAGTTGGAGGAAACTGGGTGTATAATGAGCAATTAGGGCACTCCAGTGTATTTGAGACAACTCATATTATTAGTTCCAAAACCCTTTCTCAATATGAAGACTTTACTTTCGACGATTTTGAAAAAGGAATGCCTGATTACCCATCTCATGATCAATTAAGAAGATATTTTCAGGGCTATGCTGCTCATTTTAATTTGTATCCTCATATCCAATTCCAAACCTTGGTCAAATCTTGCGAATTAGATGAAGCTAACAATTGGGTGGTCAAAACAGAGAAGAACGGTATTGAAAATACAGACTACTTTACACATCTAGTGGTTTGCAATGGTCACCATTGGCTACCAAGAATGCCAAAATATCCTGGTGAGTTCACGGGTAAATTGATGCATTCACATGAATTTAAAAAAGCAGCACCATTCAAAGATCAACGTATCCTTGTTATTGGTGGTGGAAACTCAGCTTGTGATGTAGCGGTGGAAACAAGTCGTGTGAGTAAGAAGACAAGTATTAGCTGGAGAAGGGGATATAGAATTGTACCAAAATTTTTATTCGGCAAACCGAGTGATGTAGTGGCATCTAGATTAGCCTTTCTACCAACTAAGTTGAAATTTTTTCTATCAGAATTATCTGTCAAAATTTTTTCAGGGTCGAATAAACAATATGGACTTCAAGAACCAGCACATGCCATCACTGGAACGCATCCCACTATTAACGAGGAACTTTTGTACAAAGTAAGACACGGTAAAGTTTTTCCGAAAGTGGACATTGATCATTTTGATGGAAAGCATGTTCATTTTAAAGATGGTTCTGTGGAAGAATTTGATACCATCATTGCTTGCACTGGTTATGTTTTAGAACATCCCTTTTTTCGCAAAGACTTCTTGAATTATAGCGAAGGAGATGTGCCGCTTTATTTAAAAATGCTGCATGAAAAATATGAAAATCTTTTTTTCGTGGGCATGTTCCAACCACTCGGTTGTATCTGGCCAGGGGCTGAATTACAAAGTAAAATTGCTGCGAGAGCTATTAAGGGACTTTGGAAAAGACCAAAAAATATTGCAGCATTATGCCAAAGAGAAGTCACCCATCCTCATTTACAACAAATCAAAACACCCCGTCATACGATTACAGTAGACTTCCATTTATTTGTAAAGCAATTGAAGCAACACCTGCCATCTAACTATGTTAGTAAATTACCCGTGTAATGAAAGAAACAATTGTCTTTGTGCATGGTATGTGTCACGGCGCCTGGTGCTGGGAGGAGCAATTCATCCCTTATTTTGAGAAGCTGGGTTATCACTGCATAAGCTTTAATCTTCCAGGACATGAAACCGAGGGGAGTACAAGAAATATTTCCTATTCACTTAGCGACTATGTTCAAGCACTAAGCAAAGCAATAGAAAAATTAGATGAAGCTCCCATCATTATTGGACATTCTATGGGTGGAATGATTCTTCAACATTTTCTACAAAATGGAACTTGTAAAAAGGCGGTTTTAATGTCATCCGTACCACCTTCTGGTGCCTTGTTCGCAAGTCTTAGCGTCATATTTCGTTATCCTGGTGTGATTCCCTTCTTAATTCGAAGAAATCTGTTAGGGGCTTTTAAAAAATATCCTCATTTAATGTTCAATAAGGCTTCGGTTACTGCAAAATATGCCCATCGAATGTGCGCAGAATCTTTTAGAGCGTATCTAGGATTGTTATTCCCCATACTGCATACTTCAAGGATACCCCTATTAGTCATAGGGGGTTCAGAAGATGGACTTATTACTGTTCGGGAATTTGCGAGCACCGCAAATTACTACAAAGCCCAACTTTCAATAATAGAAGGGGGGTCGCATGACCTAATGCTAGATGAAACCTATGAACAATCAGCAAAGGCTATAGAAAAGTGGATCCGTTCTTTTGAATAAAAATAATTGTAAAAAAACAACCATATTTACCGAGTTAATTTTAAATTTACTTAACCAAAAAAGTAGGTAATTATTTCAAAATAAGCTGTCTACTTTTTTTTATCATTTATCTTTTAAAAAAATTGTATGAAAAAATTCTTGATAAGCTCATTTAGCGCGCTGTTTTTATTTTTAATAGGAAGTTCATTTACTCCCATTGCAGACAATCCTGATGCTATCGTTGGAGTTTGGAAAACAGGTGAGGGAAACGCCATGGTTCGTATTTATAAAAACGGTGACAAATATCAAGGTAAAGTAGTTTGGTTAAAGGAACCCGTTGATCCAGAAACTGGTAAGCCAAAGCAAGATAAAAACCACCCTGACGAGGCAAATAGAACAAGACCAGTATTAGGATTGGTGAATATTTGGGGATTCTCTTTCAAAGAAAATAACCTTTGGGACGATGGTAATATTTATGATCCAAAAAATGGCAGTACTTATTCTTGTACTATTAAAATGATCAACCCCAATACACTAGAAGTTAGAGGGTATATTGGGGTTTCCATTATTGGAAGAACTGATAATTGGACTAGACAACAAGCAAAATAATACTAAGGAGATACAAAATTTAGGCTAATATTAAAAAACAATGGGTTGCCTAAATTACTTGAAAAGAAACGTTGACTTTCTTCCATAGCGTCGTATCTATTCACTACATCAAAACGATAATTGTATCTTAATCCAGCTTGTGCGTTTAACCAAAGAAATCCAGTGAGTTTCTTATCCCACATGATTCTTGGTTTAACTTCTCCACGTTGGATATAAGTATCAATGCCAATTGTTTGAGGCAAGCGCATTAAAAATTGGTTTCCTTCTAATTCGAAACCAGCCTGCAACATGCTAGTAGTAGAGAAATTATAACGAACAAAGCCACGTGCAGGAAGTAAAAGTTCCATGCCCCATTTATCGTTGAATGTTTTATTCCAAAATAAAACAGGTACGTGTAATAATCTACCAGCGCGGTAGGTTCTAGCTAAACCAGCACCAATCATATTTTTTTCTGATGTCTTCCATCCATAAATGATTGTTCCACTAGCAGTCATTGCTTTATTTTGAATAGCATTTGCATTTTCAAACAAACCGTTAACGTCCGCACTAGCTTGAAAAATTAAAAAATTCTTTTCATTTAAAGGTTTGAAAACAGTGGTATTTAATCCTGCTGTTAATAAACCATTATTGTTTAAAGCAGTTGCAAATTCATTCACATTTGGA
>Ga0209358_10000298_pt1 | contig 44645 bp, 51 predicted proteins | sample LauGreFa1BDMLBSN_2_FD_187574 | JGI IMG/M metagenome (GOLD analysis project Ga0209358, IMG submission 187574) | Freshwater lake microbial communities from Lake Michigan, USA - Fa13.BD.MLB.SN (SPAdes) (version 2) | ecosystem: Environmental > Aquatic > Freshwater > Lake | place: Lake Michigan, USA... | reverse complement strand
AGCATCATATCAAAGACCTTAGAAGGGTGTAATACCCGGCTATTAGGGGGTAAATATTTTGTGGGGGGAGGGGAAAGAATTTTATACCCCTATTAACAAGAATATATACATACTAAATATGTATATAATTACGCACGTGCGAAAGCAGTTGTGTTTATGTAAGATGCGTCATGCCATACGTCAACAAGGAACGACCATACAAAAAAGAGTACGCACAACAGGTCTCTCGTGGTGAACACCCACTACGTATGGAACGCCAAAAGGCACGTCGTTCTATGGACGCTAAGGGTGTCAACCGTACAGGTAAAGACATAGACCACAAGAAGCCACTTTCAAAGGGTGGTACTAACTCAGCCAGCAACCTTAGACTGGTTCAACCTAAAACCAATCGAAGCTTCAAACGTAACCCTGACAGTAGTGTCAAGTAAGTTGTGGTATACTGGCACTGATGACAGGTAATGTCAGAGGAGTTAGTGATGAAGTTAATTGGTTTTTCAAGGGATTCTGAAGTTGAGGTTGTTATCAACCCTTCAACCCCTGGTACATACGACGTATCGTTTGCAACGCAAGATGGCATCAATATCGAGTGTGGTTTGTCAGCTGGTGATGCTTGGTTGCAGATTCGCACATCTGGACTCAAGGTTCCTGCTAAGTTGATGTTGGACTTTGCTGAACTTGCAGTAGCCTCTTTACTCAAGAGTAAATCAAACTACAACGTGACACTCAAGCCAGAGGTGTCTAATGCTGAATAGGGTTATTCTTGTAGGTCGCTTAGTTGCTGACCCTGAGCATCGTATGACTCAGACTGGTAAGGGTGTAGCCAACCTTCGTGTTGCAGTAGACCGCAAGGGTCGAGAGAAAGAAACGGATTTCTTCGATGTTACAGCTTGGGGTCAGTCTGCGGATTTCGCTTCTACATACCTTTCTAAGGGTAGACTTGTTGCTGTTGAAGGTCGTTTGCAGGTTCGCCAATACACTGATAAAGACAACCAACAACGTAAAGTATGGGAAGTTGTTGCTGATACGATTCAGCCTTTGGATAGTGGAAAGACTAGAGAACCGGGTCAACCGGGTCAGTCGGCAAATTCTGCACCTGTAGCAATGGATGACATATCGGACCCGTTCGGTTAGGTGTCCATAACTCAAGCTTTATAAAGTAACTAAGAGGAATGAAAACTGACTGCGCTTCGTCAAACTCATTCCTCTTTACTCTTGGTCCAGCTAGCCTTGATTCTAGGTTAGGCATTCCTTGGACTTCGGTTATGTAATCACCATCAGTGAACTCTGTTAGTAGTATTGCATACCCATCATAACTACGTAGGTAATCCCACTTTGACTTGGTAATCATCACGTCAGGGTAAGTCCCAAAACTATGCGTACGTTGCTTGTATTCGCATATTCCAGATAACTCAGGGGTAGACCAGTTAATGTCGTGTTTGCAAGTCTTTGACGTTATTGCTACGTCACACTCGCCGAATATGCAGAACAGCCTTCCTTGTAGTTTGAGTGCTGCATATGCTTGTGCCTGTCTATTGGCAGGTGTCTCAAATAACTTACGCATACTTGATTCTATAGGAACAACATGAACGAAGTAAGAACAATCTGGTCTACTCCAGATGCTGAAGGACACATTTGTTATTGTGCTAGAGTTTCTTCTAGCACTCAGTCCAATAGGACTGAAAAAGAGAATAAGCGTCTACTGAAGTACTGTATGCGTAATGGTCATTGGTCTATCTTTGAAATGGCTAACTGGACAATCGAGATAAAGACTAGTAGGATGGTTAGCCGTCAGTTTATACGTCACTCAAGTATTAGAGTGCAGGAGTTTAGTCAACGATATGCGGAAGTCAAGGATAGCATTACACCTCCAGAGATGCGTGGAAAGCATCCTTACAATCGACAGATGTCCGTACCTCTGTCTACTGATATCCAGGTATATGCTGACCACATTGTTTCTGACGCAATTCGCAAGATTGAAGACGCATATGATTCTTTGATTGAGTGCGGAGTAGCCTACGAAACCGCTAGGGCTATCCTGCCTGAGTGTACGCCTACAAAGGTATACGCTAACTCATACATTCGTAATTGGATTCACTATATGAACGTGCGTAGAGGCAACGGTACGCAGAGTGAACACGAAGACCTTGCCAATAAGATATTCGCTGAGTTCAAAGTACAGTTTCCATTTATTGCTGAAGTAATGGAAGAGATGGAAGAAGAGAAGAATGTTCAACCTACTGTTTAAGGAAGCTTGTGTTCCTACTAGGGCTACATCTGGTGCAGCTGGATTTGACCTATACGCACTCGATGACTATGAGTTGAGTGATGGTCAAGTAATCGTCGTGTCTACGGGTGTGTCTGTAGATATTCCTGATGGTCACTACGCTATGGTTTGCTCACGCTCAGGGCTTGCTGCCAAGTATGGTGTATTCGTACTGAATGCACCCGGCATTATTGACTCAGACTATAAGCTTGAGATTAAGGTAATCCTGTCTAAGGTTCCTAATGGAAAGAATACATCTAAGTTCAATATCAATCAGGGTGACCGTATTGCTCAACTAGTATTCGCTAAGTGTGATGCTGACGTGTATCCACGTATGACTAGTGATGCTGTACGAACAGGTGGGTTAGGCTCTACCGGGATGTAAAAGCAACAGAGCCAGCCGCTGGGAGTACGACTGGCTCTATCTAGGTAGAAAGGTTATCTGAATCAGGTTGGTAGGTAGGTAGCAATCCAGACGTAAGTAGTATACATCACGTTTCATCGCTGGCAAGTGACTTGCGATGGTAATCAGCATAATCAAGTGCTAGGTTTATTAGGTAGCGATGACTATCAGCGATATTGCACTTCTTGTATATGTTTTGAAGATGGAAGTGTACTGTCCTTTTAGAGATGAGTAACTTATCTCCAACTTGATTGACCGTTAGTCTATCTATGGCAATCATATGCAGGATGTCAAGCTCACGCTTGGTGAGGTTGTCAAACATCCCTTGCTCTCCGCTTCAAAGTATTGAACTGAGTCTCAGCCTTTGCTTCATCTTCATAGAAGTAGATGACGTTCTGTTGCTTTCCATTAGAGTAGTCTTCTCTATGGAATACAAAGAACTTATAGGTTGGATGCTTGCTTATAGTACCTAGGTTACACACTAGACTATGACCAGGACAACGTCCATTGATGCAACCTTCTTCGCAGTATTGCTTGCCTACAAACTTCTCTTGCCACTTAGGTGATACTCCCATAGGTGTACCAAATGTACGCTCATCGAGGAGATTGGCTAGGTGTACGATTGCATTGATGTACAAAGGGTCATCAGTTGAAGTGATTAATTTCTGTGCCATATGACAATAATATCAGGTATGTAATATTAGGGATATACGTTACAATCGTTTTATGGGCGTTGTCAAGAAATACCAGAATCCTAAAGGTGGGTTAAACGCTGCTGGTAGAGCGCATTTCAAGCGTACTACTGGTGCTAACCTTAAACCGCCAGCACCTAATCCTAAGACACCTAAAGATACTGCAAGGCGTAAGTCTTTTTGCTCTAGGATGGAAGGTATGAAGTCTAAACGTACGTCTTCTAAAACGGCTAACGACCCTAATAGCAGAATCAATAAATCCCTAAGAGCTTGGAACTGTAACTAATGCCACAAGACCCTAGTAAATTTCGTAATGAAGATGACTTCCGTCGGTCACTTTATAATGTAGCAAAACCATCTGTTGTGCCTAAGCCAAAAGGTCGTGACACACGTATTACAGCAACATCTGGAAGTAGTGCTAGTTTTGCACAGTTCCCTAATCGGGCGGCGGCAGTTGCAGAACTGAATCGTTTAAAACAGTTTGACCCTACTAAAGGTGATTCAGACTTTGATGGACCATTTAAAGGGACAACATCTGCGTTACGTAAACGAGATGCGTGGGCAGACCCAGTAGATACAGGATATCAAATTGACCCTGAAAATAAAAAAGCCAGAGCAATGGGATTCACGTCCGTAGTTGATTATATGGGAGCCTTGCAAAATGCAATTGATGGTTACGACAAAACATTAACTAAACAAAAAAACTATGGAACTACAGCACTTGGTGGTACTCAAGGAGCATATCCAGGACAAAGCAAAATGTCTAAAGCACTTGGCGTAACTAATGAGAAGGCTGGTAAAAAGTGAATAGTAAGGCTCATCCTGGATTCAAGGCAGTCCAAGCAAAGATTGCTAAGAAGTCAGGTGTATCTATGGAAGCAGCTGGTGCTATTCTTGCGTCAGCAAGCCGTAAGGCTAGTCCTGCTGCAAAGGCTAAGAATCCTGCACTCAAGCGAGTTGCTGGTAGAGGTCGTTAGATGCTGAACGAGATGAACAAGCATATGAACCATCTTTCTATGGGTACTTTGATGAACGTAGAAATGAAGGAACATAACCTCAAGAAAGCACCTACCAAAACGGAGCTTCTGAAAATGGAGCAACGTGAGCATAAGTTAGGCAATCGCCCGACTATGCGACAAGCAATGGAAGCCGAGTACGCAGAGCATTCCAACGCTGAGGGTAAGTTGGTAATCAAACCAAGTGAAGCGCAGGAATCTAAAGCTACTGCCATTTATAAGAGAAGGAAATAACTAAAATGCCAATGGGTATGCCTTATCCTAAGGGAAAGATGTCGATGTCTAAGATTATGGGAGTTGAGTCCAAGGAGCATAAGGTTCCTATGAAGTCAACGTCCGCAGTTATGAAGGCTGAGACTAAGGAATATGGAAAGCGTCCTGCATCTAAGGAAGCAATGATGAAGGGCGAGATGAAAGAGCATCGCTTTATGAAGGGTAAGAAGAAGTAATGGCTGAAGAGAAAAGTATCTCTAGGAACGTAATACCAAAAGCTTCTGGTACTTATGGTCCTGCATTTGCTGAAAACCCATACGCTTCATCAAATCAACGTAAGATGAAGTCGGGTATGTCTTACGGTATGGGTAATACTGACAAGTCTGTATTTGGACCATCTAAAGCACCTGAAGGTGGTGGAGATACTCTTAATTTCTTGAGAGCTAATCAAGGTACACCACTAGGCAAGGCTCTTGCTTATGGCGTTTCCCTTGTTGAACAGTCTGAAAAGAAGGGACAACCTAAAGACAAGTCTGAGTATATGAGGTTGCTCTCCGGTTCTGAAGCGTTCCGTAAACTTGACCCAGAAGGACAACAGAAGGTTCGACTTGGAATGCAACAATGGTTCCAAACTCAGTCTAAGTTCAATCCAACTAAAGCAATGCAAGTTAAAAAAGATGAAGAACTTAACCGTCAGAAGGCTGGAGCTAAACAGGCTGCAGATATGATTTCAATCTTCTGATTAATCTTTATCTCGATAAGCCTTTAAAAACTTATCAGTAAACTCAACATCACCACTAGTCAGTTCGTAAACCAAATACCAGAGTGCCTTCATCAAGTCATCTTGACGAGTGGCACTTTCTTTTTTGCCAGCACGAGATACGTACTTGACTACATTCCCAAGGGCAAATCCTAGTCCCCAGTCACTAATAGCCTCAACTGGTTGGATTGCGCCTTTGCGATAATGGTCTGGTACTGATATATGTGACATAGTAAAAGTATACACTGTCAAAGGTACTAAGTAAAAACATTGAAGCGTTCGTTTAGGTACTACAAAGGGTTTGGTGCTAAGAAGGATGCGGAAGACCCTGTAACAGAGAAAGACGGCATTCGTTATAAGACACGTAATGGAGGCTTAGTCAAACTATGTGACGCTGAAGTTAGTAAAGGGTATGTCACCTACAAGTGTAAGAACTTTGCTATTAAGGGGCAACTCTTTTGCCTTCGGCACGGGGGCGTACCAGCAGTCGCTACCACCGACACTATGAACTTTACGACTGGATTAAAAAGTAAGATTAACTCTGGTCGTTTTAGGAATGTGGGTTCTAAGTTACTTGGTCGCATTGATGAACTTAGAGAAGACCCTGGCTTGTGGTCTCTGCGTGATGACGCTGCGTATATCACTGCACTTCTTGATAATCGTGCTGAGGCTGCATCTGAAGGTGTAAGCATTGAGCAATACAAGAAGATACAAGAGATGTATCGTACGTGTTGTGAAAAGCGTTACGCAGATGACTTTTGGGATACTTTTGATGAGTTAGGTAAAGCACTCGAAAACGTAATGAGTGAGTTTGCAGCTGCTAAAGATGTTATTGAACTCATTGAAAAACGTACGTCTATTGTTGAGACTGAGCAACGATTGTTGCACCAAAAAGCATATACTCTTGAGGTAGACCAAGCATTTAGCCTTGTGATGCAGATGGTTAAAATCATCCAAGATAACGTCACCAACGCAGAGGAGTTACAGGGTATCAAGGCTGGTGTAGGTAAGTTGCTTGCTGTCTATCAAGAAACTATTGATGACATGATTATTGATGCTGAGGTAGTTGATGGCACAGAAGAGTCAGGTGAATACGAGGATAACGCCGAAGGCACTGAAGAAGTTCATTCGTCCGAATAAGCCTTTGACTGTCGCATTGCTACAAGCGATGCAAGAACGATTTGATGTACAGATAGATGGTAGTGAGTTTGGTTCAGTAGCAAGTCCTATTGATGGGCATGAGATGGATTACAAGAGGTGGTTAAAGCGTTATGCTCCTCATGCTGCATCTGCACCACTTGCTAAACACCATATACGTGCGTGGGAATGGGCTGAGTCTATTGAGGCTAAGAATCCGCCACCTGCCCTTATTGAGTGTTGGTTTCGTGGTGGTGGTAAGTCTACTACGATGGAACTTATCTCCAGTCGTATTGCAGTCAAGGCTACTAGACGATTCTTGTTATACGTGTGTTCAACACAGGATGCTGCTAACCGTCACGTCGCCGATATTGCTAACACGATGGAGAAATGTGGTATCCAGCGAGCCATCAATAAATACGGTTATTCCAAGGGTTGGAATGCTGAGAAACTACGTACTGCTAATGGATTTAATATCCTAGCCTTTGGACTTGATACCGGCGCACGTGGTGTCAAGCTTGATAACCTTCGCCCTGACATGATTATCCTCGACGATATTGATGAGTTGGATGACTCTGTCAATAGAGTTGAGAAGAAGGTGCAGACTATTACTCAGACTATTCTCCCTGCGAAGAGTACTGATTGTGCGATTGTCTTTGTCCAGAACAGGATTCACGCTAACTCAGTTATGAGTCGTGTTCTAAGTGGTGAGTTAGATATGTTACAGAACAGAATCCAATCACCAATTGTTCCAGCGATTGAGAACCTAGAGTATCAACCTGTTGAGAAGGAAGATGGTCGTACTGGATATAAGATTACTAGTGGTACAGCGAACTGGGAGCATAAATCTATTGAAGTCTGTCAACGTGAGATTGATGACTTTGGAATCATTGCATTCCTTCGAGAGTGTCAGCACGAAGTAGGTGTTGGTGGACGCTTCTTTGGTGACTTCAAAGAGTATGGTCCTGATGGTGACCCTTGGCACGTTGTTGATGCCGTTGAGTTACAGCCTTGGTGGCGTTACTGGGCAAGCCACGACTTTGGTACTGGTAGTCCAGCTGCATTCATTCTCTACGCTAGTGATGAGAAAGAGAACATCTACGCTATTGGAGAGTTCTATGAAGCAGGTCATGTATCATCTAAACAGGCTGATAACGCACTTCTCCTGTTGGAGAAATTCAAGTTGGGTGAGGCTAATGACAGACGGTTCAAAGAAGGTAAGTGGAATACGAAGTTAGAGGCTATTGCTTTTGACTGGGCTAATACATTTCCTCCTGAGAATCCTGCACAACGTATTGGTGAGTATCCTGTTGAGATTTGGTGGAAGAAGGGATTGCCTTGTGTAAGGGCGGTCAAAGACCGTAAAGCAGGATGGCGTAGGGTAAAGGAATGGTTGATTGCCACTAGAGTAGATGGTGACAAGATAAAGCCTAAGTTACGTATTGTGCGTGATGCTTGCCCTAACCTAATACGTGAGTTGAATAACACTATGGCTGACCCTAGAGACCCTGAAGATATTGATGGTGGTACTCGTAGTGACCACGCAATTGACTCCTTTAGGTATGGCTTGATGTGGCGTGAGTATCCGGTGAAATGTCCTGAGACTACAGATATGCAGACGTGGAAGCCTTTATGGGCAGATGATGGTTACGGAAGAAAAGACTACTTGTGAAACCTATGAACATTTACTTTGGTACACTTGCACTTATAGTGAGTTGTGCGTGTGTGTATACTGCGTATGAATTACACTGTATACGTCGGAATATCCCTGTCAAAAAACAACAGGACGATAAGGATTGGTACATCTGATGAGGCTTCCACTGCAACGCAAAAGGAATAAGAATACTGTAGGGATGGACGTTATGTCCGGGCTTGTCTCTTTTGCAGAGCAGAAGATGCAGGATGAGTCAGAACCTAAGGTTATGGCGTTTGAGAAACGTATGGTTCAAGGTATTCCTGGAGCAGCGGAACTCAAGAATGATGAGACTATCAATAACAATAACCTGACGATTGACCACAACTCCAATGAGTGGAAGGTATTACCTGAAGCACCAAACGAAGAGAAGCTTGAAGTAATCAAGTTCGTCAAAGGTCAGTTTGATATTGCTTATCGAGCAAGACAAGAAATGGAACTTGAGTGGGCTATGGCTATTGCCTTCTTTGAAGGACGGCAGTGGTTCCGTATCTCAAGCCAGACTCGTAACCTTATTCAGTTGCAGAATAAGGATGAGCCTAACCGTTACATCACAGTCAATAAGATGCGTCCTTTGATTGATGGTGTTGTAGGTAAGTTGACGCAAGTTGGTCCTGATGCACGAGCAGTACCGCTATCTCACACTCAAAGAGACTTACTTGCCTCGGATGAGGCAAACCACATTTGTGGTCACTACAACCGTAAGTTTAGTCGTGAGACTCAGTTGAAGGAACGTGTTCGTTGGGCTTGTGTCTGCGGTACTTCCTACTTGAAGATTTACTGGGATGCTAAGGGTGAACAGGTCATGCCTTACTTCTCTCCTGAGACAGGTGAGATTACAGGGTATGAGAACATTACGATTGGTGATGTCAAGGAAGAGATTCTTCCAGCCTTTGATGTATTCCTAGACCCAACAGCGAAGCGTGATGCTGACGTTCGTTGGTTGATTCACGCATCCGCTAAACCACTCTCTTGGTTCGTAGACAACTACGGAGATATTGGCAAGTTGGTAAACCCTGATGCGTTGACAGGTAATAACGCTTCCTATATTGACTCATATCTTGAGGGTGGTAATGGTTCCGGTAACGGATGGGTTCCACCTAGTACGGCACGACTTGCACAGAGTGACTCTAAAAAACGTGCAGCAATTGTATATGAGTACTGGGAAAAACCGTCACAGCAGTATCCATCAGGGCGATACATAGTTAGCACTAACTCAGTACTGCTTCACGCTGGTCCTTGGTTGTACAAGAAGAAAGATGAGTTCCCATTCATCCCACTACGTTGGCAACCTCGTTCAGGTACTCCTTATGGACACTCTCTAGGGTTTGACTTGTGTTCACTACAGCAGACGTATAACCGAGTGTACTCACGTATGCTTGAACAGTTTGAGCAACAGCGTGACTACGTTATGGTTCAGCGTCTATCGAATGTAGGTGCTGATGCGTTCAACCATAAGGGTGATGACTACTACGACGAGAGTAGGACGTACAAGAAGATTTACTACAACCCAGGTTCTGCGCCTCCAGTAGTATCTCGTGCGCCGGGTATTGGTGGTGACCTATTCCCTATGCTCCAGTACATCGAGAAAGACATGATGGATATTGCTGGATTGCATGATGTATCGCAAGGTCAAGCACCTGCTGGTACACCTGCTGAGGCTGTCCAACTCCTTCAACGTGCTGATAACACACAGCATTCCTACGTACGTGCAGATATTGAGATATCAGCTGCCAAGATTAAAGAGTGGGAGATTGCTCTTGTAGAGCAGTTTGGTGTTGCTCCATTCATTGGTAATGTTGACCAAGAATCTAATCCTTACGAGAATATTGAGCAGGGTGTCATTACCTTTGACCATATTCGTAATGGTGGTCAGTATCGGATTGTCTACGTACCGGGGTCCAGTATGGAAGATAGCCCTGACCAGAAACTACAGAAGGTTTTGGCTATGCGTCAGATGGGATTGTTTGGTGACCCTGGTGACCCATCAACCAACAAGCTTGTTATTGGTATGCTCAACATACCTGAGACCTCTAAGATTATTCAGCACTTGAATGAGCAAGAAGAGGGTATGGCTCAACAGGCTCTTATGATGCAACAACAGATGATGGAGCAACAACAGGTTGCTGCTGACTCTGTCAAACGGTTTGACCCTGAGGAGGCTCAGATGCTTTCTCAGTTGGATATACAGAAGATTCAGGCACAAGTCGCTGCTAAGACTGAGGCTGACCTTCTTAAGATGCGGGAGCGTTCACGCCTTACACAGGAGAACGATGCTGCAAAGGGAATAGTTGATATCTCAAAGGAAAAACTTAAGAATCAAATTATTCCAAGTGCCAACGGATAGTTGGCAAGAACGTAAATAAGGAGTACGATACATTTGTCAGACGAGATGATGATACCTACACCTGAGTCATCAACAGGTGCGTCAGACGGTTACGGCGTTGGTAACGCCATTTTGGACGCAGTTCGTGGAGCCGCCGACTACGATACTGTAAGCACAACAGGCGTTAACGATAGTGCTACGGTCCCAGTGGAGCAATCCACAAATGACGATGACTTCGGTTATCTGTCACAGCCAGTCAGCGATACTAAGGAACCTGGTCCTATCCCATACGATAGGTTTAGGGAAGTAAACGATAAGGCTAAGTCTTATTCAGAACGCTTGGACAAGTGGGCTGATGTTATTAGTCAGTTTGAACAGCAGGGATTTCAATCAGCTGCTGACTTACAGAAGGCTATTCAACAGCAACAGGTTCAGGCTCAAGAAGAGTCTATTAAACAGCGTTATCGTGAACTTGAATCTCAAGACTTAATAGACCCGGCTACTGCTCAACTACAGCTTGATGCTGAACTCCAGAAGTTCCGCTACGAACAGGCTATGGCTGAAGTCAGTCAGTTTATGGTTCAGCGAGAACGAGAACAAGCAGTCCAGATGTACCCGTTGGCACAGAAGGCAAACCATATGGTGGACAGTCTTGTGAATGCTGGCATTAAGCCATCAGACGCAGTACGGATGGTCCACGACCAAATCCAGAGTCTTCAACAATCACTAGTGCCAGAACTCACCAAACAGGTTGTTCAGGGTCAGCGTACTCCGACTCCACAATCTCAAGCAGGTTCAGCAGCTCCAGTGGTTGGTGGCACACAACAATCACCCCGTCGGATGGGTCTATCAGAATTGATGGGCATCAACCGAAACAAAACAATGTAGGAAAGGCTAAGTAAATGGCTATTGACTTTAACGGAGCCTTGACGCTTGCGGACCAAGCAGCTATTAGCAACGACCCTCTCGTCAAGGAAATCACAAAATCTCTTCACCAGACGTGGAATGCCCTTAAGGATATTCCTCTCTATACTTCTCCATCGCTCAAGCAGATTGGTGTTCGTTACCTGAACTCAGGTATCCCTTCGCCAAACTGGACGGGTGTTAACTCTGAACCAGTTGCGGTTAAGGGACGACCAAAGTCTTACGAAGAGCAGATGTACCTTGTTCGTAACAAGATTCTTGTAGACCACGTTCTGCTTGACCAGCCAACGAACATCATCGACCCGATTGAAGCTCAGGTTCAAATCTTCCTCGAGGGTTTTGCCTATGATTTCAATGACAAGTTCATTAACAACAATCCGCTTACGGGCAATATTGATTGTTTCCCTGGACTTGCTTACCGTATGGATAACTTCAACGACTTCGATATCCCATCGGAAATGTCGTTGATTGCTCCTGATGCAGCACGTATTGACATTTCGGCTAGTACGACAAGTGCTACCGCTAATGCATTCTTTGCTTATCTCCAGCAGTTGCTTGACAACATGAACTCCCCAGATGGAGATGGTGTTGTCTTGTATATGTCTGAGAAGGCAAAACGTTCTGTTGAGTTTGCAATCCGTACTATGGGAATTGGGGCTGGATTCGATGTCACTCGTGACTCGTTCGACCGCCCAGTTGAGAAGTACAAGAATGCAACCGTCCGTACAGTTGGTCGTAAGGCTGACGGTACTACGAGCGTAATCTCCGATACTCAGACAGCGTCTGGTATTACTGGTTCCGTTGCTTCCTCCATCTATGCAGTTCGTTATGGAACTGGATATACGCAGGGATGGCAGAGTGGACCATTCAAGCCTACTTACCTTGGTCTTTCCAAGGAAAATGGCATTATGCACAACGTCGTATTCGACTGGGGTATTGGTTTGTGGATTCCACACACTCGTGCTGTTGGTCGCTTGTTCTGCCGAGTCGCATAATAGAAAGGAAGAAAAGAAATGGCACGTGATAAGAAGGCTTCCTTCAAATTTACAACAGTTGCAAGTTATGCTTCAGCAAAACTTAAGCAAGATGCTTCTACTGATAAGTTGGCAACAACTATCACTATGACAGGCTATGCTGGAACGACTCAGGTTTATGGTGCTTCGGATGTATTCTCTAGCCCTAACATGATTCTTGCTGCAGCAGCAGACTTTGCTTCTCAGGCAGATACCGCTGCAAGTGGTGCAGGTGTACTCCCTGGAATCAATGGACAAAATCAAGACCTGTTCGTAAAGGTTGTTTATACAACTGCTGGTACGCTTACCAATATTGGTACTGCTGTATTTAAGGTCGTTGGTTCTGATGCTAGTACGGTTGCTACTGCTGGAAACCTCAGTAGTAGTCCTGCTGACATTTCTCCAGCTGTAGTTGTGAATAAGACTGCGGGAACATATGTTACATATATTCCTGTTATGTCTGCAAAGCCATACTGGCAGTTGCAGTTCACAACTCTTACGTCGGCTACGACCACTGACACTGGAACTATTGCTGTTGCAATGGCTGCACTCGTCAATGGACGTGACGGCTCAGTTAGCCTCTAATTAGACTAAGGTAACGAGATGACACTAGGTGAAATCAAACAAAAGGTCAGGATGATAGGCTTGCACCACTTTGGTAGCAAGCAAGACCTTGACCCATTTGGACTTGAATACCTAGTGTTGGAATCTGCCAATCAGATAGCCCGTAAAACAGACTGTTTGTTTGGCAGACGTTACCTAGACTTAGAGGATGGTGTAGACGAATACTGTTCCCCTGATATGTATCGTATTAGGGGAGTATTCAAGTGGGAAGACAACGAGTACCGACGGCTACGGTTATTAGACTTTGCTGACAGGCAAGTAGACCGCTACAGGACTCAAGGTGACGCTGTTATTGACGCTTGCATACTTTATGCAACGAATAGACTCAGGTTCCTCCCTACGCCAATCTCTAGTGTTACAAACGGCGTGATGATTGAAGGTTACTGTCAACCTGGAATGATATGGCAGTACGATACGAACGGTAATGCAGTACCTCTAGCAGATGACCAAGAGTGTCCATTACCAGATTCAGCACACGACTGTCTTGTTTATGGTGTCCTTTACGCTCGTGCTATGCAGATGAAGGATAATCAAGTACTTGCTATATACAAGGCAGAATACTTAGATAGACTTGGTATGGTTGAATCCAACTCTGCTATCTATGGTCGAAGGACAGTTTAATGGCAACTCTGACTACACTTACATCAGAGGTTATTCGCCTCTTGAACGAAGCAACTGATTCCTCAGTAGGTGAAGTTGGCAACGGTTCAGGCACTGTCTCTACAACGACTAGTCAAACGATTGAGGCTTATCTAAACGAAGCCATTAAAGAAACGTGTAGGACTTGTATATACGTTCCAGCAAAAGGAACAGTTACTCAGTCCAATCCTATTATCAACCTGTCTAGCATTAGCCTAGACTCAGCCTACGTACCTACTGACGCTTCAACGGTGAATGACGCTAGTAGTATGTGGTTTCCTCTTACTGTCCAATCTGGGCTTACAAACCTAGTCCACTGTAGTGAACCTACCCTAAGGGCATATGACCCCACGTTCGAGACTACAGCAGCTGGTACGCCTAAGTATTGGTATCGCTCTGGTGATTACCAGATAAGGATTTATCCTGCTCCATCAGCATCTACTACGTTTACTGTTTATGGTTGTGGCACGTTAGGTGATATTGGTGCTACGTCTGTTACGGTTATTCCTGATGACTTGCAGTTAAAGATGTGGGCTAGTTACGCTGCCTACAAGTTGGCATTGAAGAATACGGATGACCCATCTGTTGCTCAACGTGCCTTCTGGGGAAATTGGTACAACGAGACTCGTATGAGGTTGTGGTCTCAACTTGATACATTCTTGCGTATGCCGGGTTCTCCATTTGCAATCCCTCCCGTAACAGGTGGTTCTGATGGAAATTAAGGATATTGGTATAGTCTTACTGACTGTATTTCTAGGTGCTGTTTCATCCTTCTTGGGTGCATCATTTACGTTTGTTCGTAAGGTAGACAAGCTTGAGATTATGCTCGCTAACCTTACTACTCAGAGTGAGACGCAGTATAAAGACCTTAAGGGCAGTATTCAGGATATGCGGGTAGAGATTGTACGATTGGATAAAGAACTCCAGAGTGTCAAGGAACGACTGAGAGTCCTGGAAGAGAAGACTAAAACAGTACGATGAGCATAGCGTGGGTTCGTTTGGTATGGATTGCACTTGGTGCTTTTATGGCTAGTGCTGGTCCCGCTTTCAATATGGAGTGGGAAGCAAGGCACATACCAGACACCGCCACATTTGGTTATGTTATGAAGGTACTTACGCTTTGTGGAGTTGAAGGAGTACGTGCAGGGATACCTGCACTGATTACAGCGGTAATCGCTTTCTTTGTGCGTCAGGATTCTGATGCTAAAGCGTTTCAGTTAGTCTCTCAAAGGGATGTTGTGTTACAACAGATACGAGAGAACACACCTAGTGATATGGTTATCAAGAGAGCATCTAAGGAGGAAATGTTATGAGTTGGCTAAGTAAGTTTCTAAAGAAGAACGCTAACGTGCCTGAGGTAAAGATTCCTTTTGGTGAGATGCTGTTGGTTAATCAGGTCATTGAGCATATCGGCTTCCTGTCTACGTCCGACCTTGAAAAGGTACGTAATGTGGTCATGCTTGCTATTGATGCAAGGAAGGTGAAGAAGTGATGGCACTGTACGGAAGCAAGGCTGTAGCGGCTGGTGTCTCCGCTGCGGTGAGCAGTGTGCTGGCGTTCTTGACGATGCCTTTTAAGGGGACAGATATGAACGCTTTGAAGGTGGGCAAATGAATCTGCAGAACTTCCGGATTGAAAAGGAACCTGCACCGTCAACCGACTGGCGTGTATTTGGTGACATCGAGGACGATGCCGGTAATATCCTCGGCACGTTCGGTGTTGATGGTACTTCAGTCAATCAATGGTGGGTGACGCAGGATGAGCAGTTTCAGGCTGGTATCGTCAATCAATTTGCGGTGATTATGGCTCAACAGATTATCAGTGGGGATGCCGAATAATGGCTACATACTACGTCAGGGACGATGGCAATGATGCAAATACTGGGCTAGGGTCTACCACTGCTCTTGCTTGGAGGACTGTACAAAAAGCATTGGGAGCCACTGGCATAAGCTCAGGAGATACGGTTTACATCGCTCCGGGCGTGTACCGAGAAAATGTCACGATTGCAGGTACATACACTGCTGCTACATACATAATCGGTGACCCAACAGCCGCACAGTTTGCTGGCGTGTCACAGGGTCTTGTGCGTCTTACAAACTACCTAACGCTAGATACAGTTGCGGGTTCTGGGACTATTATTTCCAGTGGTAATAAAAATTATTTAAATTTTAGTTACCTATATTTTGATGGCTCGGCAACGATGTTGTCCCTAGGTTCCAGTGTTGAGTGTGTTATAGAAAATTGTGCTTTTGTAGGCTCTAGTCTTACAGCATCCGTTGGCATTACTGGTAGCGTTACAACTGGTGTAACGACTAACAATGTCATAAGAAAATGTATGTTCTCAACTGGTTCATATGGAATCAATTACACTTGTGGTGTCAATCACTCTTCCGATTGGAGTGCTGGAATATCTGTACAAAGTTGTGCGTTTATTGGTTGTTCTTCAGTAACTGCAAGCAGTGCCGCAGTTCGCTTTGTAAAAGGAGCTGGAGGACTAAACACCAATTTAGCTGGAGGCATTACTGTAGTCAACTGCTATATACAATCGTCTGTCATAGGTGTATATTTTGAAAGCATAAGCAACACCACATATCCAACAAACGTTAGAAACTGTTTGATCGCAAACTGTGGAACTGCTATCGTTGGTCGTACAACGACAGTAAATTTACAGGATTACAATCGAATCATAGGGTGTACAACTACACTAACAAACGTAGCAACTGGAGCCAATACAGTAACCGTCGGGCCTGTTATGCTTGACATAGGAATTTCCCAACTCTTTGGACTATTGGCAAAACAAACGTGGTTTAGCGCACTTCCTGGAAGCCTAAATATTGGATTTGGTGACCCGACTGGAGCATTGACTACAGACTTATTTGGAGCTACTTGGTTTAACGGTGGAAGTGACCCAGATGCTGGAGCTTTGACATCTATCCAGTTGAGTAATACAAGTTACTACCAACCAACCGAGCGCAACGCATCGACCATCACAATCGCTCCAGGAAGCACATCACAGTCCATCGAACTCTACCTTGGTGCTACTGGTCTTACAGCCTCCACAAGTGGCCTCTCAGCCCGATACAACCGCACACGCACTGCATCTGTAAGCATCCCTCTAGTAGCCCGTACCATCGCTCAGGCGTGGACATCTGGTGGCTTTGCCGAGGTTGACGCAACCAATATGCCGGGGGTCTACAGATTGGACATCCCTGATGCTGCTTTGGCTGCTGGTGCTGACGATGTCACGGTTGTTGTCAGAGGTGCAAGCGGTACTAACGGTGCGGTAATGACGGTCAAACTGAGCAGTGGTGGCTTGACGGCAGCGCAGACTGCCTCGGCGGTCTGGGATGAGGCAGTTGCATCACACGTTACACCCGGGACATTTGGTTTAGTAACCCTTGAAACTAATCAAACTACTTACAATAATTCACAAGACCTTTTATACGTACCGGGGCTAGTATGGGATGAGGCAAAGTCTACTCACAATATCGCTGGTACATTTGGTGAGCGTCTACAGCCTAATGTTCTTGCGGATGATTTACTCGCTAGAGATATAGGTAGTGGTTCAAGTGCAGGGTCTATCAACGAGCGTACAGTACGTAGTGCTTTGCGAGGCTTACGTAATAAGACAACAGTCATCAATAATGAGATGACTGTATACAAAGAAGATGATGCAAGTACTGCGTGGTCTGCTACAGTAAGTAGTAGTGATAGCAGTAAGACGATTACTGGCGTTGACCCAGCGTAGAGGTATTAGATGAATCTTCAGAACTGTAAGATGGAAACACGCCTTGGTAAAGTTGAAAGCCGGGTGTCTAACATTGAAGGGCGTATGAACACAAGATGAACCTGCAAAACTTCCGCATTGAAAAAGAACCTGCACCTTCTACTGACTGGCGTGTCTTTGGTGACATCGAGGATGACAACGGTACTCTGTTAGGTACATTCGGTGTTGATGGTACGAGCGTAAATGTCTGGTGGGTCACTCAGGATGAGCAGTTTCAATATGGGATTGTGCAACAGTTCGCTGTGATGATGGCTCAAGAGATTATTCAAGGGACGGCTGAGTAATGGCAACATATTACGTCAGGACTGATGGTAGTGATGTAAACGCTGGTACAGGGCCTGCAACAAATCAAGCGTGGCAAACTGTAGGAAAGGCACTCGGAGCAGCTGGTATTGGTGTCGGTGACACTTTGTATATTGCTCCCGGTGTTTATCGTGAGTCGGTCACAGCGGCATTTACAAACCCAACATCAGAAGGACAGCGAATCACGATATCTGGTGACCCAACCGCTTCACAGTTTAGCGGTGTAACTGCTGGGCCAGTCATTATAACAAGTTATACAAGCAATACTAGTTCAACTTTAAGTCGTGCGCTAACAATAGGAAAATCGTATATCACGATTCAGAATTTGCACATAACAGGGTATGCAACTGGTGGCTCTGGCATATATGGCGGCGTTTTTGTGGTGGGAGGTACATCTATCATTGTCACATCGTGTGGGTTCTATACGCCCGCTAACAATGTTGACATGAACACTGCGTTTTCTTTTGACCCAATACAGAGCACTGCTGGATTTACAGTTTCAAAATGTATATTTTTCGGACCTGTGCGTTTTGGTGTATCTGGTACAACCGCGGCGTGGGATTCTCAGACAACATTTACAGATTGCATTTTTATAAATCCATCTGCATACACACCTACTTCTTGTTTGCTTTTGTATAGCCCAGCAGGAGCGCATCTTGGTGGTGCGACAATACAAAACTGTAGGTTTATAGGTAATACTGGTGTTGCTCCGTATCCCGGAAACAATATGTCCACGACATATCCGATTGTAGTTCGCAACTGCATCTTTGAAACATCAACCGGAATCACATCAACTACAAACAATGGTCAAATAGTTGAGTCGTACAATATTTTTAATTGTGGCACAGCTCGAACAAATGTCGGCACTGGAACAGGCTCTTTAAGTCGTGCGTTCATATCGCCGGACTACAATCTAAGCCGAATCACAGGATGGGGAAACTTCCCGTTCTGGGCTAACCATTCAAGCAGTGCATCGCAGAACGCCGGCACATCAACGGGCGCACCTGCCGCTGATATCTATGGTGTAACGTGGCTTGCGCCATCTACTCCAACAATGGGTGCGATTGAGTACTTTGATTATTCAGACACTGGTCGTTACATCCCAACCGAACGCAACGCATCCACAATCACAATCGCTCCCGGCTCCACATCCCAGAGCATCGAACTGTACCTCGGTGTTACAGGCCTAACAGCCTCCACATCTGGCTTATCCGCCTATTACAACCGTACACGTACCGCAGACGTACAGATACCTCTCGTTGCTCGTGTGATTGATGGGTCAAATCCTTCTGGAGTATGGACATCAGGTGGATTCGCTGAAGTCAACGCTAGTACGATGCCTGGCGTATATCGACTTGACCTACCAGATGCAGCAGTCGCAGCGGGTGCAGATGACGTAACAGTCGTTGTCAGAGGTGCGTCAGGTACTAATGGTGCAGTATTGACTATCAAACTCAGTTCTGGTGGTCTAACCGCTGCGCAAACAGCACAAGCTGTTCTTGATGCAGTCGCATCAACACACAACAATATTGGTTCCATAGGTGCGTTCATACAAGACAAGTCAGGTTATTCACTCTCTACATCCCAGACGTTCAATACAACGGGTTCTGTAGGAAGTGTTACTGGCAATGTGACAGGTAACGTAACAGGAACCGTAGGTGGTGTAGTTGGCAACGTAGTTGGTAACCTTACTGGTTCTGTAGGTACTGTTGCTACACCTGACAACATTATCGATGGCGTGTGGGATGAACAGCGTGTTGGTCATACTGCAAGTGGCTCGTTTGGTGAGAAGCTTCAGACGAATGCTATGGCTGATGAGATGCTTGCACGAGACCTTGGTAGTGGCTTGAATGCTGGTACTGCTGAGGAGCGTACTGTACGTTCAGCGTTACGTGCTTTGCGTAACAAGGTGAATGTTGGTAGTTCTCAGATGGTTGTAAAGAAGGAAGATGATACGACTGACGCTTGGACTGCATCGGTTACAACGACTGCGGTATCATCCAACGTAAGTGGTATAGACCCGAATTAAGGAATAAGAGATGCCTACAACAACTGCTATGACGAACACTCTTGAGAGTGCGTTGATTAATCTTATATTGAATGGAACTTCGTATACTGCTGGTCAGGTTACTTATGTTGGCATTCTAAGTGCTGCTGGTAGTGACTCAGCACAAACTGAAATGAGTGGTAGTTCCCGTCAGGCGATTGCTTTTGGGAGTTCGACCAGTGGTAGTGCAGTTACTAATACAGGGGCTATTACATTCACTAACTCAGGTTGGGGTTCTACTTCTGTTTATGGCGTGGGTTTTTATACTGCTGCTTCATCTGGTACTTGTCTGCTATACGGTAATTTTGATAGTGTTGTCACTGTAACTTCAGGTCAGTCCCTACAGTTCAACATTGCTGGAATTACTATATCTATGGATTAATAGATGCCTACAGAAGAAGAGGGTGGTGGACTACCTCCTGCACCAGTACCTGCCCCAGAAGTTATAACTGACTTTGGTCAAGGTGGTGGCGGTGATGCAGTCATTACGATTGAGCCTCCAATCATTGTCCCTCCTTCTGGTTTTAGTCTTTCTGGTCAAGCCACTGTAACGTTACCTGTCTTTGCAACGATATCTTTATCGGGACGTGCAACGACTAGTGTTACACCTACTCAGATACGTTCAGTATCTCTTAGTGGTTTTGCAACCACAAGTGAACAACCTAGGGCTGTTCAATCACCTACTCTAAATGGTAGGGCTACTGTAGATGCTCTACCTGTAATCAACTTTGCGTTAGCCTTAAATGGTACGGCTACGGTTGATACTAACCCTATTGTTGGTGGTGTAGTTGAAGCAAGTATTACTCTTTCAGGGAGTGCATCTGTTGACCTAGAGGTAGGTTATACAGTTTGTGAGTGTCCTGACTACCTATTCGACCCTGTAGATGATTTACCTGCTGGCTCATTCCGTAGTGGTGTATTTATCCCTTGTCTAAGGCTTGCTGCTGGTAGCGTGTTTGTACCTGCTACAACTGAGCAGACGTGGATACGTCGTAACGACAACGGATGCCATACATATGGCGCAGTAGGCTTTGCATTCCCTCTGGGTCCACTAATGTTGCGGTATGCAAATGCAACTACTACTATCAAGTACGTGCCAACAATATCAAATAGTTGGAAACGTAGAGGGTGTGACTAATGGCAGATACAACACGTATGGTTACTGATTCAGCGTTACCTTTCGTTGTTGGCGATAAGGTCTGGCGTGGTATTGACACCTATAATGACGCTAACAAGCTTGATACAGGGTACGCAGAGACAATCAACAACCTTCAACTTGATGGTGGTTCTCTTGTTCTAAGGAATGGATGGCAGGGTTTACTTCAACCAACTGAGTTGAATGCTTCTGCTAGTGACGCTAATGGCGTTTACGAGATGGTCCCTATCAAAGGTGCATCTGGTGTAACTAGTAACTTTGTATATACATCAGCTGGTGATGTACGCCTATTCAATACGACTACTAATACGTATACCAACCTTACAACTGACAGTGCGTTTGACACGTTATATAGCCCTAATGTCAGAATGGTTGCTTACGGTAAGTATGTGTATGGTGTTCCAGGACTAAAGTCTGATGGGACTGAATCACCTGTTGGTTTATTTAGGACTGATGGTTCAACCATTCAGATTGTTCCTACTATCGCTGGATTCCCTAATCTAAAGCCTTCAGCAAGAGCGTATGCGTTTGCTGAGTACACCGTACCTAGTACGAATAAACATACATTCATAGATTCTGCTGTTGGTCCTATCCTTAGAACAGGTGGGATTACAACACTTATTTCTGACTGGAACTTTACTGCTGGTAGTACAGGCTCTATGCCTACTAGTGGTGCTGCTTGGCTCAAGTATTCAGGTGACCCAGTACGTAAGGCTATTCCATATACTGTTGATGCTGGCAACTTTCCATCTGGTGTAACTGCTCAAATTGTGTCACCACTCGGTCAGGGTGCTACCCGTATGATTGAGATTGCTGGTACGGATGATGGTATCTATCAGAACATTCCGTATACCAGTACACCTGTTACCTTCACTAATGGTAGTGCCAATATAGGTGGTACGTTTGTCCCTGTACCTGTTGCTGGTACACCTGTTGAGTTTACTACTGCTGGGACACTACCAACTAACTTTGCTATCAATACAACCTACTTTGTTGTAGGTACTCCATCATCATCTACGATTACGGTATCGAGTACTGTTGGTGGTACGGCTATATCTGCTGGTAGTGCTGGTAGTGGTACTCATGCATTGCAGTACATCAACGTACCAGATGAGCAAGTTAACTTCACGAACCAGAATGATAGTTCTAGTGCCATTAGTTGTTCTGTAGCATCTAGCACTACTGTTACGAGTTCAGCACACAACCTAAAGGTTGGTCAAAAGATTATTTTTGCAGGGTCATTAGGTATCCCTGCTAACACTCCTGCGTGGGTGTTGACTGTACCTAGTGTGAATACATTTACTGTATCTATTGTTAGCCAGGGTGGTGCTGCTTATACCTTTACTGATACAGGAATCAATAGTTACTTCACCATTCAAGGTGTTGGTATGTATCTTGTTAGCCTATGGGCTATGAACGTAGATACTCAGAATAGTGTTACTGGTCAAAGTATCAAGGTGTCCCTGCAAGCCTATAAGGATGGTGTTGCTATTCAGGGTGCGTATGCATCTGCTATTGTTGCGCCACCTATTGCACGTTCAGGTACTGACTGGATAAAGGCTAACCTGTTATGTGACTTCCGTCCATTCAGAGACCAGATTACTTCGTTCCAAATTCTCATTCAGAACATCAACGCTAAGGACGGTAGCCAGAAGGGTATCTACGTAACCAACGTAAACCTACACGCTGTTAGCCCTAGGTTGAATAGTGATAGTACTGATGCTGCCGACCCTATTACAGGACTTGTAAAGGTCAAGGTGTACCAGAACAATACTAATGTAGCTGGTTATGCTGGTCTCCTTAAGGGGTGTGCTGCTAAGTTCTCATTTGCTACTGGTAAGGACTGGAGTAAGTACGACACTGTCAGTATGCGTATGCAGTTTCCTGAGAAGATACGTACATCTATTCCTAATCTAAGGATTGGACTCCAACAGGCTAACGCTGCTATCGAGTGGGGTGGTTACGGAACCCTAGATGAGAAGAACGGTTACATGACTTGGAGTGTGCGTGGATTTACTGATTCACGTATTAGTGCTGTCAGGCAGATGTACCTTAGAGTTGAAGATGACGTACAGGACTTGGTTGATGGCGAAGACTTCATGTACGTTGGAGATATTGTTGTCAACGGTAACCTATCTACTGGGATTAAGTATACGTATCGTTTTTCTCGTTGGTATCCTGAAGATGGTGCATCTGCTCCATATGTACCGGGTACTGGTACAGGTACTTCAACTGTTTACCTCAAGGGATTTGAGAGTGAACTCTCAGGAGTAAGTGAAGAGATTACGACTAGTGAGGCGTTGTCTGCTAACCAGATTCTATTGAATCCTGGAGGTGAGACTCTTACTGGTACTGGTTACACACACCTTATTATCTACCGTTCTAGTACTGCGTTTACTGATGGTTTGTATAGGTGTCTTGGTTCTATCAATCTTAGTGACAACACCATTAATGGTCCTAACCTGACGCTACTTAGTTCATCTGGTGGAATCACTTTGATTGATAACGTGGCTGAGTCTGCTACGTTTGATGATGGACCTAAGGGTTCTCAGGGTGACGTGTATGAGTCTGGTCAAGATAATTTTCCTGCAGGTGCAACGGCTATTGCTGTTCACCAGAATAGATTGTGGGTAAGTAAGAATAACTCTTTATGGGTATCTTGGCAGTTTGATTCAGACAACGAGTACACAATTAATACTACTCACGTCCCGCTTCCTACTGACCCTAAGATAGGAATCAAAGGTGCATCGTTTGATGTCTCCTCGAAAGATGACAAAGAGTTCATCGTGAATATGTTGTCGTACCACGGCGATATGATGTCACGTAACAACAGTACGACAGCTGTCCTTCTCGTCTTCCGAGAGAATACCGTCTATCCGGTAACAGGTTTTGACCCTAGTAACTATTCCATTCAGGCGTTCTTGCGTGAACCTGGTATTGGCTTGCTTGCACCTAGAGCGTTGGCTAATGTACTTGGTCAACCTTGGTACTTGAATGCTAAGGGTGTTGTCCAGTTCGCTGGTACTGAGGTTATCGCTAAGTCTATTGCCCTTGATGGCTTGTTGTCTATAACGCCTTATAGGGTTCAGGTTGGTAGCGATAATTTCATTACTGCTGACCAGTATTCCAAGTCCGCTATGGTGATGCACGATAAGAAGTGCTTCTTGTTTGCACCTAGAGCGTATAAGACTGATACGACTGACTACCGTAAGAACATACAGGCATATGTATGGGATACGAGATATGCAGGATGGGTATCGTTTGATGCACCTGCGACCATAACGGATGGTCTATCTGTAGATACTACGAACGATAGTAGTATTCTATACGCTGGTGGAAGTGACGGTCAGATATACATACTGAACAAGTTCTATGACAGCTTGTATACGTATAAGCCTACTGGTGGTACTGGTACTACAACACTTACATTCTCAGGGACTACGAATACTACTGGTCTAGCGGTTAATGATGCAGTCATTATTACTAAGGCTGGTGGTGGACTTACTTTAAATGCAACTATGTATGTCAAAGCGGTTACTAATAATAGTGTTCAGTTGAGTACAGCGGTTGGTGGTCCTGCATATACGTTTGTAAGTACTGTTCCTAACTTCTGTAAGCAGGGTGCTATTGATTGGAATGTATTGACCAGAGCGTTTGGTCAAGCTTATTCAGATGGTGTTTCATACTACGCTAAGAACCGTCCTTCTCAGGTTGACTTACACGCAGTCGGTAAGGCGAGTGTAGGTTCTGAGGTTGATTGGTCTGTGGTGAATGAGCGAGGCATCCAGTCTACAGGTATGTATAAGATTACTGGAGATTCCTCTAGGGCTATACGTGGTCTGAGTCGTGATGTTGTTGGTGTTAACTTCCAGATAGGTTTATCTGGTACTGAGTTGGACTTCCCTTTTAGGTTGTATGCAGTACACCTGCATATGATTGAGAGTGGAATACAGAGGCATAGATAATGTCGATACCTACACCTGCACCTGTTACACCTCCGGGTGACCAAGGTGTGCCAGCGGTAACAATATTGCCTGGTGGTAGTGCGTTAGTGATTGAAGGAGACTTCAGTACATATAACGAACGTCCTAAGGCAGTTGCAGCTGAGATTACGATTACGACTACGACTGCATCAACGATTACTCTTGATAACGCTCCATATGTTTTGAGGTGTGACACTACTAGTAATAATGTAACTGTTACGTTCCCACCTGCTAACTCTTGTATAGGTCGTATTGTTTGGTTAGCCAAAGCGGACTCAGGAAGCAACGAAGTATTCTTTGTTGTACAGACTGGTGATACGTTATGGAAGCCATCACACTTTACTAGTTTGAAGAGTACGCATACCTGTTGTTCGTTTATTGCGTGTACTGATGGGACTAATCCTGGCTGGCAGGTGCTTAGTTTTTCGTAAGAGTATAATCGTGTTTATAGTAATCGTAAAAGTAATGGTGCAAGATAATGGCTCAACAATATAACCCATTTGCCTTCCTAGGAAGACTAGGGAAATTTAATCCAAATTCAGTCAAGAGTGTGAACGACTTTGGTTCAAGCGTAGGACTCAATCAGGCTAATACTGGTATGGGTTACTTGAACGCAGGTCAAAAGGCACTTAAGGGTGATATTGGTGGTGCAATTGCTTCAGGTGCTGACACGTATCTAGGTGCTGCCATTCCTGCTTATGGTGCATTGAAGACGTTTAATCAACTTACTGGCGGTGGTATCAACTTCAATCGGATGATGAATCCTAGAGGGACTGTATACAACGAGGCTGACCTTGCACGTAAGGCTATGATGACTGGTGAGATTGAGAGCCAGCGTAACCTTGCTAGTGAGCAGATTCGTGACGCTACAGAACGACGACAGGCTATTCGTCCTCAGCAAGAGAAGATTCAATCTGACATTCTAGATATGCTTACACAGGGTTTATCTAGTAGACAACTTGCTCCTATCTATGGTGCAGGTGAAGCCCGTAATAGGCAGATAGGTGCTGCGTCTCAGGCTGCTATGCAACAATCCCTTGCTGCTAGAGGCGTTGGTGGTGGTGTCCAAGCAGGTGTTGAACAGGCTAACCTAGCTGCTCAGAACGAGCGTTCTGCTGCACTCAATAACGCTATTACTCAACAGCAACTACAGCAACGTCCTGAGATGTTGAATATGGCTGCTAACTTACTTGCACAACGTGACGCACAAGCACTTAGTGAGATGCAGTACGGTCAAGGTCTAAATCTACAGGCTAGTCAGATGGCTAACCAGCAAGCACTTGCAGAACGTCAGTTACGTATGCAGGAAGATGCTGCTGCTCGTGCTAGACGGCAACAGGAGATGGAGAACGTAGGTCAGATAATGGCGTTACTTGCTCCTGAATACGACAGGATTAAGAAGAGAGGTAAGAAGACTACTAAACCATATGTGACTACTAACGCTCCATTTACTCCTGAAAATACGCCAGGTTATGGATTAGATGTAACTACAGAGCAATCACCTGTTGAATCCTATGATTTACCTATGCCTAGTGATTCTGCGCTTAGTGTGCAAGATGTACTTCGTGGCACGTTCGGTATGGCACAACCAGAAAGCCTTGGTGGTGGTCTAACGCAGGTGACTGACATCAGGACTATTGAGGCTATTAATAGAGACCCTGACAAACGAATAGAGCAAGACCTTGGTAATGGACTCGCTATGGTTGCATATCTTGACCCACGTACTGGTCGTTATATGAAGATGTACGCTAGGTCAAATCCAGAGTATGTTGGCGCACCAATATCTGGTGCTGCTGTTCTTCGTCAAGGTGAGACTGGTGTTCCATCTACACCTAATGCACCTATTGGCTTTGCTAAGTCGTTCTACGGGTAATAACTATGGCTATTAATCTTACAGGTCTACTACAGGGGTTCCAGCAGGGTAACCAGTTCGTTGAACAACAACGACAGGCTAGACGTGCTGACGAACAGTTCAAGCTTGCTGAACGCCGACAGCGAGGAAGTGAACTTGATGCCAAGTTTAAAGAGGCTCGTCGTGTCGCTGAACTCGATGCCCTTGATGATGAGAACACACTTAAGTCACTTCAAGTACCCGGTATGGATGAAGGTAGCCGTCAGGCTATTCTTGAGGCACGTAAGCGTAGGCGTTCTGAGAATGAGGCGTATCTAAAGACGTTCTCTATGGACCCTGAATCAGCACAAGAGTTGACTTCTAGGTTTGGTGACATCACTAAACTTATGCGTCCTTCTACCATTCAGTCTGGAATGCTACCTAAGCCTTCTATGGATATTGCCAACATCATCAAGATGGCAGAGGGTTATCGTAAGGAAGCAGAACTCACACCTGATGAGCAGACTAAAGGATTCCTAGTACAGCGTGGTCGTGATGCACTCTCTGCGTTAGGTGCTTCAGCGGATATCGTTGATAAGTTCCTTCCAGGCTATAAGGCTGTCGTTGGGAAGGGTCAAGAATCAGTTAGTCCTCTTGCGCCTGTAATGGAACCTGAGGCTTTACGTGCTAAGGGTCTTGGTGCAGGTAGTACGTTTGTAGACCCTCAGACTGGTCAGACTGTTCGTCTTACTGAACAGGATGGCAAGTTGATGAAGTCTTACGTCACTCCTCCTAAGGACATTATTGCTGAGTATATGCCTTCAGGTATGGAGGGCGTAAAACTCAAGAAGGCTCAGTCTGATATTGCTAGGACAGAGGCTGCTATCAAGGATATTGAATCTAAGATAAAGATGCGTCCTCAAGAGTTAGAGTTGAAAACTCAAGAAGCATTCTCAAAGATTAAAGACCGTAATCTTAGGGCGCAGATTGCAAGAGAAAGTCTTGGTATTAAACGTGCTGGACTTGCCCTACGAAGAGACCTTGCTGAACTTGCTCGTGATGATGCCAGGCGAAAGTTAGGTATTACCACCTCATTTAAGATGGCTGATTATATGCGTAAGGTGCAGAATACTGCTCAAGGTAGTCTTGCTGCAGCTGAAGCATCACTTCGTTCTGTAAATGAAAAACTTGCTGAAGCTACAACTAAAGGTGCGCCTGCTGAGGTTCGAACCCATAGAGCAGTGTCACAAGCACTTGAGGCTGAGGTTGCAAAGTTACGTGCAGCTGCATCTGGTCAGATTGACTACAATATGTTTAGGTCATCTATGGACAGTCTTGGTCTAGGTGATGTTGACGTAGATATGTCAGCCTTTGGTATGGGTGGCGGATATCAACAATCGTATGGTGGCGGTTACCCACAACAGTACGGTGGATATTACCCACAACAACAGCAATCACCTGTAGTTGTAATGCAAGGTGGCGCACCTGCACAATACCCGTATCCGTATCCGTATCCTGCTCCTGCTCCTAGCCCAGCACCTGCTGGTGGTGGTACAACGGCAGGTAGTGCTAGATTCATATTGAGTGATGGAAGTGTGCTTCCTGTTGGACCAGGTGGACTTCGTGTTGGTTCAAAACCGGGTCAGATTTCAAACAAGGCTAATGCACTAGCAGGAATGATGTCAGGTGGCAAAAAGTAATGGCTGAAAACCCAAAACAGAGATTTCGCAGAGTTCTTAATGACCTGTCCCAAGATGACAGAACATTCCTTGATAGTGGACTTCGACGAATCTATAGCGAGTCTCTGTCGTACGGTTTAAAGAACAACTTCCTTACAAAGGATGAGGTAGTCAAGTATCAGACTCTTGCTCAACAGAGAGATACAGCACTACGTAAAGTCAACGTACTTGACCCACAAGGTAACCCTATATCTAAGGAGACAACCGTTCCCGTTATGCGGAACGGTCAAGTTGTCCAAGAGAAGCGTGTAACACCTGTAACGCCATTTGACTTATTGCGTAAGACAGGTGGTCAGATGGAAGGTGGTTCAGTTGATGGACCACTCTTTACTGGTTACACATTAGATACTGGTGCGCCTATAGGTACTGCTCGTAAGAAGTTCCAAGAGGAAGTTATTCCTGCTGCACAGAAGGCTGCAACTGAACTTGAGAAGACTAAGGGTCAGACTAAGTTCTATCAGCCTGGTACTGCGGTTGGATTACTTGCTGGTGGTCTAGCATCTATCCCTGTTGGTATTGGTAAGGCTGTTACAGCACCTCTTGCTGCTGGTGTTAGTCGTGGTATCGGATTAGTTGACCCTGAGGCTTCACGTCAGTTTGATGAGAGTGTTGCAAGGGCTTACTACCCTGAGGCTACGGTTGATGTATCACAACCATTCAAGACTGGTGTTGATGTAGGTCAGATTGCTGGTATCAAAGCTGCTGAGGCTATTCCTGCGTCTCTTGCTGCGCTTACCGCTGGTGGTGCTGCTGCTATTCCTGCAAGTATTGCAACTACTCCTGTTGGTGGTGCTGTCGTAGGTACTGGTGTAGGTCTTGCTGCTGCTGCTGCTACAAATCAAGCTCAGAACTTCCTTACTGAACTTGCCTTAGGTTCGTCTTATAAACCTGCTGCTGAAGGTTTAGGTTTTGATATCCAGCGTAGTCCACTCAGTGAGGCTCGTGCTAGGTTTACTCAAGAGCGTACTGAACTTGCACCTAGTGCAGCATTTGCTGGTGAGTTTGCGCCTAACCTTTTGATGGGTACTCCTACACTTCCAAAGGGATTCTTTGGTGGTGCTAAGGCAGGACTTGCTGCAACTCGATTAGGACAAGAAGGACGTGCTGCACTTACGGCTGCGTCTATGCCAGCGGCTGAAAGCCTTGCAGGTAAGTTCGCTGCAACACCTGTAATGCAAGCAGCCCGTAACGTAGGTCAACGCCTTGAACGTATTCCGGGTGTTGGTGCTACTGCTACATTTGGTCGTGGGTTTGCTCAGTCTGAACCGGGGCGTGAGTTCCTTAGCGATATTGCAGAGCGTGGTGTTGAAGGTTCTGCTGACCTCTACTTTGCACTCAAAGAGAATGCAGATAAGCCAGCTGACCAACGTGACCCTATGTGGATGATTCTTGGTAAGACTGCACTAGGTTCTATGTTTGAAGGACAGCATAGACTTGGTGCTAAGTTGAATGCACCTGGACAAGCGTTAGGTATGGCTGCAGTACGCAAACTTGATGAACGTATGGGTACGTTCACGCCAGAGGCGTATACAAGCCTTACACCTCCAGTTGTACCATCGGCTACTGGAACAACCCCTACGGGGGCTACAGCGACTCCTAGAGTGCCTTCTCCGTTCACCTTTGGTAAGACTAGGGTTACAGGTGCATCTACTCCACTGCCGACACTTGATGAAGGTGTTGTACCTATTGGTGGAGGTATGGTTGCACGTATTGCACCTACTGGTGAAGCGACTGTTGAGTCAGCACCTCCAGTTGATTATGACCGTACTCCAGCGTCTAGTCCTTCTGTTGGTCGTAACGTACTTGACGCACTTGGTGGTGTTGCACCTAAGAGTAATCTGCTTAGTGTTGGGAATATTGGACGTGTTGGTACACGCTTTGGAACTGTTCAGTCTCAGGGTGGAGAGTCTCAGTTATTCCTTGGTCTTACGCATGACGGACTCGTTATGGTTAAGGCTACTGACAAGAAGACTGGTGAGTCTAGTATTGACCTTGTAAGTCCTGACCTTTTGATTGGTGATAACAAGCGTATTGCTCGTGAAGCATTCAAGGCTGGTAATCTCACACCTAGCGATAAGACTGGTTATCAGCGTAAGGATTATGATGTTGAGCTTAGTCGTACGGCTGATTACGAACCTACTAGTGAGGGTGAAGGTCCATCTTCTAAGGACTTTGATAAAGAGATTCGTGTATCCAAGAACCCTATCTTTGGTCGTGTAGTAAAGGCTATTGACGAGAACTTCTCAGTCATGCAGATTCCATCACCTGTTGGTGGCTTTGACATGATGGTTGTTCCTAACGATACTGTTACGGGACTGAAGCGTGGTCAACGTGCTGTTGCAGGTGAGGTTCTTGATACTACTTCTATGAACCTCGATATGTCTGCGTATCGTGTTGATAGAGGTAAGTATGACCCTATCTTCAAGGGTGATAGCAAACAGCGTATTACGGGTGCTACGCATCCTATTATGCTTACACCTGAGCAAGTCGCTGATGCTGCTGCACGTAAGACTAATCTTGGTAACTTCCGTAACCAGTTGAAGGCTGAAGGTCGTGCTGAGGGTGATGTAAATGCTCAGTACAACGCTGCTCGTGACAAGTCTTATGCTGACTTGCGTAAGGCTACTCCAAAGGCTGAAAACGATTATGCAGTTGGTAGCACGATTGACTTTACGGCAGCTGATGGTGAAGTATCTAAGGGTGTTGTCGTAGGCAATACAGCGTACGGTCCAACTGTAGTAGATGTTGCTAATCCTATGTCACCTGCGTTTACTGTTCAGGAACCACAGATTGTAAGTAGTAGTGCAGAGCCTACTGTAAAGCCTGAGCCAGAGAAGAAGACTACCACTAAACCTAAGGCTGAAAAGAAAGAACCTGCTAAGAAGGAGCCTGTAAAGAAGGCAGAACCTAAGGCTGAGACTAAACCAGAAGCACCTAAGGTTGAAGAGAAGAAGGCTGAACCAGTAAAGGCAGAAACACCTAAGGTAGAGCCTAAGGTTGAACCTGCTAAATCTGAACCTGCTAAGACTGAAGCACCTAAGCCAGTAACTGAAACGAAACCAGAAGTAGTTAAGGTTGAAGTTAAGCCAGAAGTTAAACCAGAACCACCAAAGGTTGAGACTAAACCAGAGCCAGCAAAGACTGAGGTAACTGTAACTCCTGCTGTTGTGACTCCCACTACACCTACAGTTGAAAGGGTTATTCCTACTACTCTTTCAAGTGGATTCAGGACAAAAGTATCAAATGTAGATGTATCCGCAACTAATATGGAACGGCTTGATGGTCAACGTAGATTGGCTATTGCGTATGCGGAAAGAGACCCAACTCCTGAGAAGATTGCAAGACGTGATTCTCTTATTGCTGATTACGATAGGGCTGTAAATACTTTCCTCTTAGATGTGAAGAAGGCATTAGTTGACGCATCGCGTTTGAAGAATGATGCCCTAACTAAACTATCTGAAGATATTCGTGACGGGAATAATGATGCTGTTGCAAAACGCAGAGATTACATCAAACTAATAGATGATGCAGTCAAGGGTATTGAAGATAAATTTAACAGCAATAAAAGTCCAATGAGTCGCATTGGTGGCAAGTCAGTAATACTTGATAATTTAACTAAGCAGTTTGATGCCATCAAGAATGCAGTTATACCTGAAGCACCTACTGTTGAAGCACCTAGGGTTGAGGTTGCACCTACTCCTAAAGTTGAGCCTGAAGTACCTAAGTCTATAGTCAAGCCTACCACTGAATTTACCCCTGAAGAGCAAAAGGTTATCAATGATGTTGAGTCAGAGGTAAATGCGAAGACTCAATATTGGGAACGTGTTCTGGATAAAATTAAAGGATGGGATACGTTTAGTGATGCAGCAAAAAGAAAGATAAAAGAACTTGTAGATAACAGCGGTGCTGAACTTGTTATTCCTAAAATAAATGATTCTTACAGTAGAAGCATTATGCGGTTTGAAACGCCATTTGTTGCTTTCATTCCTCGTGTGGCAAAAGTGTTGCGACCTGGAATAATAGCACCGGATGGGTCAAAATTTAAGGCTATAGTTGAGCTAGTATTTGAAGAACCTATCGTAAAACCTGAAGTCCCTAAAGCAGAAGTTGCTCCTACACCTACTGTTGCAGTTGAACCTGAAAAGGTTGAAGCACCTATGCCATCAGGTGTACCTGTATCTGGTTATGGTGTTGCTAACCCTAAGGAAGTCGCTGAACTTATTGGTGAGAAACGATTTGAGTTAGGAAAGAAACTTACAGCAGAACAACGTAAGAAGATTCTAGGTAAAGTTGGTGACTCATACGTAGACCAACGCCATCAAAAGGAATTCGCTGGAGTTGATAATCGTGGTGAGGAAATGTACAAGTATCCGTATTCAACGGGTCATATGTACGTTTCCAATATTACTGGTAAGTTCATCCGTTACTACGTTGTTATTCCTGCTGACATAACTGAAGGTCTTATAGGTGTCAAGCGTGATATCTTCGCCCATCCTAGTGAACTGTTCCCTGATATTAGTTCAGGTAAAGCTGTTGAACTTGCTAGGACTCAGCGGTCATCACAACTACGTCAGTTACTGATTAATGCCAATGAGCTTCAACTTATTACTGATGACGAGTTCAGTAAAGCCATTAACCTACTGCCTAGATATGTGGAAGAGAAACTCAAGGAAAACTCCACTAAGGTTATAGAAGACATCCTTACTAAGGCTGAGGCGTATAACACCCCAAGCCAAGAAGTAGAAACTCTCGCAAAAGCAATACGTGATAATGCTAGTGCTGGCATACCTGACTTCATTAGTCAAAGTCTTCGTGACAGCCTGATGGGTGATGAGTTATCAAAGAAGATTGCATACAAAGCACTTAACGGAATACCTTTTGATAAGAACTGGAATGGTGCTGTTATCGCTGGTAAGGCTCGCGTAAAGAGAGAGGCACAAGCACCTACCGTTGAACCTGAAAAGGTTGAAGTACCTGAAGAACCTAAGCCTGTAGTCAAGCCTACTATCTCATCTGCTGACCTTATTGGTGAATCCGATATTACTCCATCCGACGAAGGAAGTGCGCTGAATGTCACGTTACCTGGTGACGTACAAGTCCTTGATGATGACGGTTCTCTCGTACGTGTCCAAGCATCTATCGAGGGGCTTGAGGACATTAATGATGTGTTCCGTAAGGCACGTAACGTCGATGAACTACGAGATGTACTTAGGGGAGTAATCAGGGATGCAGGTATCCTTAAAAGCCCTGCTGATATTGATGCTGCTGCAGACAAGTTGTCTAAGTACTATGACGAGTGGCTTAGAGCATTCGTTAATCGTGACCTCCTGATTGCACAACAATACGCTCAAGGTATTCGTGAGTTTGCTAGTGCAGAAACATCTGGTAGCCTTACCCGTTACGGTATTGATGAAGTAGAGATTACTGCTAAAGATACACCTCAGGCTGCCAAGCAAAAGCGTATTCGCAATCGTGTTGCACGTCTGTATCAAGCATACGATATGCCTCGTATTGGACAAGTTGTAGACCTACTCAACTCTGAGGCATCTAAGAAGTTCGTAAAAAATGTTGACGGCGAGTTTGTGTATGACACATCAAAGACATTCTTTGATTTACCTCCTAAGTCTGACATAAAGTTAAATGTAGTACGTGATGTTCAGGCGATGATGCTACGTGAGCGTTATCGAACCAATATGCCTGTCTTCTCCGTTATGTCTAAAGCACCTCAAATCTCTGAGGCATTTGATAAGGCATTCGTTGGAGAAGGTGCATACGTCAACATCAAGGGTAAGGATAACAATATTGGTCAGCAGGTTGTATTTATCACTACCAACCAAGCTGATGTATCAACTATTGTTGAAGAACTTTCACACGCCATCCTAGAAAATATGCCTATTGATATGGCACGTCAGGTGGCTACTAAACTTGATAAGACTCTACGTGAACCTACAACTACTAATGAGAGCGTTGCTTCTTACGAGTTACAAGAGATGTTTGCAGCACGTATGCGACTATCCTTCATTACAGGTGAAGACGCATTTACATCTGTAACTGGAAGCACAGCATCTAGAAAACGTATAAGTGGTCTATGGGATGGTATACGCAATTTCCTTAAAGATACTTATAAGGCTTTGGCTACTGACATTACAGAGATTAAAGGTCTTGATGGAAAAGCAGTAGTTACTCAATGGAGTGTTCCATATAACCCTGAGACCATATCTTTATGGGATAAAGCACCTATCCTCTTTACGGACGATGACGGAAAGACTAAGTGGGGGCAGATTGAATCCACTAAGAAGTATCCATTTGGTCCGGGAATGGTATCTGCTAAGAACCTAGAGAAACCTATCGTCACGATAAAGACGAGAGATAATGTAATCAAGGACATTAAGCCGGTTCAGATACTTGCCATATCTGATGCTATGGATAAGACCTTTGCCAAAGAGTTTGGTCATATGCTTTTGAAGTTCCTATCTGGTTCAAACGGACCAAAGGGGACATCAATAGCAGGACTCAGAGATTCATACGTTGAGGTAACTAAGGCTATTAAGTCTAATAGTTATGAAGGGCTTGTTTCTAGGGTTGATGAATTTGTAGATGATGTGCTATTCAACTATAGACTCAAGGCTGCTTCAGATAACCCGGTAGATAAAACTGCATCTGAAGGACTACTTAGAAGTCTTATCCCTAATAAGTTGTTGGCACTTGTTAATCAGGCTAACCGTTACGGCGTGTTGTCTGACGTAGATAGTGACCCTAAGAGTGCCTTGAGTCTCAAGAACTGGCTGAATGCAATTGGTACACTTAGAGCAGGAGAAGGTTTAAATGAAAAGTCAGCATTCGCAAAGTTCTATAAAAAGGACGCAGAATTCTGGGTGCAGTCCAACATCAAGAAACTGCAAACAGCCATACGAGACGCAAAAGAGTATGCAGGTGCGTTGGAGGGTAAGGGGCTATTCGATGATGATGCCTATCATATCGACGCAGGTAACACCGGCGGTAATCTCCTGTACTCCAGTCGGCAAATTGGTGATTCCAGCGAAAAGAACAGAGCCTTAGCTGACGGTCAAGCATCTACGCTCAACCCTGATGCAGTAACACCTGTTGACTTTGCTATGACTGCAACTCAGCAGGGTATGCCTAGAGAGGTAGTCACACCTGTAGTTCAAGAGCGTGTGATTGCTGACGCAGAGCGTAATGGTCTTGCTAACAGCAATATCCGTCTCCTAGAGATTAATGACGTTCTTGTTATTGACGGAACAGTCAACATTAGTGATACTGGTATCGACACCATCAGTAAGGCTATTGACTTTGCTGCAAGGAACAACATCCAGAACACCATCCTGGTGACAAAGGCTGCGCCTAATGAGGAGCTTGGCTATAACGCAAGTAAGGGTTACTCAGTAGAGCCATCTGTTACGTTCCAGTTTGAAGACCCTATCGCTGACAACGTGTATGCGTTTATCAAGCGTATGCATCCGTATGTACGTAAGAGTATTGATGGTCAGTCTTTGACTATCCACAACATTGAGCAAAAAGGAAAGTCATATGAAGAGTCCCTCAACGTCTTCGAGCAAGCAACCAGTAGGATTGCCAAAGAACTCGCTAAAAGACGTATTCCAGTTCAGGCTATCCAAGATACTGAAAGAGTCTGGAATTTCGGAAACGAATCGGCGCAAGGCTACGCTGTCCCCTACTACGAAGCGAGAAATCTACTTCACCTCATCAACCCGCAAGTCCTTGAAACCGGACAGAGACCTGTCTCCGACACGAGAGTAAAGGACGTACTACAGACAGCACTTTCAACGGTTGCTGGTCGCAATATCAAGTTGCCTGATATCGACTTCTCTTCTGTCCCTGACAACCACGAACGTCGATTGGCTATGGGTAGTAACTACGATAAGTTACCAACTAACTCGTACGATACGAACCCTGAGACTAAGGAAGCATACGATTCCTTGATGTCTGAACTTGATAGGCAATACTCTTACTTGAATCTCTCCTCTAAGGAGATAGGTTCAGATGGTGTTGCAAAGTATACGTTGCCTGACGTTGTATCAACTAAGCATCCGTTGATGCAGGACAGTAAACATAAGGACGTTGATGGTAACCCACTCCGTTACATAGACCTACTTAACGCTATTCACGACAGTATCTCTGACTCAGTCAAGCTCGCTAGTGGTGGTGAGCATTCTGACTTGATGGCTTTTGCTGCACACTCTGCTATCACTAAAGACCCTAAGGCTATACGTGCTTTGTATACAGAGACTCTTGGTCGCAAGGTATATGAACAACTTAGTGGTAAGGATGTACACAAGGCTGCACTACCAACTGTAGAAGATGCTAAGACAGGTATCGTTGCTCTCGATAAGCGTGTACAGGCTTTGTACGCAGAAACGAAATCACCTTACGGTGACCTAAAGAAAAATGAAGTCACTAACGGAATGGGTAGGGTTCAATATGCGTCTGGTAGTGGCACTCCTCTTTATAGTCTGCGTCCTATTCGTGATGTCGATGTTAGCGATACTGGTGAACCTGAAGTCGCTAGTGAAGAGAATCCTGTCGTAGTCGTTGATGATGCAGGTACAGAAGTAACTGTTACTGAAGAGAGCAAGATTAGTAAGGTACTGGACTTCCTTGACAAGAATCCAGTAACAAAAACCTTTGACGTACTAAACGCACTTGGTCGATTTACGATGGCTGGAGACTGGTCAGCACCTCTTGTGCAAAACTGGCAACTTGCTAACCCTATTGAGTCACCGGGATTGTTCTTCAAGTCTCTATTGTTTGGACCAAAGAGTCTTGCACCTAACCTAGCGATTGATACTGGCAAGGGTGGCATCAACAAGAATGCATTCTTTGGTCGTAAGCAAGTTCATGCTATGGGTGACGAGATACGTGCCAACAGATTCTATGAACTGGCTAAGGAGATGAAACTCAGCCTGGCAACGATTGAGTATGACCGTATTCTTGCAGAGAAACGTGCAGAGCGTGAAGAGAAGCTCGCCGAGATGCGTAAGACTAATCCTGATGCAACTCTCCCTGAGATTGACATTATGGATATCGACGAACTTGACGTAGACCCTGACATGATGGGACTTCTGTCAGCTGAACGTCACGTACCCGGCAAGGCTGCATCTGAACGTGCTATGACGATGATGAAAGACTTCGTCAAGTTCAATAAGTTTACTCAAGCACTTGAGACGTACGAGCAGTTAGGTTATGACCCATCCTCTGAAGGATTCAAAGAGATGGCTCAGGATATGGCGGCTGTCCTCAACGTTATGAATGGCGACGTACGCTTTACAAAGAACGAGTATGACAAGTCTATCGGTCGCTTGATGAGACGCGTTATGTTCGCACCTAGATGGCTTACTAGCCGGGTGATGGCTGACCCTATTGGACGTTTGATACTTGCTCAGGGTGAGGCTGGACGTAAGTGGTTGAAGGCTAATAACCTTCCAACTGAGCGTACGATTAATCCATATGTCCTGCGTGCCAACTACAGGATGGTATTGAAGGCTCAAGCACTCTGGTATGCGTTACTTGCTTACTTTGGTTTGATGCGTCCGTTCGACCAATTTCAAGTCAAAACATCTGTTGACCATATGTTCACGAGAATACAAGTGGGCAACTACGTATTCAAGGCTCCGGGTGGAAGCATGATGCTTCTTGAAATTGCTGATGGTCTACTTGGTGGAAAGATTGAGAACCTTCCACCAGATGAAGCACGTAAACGTTTCGCTGAACGTATGGAAACTCTTGTTATGGGACGCTTCATAAACTCACCGGGTATTGGCATTATGAAGGAGATGTTTACAGGACGTGACTTTATGGGCAAGCCTGTAGGTTACGTTGACCCTGACCTCGAAGCATACTGGCAGAAGGTTGTCAAGCCTACTATGGCTGAGGTTGGTGTACCTGTACCTGACATGAAACTCAGTAAGCTTGTTACGAAGAACCTTCAGTACCTCTGGTTACAGTCATACCTTGAGACATTCAAGTTGGCTGATGACAGAGAGGAAGATGACAAGATGTTTGAGGCTGCATTCGTTGGTGGGATGTCAGCCCTTGGTGGACGAATTCGATACAACCCTCCTGCTGGCAAGGGTGCATACGACTACGATACGTATGGTAACCCTCCGGGATTGCAATACTACATACTTGGTGCTAATAGAGAAGAGTGGTTGATGAACCCTGCTTCTGACCTTACTCAGGAGCAACTAGATGCGATGGAGAAGGATGTGGTCGAATGAGTCCAGTAGAACAGTTCATTGGTATTGCTAGGTCGTTCGTAGGACAGAAGGAGGAGCCTGTAGGTAGCAACCGTAGTTTCCATATTGATGTATGGAACAAGGCTTGTGGTGTACCTCTAGGTTCCTTCTGGTGTGCATCATTCCTATGCGCTGGGGTACACAATAGATGGAAGTTTCTTACTGGACTTGACTGGCAGTTAGGCTCATCAGCTAGTTGTGATGTACTTCTTGCTAAGGCTAAGAAGTTAGGTATCCTTCACAAGACTCCGTACGTTGGTGACTTAGGCTTTGTACTGTCATCTGATGACGATACAGACGCTGTTCATGTGTTCTTGGTATCAGGCTACAAGGACGGTAAGTTCACCTCTATTGAGGGGAATAGCAACCTTGACGGTAGCCGTAATGGTACGGAGGTTGTTGAGCGTGATGACCTGTACAAGTTCCGTAAGCCTGGTAGGTTAGTCTTCGCTAGATGGGCTGACCTATTGAATGACGTTGATACTAAGACTGTAGTGATTGGCGAGAAGAAGATTGAGTCTATTATCGCTAACGGTAAGTCGTATGCACCTCTGAGGTTACTGCTTGAAGGACTTTATGGTGATGCTACGAAGACTAGACTTACGTTTGACCTAGTGCCTTTGTGGGATGGTCGTACTATCCCTTGCACACCAATCATATTGAATGGTCGCTCTATGGTTTCTGTACGTGACTTTGCAAATTGGCAGGACTTGAATATCGTACTTGATGCTAGTGACATACTGTTGAAACGGTAAAGAAAAACCCTATCACTCGACAGGGTTGCCATCTTCACCTTCCGCCCTGCGTACTACATCTATCTCGACGTTAGGTACTTTAGAGAGCTTGTACATAATGATGTACTGCTTTAGTTGATTCTCAGTAGCATCATCAACGTCTATGTCTTTCTCTTCTAACCACTTGAGCATTCTGTAGTATTCAAACCACTCGCTCAGTAATGTCCCTAAATAACAGAGGGTGATACCGATTACGATTCCTATAAGGTATTGCATGAATGATTCCTAGTGCTTAGAATACTACAGGTTGCCGTCCTGTGACCAAACAAAGACCTCTGGTGGTGCAGGGGTCTTTTGTTATTTACCTTCATAATGCAGGTAGGCAGTTATACAGTTGTGCATATTCTGGATAAGTGACTGTATGACTTCAAAGGGAATCTCTACGCTAGGGTATAGTCCACTCTTAGCAAGTAGTCCGTAGTACGTGAACACCTCGATAGGTATGTCAATCTCTTTGGATAGTGACTTCCAGTACTGCTTACCAGTACGTATGTCGTGTTCTATGTTGTGTAGTAACTGAGGTGAACAATACTTCCTCTCAGTACCTACAAGTCTACTTGCTAGACCACGCTGCGATATGTTTAGTTCAATACGCCTGTTACGTATTATCTTCCCCAGAGTCGTCTGATTCATAGTTACCTACCTTTGCTATCTCCCAGTCTTCCTTCAACGTATCCTGGAACTGACTATTCAGTAATAACTGAACCAACCCTTTACCGCCCCATAGATTGATTGTTGTATCTATAACGTCATACCAACCTTCACTTAATACGATTAGGTCTTCTTCAGGTGTCCTGTTCATAGATATGTAGAGATTGTCATTCCAGTCTGCTCTGCGTACAGGTAGACGTTGATACATCATCGTTCCTACTGCTTCATCCCAGTTCATTCGTTTACCTTTTTGTTAGCGTCAACAATATGGTCATCCCACTCATCTACTTCCCAGTCAGTAGTTATCAAGTCTTCAATCTTCAGGTCAAGTGTGTACATGATAATCTCACACCCTGTTTCTGAGTTGACTTGTATGAACCACTTGTCATTTATGTCGTAGTAGTAATAGAGTTTCTCAGGAAAGGATAAACGTCTGAATGGTAATCCCTTCTCAATAGATGGAGTTATTTCGTGTAGTGTCATTCCACTACCTCCCAGAAGTCATATGTCAAGTCTTTAGATGTGAGACTTAATGCAGTATAGATTTGTGTCCTACATTCTTCTTCATCTAAGGTTTCGTAAAAGTCAAACGTGTTGTGTTCTTTGTCATAGATTAGATAAGCAGTACTGTTATCCCAGTTGGTTTTACGTACACGCTTGCCAGCCATAAGTGCATCGACTACTTCACTAAACTTCATTCGATTACCTCCCAATCAACTGCAAGTATGTCAGCTGAACACAAGTTAGTGATGCCATTAAAGACTCTATTATCCGCACCATCCAACTTGTATGTGCATAGTCGCTTATCGACCATCTGTACAAACCACCTAGCACCTGACCTGCGTACACGATTACCGTTCTTCAGTTCTTCCAAAGCTTGCGTAAAGTTCTTCATATCTACCTACCTTTATCTGTCATTTATCTGCATCTAGGACTGCTTTGATAGCACCTGTACCCCAAGGGATTGTCGTTGGTGGAGACTCCACTCCTTCAGATACAAGTAACTCACCAATCCTACGCATACTCATTCCACCTTGATACAACTCCACTATCCTGGCTCTTACATCAACTGGCACGAAGATTGCCGGGTTAGGCTTCCTTCTACCAACTGCATCACCCTGTAGTGGTCTCTGTATCTGCGATATGGTTCTAGCCTTTATCATTACAATCCCTCGTATACCTGTCTATCAAGTATCCTACACCCACAAAATAAGACGCTACTGCAATCAACGTGAATATGATTAGCCCTACCAACACATTCAGTATCATCTATAGATTCCTAACTTTGCTGCGCTCTCGTCAAGGTTCTTACAGTCAAGCACTTTGTATGCACGATACAAGAGGTCATCAAGTGTACGGACTTTGATACCTAGTGCTTGTGCTGCTTCAGTCCTGTTCTTAGACTCACATACAGTCTTGATGACGATACGTTGCCAGTTGCTAACCTTCTTGAGTCCCTGTCGTTCTGCGACTACTTCTACTTCCATCATAATCCCCCTTCAGGTATATCTTGGAAGCGAGCGATAGTTTTATGGAACTCTACCTTAGATACACCTATCGCACCGTTACGGTTTTTAGCGGTAATGACCTCAGCCTCAGAAGGAACATTTTCATCCCAAGCGTTCCTGTCTTCCGCATAATAGTCCGGACGATACAGAAATTGTACCACGTCAGCATCACTCTCAATATCTCCTGATTCCCTGAGGTCAGACATGATAGGTCGCTTGTCATTACGTTGTTCACTAGCACGAGACAGGGACGATAGTGCAACGACAGGTACGTTGAACTCTTTAGCAATACCCTTGAGTCCACGACTGAGTACACCAATATCCCTGGTGCGTCCTTGCGTCTCTTTACCCGTATCCATCATCTGAAGATAGTCAACGACGATGAACGACAGACTGTTGTTGCGTTGCAGTTCACGAGCCTTAGCCCTGATGCTCTGTACGGTCACAGGAGTCTCACTAGATAGGAATAGAGGTAATGTGTCCACCTCAGTCTGAGCGACCTCTATACAGTCTCTCTGAGTCTTAGAGAGGTATGAGTTCTGTAGTGCTTGCCCATCTACTCCACCGATTATCTGGAGCATACGTTGGCTAATCATATCCAAGCTCATCTCTACGCTGACGAAGAGTGAACCTCCGGTTCCTGCCTTACGGCAGTATGATGCTGCGTTGATGGCGTACTGTAGCCCTAGTGATGACTTACCCATAGAAGGTCTACCTCCAAGGATAATCAGTTCACCGTCCCTGAACCCGTTGATGACCTTATCGATATCGTAGAACCCTGATGGTATGCCACGCTTACGTCCGTCCATCATAGACTTGATGCCATCACGCATCACGTCCCCTGCTTTATGGACAGTATTCGTTGTGACCTTTGATTCAGTATTCTTGGCAAAGTCTAGGGTGATTGTGTCAGGGTCAGTCTCTACCTGTTGCGCTCTTGCTATGACGTACTCTGCGTTGACTACGATATTGCGAAGCTCTGCGTATCGCTTGATAGTCTTAGCGTAGGTTGGTGCATTCTGCGTAGTGAACTCGATGTCACCTAGCTGCATCAGATATGCAAGCCCACCAGTAATCTCGTCCTGTTTGAGTGAGTTGATATCGTCGTTGAGTAGGGCGATGTCACAACCTGCACCTGTCTTTTGGATGACACGCTTCATAGAGGTGAAGATAGCTTGGTGACCTGGTCGATAGAAGTCACGCTCTTCCACCATTCCATCAATCATATCTAGGGCTTTCTTTCCCCCTAGAAGGACACAACCTAATAGCCCTTGCTCAACCATATCGTCATAGGGATAAGGTTTGAGAGTGCCAGCACGTTGGTGCTGGCTGATAAACGTAAACATATCCATTACTGAGTAATCGCCTTTGTGCTAGTCTGCACGAGTGCTTGCACGTTGTCGGATGCGTTCTCAGTCCAACCATCAAGGGACTTGAGTAACTGCTCACGATTCATGCGTCCTGCTTCACCCCACCCACCAATATGCTTGATGGCTACGATATCGAAGGGATGTAGTTCACCTTCAAGTAACCACTGAGATTCCTCTACGTGACGCTTTGATGGATGTACATCTGCAAGGTAACGACAGATACGATTGAACATCTGCTGTACGCTTGTCTCACCACAACGTAGTCCCCGTACCTTACGAAGGATTGCTGCAGGTGAAGGACGGAAGTCCTCTATCTTGAGGAGTTCGATAACTGCCTCTACACCATCCTTGTCATCTACCCCGTTGAGGGCAATAGCGTATCCCATAGCAACGCCATCATCCCATCGCTGTTGTGCTGGCATAGCACTTAGGATGCCAGCAACTGTACCAAACGCTTTCTCTGTCATATCAATACTCCCCGTCCCAATATGAACCATCATTCTTAGACTCGAACTGGTCTTGTGCTGCACTCTCAATCAGAGCCTGCACTTCTTCGACTAGCCACAAGCAAAGCTCCTTTGCCTTTTCACCCGCTGTCATAGGTGGCGCACCAGTACTCTGCTGTTCAATATCAAGCGAATACATGATGGCTGTTAGTTCGTCCTCCCAGCCTTTGCCACCCTTCTTCAGGGATTCATCAACAGGCTTGCCATTCAGGCTATCAAGAACGAATGTGTGAAGTTCAGCATCCTTGATGCAATGGTACGAGACTGTTGTCGCTGTCTCTCCATCTTCCATCTCAGCGTCTGCGAGGAACGCATCAGGCAACTGCCAACCAACCACGTCGAACATTTCTACATCTACCATACCTACCTCCTAGGTCTCCACTATACCAACTTATACCGTATTGTCAAGAAAGTTATTGACTGACCTCATAATCTCCATAGCTGACGTTGCGTGGTCTATGCTTGTTGGTCGCTGGTTACTTGGCTTAGATACGCTAGGAGCCTCTGTAGTAGCCGTAGACCAATGTTTCCATAGAGAACGGGGAGTTATCATATTCTTGTCATTCCAGCCCTGTAGGAGCCTTGTACAGGCTTTGGTTACTTTGTCAGGCGTTATCCCTTTGGATGTCATCTCATAGAAGATGTAGTAGACGGACTTCCATTCAGTTAGGTTGAACTCTGTAGGGTTTAGTTCTGGATACTTCCAAGCTCGGAATGCTACGTAGAGTTCACGAGCAGGGTCGTTATCCTTTGGAAGTGTGATTGTCTTTCTCCCTTTAACCTTAATTGATTCTTGTTCTAATTGATTCTTGTTAATTGGGGTACTAATTTCTTTCCCCTCCCCCCTGTAAGAATCTTTCCCCTCCCCCTCTAAAATACTTTCCCCCTGATAACCGGGGAAGATGACATATTGGTTGCTTGTTTGACGCTTATCAACGAACCTTGGAGAGCGTCCAATCACCTTATAGCCGTCGATTTCCTTGGACTCTAAGC
>Ga0209358_10000297_pt1 | contig 44647 bp, 50 predicted proteins | sample LauGreFa1BDMLBSN_2_FD_187574 | JGI IMG/M metagenome (GOLD analysis project Ga0209358, IMG submission 187574) | Freshwater lake microbial communities from Lake Michigan, USA - Fa13.BD.MLB.SN (SPAdes) (version 2) | ecosystem: Environmental > Aquatic > Freshwater > Lake | place: Lake Michigan, USA... | reverse complement strand
AGGACCTGTTGGGCCTGTAAAACCAGTAGGTCCAGTAAAGCCTGTAGCACCTGTGGCACCAGTTGGGCCTGTTACTCCTGTTGGACCTGTTGAACCAGTAGAACCTGTTGCACCAGTAGGTCCTGTAAAACCTGTGGCACCAGTAGGTCCTGTAAAACCTGTGGCACCAGTAGGTCCTGTAAAACCAGTAGGACCTGTGGAACCTGTAAAACCTGTTGGGCCTGTAAAACCTGTGGAACCTGTTGCACCAGTAGGTCCTGTAAAGCCTGTAGGACCTGTGGAACCTGTAAAACCTGTTGCACCAGTTGGGCCTGTAGGACCAGTAGAACCTGTTGCACCTGTAAAACCTGTTGCACCAGTAGGTCCAGTAAAGCCTGTAAAACCAGTTGCACCTGTAGAGCCGGTTGGTCCTGTGGAACCTGTGGCACCAGTTGGTCCTGTAAAACCTGTTGGACCTGTAGAGCCGGTAGAACCAGTTGAGCCTGTGAAACCAGTTGGACCTGTAGCACCTGTAGAACCAGTATGTCCTGTTACGCCTGTAGAACCAGTAGCACCAGTTCTTCCAGTTGGCCCTGTGGAACCGGTTGGCCCTGTGGAACCGGTTGGCCCTGTGGAACCGGTTGGCCCTGTAGAACCAGTTGGGCCAGTTCTTCCAGTTGGCCCTGTAGAACCAGTAAAGCCAGTAGGGCCAGTTGGACCTGTAGAACCGGTCGTACCAGTAGTGCCTGTTCTACCTGTAGGACCAATTGGGCCTGTAAAACCTGTTGTACCACTTCCTCCCATAGTTCCTGGGTCTCCTTTTTGACCAGTAGGGCCAGTAGGTCCTATATCACCTGTGGGACCTGTAGAACCTGTAGAACCTGCATTTTCATTTTTAACATATAGTGGCCTTGCAAATGACATTTTATATAATAAAACATATAATTTAAATTATATTATCTTAAATAATTTACTATATAATATATATGAACTTTGATTTAAATATTGAAAATTACACAAGAGACGAATTAATTCAAATGTTTGAATTACCACTAAATTTTGATAAAAATATTCTTGAAATTAAACAAGCGAAATTGAGAGATAGTATTTTTAATAATAAAGAAATAAACAAAGATACTCAAATAAAAACAATAAATTTTCTAATAAAAGCAAAAAGCATCATTTTAAATGAAAATCAAACACATAATAGCAATCTTCAAAATAAAATCGAAGAATTTTATAACTCTAGTTATGAACTTAAAACATCACAATTAGAAGATAAAGAAGAACACATGGTCCAAGTAAGACCCCAAAAACCATATTTATCCTCATTTCCAAGTGAATTCTTTCCAGGTGTGATAAACCCAATCAAAAAAAGAACCATCAAAAAAAACCTTAACATTGATTCTAAATTTAGAGACAACTATTTTAGTAACCCATCTTCTAATTTCAACTTTAATTTACCAGTCAATCTAAACGATGTATTACAAATGCAATTAGCATCCATAGAATTACCTACTACATATTATGTAGTATCAAAACAATATGGCAATAATTTCTTTAGCATTACAGTCAATACATCGACAACTGTAATTAATATTCCTGATGGAAATTACGACCAAATAACTATAATGGATGCCATTAACAATCAACTTTTATTAGCTGGTGCGCCTTTCAACAAAGTCAATTTTGTAATAAATTTAACAAATGCTACTACTGGAAGCGGCCAAACATTGGTAGGATTTAACGATTTATCTGGAAACACAATTCTTACCTTAAATTTTCAAGCAGACAGAAATGGTATAGACGACCGAAATACTCCATTACCATTAAAATTTGGGTGGATGATTGGTTTCAGAAATGGTGTCTACGTAAACAATCTAAATTATGTTTCAGAAGGCGTTGTAGATGTCACTGGACCAAAATACATGTTTTTAGCTATAGATGATTATAAAAATAACGTCAACAACAACTTTTACAGCGCATTTAATTCATCAATATTAAATAAAAATATATTAGCACGTATATCACTACAAGCGAATACATTCAATGTTTTAGAGCAAAATAATTTAAATCTAGTGACAACTCCGCGTGAATATTTCGGACCAGTAGATATACAAATACTAAACGTCCAATTATTAGACGAATATGGTAGAATCGTGGATTTAAATAATATGGATTTTAGTTTTTGTCTTACGTTAACAACTGTGTATGATTTATAAAAATCGATATTTACAGCAGCTCGTATTTATTATTCAAAAACCCCAGTATTTTTATAATGCAACCATGATTTCGGCTTTGTCTTTTTTCCGCCATCATACGAAACGGCATATCTATCTTTCAAAAGTAGCGAATTCAAGTGGATTTCTCCAATATAAACATCAGCCAATATTCGCCCATATTTTTCACTAACAATATTTTCTAATCTAATATATTTATTCAATACCAAATTGGATACAAAATCGCGCGCGTTTTTAGCGGCCGTTTTCTCGTCGTCTGTGACGTCTTTACCTTTTATTTCAGGAGTATCTATTCCATGTAATCTTACCGATAGTCTATATAATGGCGAATTATCGTAGGGTAATTTAGAAGCGATGGTTATAGTATCCGCATCATAAACATTAATCACTCTTCCACCATTTATTGGAAATGCAAACTGAACAGTATCTTTCCAAGCAATATCTATTCCGTCAACCATAAAATTTTTATCAGAACTAAAACCGTGTTTTTTTCTGGTAAATATTGCAAATGGGTTTCTTATTTTACACAAACAAAACATTTTGTTATAGGGTAATACTGTTAACTTTTTATATTATTCAATCAATTTTTAAATTTAATAATATAAGTATACTTTATATGGCAAATTCATTAAAAGGTAGTTCAGGGAAAAAAGCATTTGGTGTATTTTCAGAGCCACAAAACGCAGGAGATTATATTTTAAATAAAAAAGCACGAGCGACCTATTGTGTTGCCAACAAATGCGTTCCAAGCGTAAAAGTGGGAACACAAAGTAATTTGTTATTATTTAATACAGCCAACAAATTAAGTTTGTATCCTTGTAAAAATACGATTAATAGGGCAAATTTATATATAAATTTAATTACAAAATTGGATTTATCAGGAAATATTCCTGTGATAGAAGATTTTTATAGTAAGCAAGTTCCTTCTACAATTAATACATCGGTGATTCCTTATTTGGTATATAATATAGACCCCAGTGGAAATTTATTTGGAAATACTACTTGTGGTGCGTATAATTATACAAATTATATGGTATATAATCCGCCTTATCAAACAACGAATCCTGGACATATTGACAATCTATAATACAAAGAATACAACATAGGTTAGAAATGCGGTAATAATAGTTGTTGAACTTGCACGAACAATAAAAGTAGTTACATTAGATTCGTTATTTTCTTTTATTTTGTTCCTTACACTATCTAGCGATAAATCTACATCTATAGAATAATCATCGTCATTTCTGTTATTTTGTATATGATAGTTATATTCGTTACAAATATCATTGCAGTATTTATTATTATATTTATCATAAATACCGTATCTTTTAACGTTATATTTTTGGCGTATTTTATCTTCATTGGTTGGAATCGTTTTAATACTTTCCAAATCAACATAAAACCCCCAATCATCCGTAATACGGTTAACTGCGAAATTATTTAATGTATTATTCATTGTTGTTATTATATTATCATAAATTATTTGTATTTATTTGATGACAAAAGTTTTCAATTTTATTTACTTGAATGGTTGAAATTACTGAAGTAAATAAAAACTTGCTTAGCGTTTTGCGCCCATTTTAACCAGCATTTTTTTTGCTTTTCTAGATATGTTGCGATGATGATATTGGCGCGCTCGAATATACGCGGCATAAACGCCTTTAGAACTAATTTTGCACGTATTTTTTTTGCAAATAGGAAATTTTTTATTTGGTCCTAAAAAACATTTTTTACCACACCGTTTTAACATGAGTGTTTTTTGGTGATACCCTGGTTTTTCATTTTTCCATCCTTTAGTAGCTGAACCACGTCCATTTTTACGAGTTTTAGACATTATATATATATTACATAATAAAAATTATAGTGCTAATTTATGGAAGAAGAGGTTTTAAAAAATAACGAACATAATATACCAACGCCAAATAATGAAAATCAATATGATATAATGAAATTTTCCGAATGTAGAGCAGTATATTATGATTCTCCAAAAATAGCACGATTACACGATAGTAGACACGAAGATACAACTAGTGAAGACATCTCTTCTGATATATCTGGAAATTTAACGGATAATTCAGGTAACACAATAATAACATTTAAAAAGTATACCTATAAAGAAATTGAAAATGAAATGAACGACAATTATTTTGATGAAAACGAATATTTTTCGAGTGCATTAGATATACTAGCGACTTATTTAAGAGGACAAAAATTGATTTATATGGAATCAAAGTCATATTGTGAAACCAGATTAAATAGTCTTATGATGCCCTCTATTTTATTATCAACCGCTGCAACTGTATTGGCATCTATCATTAAAGATTATACTTGGGGTGCTTATTTGATAGCAGGCGTCAATGGTATTATTGCTTTTTTATTAGCGGTAGTAAATTATTTAAAATTGGATGCTGCCTCAGAAGCTCATAAAACTTCGGCTCATCAATACGATAAATTACAAACATCGATTGAATTTATGTCAGGAAAAACCTTGTTATTTTCATATGACCCCAGTATTAACTATATAGGTAATATTATTGGTGAAAAATTAACAGACATTGAAAATAAAATTGGAGAGATAAAAGGAACCAATCAATTTATAATTCCAAAAGATATAAGAACCATGTATCCAATTATTTATAATACGAATGTATTTTTAATCATAAAAAAAATTGAAGACATTAGAAAACGTAAAATAAATGCTTTAAAAGAGGTTAAAAACTACAAAAATTATTTAAAAGCTATCGTGAAAGCTAGAAGACTTAAGGGGTTATCCACCAAACAATATTTATCTCAAATTGATTTTTTACAAAAAGAAAAGGATAGACATATTAACAATCTTCTTATTTTAAAGTCAGCGTTTTCAATTATTGATGATATGTTTATTAAAGAAATGGAAAATGCAGAAATAAATAAAAACATTTGGATAAGAAGATGGTTTTGTTGTGGTTTTAATATCAAGGAAAAGGTTATTGACCCCAGAAAAATTAGCACCTTTATTGAAGATGTTATGAATCCTTATGGTAGACAAGATAAAATAATACAAGAATTGAAAGAAAAAGAAGCAGAAATTCAAAAAGAGAAAGAAAAAAAAGAAAAAGAAAATATAAAAAAAAGTGTTAAAAAAGATGAGGTAAAATTTAAGAAGGTTTGGGAAGCTCTTAATAAAACCAAAGGCTTAATGAAACAAAATGTAAATTTAATTGAAAAATTATATGATAAACTAGAAAAAGGCGAATTAAATGAGAAAAACGTCTTAAACCATGAAATAGATGACGATGTAAACAATAAAAATAAATTTAATAGTGTTTTTACTTTAAAAAAAATGCCTAATATAGTAGAATTATTTGGCATAGAAAACGACGTGAAACCTAATTTTGAACACATAAAATTCGCGATTGAGGAAATAAATAATAATGATTTTGAAAATGATGAAATTAGAAGTAAAAGGTCTGATTCGTCAAATTCTTTAGATTGTGATATTCAATGTGAAAAAACTAAATAAAATTGATATTATTTCTAGAAAAATAAAATAATAATATACAAAAATTATTATTTTATAAAAATGTCATTATCGAACGTAAACAACAACGAAAATAATGGAGAATATGATTTCACGCGACGAGTTTTATTTGATTCTCGTATTTCTATTCTCGAAGCATCTAATATATTAGCCGATGCATCAGGTAATAGTGTATATTGGTATATCGATAGAAACCCTGATTATAATATTGTTGCAAATCTAAATAGAACTACAGGGAACTATAAAAAACATCGTGTCGATGTAATATGTGAAAATATAGAAATTTCTGATGAAGAACAAAATTGTTGTATATGTATGGAAGAGAGAGAAAAAACTGATATTTGTCGTTTTACGTGTCAACACACATTTTGCGGAACATGTATCATTGATATTTTAAACACTCAAACTTCACTATGTTGTCCTCTTTGTAGGGAAACAGTTACAAATATTATTACACAACAAAATAAAATACAAAACAAATTACATGAACATTGCTTTTAACGAAAACTCATCATACGTAGACCATTTTTACTAGCTTGTATGTTACCTTGACTCCCCACATTTGTCGTAAACAACATTCTAGTAGATTTTATTTGTGATATCCTTTTTCTTTCTTCAATTTGTCTTATTCTTTCTTCTAGTAACATTTTTAAATATTCTTCTTTTGTTTTAGGAACTTTAATTTCTGGAACAGAAGGATTCGCGTCTTGATAATCCTTAAAATATTTATTATAAATGTAACTATGTTTAACTGCTGGTTCAATGCGGTCTTTTTTAATTTCTACTAATCTTGGATTTTGTACTGGATATTGATTTTTTTGTACTGGATATTGATTTTGTGGCACAACGGTTTGGTCTTGATTTGGAGCCATAAATTGTAAAACACCACTTTTATTTACTACTAAATTCATATTTGTTAAAATATCATCAAAAGTAACCTTCTTTTTTTTAGATGATTGAGGTTTCTCTTTTATTTGTGAGTTATTTTCCCAATATTTTTCATAATTAATCTCGTTTTCATTATCAAATGTTTCGTGGGATTGCTTTATTTCTGTTTCATAAAAATTAAGCTCCATATTTATATAGTATATATTTTTTGCATTATATTTTACACATAAAAATATAATATTTTTTTAATATAAATATGCTTAATACTTATATTAAAAATCGCGGATTATCACAAACAATTATAAATAACAATAATCGCAGTAATTTTAACGAATTGCTGTGGGATGCTGATTATGATGGAAACATGGCAAATATTAATGTTTCTTCCAACAATAATGGTCACAAAAAAAGATATAATATAAACCTTGATAATCATGATTTAGCTAATATGCTTAATATTCCTAGTGTGAATATGCCTATTCATAAAAGACTTCAAATGGATTTTGAACAACCTGTTTTTAGAAACGAACCTAGAGTTCTACAAATTGAATTACCTAAAATGAAAACACCAGAAATGAAAACACCAGAAATACTAATAAAACCTCGGTTTGTTACTAAACCAGAAAGTATAATTGATAATAATACAGTATCATCACTGGTTGAACCATCTATAACTTCCCTCTTAGAATCTGCAAGCCCTACTAGTTACCTTTCAAGTCCGCTGCCCAACGAAGAATTACTCGTTCCTATTACAATTGACGAAAACACGTTAGATAATTATACATTGACTCCTAAAAGACGGCATAGACATAAAAAAACACATAAAACATACAAAGTATATAAAAAACAGAAATCACCAAAACGCTCATCACCAAAACGTTCGTCACCAAAAAATAAATCATCAAAACATAAACATAAATCAAAAACATCAAAAAGTTTTACAATATTCTAATGTTTATTCTTTTTTATAATACTCAATATCATATTCTCATCATCAGAATAACTCCTCTCTCGTCTTTCTTTTTTATATATATTACCATTAATTTTATTCATTTTTTGGGTTATATAATATTGAGAAGCATATAATACTAGATTAGCAATATCATCGTAAATCATCTCTAAAAAAATTCCTTCAGTTCTTTTTATAAACTGTAAAAAATAGAGCAATTCATCTATATTTTTTTGTGAAAAGATTGCGGTCATTACACAGTGATTACGTTTAAATTGTACATGTGAATCATATTCATAGTCTTCATAGAAGGATTCACACTCACATTCTTTGGCGACATTTCTTATCGTATCTTGTAATTGTGTTACACTACTATTTTTGGTTATATCAAAAGATACTTCAATATTATACCCCATTTATATAACTAAACATTTTTGTTTTTTCAAAAAAAATGTTTTATGTAGTAAAGTTAAATACTACATAAAATTACACTACACAAATAGTTTTTCTTTTTTTAAAGTTATATATAAATGTCATTTAGAAAATTCGGTGGTTTACAATATGCAGGTAAAAATAATATAGTTTCTAATAATTATAATACAACTAATAATTTAACAGTTACTGAAAATGTTGGACAACCAAATTCACATATTAATTTTGAAAGTGATATATATTTAAATGGAAATATAGTTATTTTGCCTATTGGTCCTACTGGTTCATCTAGTAACAATGGAATATATTTTCCTGATGGTTCTTTTCAAAATACGGCATGTATTTCTAATAATATAATTTATTCTACTTTCACAGGGCCTACTGGACCAAAGGGTTCCACAGGATTACCTGGCTCAATTGGTGTTACAGGCCCAAAAGGGTCGATGGGTTTTAAAGGTTCTACAGGCTATACAGGATTTACTGGTTTCACAGGCGATACTGGATACACTGGATTTACTGGTGACATAGGTCCAACTGGATACACTGGCTTTACAGGTCCAACAGGTCCTACAGGTGATATAGGTACTACTGGTGTAACAGGTCCTACTGGTGATATAGGTACTGGTGATACAGGCCCTACTGGTGTAACAGGTCCTATCGGAACAGGTCCTACAGGGACAATTGGGCCAGCATTATTTACATTAACATCTGATTCAGAATATATATATTTTCCTACTAGTAATTCTATTACAGCTTTAGGAGCTGGTAAAGAAATTTATGCCAAAACACTAGAAGCATATAGTTCTGTATTTTTAACATTTTATATTACAGATGATTCCAATATGGCAAACGATTCTTATGGGTTGGCTTATTATAATAAAGGAGTGGGTTATTCGCCATATCATTTTTTCAGTATAAATAATCCAGATGATGGTAGTTATACTATATACGCTAATAGCAATGAGACCACTGTTAATGATACTTTTACAAATTCAACACAATTTACAGTAATCGTCACTGGTGATATGGTTTATTTTTATGTGAATGCAACATTAAAATATAGTGTTGCAGAAATAAAACCAACTACATTTTCTTCTTCTAGCTCATTTTATTATGGATATTTTAAATTTTTCTACAATACTAGCACAGAAACTATTAGTAATATTTCTTTTGGAGTTACTGAAAGTGGAAATAATGAGACAATTAGTGTAACAGGCCCCACAGGTCCTTCATCAGAAGGAACGACAGGACCCACAGGTCCTTCATCAGAAGGAACGACAGGACCCACAGGCCCTTCATCTGAAGGAACGACAGGCCCTACAGGCCCTTCATCTGAAGGAACGACAGGCCCTACAGGGGCTGGTCTCGTAGGCGTAACTACCCTTTCCACTACTAGTCTAACAAATGGTGCACAAATAACATCCACTAGCTATTTACAATTAGGACCTGCAGATAGTTCAAACCCTGGTTTAATTACTACAGATACCCAAACCTTCGCAGGTTCTAAAACGTTTAATTCTGATTTAACAGTAAATGGTATTACAGTTGGCTTAGGAGGGAATTTCAATGCAACAAATACTTCGCTCGGCGATAAAGCTTTATATGTGAATTCAGACGGATATAATAATACAGCTCTTGGATATAATGCATTATATAGAAATACCACTGGAATTCAAAATACCGCGGTAGGAAATGGCTCTATGTTATATGTATCTAGTGGCAATGATAATACTGCAATTGGGTTTCATTCACTGAATATAAATACTACAGGTAGTCGTAATACTGCTCTGGGAATGCAAACACTTGCCAACAATACAACTTCCAGTGATAATACAGCAATCGGATGGAGAAGTTTGTATACTTTATCAACTGGTGCTAACAATGTTGCAATTGGGAGAGATTCTGGAAAAAGTATAACAACTGGTTCAAACAACGTAGCACTAGGTTATCAAGCAGGTGAAGCAGGTACCGCAAACACTACAGGTTCGAATAATACCTATATTGGCTACCAAGCGCAAGCGAACGCAGACAATTATTCAACTTCTACTGCTCTTGGTGCTGGTGCGATAATCACTGGTAGTAACCAAGTAGTATTAGGCACTTCTAGTGAAACTATTTACGTACCAGGATATTTATCTGTAACAAACGATGTAACTGTATCAGGAAACGTAACTGTATCAGGAAATGTAGATATATCAGGAAATGTAACTGCATCAGGAAATGTAACTTTATCACAAGATTTAACTATAAATGGTTTAACGGTTGGTTCAGGAAGTGGCTTGGATTCAACCAATACAGCAGTAGGAACTATGGCATTATATAGCAACACCGCTGGTGCAACCAATACAGCAATAGGAAATAATGCATTATATAGCAACACCACCGGTAAACCCAATACAGCACTAGGAAGTATGGCATTATACAGCAATACCACTGGTGCAAAAAATACAGCAATCGGAAATAATACATTATACAGCAACACAGGTTCATTCAATACAGCGCTCGGTTATTACGCCGGAACCGCAGGAACCGCAAATACTTCTGGCCAATATAATACATATATTGGCTACCAGGCTCAAGCAAGCGGCACCCACTCATATTCCACTGCATTAGGTTATAATGCTACAATAACATCCGATAACCAAATCGTATTAGGAACGTCCAGTGAAACCGTTAAAATACCTGGAAGTTTAACTGTAACAGGAACAATATCAGGTAGTATATCAATATCATCATTGTCTGGAAATTTAACCGTATCTGGTTCAGTAACGGCCTCCTCCTTCAACACCACATCCGATTATCGTATCAAAGAATCTGTAAAACCAATCGATGAAAATTACACCATTGACCAACTAAGACCAGTGATATATAAAAACACGCAAACGGAAAAAATAGATATGGGTTTGATTGCCCATGAACTCCAAGAAGTATATCCATTTTTAGTAAACGGAGAGAAAGACGGTGAAACCTACCAAAACGTAAATTATACAGGCCTAATCGCTTTATTAATAAAAGAAATAAAGGATTTAAAACAAGAAATGAAATCAATAAAGCAAGAAATGAAACCGATAAGAAATTCAAAATAAAGAATAAAAAGCATTACACCATATTTTATTGAATAATCAATTATATAATAAAATTGATTTCTATTAACTATCATAATAAATAACCAAATATATTCATTATGAAACCTATTTTATACGATGTTTTATCAACTGTTTATTCGCATCCGCGCGACAAAAATATCCGCTTCTTTGAAGAAGGACATAAATATGTTATTTTAACTGAACCAGATATACCATACACATCTGTAACTACATGGAATCATTCTCATTTTCCACATTTTGACGCAGATGAAGTCATTCATAATATGATGAAAGGCAGGGGTTGGAAAGAAGGGCATAAATATTGGGGTTTAACCCCTAAACAAATCAAAGACCAATGGAACTCCAACAAAGACGCTGTTGCTGGCGCAGGAACGGACCTACATTTTGAAATTGAATGTTTTAACAATGACCCACGATTTACTTTCAAATATTCAAATAAAGAATTATATGAAATTTATATGGCAGATAATAAAGGGATACATGATTCAAAACCAATTGAATGGCAATATTATATAAATTTTATTAGAGATTATCCTGATTTGAAACCATATCGCACAGAATGGTTAATTTATCATGATGACGTAAAAATATCTGGTTCGATTGACATGGTATATGAAAATACCGACGGAACACTTTCTATATATGACTGGAAAAGGGCTAAAAATATTACACGTATTAACAATTTCAACAAATTTGCTTTATCACCTCAAGTATGTCATTTACCTGATTCAAACTTTTGGCATTATGCTCTACAATTAAATACTTACAAGACTATTTTGGAAGAAAAATATGGTAAAACTATTAGAGATTTATTCTTGGTTAGATTACATCCAGACGCAGAAGAAAAAAATTATGAATTAATTCAACTTCCTGATTTGTCCAGAGAAATTAAAGAATTATTTCTAGAAAGAAAGAAACAATATAAAACAATATAAAACAATATAAAACAAAACCCAAATACTATAATAATATGGATTATGAATCTATTTTTTTTACATGTATGATAATATGGTATTTTGGAAATTATTTTAATCCCTATATTTTATTTATGTTTTTGGAAAAATTAGTCCAAGAAACCAACAATACATTAAATTTTATTCAAAATTTTAATCTATTAATGGCATCAAACCTATTTACAGATGATAGTGATAGTGATAGTGATAGTGATAATAATAATGATAGTGATAGTGAAATCACAAAACCTATACCAAAATATGAAGATAAATATTTGCAAGAATATCGTAGAATGGATAAAGAGCTTATATTTGACGAAACTGAACAAGTTTTTAAACTCCAAAAATATAATGATTTTTTCAAAGAAATTACAGATGTTTATAAAAATAAGCTGGAAGAATTACAAAAACAATTAGAAGTAAATAATACAAAATTAGATAAATATGAAGGAAGCGATGACGATTATTGTATCTATGATGGAAAAGACCAAGATGCTTATTTGGGCGAAACAAAAGATGCGCGAATTAATTATTTAATAGACGAAAATATTGACATATTGACTAAAATTGATGAGATAAAAAAACATATAGAGTCTAAAGAAGGAGAAATAGAAATTATTAAAAGCGTTGAAGAAAAAACAAATACATTTATGATAAATCATCGTTTAGAAAAGTTGAAGGTTTGTTATGTAATGGAGTATACACCATTAGGAAATGTATTGATGATTTATGATAAAGAGCGCGAAACATTTAAATATTACAGTGACAGTACAATACCCTATAGATATTTAGAAGTGGTAGGTAGAAAATATGCCAAACAGTTCGGTTGTAAACAAATTTTTGTAGATATGGAAGAAGAATTAAAAATGGCTGAAGAAAAATGGGAAAAAGAACGAATAGAAAAGGCGGATAGAGAGGAAAAAGAAAGAATTTTAAAAGAAGAAGCCATTAAAAACCATAAACCAATTGAAGAAAAAAAGAATGTTTTTGCAAAATTTAAAAGTTATAACAAAGAAGCTGGAACTGGACACGTTAATATAGCCCCTCCCCCAAAAAACAGTATTCCAAATAAATTGACTGAAAAACAAGAAAATGAAAAAATACTAATAAAAGAAAGAGCAAATAGATATACATATGAAGGTAAATTTGCCAATTTTAATTTTCTCAAAAAAGTAGATAGAAAAGTTGTTGATAAAAAATTTGCATTATCATTTGCGGATTTCAAGAAAATACAAAAAATGAAAAGTAATTAGTAATTACACAAAAATTATAATTATATGTAAGTTGTAAAAATATAATTATAAACTTCTCTTTATAATATAAATGCATAGACAAACCAAACGTAATAGAAAAAACAAACATAAAAGAACAACGAATCAAAGAACAAAGAAAACAACAAATAACTCAAATATATATTTAGGTGGGGCAGATGAAACTATGAACATGGAGAAAAGTAAAGGTATTTTTGATATATTAAGTGAAAAGATGGGTAGTTATGCAGGCAACGCATTTGATTATGTAAAAGACAAAGGATTAAGGTTGGCTGGTGTACAGCCCATTCAAACACCTGAAAATAGTTCAATGAACCAAACAAAAGAAGTCGATGCCAATATAAATAAAGTGAGTGATGCGGCGTCTGGTTTAGTTTCTGGTGCAAAACAAATAGGTTCTAACGTTTTACATGTTTTTGACAGAGGGTCCGCAACTATAGTCGAAAAATTTAATAATGTCATAGGAAATAAATTAGTTGAAGAATCGGTAACAGATGCTGCTATGAAAACCGCCGCAATTGGAGAGAAACTATTGGAAAATATTAATGAAAAAATAAGCACTCCTAAATTAAAAGAAGAAACTAAAAAAGTTTTAGAAAATGCGGCGGATTATACCGAAATTGCAGTAAAAGCCATGGACGACCCAATAAATAAAGCCGTCGACGAATTAAATAAAGCAGGGACCAAAGCTGCCTCTGGAATTGCGTCTGGTGTAGTGAAAGTTGGGACAGACGCATTAGCCGCAGTTCCTGGTATTGGTGCAGTAATTGAAGTTGGAAAAATGGCCAACGATGCAAGTGCGGCCGCTGGAGACGTAGTGAAAGCAGCTTCTGATGCATCGTCGACTATATCTAGGGTGGTTGGTGAAACAAGTAAAAATATAGAAGAGGAATTAGAGAAGAAAGCACTAGAAGAGAAAGATTTAGAAAAAAATGGATTGGAAAATAATATGAAGGGAGGTATGAAACAATTTAAAGAAATAAATAAAGGTGGTATGAAGATTTACAACAGGGTGAATAATTCGATAAATCAATTTGAAAATCCTTTAGTCACAGTTGGTGGGTCTAAAACTAGACGCAAACTTAGGAACAAACCAAATCCTAAAACCAAACGTGTTAGATTTGCTATTTAGTTACTGACAGAGACTGTTTCCATTCCTTAAATCCATTACTTCTATAAATATTAAAAGAACTACCTAGATGGGTTAAAGCTATTTCATACGCTTTTCTATCGTGCTCATTTAAAACAGTTAAATATTCAAATATTTCTTGTTGTTTCTCTAATGGATATTTTTTTATAATGTCTGGTATTTTAATATGTAATGATTCAAAATCGAAATCTTTAGTTATACATTCTTCGGTCGTTTCAGTCATTTTATATTTTTTATGATTTAAAATTATACATTCATATAATTTTAATTCAATTTTATTTGATACGTTATCCATTGTATGTAACAAAACATATTAGTTTATTACCACTAGTTGTATTAAATCGAACCTCGCTGGTGTTAAACATCTTAGTTATACTGGTGTCTACAGTATACCCATTTGATACTAAATAGGAGATTAAATCAGGCACTTCGTCCACTATCATTAAATTATCTCCAGTTTTTCCACACCCACTATTACAACCACCTAACGACAATAATGCATATCCACATTGTTTTACATGATTACATGGTCCGCCTATCTGTGTAAATTCGCTTAAAGGCGGAAAGTTGATTCGTCTCACGAATTCTCCTAGAGGACCTTGCGGCTGTAAATTCAATACCACAATGTTTTTATAACATTGATTGTAAGTATCTAAATAAGGTTGGCTAAAAAGAGATACAGTTTTCGCTTCTCTCATTGGAACAATAGGAGACGAGTGTGGATGGGTATTATTCGTTGGTATATTTCTAAATTGTGATGCTTTATTAAAATTCATAGACCCCATTGGTTTTCTTACATTATTCATATTGCTAATAAAATTATACATCTAATAATGTCAAATAAAAAAGATTTTGTGTAAGTTACATTGTATAAATGTTATAATTTATAAATTGATAGAGTCCTCTGTCGTAGCTAAGCTAAGCGTATCATCGTCATCTGCTATATCGTAACTATAATCATAAATTGCTGTAAGACGGCGGTGTTTACTGTTAAAATTTTTAATCATTTTTAGTTCTGTATCCTGCTCTTCATTATCGTCTTCTGACATTTGTTTTTCATTTATAAAACAGGTTAGCACTTTTTCTAAATTTTGAATACGGTCTTCATAATTTTTCATGATAATTTCTTGTTCTTCTATTTTTTTTTCCAAATAACGACAGTTTTCTACGATTTGGTGGTTATTCATCATGGTATCTGGAATAACAGTTTTTGCTTTCAATAATATCCAATAGTTCCGTTTTGGTTTTGCGGCATCTAGCCATAATATACATTTTTTGTTGTATTTTTCCAATTTTTCCAATAAATCTTTTTTATCATTATAAAATTTATTAAAATGAACAAATGCTGATTTCACAATAGCGATATAATTATATCCAATGAATCCTGGTTTCTCATATATAGATGTAAAATCTACGCGTCTTACTTCTCCAAATCCACGATTATGAAATAGTTCCATCACTTCTTTTTCTGTAGTAGATAGAGACATACGCGGAATATATATACTCATCATAGGTTCACTGTTATTATTTTGGAGAGGGTTCATTTTTGATTTTGCTATGCCTGAAATAATTTGTATACTTTTTATAGTGTTTATAAAAACATTCAATTTTTTTATTATTGGAATGTAAAAAAGATATTGGTCACCAAAATATGGCATCCGCACTTTTTATTTTTTTATTTACAAAATAAATGCATTTCTCTTGTTGTATTTTTATAGGTGTTTATTCGATTATATTCCAAGAATAGCTAGGCATACCTTCCCTTCGATTCGCTATTTCTAACATATTGATAAGATTATTTACTCTAGGGAGACCTTCTTCAGGATTGAAATTGGTAATAATGGTGCGCATTTTTCCAAAAACATCACCTTCAATACGAGCCAACAATTCGTCATCGTCATCATATTCTTCGTGTTCCAAAAGGAGAACTTTTACTAGGTCCTCCATTGTAATGCCGTCATCTAAAAGTTTATCGGCAATAAATTCTGCTGATGGTTTGGGTGGCGCATCTTGTATACGTTCACGAATGTTTTCCATTAGTTCCTCTTCATCTTCTAGGTCTTCTTGTTCATGAGGTTCTCCGTTTATATTATTCATAAAGAAACGGAAACCGCGAAGAGAATTTTCATTAAACATATCTTCATCAATAGTTTCTTCATCTTCGTCATCATCAGCTTCCTCTTCGTCCTTTATTTCTTCGGCCATTGCCGTTCGACAATAAGGGCATCCAAAACCATTATGGGCTACAGAAGTCATCAAACAATTCGTGTGGAAACAATGTCCGCATTCAGTAGTCACACAGTTTTTATTGAAATCAATGAATTCCATACAAATAGGGCATTCCTTTTGAGTGTTCATTTTCGCAAGTTTTATACGTTGATAGTTTTTGTTGTATAACTTTACATTTGCATAAAAAAGCAATTCAATTTTTTTACAAGTGTAGTTTAATTTTGTTTCACTAAATTTTTGATTTTTTGGTGTTTTTTTTTCGGTGCTGTTTTTTCAGCGAGTATTTGTAGAAAAATTATATTTTTTAAGTGGAAAATGCATGAGGTTTATAATAAAAAAATTGAAATGCTTTTATTATAAATATAATATCATACACACAATCAAAAAACAGTTTTTAAAATGTCCGCAATCAACAATATCAGTCTTTATATTCCTCATATCTTTGCTAATTATAGTAAGGAAAATGTTGCCAAGGTATTTGAAACCTTGAAAATAGGAAAAGTAAAAAATATCGATTTTATCTCCAAAATGGGTAATGATGGTAAACCTTTTAATGCCGCATATATTCACTTTTATTATTGGTATGATAATACAAGTGCTGCCAATTTTCAAGAAAAGGTTTTGCATAAATCACCTGCAAAATTAATGTATGACGAACCTTGGTTTTGGCTTGTTTTGGAGAACAAGGGTAAAAAAATCGCATCTGGCGACCGTAAGAAATGTTTAGATATTGGCGATTTAAATAAAAGTTTTATTACTCCTGCAAAAACAACCGACTTTGAAACCAGTCCTAGAACCCCAACAAAGGGAAAGAACGGTGAAACAGTTGATATTGATAATGTCGTATTCAATATGAATAATTCATTTGAAGAACAAGAATATAGTCAAATGATGGATGAAATGGCTGAATGCGAAATTGCTATGGAAGAAGAAGACCAATGTCTGATTAGCATTGACGGTCGTTATGTTCAAGAATTGGAACAATCAAACGCCGAGTTAAGAATGCAATTAGCACAAATGCAGAATGCTTATTATGCAGAATATATTAAATCACAAAGTCTCGCACAAGCATTGCAAATGGTAAACAAATAAATAAAAAATATAAAAAATACTAAAACTATAAAAAAATATAAAAACAAACTATAAAAATAAAAAGGTGTGTATTTCCATTAGGATTTACACATTTTTTTATTTTTTATAAAATTCATCACTCAAAATTTTATTATTATGTTTATATATAAAAATAATGCCAAGGCCCAAAGGAAGTAAAAATAAAAAACGTAAAAATACTAATAGTAATCAATCTCAGAGAAAAAAAACATCCTCGGAAAAAGGGAAAAACGATAAAAAAACACAAAAAAGAAACAAGGATAATAATAAGACACGCAAGAAAAAAACATTCATTATAGAATCCTCTTCATCTCTGGTTTCGCCAGGAATAAAAAAAATTGAGTCTATTTTTTTTGATAATACAGGTGTAAACAAAACAGATTTAAAGATGAATCAATCTATGAATACAATGATAGCTTCTCCTGTCAACACAAATGTTTTACCAAGTGGACGTTTGAATGAAAAATTTATCGATATTATGGAACAATTAGCAAATATTATGTTGAAACAAGGGGAACCATTTCGTGCTCGCGCTTACCAAAAAGCCCAAGAAACCATTATGGCTTATCCTACCGACATTTTAAGTCCAAATGATTTAAAAGGTAAACCTGGAATCGGCTCTACTATTATGGAAAAATTAGAGGAATATGTAAAAACTGGCACCTTGAGAGTTCTAGAAAGAGAAAAAAATAATCCAGTAAATATTTTAGCAGATGTTTATGGTATAGGACCAAAAAAAGCCAAAGAATTAGTGGACAAGGGAATAACTACTATAGAAAAACTTCGCGAAAACCAACAATTATTAAATGAAATCCAAAAAGTAGGTCTTACATATTATGAAGATGTTTTAAAACGAATTCCTCGTTCTGAAATAGAAGAATATGAACAAATTTTCGATAATAATTTTAAGAAAGTGAGTAATACTCCCAAATCACGGTTTGAAATCGTTGGTTCATATCGTCGCGGAGCACAAAGTTCAGGAGACATTGATGTAATCATTACATCCGAAAACCCCAAGGTGTTTGTCAATTTTATCGACGAATTAATCAAACAAAAAATAATTTTGGAAGTTCTATCACGCGGACCGACGAAATGCCTCGTCATTGCAAAAATCCCTTCTTCTGATTCAGCACGTCGTGTTGATTTCCTGTATACCAGTTTGGATGAATTTCCTTTTGCTATTCTATACTTTACTGGAAGTAAAATTTTCAATACCGTAATGCGTCATCAGGCTCTTCAAATGGGACTCACCATGAACGAACACGGTCTTTATACATTACATGATGGGAAAAAGAAGGGAGACAAAGTAGAATGGTCCTTCAAGGATGAAAAGGATATATTTGATTATTTGAATATGGAATATAAAACCCCTGTAGAACGCGCGGATGGTCGCGCGGTAGTTATTAGAAATACCGTTATAAAGCCAAATATCATTGAATCTTCTGCACCTTCTACACTATTACAAAAAAAAGTAGTAGAGAAAAAACCAAAAAAAATATTTATTATTGAAAGTGATAGTGATGAATTAGATAATCAAATTATTCAACCTAGTATTATACCTAGTATTATACCTAACGTTCCGCATTATACTCCTGATAAAGAAAACCAAACTATTATTGATGTAGCACATGATTTTAAGAAAAATGGGATTTCAGTTTTGGATAAATTAAATGAAAATCAATTAACATCTATTCTTCGAGAAGCCAATAAAGCTTATTATAATGACCAACCATTTATGACCGACAATGAATATGACATTGTAAAAGAATACACCGAGAAAAAATATCCAAATAATAAAGCGCTGGTTGAAATAGGGGCTCCGATTGAATCTGGCAGTCGTAAAGTCACGTTACCCTATCATATGGGTTCCATGGATAAAATTAAACCAGATACTGGCATTCTTGCAACTTGGATGGGAAAATATAAAGGACCATATGTTTTATCATGTAAACTGGATGGTGTAAGTGGTCTTTATTCAACAGAAGGCAAAACTCCCAAATTATACACTAGAGGTGACGGTAAAATTGGTCAAGATATCAGTCATTTAATTCCTCATTTACGATTACCGAAAACAAAAGGTATTGTCATCAGAGGTGAATTTATTATTCCAAAGGCTATTTTCGAATCAAAATATAAAACAAAATTTGCGAACCCTAGAAATATGGTTGCAGGAATGGTAAATCATAAGACTATAAACGACTCCGTGCATGATTTACATTTTGTCGCCTATGAAGTAATTAAACCAACCAAAAAACCATCTGAACAAATGGCCCTACTCACTACGCTCGATGTGGATACTGTCCTGTATAAAGTAGAAACGGTTTTATCCAATGAATTATTATCACAAACATTAATAGAGTGGCGTAAAAACTATGTGTATGAAATTGATGGTGTTATCGTGACAAACGATGCGATATACGAAAGAAAAGACGGTAATCCAGACCACGCATTCGCTTTCAAAATGGTTTTATCAGACCAAATAGCAGAGGCGAAAGTATTAGATGTTATTTGGACCCCTAGTAAAGATGGATATTTAAAACCACGTGTTCAAATAGAACCTATACATCTAGGAGGAGTGCGTATCGAATATGCTACTGGTTTTAACGGCGCTTTTATAAATGAGAATAAAGTGGGTATCGGCGCAGTTATTGAAATTATACGCAGTGGAGATGTGATTCCGCATATTCGTAAAGTAACTGTTCCTGCCGAACAACCCAAAATGCCTTCGGTTCCTTTTAAGTGGAATGATACCCACGTTGACGTATTACTAGAAGATATTGAATCAGATGAAACAGTTAAAGAGAAAAATATTACTGGTTTCTTCAGAGGCATTGGTGTTGATGGTTTAAGCTCTGGTAATGTCGCGCGCATTATTAAAGCTGGTTTTGATAGTGTTCCAAAAATAATTCGAATGACTGTTTCTGATTTACTCAAAGTCGAAGGATTTAAAGAAAAAACCGCGACTAAATTGTATAATGGCATCCAAGAGAAAATAACTTCTGCTTCTTTAATAACCATTATGTCGGCTTCCAATGTCTTTGGCAGAGGTTTTAGTGAAAAGAAATTGGAATTAATCATGGAACCTGATTCTGGTTATCCTGATGTTTTAATATCAAATGATTCCGACACACAAAAAATAGCAAAAATAGCAAAAATAAAGGGTATGGCAGTTAAGACAGCTGAAGCTTTTGTAGAAAAAATCCCCCTCTTTATTCAGTTTATAAAAGAGGCTGGTCTTGAGAAAAAATTGACGGAGAGTGGTGAGAAAAAAGTCATCGACCAAACTCATCCGTTATACGGTAAATCAATTGTCATGACTGGATTCAGGGATGATGATTTGCAACAAAAAATAAAAAATGTAGGAGCTAAACTGGGTTCCAGTGTTTCAAAAAACACCTTTGTAGTTCTAGTTAAAAATATAGATGAAGATACTGGTAAGGCATCTGAGGCAAAAAAATTAGGAATACCTTTGATGACACCAGATGAATTTAAAAACAAATATTTATAAACCATTTAGAATGGACTAATTTAAATATATATATTAAAACATAATAAAAACTTTCTTTCTATATCAAGTATATAGAATATGTTTAAATATATATTTTTCTTTTCTTCATTTTTAATGGTTTTTTCTGCTAAAAATGGTCTACGCGAGACTCGTGAAACAGTGTTAGAGGAAGGCGATGAATGGAAACAATTTGCCAACTTTCAAGAAAAATTTAGCAAACGTTATGAAACAATTCATGAACTAGAAAATCGTTTCGAAATTTTCCGTTCTAATCTTCGTTACATCATTAGCCACAACTTAGAAAAAAACAAAAATTTTACAATGGGAATCAACCAATTTACAGATTTAACTCCTGAAGAATTCAAGGAAACATATTTGAGTGGTTATAAGCCATTACAGTCTTTCGGCTGTGGCTCTTTTTCAAGCCATGGTTCAGGTCTACCTTCTTCTATTGATTGGACAACAAAAGGTGTTGTAAATCCTGTAAGAGACCAAGGACAATGTGGCTCATGTTGGGCCTTTGCTACTACCGCCAACGCCGAAAGTGTTTGGGCAATTTCTAGCGGCAATCTTTTAGATTTATCCGAAGAATTTTTAGTGGACTGTGCAACTGGTCTCGGTTATTTTAATATGGGTTGCAATGGCGGTAATCCTGATTCGGCCCTTAAATATATGATTAATAACGGTCAATGTACAGATGCATCATATCCGTATACATCTGGCGTTACCAAGACAGCTGGTGATTGTCAAAAATGCACTTCTGCTGGCGTAAAATTTTCTAGTTGTTCAGATGTTACACCAAATGACCAACTTGCCCTACAAGCAGCGGTAGCTCAACAACCAGTCGTTATTGCCATTGAAGCGGATACACGTTATTTCCAAACATATTCGAGTGGTATTTTAACGGATGCGACAAAGTGCGGCACCACTTTGGACCACGCAGTAGAAATTGTAGGCTACGGAACTGAAAATGGTATTGATTATTGGAAGGTCCGCAATTCATGGTCTGACACATGGGGTGAAGCAGGTTATGTTCGCATTCAAAAATCATCGTCTACCGATGATATTGGCGTTTGCGGTATCGCTGCGGAGCCAAGTTTTATTTCGGTATAAAACAAATAGTATATAAAAATAATTTAATAAAATATCCATAGTATAAAATAACTATGAATATTTTTACCAAACAAGTTTTCAGATTGTATCATATGCGCTTGCAAAAATGTAATAAAAGATTTTGTTCATCTAGCACACCAAATGGGGTATATGTTGCATGCTATCCGAGTGAGAAAAATGTGCAATATCCAAAACACAACTACGATATGTATTATCCTATAACAAATTACGTTTATTATCCAACAAACAATTACGAATATTACCATACATCAAATTTTACCAATTATCCTTCCAAATTTTTTACACATCATGCAAATAATGGTTTTATTTTTTTCTAAAATATTTTCTAGATTTGCGGTTTTTTGAATTAGATTTTGTCTTAGTCTTTGATTTTTTTATTTTTCGTAAACGTCTTTTTTGTGTTTTTTTCCCACCCATAACTGGTTTACATAATTGTCCTTGTTCCTTTTCATCTTGTTCCACTGTATAACGATTTTTACTTGCACATCCTTCCGTGTTGATATAAATGATGGTTGGTTGGTTTCTCATGTCTTTTTTACCAATAGAAATTACTTTATATGATTTTATTGGCGAATGTTCAGTTTCTGGTTTAGTAGGCTGTAAAATATACAATTCATCCAAATTGTTTGCTATCAATTTAGTTAACCAATCCGATATTTCACTATTTGTAATATCAACATTAAATGGTATGATTCTATATCCATACTGGTCAAAATAATATGTTTTATCGTTATATATTTTTATATATGGATTTGTCGAAAAACGCGATGACTCTAATACCTTTATTTTAGTTCCATCAGATAACCTAAGGGTTTGTTCTTCATAATTTTTAATTCTATAATCTTGTTTTACATCTTTAGGTTTTCTATTAAAGGGTGATGATATTTTTGCCAAAGTTGTTGGTTCTATTTTCCAATTAGGTGTTTTTATTTCTGTAGTCATATATAATACTAATATATTATAAAAAAAAGTTGTATTATTTGTTAAACTTTACAAAAAGATAAAATATACTACTTTGCTTACTTATCAAATTCAAAATCGTGTTCAATCAATTCTTTAAGATTGGTTTTCATTTTTGCATACATAGCATTTCGAACTTTTGTATATATCGAATCTTGTTTAAAATCTATACTCATTATTTTTATAAGGGTCTTATTGCATAGTTCAGCCATTTTTTCGTTTGATTTAATTTCGTTTTTTTTTAACGTTTTCCAGTCAGAAAATGCCTTGATTATTTTTATATGAACTTTATTTAAAAACTTTATTAATCTTTCTTTCGTTAATTCTGTCCAACTATTGGTATTGGTATCATTCGTGTTGGTATCATAAATATAAAATACATTTTGTTTTTGAACAAACGCAAACATGGGGTTTTCATATTCGTCAAAATTGTAAATGGCTCTAGAAAATATATCATGTAATATATCATAAAATGATTGTTCCGAAAGGTTTTTTATATCATCTTCCGTTACTACAATTTTATCTATAATTGTTTCGAATACAATATTTGGTTTCACATTAGCACACAACCACCCCAAAATATTTATTTTTTTCTTCTTTTTAACAACCCATTTATTTAATTCATCTACTTTCTCTTCCAACCTGGAATATCTTTCTCCTAATTCAATTAACATTTGAAACATTTTTCTTTGCGTTGGAATAGGTTCCTCTTCGTCATTATATAATGAATTTATAACTGGATTTATGCTCGTTTTTGTTGTAGTTTTTTGTAACAATTCACAAATCACTATATGTTTATCCAAATTTACTCTTTTTATATAACTCTTTCCACAATATACACAACATAACGATGGTTGTTTGATTTTATTTGGGATATTACTAGCTAATTTATTCATATTTTTACCATTTGGATAATATATATTTATTAATATCAATTTTTTAAAATAAATAATAACTACTATTTATATAATGTCAAATTGTATATTTAAAACCGCATTAATATATAACAATCCTAATAAATTATTTGGTTTAAACCCCTTTTATTATAGATGGCGTGTTTGTGATACAAATTTAAACGGTAATACACCTGCGGACCAATATCAAAAATTAAAACTCATTCAAAATACGGTTCGAGTGCCTAGTTCTTTATACACATCGAATTTAGGACCATTAAATGCTTATAAAAAACCCACTGCCGCTACATACGGTGTATGCTGGAATCAAATGAGTGATAGACCTGTGCCTAGTGTTCAAAAGGCCACCGTTCCCACTGGGTTTAACAATAGTTTAAATAGACGTCATTCATCCGTTACCTCTAGCAAACCAGGTGGTCAAACACCAGGAGGCGTTGGTTGTGATATTAAACATAATTCATATGATAGGTATTTAAATCGTTTAAAAGGTAAAGGACCTTTAAGACGTGGAGTTATTCCAGCAAATTTTGGAACACCGATACCATTTAATCCAGCTTTCCCTATTTATGGAGGTAAAACTACCAAAACGAATATTGTAAGTGGTTGCGATTGTCCTATTGATACACCAGCGTCAAAATTACAACAAGATATTCAAATTTACAATTATCCTCTATGGCAACCAGACCCAATAGGCAGTTGTGGGTTTAATGTAGGAGATTATGTTTATGCAATGCAAACAGGTAATGATTTTTATACCAGAGCCATTGTTTTAAGTGTAGAAGACGATGTTTATACCATAGAATTTGACAATGGCACAATACAAACCGCGACTGGTAATGAATTATTAGTATATTTCCCTTGTAATTGTGATTCAAATAGCGGAAAAACATCCACTTTTTATATCAATAGTTTAAAATCAAGTGTAAATATTATATGTACTATTCCTACGAGTATATTTTCAAGTTAAAAGGTTTTGGGGTGTAAGTTTTTAGTTTTATTTTCGCTTATTAAATTTTTGGTCAATATAATTTAGACGTTTTAAATTTAATAAAATATTCATATTAATTATAATATGCCAGCCAGAATTAAGATGTTTATTACAAATGGTAATGTTATACCTATTCAACCTCGTTCTATAAACCAATCTACATTAACTGCTACAAGAGCTCCGTCTGCTTTAAATGATTCTATTATTGGACGTATTCATACTGCCAAAGCTGGATGCGGTTCTTGCGGTAAACATTAAATCTATACAATTATAATATTTTTATTCACTAATATTATAATGTTCTCTCTAGCTACATCTTATACTACACCTTATCCATCGAATAGATTACATAAGGCTACAAATTTTAAAACTATGTTTGATACTACATTATTACCATACGATAAAATGTATAATGGTTGTTCTAGCAATTTATGCTATACAACGAGTAAAGGAACGTTTATTTATAAACCACACGCAGACGTAGGAATGGTCGGACGTTCTGCCGCTGGTTATTTGCATCAAAGAAAACGCATGTAAATGCTTCAATGGTTTATATTATTTCAAGGTATATTAAAATAATATAAAAAGTTTACAATAAACTATATAGATAAAAATTACTATATATATATGGAAAAAACACAAATGGAAAATATAAACAAATTTGGTGTTATCACCGATACTATTCTTGTGGTTGATAAAAAAAATAATTATACAATAAATAAACGCGCATTACATATTATACAGGTCTTTTCAATATTGTCATTTACAATATTTAGCCTATTAACAGTGGGTAATTTTTTTACAAAATTAAATAGTTCTACAAATGTAGATACATTGGAAAATTCTGAAACTTCTTTACTAGAAAAACAAACTACTAACAATAATGATGCAAATACTATAAATAGCGTAAAATCTAATTTTATCGTTATTGTTGCAGATGATTTAGGATGGAATTCGCTTGGTTATGCGGAAAATAGTATGGCCTTTGCGACTCCTTATTTAACATCTCTTGCGGAAGCTGGAATTATTATAGAAAATTTTTATGCACAAGAAGTTTGCTCCCCTAGTCGCGGTTCTCTTTTAACTGGTAGGTATCCATTGTCCATTGGTATGCAATACGGCATGGTTTCCGCCAATGCGGAATGGGGTATGCCATTAGATGAAACAACCATTGCAGAAGTATTACAAGACTCTGGTTACAGCACTCATATGCTAGGCAAATGGCATTTAGGGTATTTCTCGCCCAAATTTTTACCAACATCACGCGGTTTCGATAGTTGGACTGGTTATGCGAATGGTGAAAATTATTATTGGTCAAAGAAAAACCCTGATTACACATCAAACGTAGATTTTATTACTTCCAATAAGTCTTGTTATAAAGCATATGATGGCGAAGATATTCACAATTATTCGACAACTTTTTATACGACTAAAGCAGTCAATATAATTCAAACACACGATACTAGCACGTCATTATTTTTATATATTGCATACCAAGCGGTGCACGACCCTTTTGTAGATTATGGAAAACATTCACAAGGTATGCCAGATTCTTATATTGATGATGACATTCTTACTGAAATTCATCAAAATATCGTTGGCACAACACGGCAAGAATATGTGAAATCGCTATATTTATTAGACAAGGGTGTCGGTGAAATCGTAGACGCATTGGAAGCCGCAAATATCATGGACAATACCTATATTATTTTTATGTCTGACAATGGAGGGTGCTGGTATGGTGGTGGTCGAAATGGTCCTCTTCGTGGTGCGAAAGGCGCTTTGTTTGAAGGTGGAATAAAAGTAGATTCCTTTATTTATAGCCCTTTGTTATCGAATAGCGGAACCACTTATTCTGGGTTAATGCATATTTCCGATTGGTTTCCAACTATTTTGGCATTAGCACACATTACCTATACTCCGTCGTCTGGATACGAACTCGACGGAGTAAGTCAAATTGACGGCTGGAATGGCAAAAGTGTGCCGCGTTCTACCATGTTATACAATATGTATCTTAACGTTTCTGATTTCTATTTCAATATATGGACCAATGGTTCATTTGCGGTTCGCGATTCGCGATTTAAATTAATGCACACCTATGACGATAAAGATTATGGAGATTGGTATAGTCCTGAAGAGGAGTTAGAAGATGACGATGATTTGGATACGGATAATCGATGCGCCCAACAATTTTTGAAAGGTAAATTTACCTATTGGTTATTTGATTTACAAAATGACCCTTATGAGAAAGTAAATTTGTATACCTCGACCAATGAATTATACGTAGTTGCCAAAGAAAAATTGTATACACTATTACCAGATTATGAATCCAATTCAAAAATGAAAAAAACCATCGTTTTTTCTAGTAAAGCGGAAGCTTATTGGACCGAAAATGACCATCATATGTTGCCTTGGGCGAATGAACATGAACTTAATGGAGATGACGATGGGTTTCCTTTATTATGTTAGACTCTATTATATTATACTTACTAGGGCAGCGGTTGTCCCTAATATAATGGTACTTACATGCATATAAGTGCTCGTTTCGTATAAATGTTTACAATGTTCTTTGTAATACTGGTTGATTTCATTTTCAGATGGTGATTGTAATATTGCGTCGTTTTTATAGAATTTTTCGAAATTTTTAGGGGTATAAATTTGTAGCATATATTCTTGGGTTATATTTTTTACAAGCGAGTTTACGAAGTTATCGTGACTAGAAAACGATTCATTCATTCGTTTATAGGCTTCTATAATAGGACACAATGGTTTTTGAAATTCATAATTTTTAATGTGATAATACGGACGATGTTCTATAGTAATAAGGTTTGTTTTTTGCAGGTGGTATTCGTGAACTTTTTGTTGTGTTTCTTTTTTAATATAGGTTAATTTGGCATATTCATTTTTGCAATGATTTTTATCGTATTTATATATATCATTTATTGTAATATTTAATGTGACATCGTGACGATGGGTTGGATAATTTTTACTGGTATAAACGTCGGATAAGAAAGCGTGCGAAATATTTTGTATCATATTATTTTGAAAGTCTTCTTTTGTAATTTCATTCATTTCGTACAATTTAGTTTCGTCTATAAAAACTAATTCACTTACTATGGGGCATATTTGTTCTAAGAAAGGAGTAGTTACTAATTTGTTATAATAAATACGGTCATTTATGTTTATAGTATCTTTTTTCATAAGTTCATCATTATATTTACGTTGAGATTTTTCGCGATTAAGATTGCGCCTGATTTTATTTTTGAGTAGTTCTGCATCTGTAAAGATAAATACAGATACACAACAGAATAGTATAAAGAATGTATGGATAACGGTCATTTTGAAATGGTGTGTTTTTCGATAGTTTGATATTATAAGTTTTCGAATTTTTTATTCAATTTTATTTTACTGTATTTTTAATTATTTTTTCCAATTATTTTTTGCAATCGTTGAAACCATAATGATTCGTGGAAAAAATCACTCCATTTGGCAGTAATTAGTAATACAATACCAAATAAAAACAATAGTGTTTTTGTTTCACCAGTTACAACAATAGATGGCTTTCTTGGATTAAATAAATAAAGTAATAAAATGGCCATTAAAAATACAAATACAAATTCAAATTTTTCTTTCCAATATACAATCTTTTTATCGAGTGTCGAGTTTTCTTGTCCTTTTATTTTAAAATGTAAATGTGTTAAGGCCATTAAAATAAACCCTAATTTTACGGCAAAAATTACATATATAAAGAGTGTAAATTTATCCATTTATATATTTCAATATTTTATTATTATTGTATTTTTATATAATCTATGTATATAGAGTATGCCTTGTTCTATTTCATGCATAATATCCGCTGTTTTTATTATTGGTATGATATATTTTTACAATGTAACAGATAAAAGCAAAATTGTAAAATTATATAAACAACACTTACCAAGTGATTTACAAAAACGGTATGAAAAAATCGCTAAAGAGCGAATGAGAATTAGTTATTATGGTTACGGTTGTGGTTTGTTATTGTCGATGTTTATTATATTTTACAATCTTAAAATGAAAGGGATAAAGTTAAATACATTTTCTCTGGTTTGTACCGTAATGGCTACCTGTTTTTTGACTAATTATTTCTTTTATATGCTTTATCCAAAATCGGATTGGATGTTGAATCATGTGAATTCTCCTGAACAGGTGAAGGCTTGGTTACAAATGTATAAAGAAATGTCCTATAATTATCACGCTGGTTTAGCATTAGGAATTATTGGGGTTGGTATACTTGCATTTGCTTTTAGATGTTAAAACGTTACTCTGTATTTGAACTGATAATTTGATTATATTTTGTATGGTATTATAATATATAATATATATAATAATGGCAAGTAAAAGACGTTCTGGATTGGCGAATGATAGAAGAGCCTATAATTATTACTATCCAAAAATTTCTGTTCTGTATCCGACGAATGAACCAGAACCAGTATGTCCTTCTATATCCTTAGATGATATTGCGACTCTGGTGGGCACTATTTATACTTTAAATGCGAATACGACTATTTTAGCATGTCAAACTTTAATTATTCCTGCAGGATATACACTAAATGTAACAAGTGGATTTACACTTACCAATTATGGTAGAATAGATAACCAAGGCAATATTAGTATTAGTGGAACCGGAACAATTATTAACTACTATATACTTTATAATAACGTAGGAACCATTTTTATTTATGGAGGAACTATTACCAATAACGGTGCCAGTCTTTATAATAGTAGTGGTGCTACTTTTACTATTATTGGTGTCGTTTACAATAATGGCGGAGTCATTTACAATGATGGAACAGTTAGCTTAATAGATAGAATGTATAACTATAACAACGGCACGATAACAAATAATAACGTTTTTGTATTTGGTGTAGGCTGCAATCTATATAATGCGGATGGAAGCAGCACATGTGGAACAGGAATATTGGACGGAAGTTCTCCTCCAATCCCTACAGGAACGAATTGTCCTCCTTAAAAATTTACTCCTTGGTTTTACACATTGTGATTACAATAATTATATAACTATAATATAATGACGACTAGAACATTTCCCAAAACAGTTATTTTATCTATTACAACGCACGGAGAAATTATATTAAAGGAGCCTGTTACGGACCCCACCAAAATTACCTTTACACCAGATGGTTTTCCCACAAATATTCCAACGTTTCAGCTCGATTCTAGAATTAAGGAATTTTATAAATTCAATGCGGTTGCACCAGGGGTTATCAACTATGTAGAGGGTGACGATGAAATGGATGTATATGATATTGAACGCGCACGTGATTTGGAAAAATTATTTAATGATTCTGGAGATGTTACAAAAATCAATGTAGGCATTAGAGAATTTATAAGTAATAATGATAACACACACAAAAAACGATTGTATGACTATGCAGCAGAAATTTCCAATATAGTTAAAGAAGTGGCTAGTGCCGTTATTTCTGAAAAGAAACAAGATGAAAAAACGATGAAAAAAGAATTGGCTGGGGTGTCTGACCCAGAAAAATTAGAAGAATTCATCGATATTGTAGAATATTTAAATTCACACGATAAATCTCAACTCTTGGTAAATGGTAAGGCGAAAGATGGTTATATGGTGAATAAAACGTATGTGTTAGGAAAAGACGATGTTTCACCATCTGGAGGAGAAGATTGGACCATTAGTTGTTTGAATTTCCCTTTTCTACAAGCAGACATTTTTAATGATATTTTAATTTGGAAAAACGGCGCTTTGCCAAAACCAGATAAAATACGTCTAAGAGGTGCTCAACGCGGAGCGGTTAGTTTAAAAGATATTACGGATTTTTTAGCGGCTCAAGGGGTTACACGTTTAATTATTGTTGATTTGACTTGTGCGCCATTTGCCGTAGATGACACTTATTATTCTGGAAAAATAACTAGGCGTTTTAGAAATGATATTTTAAGAAAAGGAATACCTTATGGAGGTAGAAAAACAAATAAGACAAATAAAAAGGGTAAAAAGGGTTATCATAAAAGTATACATTCCAGAAAAAATAATAATTTCACTCGGAAAAAATATTCAACTAGAAAAAATAAATTTACTAAAACTATTTGATTGAAAAGTATTTAAAGACAAATTAGTATTGTAATTTGTAAGGTTCCGTACAGCAATTAATTGCAAATGTGTAAAATATAAACTTTTTATTTTATAAAACTAATGGAACCTGTACCATATGCTTCGATAGCTCAGTCGGTAGAAGCGCACGGCTGTTAACCGTGAGGTCCTAGGTTCAAATCCTAGTCGAAGCGAAAAACTGTAAATAAATAAATATTTTAATAAATAAACTTAAAAATATATTCTTAATGTTAATTATAATATGAATATATTTATAAAAACTCTTACTGGAAAAACGATTACTCTTGAGGTTGAACCTAGTGATACAATTGAAAATGTTAAAACAAAAATTCAAGATAAGGAAGGTATTCCGCCTGACCAACAACGTCTTATTTTTGCTGGTAAACAATTAGAAGATGGTCGCACTTTAGCAGATTACAACGTGCAGAAAGAATCGACACTTCATTTGGTCTTAAGGCTTCGAGGAGGTTTTTAGATATAAAAATTTACTCGCTTATTTTTCCTATAGTAAAGCAAAAAATTGAGATAATTTATTTATGTATACATTTATTATACATAAATACCTGAACACAATTACTAATAATTCAAAGATGACTATTACCGATTTAATGAACGAGTTTAAAATTTCTAAAGAAGACTCCATTGTCTCTGTTATTTCTAATAAATTTATAGGGGATGATTCTACAAATGAAATGATAACTAAATTAGAAAAATATGATATAGCTGTATTAGAATATATTAAAAAAAGTATGAAAAAACACTCTCAAGATTTGTATGAAAAAATAATGAAAAGACGTCATGCATACATTGACAAAGTCCGCAGAATTCATAAACTAAAAAAAGAACAAAACATGTTGAATGGTATTGTAGATGATGATACTTCAAATGAGTCTAGATGGATTGATTTTAGTGGTAATGCGGACGATACCGAAAATTTGGTTTGTGGCATGAATGTGTTATCAAAAGGAATTGATAAAATAACTTTGATTATAGAAAATAAAAAAGAAAAATTAGAACTGGAAAAAAATAAAAGACAAAGAGATTATTATATTGATATGGCAGTTAATTTATTGGTGGTAGCTACTCCACTATTTGTAGGGGCAAAAATGTTGTTCTAGATTAGTTTGATGTATTTATTGTTGTATATTGTTGTATAATGTATTTTTTATTGTAGTTTTGATTTGCACACTCAAAGTTCTAGCACATTCGCATAAATAGGCATAATCGTTTTTTAAATCAGTCACGATTTCCTCTAGGTCTTCTTCGGTCTCTTCTAAGTCTTCATTTTCTTCGACCGCATTATTTGGGTGTATTTTTTCCAAATACTTCTCAAAAATAAAATAAATTGTTTTTATGTTCATATTATTATTATATAGAATATATAATAATAAATATTTAAACCTATTGAAAAAATATTTTTATATATTATATGGTTAAATCAAAAAAAAATAAACACCTACAAAAACATATTAAAAAAACATTGAAATTAAAAAAAGGGCAAATAATGAATAAAACAAAAAATTTTAGTAAAAAGTTGAATAAAACAATCAAAAATACATCAGCTTTTAAAAATTGTGAAAATTTTTGTAAAAACGATTATATGATAGAAAGGCAAAAAAAAGGTGAAAAAGATTCAAAGAAATATAATATTTCTTATAATCCTACAAAAGAAGAAAAAGAATTTACTTATAACACATGTAAAAAAACATTTTGTAATGAAAAATGTGACGGTTATGATTTATTAGGGAAAAATTTTGAATTAGAATTAAAAAAAAATTTAAAAAATGGATTTAAAAATACATATTCTAGAAAACAAATTGAAATGCTTCAAAAAAAAGGCGCTTTGTCTGGTTGCGTTGATGTTACTGGAATATACAATGTCTTTCATAAATAAAAAATTATGACAGCTAATATTTAAGAACTAAAATAGGTGTTTGTTACATTATATATAAATGGGTGGATTATGGTTTCTGAAACATTCGAATACATTCCCAAATTTTGGCCGATTCATCTAGTCCAAATGCACCTCTTTTATTAGCTAATGATAAAAAGCTAACCATTACATTTAAAGCGGTATTTTCGTCTGTAATTGGAACATCCACTAATTTAACTTCTGTTTGCGGTGGCATGGGAGGTTGTTGGGTTGGTAAATTGTCGTTATTTTCCATTGTAGATTACTATGGTTATTGTTTTTAAGTTTTTACATTACAGAAAGGTTTTATTTATTGGTTGTTTGGTTATTGGTTGTTTGGCTGTTTGGGTTATCTGATTTAATTATTTTGTTTATTAAATGCATTTAAAGGTTTATTGAGTAATCATTTATATATTAAATGACAGTGCATAACATGTTGGATAGTTCCATGACCAATAAGGAAATTAAAAATAAGGGGTTCTTGTTATTGGACGCAATGTTCAAAGAACACGGATGGCATATTGTTAGAAATGAAATGAATTGGCTATGTTATACTAAGATGGGATATGAGACTGATTTATTTGATATTAAGATTGACAAAACTTCGATACATGTAAGCATTCCAATTAAAAATAGTCCGTTTCAATACCATACATCGTTTAAGGATTACTTTCAAGCTAGCGAATATGTTGAAGCGAGATTTTTTGATTTTATAAATGATATAAAAAAAATTGAATAAATAAATAATTTTGTTACTACATTACACAATTATTTATACGCACTCCTCTAAAATGTCTACTCAATTACCAATACAAGAATTATTTATTCGAAAAACGCTTACTTTTGAAAATAAATTTATTAATAATGAAATCATTCCTGTTCCCATGAAAGATGCCAAATTCGGAGTTCTAAATTTACAAGCAATTTCGACTCCTGTTAGCGTGAACGACCATGATTTCGTTTTTATGATTGATTGCTCAGCTTCTATGACTGATATATGCTCTGATAATAAAACAAAAATGCAACATATTATTCACACTTTAAAAAATATGATATTATATTTCAAAGAAAATCCAAATATTAAAAACCATATTACAGTAAATGCATTTGACGACAAAATTTATAATATTTTGGAACGATGCACTATAACCAATACAAATTATAATGAAGTTATAATGAAAATAGAAGAAATCACACCTAGAGGTAGCACAAATATCGAGATGGCACTTCAAAATGTAAATGAGGTTGTTTCTAAAATAAAAGAGACTTGTCCTGACTCTATTATTTCAAATATATTTATGACGGATGGAAATGCTACGACTGGTAATTCTAATTATAATACATTAGCACAACTCGTAGATACGAGTATTAGCAATGCTTTCATAGGTTTTGGTATCCATCATGATTCAACCATGTTGAATTCGATAAGTAATCGAGAAAATAGTGCCTATTATTTCATCGACCAACTGGAAAATGCTGGATATGTTTATGGAGAAATTCTTCATGGAATTATGTATAAACTTCTTAAAAATGTAAGTATTCGCGTAGAGAACGGACTTGTTTATGATTATAAAAATAATATATGGGGCTCTTCGCTTGTAATTGGTGAAATTGTAAGTGAAGCAAATAAAATATTTCACATTTGTTCTAATGATTCTGATGAATGCCTTGTAACAGTAAACGCACACATGGCAAACAATATTCATCCTGATGATAATTCGACGTATATGGAATTCATTATCAATCATCACAATAATGTAGATGATAGTATTACATTTCATAAATATATTTATAGGCAAAGAACACTGCAATATTTATATATGGTAAAGGACTATTTGAAAAGAAAAAGTGATGCCAATATTGCAAAAGATTCTATATTTATGAATGTAAATAAAAGTGATGTAACAGAATTCGAAAAAGAGGAAATAAAAATAAGAGAAAGTCTTAGAACCTTTATTGTAGAGCTTAAAAATTCTATGTTGGAAAATAATTTATATGAAGATAATTTTATGAAAAATTTATGTGATGATATTTATATTTGTTACAGAACATTTGGAACGATATATGGTGATATGTACGTGTCTTCTAGACAACGGTCTCAAGGAGTTCAACGATGTTATACGGTTAGTCATACTCCAGAGGATATTGATACTCATTTGGATGACGATGACGATGATGATGAATGTAGCGGAGGAGTTCTTAAACCAAGATTATTAACAAGACGACATACTCGTTCGAGTATTCATGGACTAAAACTTTCGCCACCCAATAGGCTTTCGCCACCCCCATTAAAACACACCATGTCGAAAATCAGAGATGCGCCTTATCTTACTCCTACTTCTACAAAAATTATGCGTGAAATTAGTGGGAAAAATGATATTGACAGTGATAATGATTCTATGTCAGTAGAACTGTAATAAAATGAATAATAAAAATAAAAAATATGTATTGAAAAATATATATTTTTTTATTGTGAGAAGGTGTTTGTGTGAATCTACATTACACTAGTATTTTCGGTGGTTGAAGTTGGATGACTATTTTGTTTTTTCAATTCTGATTGTAATTCACTCAATATGGGAAATTCATTGGGATTGATATTTTCACTCAAAAATGACGGCATAGATTGCAATGGATTATCATTGATATTCCATAGGTATTGCCATATACTACTAATAAAAGGCGGTTTATTTTTAACTGTTACACCGACTAAAAAGAAAAATGAGACAAAACGCAGTTATGATTTATATATTTTATAACTATGTTTCAAATAATTTGTTAGATGTTCCTTTGTAATTTTCTTATCTATTATATCAGTAATTACCTTATAAATATCATCATATGTATTTGGACTTTCCTTTTTCACATAATGCTTTAACTGACTAAAATATTCTTCAATTGCGTTTGTTTCTGGGTGATATGGAATGCTATATAATAAATGGTTATGGTCGTCTTCTATTTTTTCTCGTATTAGTTTTGATTTATGAATAACCGCATTATCCATAATGACTAAATGATTTTTATATTTGGAATGAATAAACTCATCATAAAACTCTAATATATCTGTTGTTTTTACTCCACCTTTTCGCTCTGGATATAATTTCCACCCCACTACTTTATCAGCACTAATAGCACATAATAAATTATAACGCTTGTATGGATATTTATTAGTTTTCTTTATAACTCGTGTTCCACTTCTACTTCTACCATATGTTAGGGTCATATTCAAATAAATAGATGTTTCATCTAAACATATAGTTTTTGTATAATCGTATTTAGTATGTAATGTGCTGTAAAATATCTGTAAATCTTCTTTTTCTTGACCTTCTCTTTTTTCAGGATAATATTTATTTCGTAATCGTTTGCGTGTTATTTTGTTATTTGTAAGTATATTATGAATAGACATAGATGTTAAACGCACATTAAACTCGTTATATACTAATTTTGATAATTCCCATAATGTAGTTGTATTGTATTTTCTAACATAATCTTTTACAAACCGTTCTATTTTAGGAGTAATTTTTAGATTATGATTTTTGCGTGTTTTTCTATTTACACTTCCATTTTTGTTATATAGTTTTACCCATCGTGCTAACGATTGATATTTACATTTGAATAACTTACATGTATCACGCATATCATCTTTTCCTTCTAAATAATGTTTTACAGCAACTTCTTTATAATCTTCGCTGTGATGCGACATAATACATATATATAAAATTATTTAAAAATATTTAGGAATATATTGTAAATGGAAAATAATAATGATTTAAAAAATGAAAATGATAAATTGAAACAACGGATAAATGAACTGGAACAACATTTAAAAAAATATACAAATAGTAAAGGTCATAAAGAATACTATGAAAAAAATAAAGAAATAATTAAGGAGAAGGGAAATATACATTTAACTAAACTCAAAGAAGAAAACCCAGACAAATTAAAAGAATACAGAAGAAGGGCATATTTAAAACGAAAAGAAAAATTACAAAAAGAAAAAGAAAATACTGATAATATTTAGGGAAATTAAATACATTTATTTAAATGTATTTAAAAATAAAATATTTAGGTAATATATAGAATGGTGAAAAAGAAGAAACAACAGGACAATCCTGATAAATATAGATGTTTCAAAGTTCCTATTACTGCTATTTTACATGAGGATAACACTATTGCTGAAAGGAATATCATGATTTTACAAGATGCTATTTCACGAGCAAACAAAATCACTTCTAAATCTTATTTGTTATTACGATTATGGGTTTTATCTAAATATCATAATGATATTGTTATTCCTGAAATTACTACCGACACAATTTCTATGGCGATGAAATCTATAATGAAACCATCTTCTGGACCAAAACCAAAAGGAAATAATCAACTTTTATTACAAGAGTTTCAAAATCTGTATGATTTTTCATTAGAAGATGGTAAAAATCTATCTGCTATATTAGATTATTATGCTACTACTATGCTTACATCTATTACAAATAACATCAAAATACACTTTTTTGATTATGTAAATCGGTTTATCAATTCTTATTTCAAGGCAATTTACAAGGAAGAAATTACTAATAAGGTATTCAAGAAACAACTATTCAAAGACCTTCGTGTTGTGAAAAATGATATACTGAATAATACTTTGTTATGTGATGAAAAATACCATACATGGATAAATGAAACCAGATACAAAATCGTTCCAAAAGAGTATGATACAAGTTATTATTATGATGTGTGTTGCGAACCATACAAGTATCTAAATCATATGATTTTTATGTGTTTAGAACTGGAAACATTAGAAGCAAAGGCATTTCAGTTTTTTCCAATCCAAACCAACGCTATTCCACGACACATTCAAGTAGATACAAAGGCGATGGTAGAATTATTTGTAGATACAAAACGAGATGAAAACCTAATGAAAATCTGTAAGTTTCCTGTAAAAGATGGTAAAATAATGACTGCTACTTCTGGAAACCTGAATAATTGTCTGGAAGAAAACAAGGAGTTTATCTGGGATTATTTATGGGATGTGAAACAAATACGCAAAAATTACCAGTTTGATTATACGATTATTACAGATGGATATGCGACTTCTTTGCGATTTCTTCATAAAGATTATGTGGAGGAAGAACAACAAAAGAAAGATAAGAAAAAGGCTGGAAAGAAAGCATTACAAGGTCTTACCAAAGAAGAAAAAGAAAACCGCAAAGAAGAAAAGAAACAACAACAAAAAGAACAAATGAAATTATTACGAAAACAACGCAAAGAAAATCCGCCAAAGAAACCAGAAACAACCGAAGACTTACCAGAGTTTCCGTATATTGATGAATTACCAATGGAAGCATTAAAGGGAAAACATATTTATATTGACCCTGGAAAGCGTAGTTTATTTACCATGATGGATGATAAAGGGAAGTTTTGTTCTTATACTAATGGTATGCGTATCAAAGAAACAAAGCGATTGAAATATCAAAGACTACTAAAAAATTACAAGGATAAAATACACATTACGGAAACCGAAGAAACCCTGAATAAATATAACTCTAAAAGTTGTAATATTGATAAGTTCAAAGAATATATTTCAAAGAAACTGGAAGTAAATGAGATAGTAGTTCCGTTATATCAAAATATTCAATTTCGTAAATACAAATGGTATTCTTTTATCAATAAGAAACGAAGTGAAGATAATATGTTGAATATGATTGAGAAAAAGTATAGTAAAGACCATACAATTATTATAGGAGACTGGAGTATAGGAAAACAAATGAGAAACTTTATCTCCACTCCAAACTTATCATTGAAACGAAAATTAAAGGAGCGTTTCAAAGTATATAACATAGATGAGTTTAGAACATCGTGTTTATCATACAAAACAAAAGACCTTTGTAAAAATCTGTATTTGCCTGATAAAAAAGGAGAAGACAGAAAAATCCACTCTATCCTAACATATCAAATGGAAAACAACAGGAAAGGGTGTATCAATCGTGATAAGAACGGATGTAAGAATATCCGTTATGTATTCAACTACTACAAGAAAACAGGAAAAAGACCTGAAAGATTTAGAAGGGAATACAAACTGGAAAGAATGGACCAACCACTGAAACCTGAAAAGGAAGAGGTCGTCAAGTGTGTCTCTATGCCTGAAAAGGTGCTTTTACCCAACTATATAGAAGGAAATGATTGATAATTTTATTTTTTATAATTTTGTCTCATTTTTCTTTTTAGTCGGTGTAATTTAAACGGACAACTATAATCAGGCGTTTCATTGATGGCTACACACGGATTACACGGACTATTTACAAACGTAAAGCCTGGGATGATAGATTCCAATTCATTATAATCTACCGGCGTTACTTTCGATGTTTGTTCACCATATATCCCACCTTTACCGGTGTAAGTGATTCTCTCTAATGATGCATTGTTTGGATTACTCATGTTGCATTTTATTATATCATCGCTTTTATTCCCTAATAAACCAGATTTATATGGAAAATCACCGAATCCATTTGGTAAATCTTCCATTTTATTACCTGAAGGGTCTTGAACTAGTACTCCATTTAGTAAAAATTGTCCCTCTTTTGTTTGATATGAGAGAAGTCTTAAAATAGCAGCTTCGTTATAAATGGTCATTGCGTAATTCAACCCATCGGCTGGTAAAGTTCTGATGAAGGTGTTGGCGTTTAAAGCTTCTATATATAGGTCTTTTGTTTTTTGAGACCAAGGCCACATTCCGTGTTCATTAAAATAGGCCAATTCTTCTTGGCTTGCTTGATTTTTTTGTATCATATTTACATCAAAAATTTTTTGCGGATTAATCGTACTTTGAATTTTAATAAAATCCTTGGTAGATTGGGTGTCCCAAGCAAAACCTTCTTTTCTTTTTGATAATTGAAGAAATCTATACATGGTTACGAATAGGAGTGTGATGACTATACCATATTTAATGTTGTAAGACGATACTAGAATAGATACTGTTAATAATATTAAATTACCTAAAAGTGTGTTGAAGAGAGAAGTCAATAGCTCTGGTATGAAATATAATATTAACCATAAAACTAGCAATATTGTTAATAATCCGATGATTTTTGTACGATTCTCATCGTTTATTAAGGTTTTTAGTTTTTTTATATTTGTAATGAATGATTTCATATAATATAAATTTATTAAATTTTTGCATTCATGATTTTTATTATATTTTTGAATTATTATTTGTATATTTTGAATATTATTGTATTATATAATAATATTCTAATGAATAATGCGGATTTGAAAATTATACCTTATACGGCAACATCTTTGTCTATTGTAGGAAGGTTTATTTTTATGTTCTTGCTTTATAAAAATAAAAGCGCTAATTCGCTGTCTTTATTATTTTGTATTTTGAGTATTTTTTCATCAAGTATGTGGATATATTATAGCATTAAATTAGATGATACACCTATGGTTGTTAGGTCTTCGACCGAGCTTTCATTATTAACTATATCAACGATTTATATAGTAAAAAATAAGTTATTGCATTATCATAATACAAACACCGTATTACCCACTTGAAATATTGGTATTATTGGTATTATTGGTATTATTGGTATTTTTAGTCTTATTGTTTAACTTCCAGTAGAACCGAAACCACCTGCTCCTCTAGCGGTATCTTCCCCCAACTCTTCTTTGGTACCAACAATTTCTACTATAATGGGCACTAATCCTGGTGCACATATTTGCAAATATCGTTCATATTTTTTACCATAATAATCAGCACCAGATGATTTTTTCTCAGGTTCTATGTTTACTACATCAAACATACCCATTAAATGACCTCTATAACCAGCGTCGATGATGCCAGTGGAATTCGCCAAACGTAATTGCGTCTTGGACAGAGACGACCGCGGATACATATAATATCCTGTGTTGTAATTTTTTCCAGAATCCACAAACATTCGTGCTGCGCAACAAATTTTTAAATCCAATTTATTTACAGGATTCGTGCCTTCCCATCCTGGACCAAAAAAAGGCAAACAATCACCATATATCTCTTCTTCAGGAGGGTCGTTTTTGGGGGCAAATAAATCGAACCCTGCGTCTATGTGTGTTGATATATTTAAAAGCTTTGTGTTGTGGTTATGCGCTGCATTGTAATACATATCTTTTAAATTATGGTCATCGGTATCGACAAATATTTTTAACACCATCACTCTATCATGAGTCGATAAAAGTTTATTCAAAACATTTATATTCCGTAGATTATTGTTTAAAAAGGAAGACATTCTTATATCTTTATTTATATAAAAATGTTTATATTGTTTTATTTGTAGGTTTTATTTGTAGGTTTTATTTGTAGGTTTTATTTGTATGGGTTGTGTTTTGTCTGGCTTTATATGTTATCGTAAGAATTTGTTGTTGTATCTATCGTAGGTTCTTCTTCTGGTTTTTCTAATAAATCTAACATGTTTAATCTGTTATAAAATACACGCCTTCCTAGATGTAGTTTGGTCTTTTCGAAATTTATAGTATCCAGCATTTTTGTTGCCCTTTCTTCAATATTAAAAGAACATTGTTTTTTTGCCTCGTAAATTATTGCAGATAGTTTTTCTACTTCGTATTCTAATTTAGTGAAACTAGTATAATAGCCATTGAATTTGGATATCATATCGCTTATTATTTCGTTGTAAGTTTTGGTAGGCATATCGTCAAATTCCATTATTTCTTCAATCGTCGCACTATTTAACTCTTGGGTTTGTCCGTCCCATTTTTTTTCGTAAAATTGAACAATGCCTTTGTTAAAATCAAGTATAAATACTAGTCCTCTTTCTTCGGTTTCATTTATGATACGCTCAGCATGTAAAATGTTTATGTAACTACTCTGACAAAAACGAAGGAGAGAATACCAATTGTTATTTTCAAGTGAATCCTGTGAAAAATCTATAAACAACTTATTTTTGTCCATGTCTGTTTTTTTAGGCGTGGACGATGGTTTCACTGGTCTTATTTCTTCAAAGGCTTCTTCTAAAGATTCCGTTGTTTTAAAATGTTTCATTAGAATATAAATCTCTCGCACTAGTATTTGCCAAAGTAGGTCAGCGTCGTTTTCTATATACATAATGCGTTTTTTTCGTCCAATTATGTATCCAAATGTTCCTTTGATTGTCATATAATATACTTTTGATAAAAGTATAACAAAAATAACATATACTTTTGATAAAAGTATAACAAAAATAACATATACTTTTAATAAAAGTATAACAAAAATAACATATACTTTTGATAAAAGTATAACAAAAATAACATATACTTTTGATAAAAGTATAACAAAAATAACATATACTTTTGATAAAAGTATAATAAAAATAACATATACGTTTAAGAAAAGTATCTTTATAGTTGGTTTCTTAATACGGTGGTTTGTATTTTATTTTTTAAATCTGGTTCCTGGCCTGGTTGCACTGCGGTGTACCAATCTGGCGGTGTGACATATACTGGTGTTGTATTACAACCTGTCGCAAAACTGGTAATACTTGTTCCACTAGCCGATTGACTACTACCTGTTTGAACTGCAAATGGGAAAGGTTTTTGTGGTCCAACTGGATTATTGCATCCCCTGGTCAAATATAAGTTATATTGCGCATAAGAAACTGGCTGTCCAAGCGTCTTGGTATATGGAGCATTGCGCGCCATATCATTATATGTAAAACGAGCCGTCGACCTTCCTGGAGTACACAACGTAGGACCACTAGGCGTACGATGACCTTCATAAGTGCCAATATTATTGACTTTGAGATTGCACGTATTGGCCGCCGCTTTGTTTTGAATGTATAACCATTGACTTGCTGTATCGGTTTGGTTACCAGTATAATTAGGCTGAACCCAATAATTCGGATATTTGCCATAATAAGCCCAGCGGTATTTTTTATCCAACATGCCGTGAGTAGATAATACAGAGGGCTTAATATACAAGTATTGAGTGCCCATGGTATCGACTACACGAGAGTTGAGAACTGGTTGGACTACAGATGACGATGTACTATTTGCTACCGCACCGGTGTTTTGACCATTTGTGCCAACTAATATAGCAGATGGATAATTTCCACTCGAACCACCAAAACCGATTGCTTGCGTTCCTCTATAAGGAGTGCCTGATTTGGACATTTTCATATCGCGACCTACTCCGCCAATATTTCTACGACCACCATTGATAGAGAATCCTACTGGTCCTGGATTGTCTATGGCTAATTGGAGTCCTGTGGTAGAATGACCAAATGGACCTTGTGGTAACCAAACACCACCTGGTGCGGTTCCAGAACGTTTTGAACCATAATTTATTACCGATTTTTTTTTAAAAGCAGTTAACGACATTATAACATATTATGAGATTTTAATCAGAAGAAGTATATTTTATCATTGATTCTATATAAATAATAGCGCTCGTTTTTCTGGTTCGACAACAAAACATCTCGAGAGAAGCCAATATAATTTGGTATGTTTGATTGAATGATGGTCTAAATTTTGTATAATATTTACTAGAACGTTGTCGCGAGTTTGTAAATATTTATCATAGAAATCATAGTTGCCCAATAAAGTATAAATTACTAAACAGGCTAAGCTAAAATAAGCGGTTTTATAATGGACATATGATGGTAGCTCTTTTATTTTACACAGTTCAGGAGAGACAAAAAAATCTGTGTGCGAAAATGGATAGCTAATTAATATTTGTTCGTCGTATACTTGGGTTACACATTCGTTGCCTAAAAATGCGAATTTTTGGTCGTTAATCACAATGATATTTTCTGGGTGGTAACCAATGATGGTGCTATTTTCGTGTAATAAATATTGCAACTGGGTGACTAAATGAGCTGTTAAAAGATGGGCGTTTTTTATGGAGGGGTGGGTTTTTTCTCCTTGAAATTGGAGTAGCGGTTTTACGGAATGGGCCTTGAATTTGACGGTTTGATAGTCATTGGTTATGGTGGCTCCCAAGATGAGTTTTGTCTTTACGAGAGAATGTATGAGTACAGGACTGGGGCTGGAGAATTCTATAGTAAATATATTGTGGTCGTATTGAATAATTTTAAAATTATCTTTTGAAATTATTATACTCATTTCATTTATTTCAATTTATTTTCTAAGTTGTTTATTTTTTGTTTCATTTCTTTCATTTCTTTTATTAATAAAGCGATTAGGCCTGTATAATTTACGTTTTGGTAGGTTTCACCGTCTTTCTCTCCGTTTACTAAAAATGGATATACTTCTTGGAGTTCATGGGCAATCAAACCCATATC
>Ga0209358_10000295_pt1 | contig 44744 bp, 34 predicted proteins | sample LauGreFa1BDMLBSN_2_FD_187574 | JGI IMG/M metagenome (GOLD analysis project Ga0209358, IMG submission 187574) | Freshwater lake microbial communities from Lake Michigan, USA - Fa13.BD.MLB.SN (SPAdes) (version 2) | ecosystem: Environmental > Aquatic > Freshwater > Lake | place: Lake Michigan, USA... | reverse complement strand
CGCCGCCGCGAACTCCTTGCGCGCCTGCGCCTCGGTCATCTTGTGGTGCGGCTTGATCGGCACGTTGTCATCCTCCGCGCGATACTCCAGGAGGTAGATACGGCCTTTCGGCTTCAGGGCCGAACGGAGCGAGGCGAGCATCTCCGCCGGATGGTCGAACTCGTGATAAGCGTCGACCATCAGGGCCGCGTCGAGCGAGGCCGGCGGCAGCTTCACGTCGTCGATCGCCCCGAGATGGGGTTGCACGTTCTTCACGCCGAGCTTCGCGGCTTCGGTCTTCAGGAACTCGAGCATCTCCGGCTGGATATCGACTGCGACGACCTTCCCTTGCGGCAGCAGGCGGGCGATGCGGAAAGAATAATAACCCGAGCCCGCGCCGATGTCGGCCAAGACCGCGTCGGGAGCGAGTTCGAGCAAAGCGATAGCCTTGGAAGGAGCCTCCTCCTTCTCCCGTTCGGTCCGCTCGAGCCAACCGATGCCAGGATGGCCCATGACATGGGAGATCTCGCGGCCCATGAAAGTCTTGCCGATGCCGTCAGCGGAAGGCGGGCAGTTCCCGTAAACGGGCGGAGGCGGGACGTTCGGAGCGGAATTGGCCGTCGGGCGGGTCCAGAAAAACAAGGCGATCGCACCCCCGACGAGGAGGCACGACGAAAGCAGGGGTTGGCGTTTCAGCATGCCGCTACCTATGCCTTCGGAACAGTCCATCGCAAGAACCTACCACAAGGCGGAATGGCTCCCGACCGCCGCCCCAAAAGATCAATATGGCTAGCCCGGAAGATCTTAGGGGGCTCTGACCGCTTGCGTACCCCTTGATACTAACTGTAATCACCTAGGCCGCAAAACGCGGCGTAGAATGCCAAAACCTCCCCATAGCCGAGGGTTCAGCCTGATCCTGTCCCTGACGATCATGGCTGGGATTGTCATGCTGGTGATCACCCTTTCCTCGTTCATCACGATCGAATCCCGGGCAGCGATGAACCAGCAGCTCGCCGCACGCGCCCGGCTCAACGGCATCCTGGCCATGCGCCTCGCCCTGGCGCACCTGCAGCAAGAGGCGGGGCCGGACCGGCGGGCCACCGCCCGGGCGGAGATCATCCAGCCGACGACGTCGATCGCCGCCCTGCGTAATCCGATGTGGACCGGGATCTGGCGAACCGACCGACCTGACCAACCGCCGGCCTGGCTGGTAAGCGGCAGGCATGACCGACCGGCTGGCGCCCAGTCGATCTCGCTCTCCGGACTTGCCGATTACGACAACGATCACCTCTCCCCCTTGCAGGCGTCCCCTCCAGCAGGCATCGAGACCGTCACCTTGGTCGGAGGCGCCAGCGCCAACCGCTACTCCGCCACCGATCCGACGCGGCCAGACGGTTTCGTCGAAGGCGTCGCCAAGCTATCCATCCCCGAGGCCACCGGCTCCTACGCCTACTGGATCGGCGACGAAGGCGTGAAGGCTCGGCTCAATCTCCAGGATCCCCGTGAAGCGGCGGACAGATTGACGCCCGACCACGTCGCCATGCTGCGTGCTCCTGGGCGGGCGGCGCATGAACTTCTCCCCGGACTGGAAAACATCACGCAAACGGATATCTCCCGAGCGGCAGGAATCATCGACCTAACGCTGACCCCTGGCTTCGCTGGAGGCACTCCTCCGGACGAGCCAGGACGCGCGTCCACGCCCAATTCACGACGTCTCTTCCATGACGTCACGTTTCATTCCGCGGGAGTCATCGCCGACTCACGCGACGGAGGACTCAGGCGCGACCTCTCTCTCGCCTTCGAACTCTCCGACAAGGAATTCAATCAATCCGAGTTCGGCTCAGGCTTCGACGTGCCCGCCACCCGCGTCGCCGGAGGCCAGGAAATCGTCCGGATGCAGACGCCGATCGACGGAAGAATCATCCAGGTGGCGCCGATCTTCAACCGCAGGACAGCTCAGGGCGAGCTGCGCGGGCCGACCTGGTGGGCGCTGCGCGACTACCATCGACTCTACAAGCAGCTGGGATGGTCGGCCGCGGGCGTCCCCTCGCTCCGCGCCCGCGCCCTTTACCCGAACGCCGGCAGCATCCACAACCTGGCCTTCGACGGCGATAACGAAGGATTACGCCGGAGCCAGTATCTCTACGCGGGCGCGCACAACGCGGACCACGCGGGACTGAATCCCGCCGTCTCGGACTACGGGGATTTCTTCGGCAGCGACTATCGTCCGATCCCGAGGCCGTTCGCATGCTCGGCCGCTCCTTACGTCGACAAGACGACCCTCGTCTTCGACGTCAGCCAAGGAGGCGGCTGGATCACGCTCAACGTCACGCCGTTCGTGGTGCTGCACAACCCCTACAATGTCGCCATCGAGTGCCCCGCCCCTTCCGGAGGAGCCAGCCATGTGTTCAGTTACAGCGACTGGGACGACTGGAAACTGATCATGAGGGTCACCCGATTCGGCTTCACCACCAACTACGAGCACCCCCTGGGAGATTACTATAAGCGGATGGGACTGCGCACCTCCACGACCCCCGACATGTTCAGACTGTATCTGGGGAACGTCACCCTGCAGCCCGGGGAGTACCGCGTCTACTCGCCGGAGTCGCCCTTCGCCTCCGTCTGGGGACAGGTCGTGCGGCTCACGAATAGCTTCAACTTCACCGGTGGCTATACCGACGGAGGGACGACGGGACTCGACTGGGGCGTGCTCTGGCCTGGCTTCAACCTCTGGTCGAGCGACAGGGTTCAGTTCGAAATCGCCCCTACGGGCAGATCCTTACCTGATGCCTTCGGCATCCTGCGCTCCGTACCCACCTCCAATCGGATCACCCCCGCAGGCGTTTTTCGCTCAAGGCACGGGCTCGTCTGTTGGCCTGAAGACGTCCTGACGAACACCAGCGACAGCTACGAACTCTTCAATCGTACCAGCGAGATCAACGAAGTCACGCACCGCGTCATCGACCCGGCCCGGGTCGGACACCCCGGACCGATCACTTTCCCGAACCTGTTTTCGATTCCATCGAACCGCACGGCCACCGGGCAGCCCGCGCCGGGCCAGATGATTGCGGCCCTCGAACTGTCGACCCGATCGGTCACCGAGCGCGTCCCGTCGACTTCTTGGCTGAGCAGCGTCGCGACCAGCGCGCTTCCATTCCCGCCATACACGGCAGCCGCTTCGCTCTATCAGACCGCGCCGGCCGCGCCGATGTTCACCCACACCAATCCGACCGCACCGGTCGTGCGATCCGACGGCGCGGGCCGCGTCACGGACGGCGCCAACCAAGGCTTCAACGGCTCCTCCCCGAGCTACCGCATGCGCTGCTTCCGCCCTTCCGGTTCCGGATCGGGGCCTTGGAGCACGCTCATCGCCACCCAGGTCAGCGGAGGAAGCACCTTGGCTTACGGCGGCTTCAGCAAGGAGGTGACCGGAACGACGAAGTCCGTCCACCTGGAGATCCCGCTGGCCCCGCCGGTATCCTTAGGGCAGTACGCCCACGCCAACTTCGGACTTCGCGACCAACAACCTCTTTACGGCGTGGGCAACAGCTTCGCCAGCCTGCAGGTGCGGATGACCAAGGCGCACGAAATGATCTCACCGGACTGGACGGAGTTCGATCAGCCGTACCTTCTCAACGACGCCATCTGGGACGCCTTCTTCCTGTCGTCGGCAGGACCGGAGATGACCCGCGGCATCTCGCCCAGCGCCCCGGTCCCTCCTGCTCCGGACGCCGAAGAAGTGTCCAATCCTTACGCCGAAACCCGCCAGATCGGGCAGGTCCTGGATGAGTTCTCCGCAGGACAGCGGACGCTTCTCAACCCCCGGATGCGCCTCGACTCAGGCAACCCTAACGCAAGAGATGCGCTCAGATCTCACCGGAAGTCCGCCGCGGCGCTGCTCAACCTAGGCGCCTTCAACGTGAACAGCGTCTCCGTGGACGCGTGGACCGCTTTCCTCGGATCGGCCAACCGGGTCGCCTACGCGAACCTGACGGCATCGCAGCCCAATACGGCGACCGGCAACCAAGCCAACGTCCGTCTTCCGCGCGCCCTGCAGACCGGTCCGTCGCCTGCCGCCACTGGAGCGATGAACGAAACGGGACGCACTAACTGGCAAGGCTTCGCGAACCTGAACGAGACGCAGATCAGGGCATTAGCGACGGCCATCGTGGCCGAGAACAAGGCAAGATTCCAAGTGCTGACGCGCACGGAGCGCGAACAGAGCTCGCCGCCGGCCCCGCGCGTTTTCGCCGGGCAGACTACCGCCAGCACGCCTTACCTCAGCCTGGCGGAATTCGTGAACCGCTTCCTCTGCACCGAGACCTGGGCAGCCCGCTGCGGCGCCCTCCAGTCGGCCATCTTCCGGGCCGACGCGACGGGTGCTGCCGGATTGAGCGACCGTGTCACCGCGATCGCCGGAGTGCGTTTTCCCGCCGAAGTGATGGTCAACCAAGCCAGTTTGAGCGGAGCCAACGCGGCGCCGCTGAACCAGCCGCAGAACGTCGAGGTTTTCGAACAACCGGTCAGCGGCGCGGGCACCAACCGCGTGCATGCCGCGATGGGGGCGCCGGGCAACCTGATCCAAATCGACCTGCTCCAAAGCCTGGGCAGTTCCATCGCCACCCGTTCGGATACGTTCGTCATTCGTGCCTTCGGGGAGGCGGACGACGGACAGGGCGCCAAAGCCAGCAGCTGGATCGAGGCCGTCGTCCAGCGTGTGCCCGAATTCATCACCGCCGACAACGCGACTGAGACCCGCCCCGAGGATCCAGCCTTCACGGCGGTCAACCGCCTGCTAGGACGACGCTTCAAAGTCATATCATACCAATGGCTCCAACCCGATGAGATCTGAGATCTTCCGCCTAGTTGCCCTGCTGCTCTCCGCCTTGGCATGCGCCCAGGCCCCACGCAAGGCCGAGGCTAGCCTGCAGCTGCTGTCCGGCGGCGAATACCTCGCCGATCACGGCTTCCTGCAATCCGACGGCCAGGTCAGACCGATCGACATCTCGCCCGATTTCCTCAGCGAGCGGATCAGTTACTCAGGTCCCGCGCGTTTCGAAATCCGTCCCGCTCGCGGCAAAGGCTCGAAGAAGGACGAAAGCCCGCCGCTGGCCTGGTTCGACCTGCCCAAGGGAGGCGGTCCGCATCGGCTGATCCTCATTGTGAGCCCGCGCCCTGGAAGCAACGGCATCACCGCGGTCAACGACAGTCCGGGGACCCTCCCCTTCGGTTCGATGCGCTTCTTCAACGCCTGCCCCTACCCGGTCGACCTGATCGGAGAAGGCATCAGGACAAGGATTCGGGCCGGCTCGTCCGAACTGGTGAAACCTCAGGTGAAGGACGGACACTATCTCGACCTCGACATCGTGACCCACGATGGCGAACCGAGGAACGTCTTCCACCTGCGCCATTTCCACATGATCGACGCCCGCTCGCTTTTTTTCATCGAGCCCGACGACACCCCAGGACAGGCCCGCGTGAAATCCGTACAGGAAAGAGACCTCCCGCCGCCGGCACTGCCCATCGCCCCGAAGACGAAAGAGCCGACGCCCCCCAGGAAGAACTGACTGGCGATCTAAGTCCCTTTTAGCCGGCCACAGTCGACCGATATCGTGCATATAGGCACCCTCGCAAGGGCTTGCAGATGAAGTCGCAATGAATAGAAATACCTATGCTGCGGGTAAGCAACTCAGGCATGAAAACCTCCAAGAAAAAATCGGGTTTCAGCCTTATCCTGTCCCTGACGGTGATGGCCTTCGTGGTCATGTTGGTGATCAGCCTTTCAGCCTTCATCACGATCGAGTCCCGCGCTGCGATGAACCAGCAGCTCGCGACGCGCGCGCGCCTGAACGCCCTCGTCTCGATGCGTCTCGCGCTGGCGCACCTGCAGCAGGAGGCCGGCGCCGACCGCCGCGCCACCGCGCGGGCTGACATCACGCAACCTGGCGTCAGCGCCGGCAGCCTGCGCAATCCGATGTGGACCGGCGTCTGGCGTACCGACAAGCCCGACCTTCCGCCGGCATGGCTCGTCTCCGGACGCGGCGACCAGCCCGCCGGCACGCAAAGCGTGTCTCTCTTCCAAACGGGAACGTCCGCCGACTATCACGCCGGTTATTGGGCGCCGTGGCAGACCCCTCCCTCGGCGGCCACGGAGAACATGGTCGACCTCGTCGGCGCCGGCAGCGCCCTGCCCGGTTCGGGCACTCGCCCCAGCGGCATTGTCTCGCTCCCCAAGGTCACGCTCCCTGACGACGACGTTCTCGGCCGCTACGCCTACTGGATCGGCGACGAAGGCGTGAAAGCCCGCATCAACCTGGCCGACGGACGCTCCGCGGCCGCGAGCGCGGCGGACCGCCTCATCGCCCTGCGCAGCCCGGTCGTGGCAGGGCTCACCGGAGTCAAGGGTCTGAATACGCTGACCCGCCCTGAACAGCTCGGCCATATCGACACGGCCCGACAGCTCACGCTGCTTTCAGGCTTCAACTCAGGAGCTGCTTCAGACCCTGACCCGATTACCAACCCCGAGAAGGCCTACTTCCACGACCTGAGCTTCGTCTCCGCCGGCGTCATCGCCGACTCCTTCCACGGCGGACTGCGCCGCGACCTCTCACGGGCCTTCGAACTTTCCGACGACGCTTTCGCGAACACTGAGTTCGGCGAAGGGCGGAACGTGACCGGAGGCAATACGCCCGACGGCGCGGCCGGCACGCATACCGGGAATGGTTTTGCGGGACGCACGCTCACCAACCGATCCGACGATCCTCTGATGATGGCCATCGTGACGGGCACGACCGGTAATTCCGGAGGAAGCACGGGCAACGGAGCCGCCGTCGCCGCCCCGGTCTTCAGTCGCACGACGACCGCCGGCCAGGTCCGCGGACCGGCATGGTGGGCGCTCCGCGACTACCATCGCCTCTACCAGCAGCTCGGCTGGAGCGCGGGAGCCGTCAGCGGTCGCGGCACGACCCTACCGGAACTGCGGGCCCGCACCTTCTGGCCTAACGCCGCCGTCTCGCGCCCCTCAGGTAACCCGGAGGATAGCGGCCTAGACAACAACGGTATCCGCAATCGCGCCTACAGCTACTCCGACGTCTACAACGGCGACCTGCCTTCCGCGCTCAACCCCAACGCCTCGGACTTCCTCAACGGCGACAAAGGCCGACTGGTCACCCGACCCCTGCATGTCGCAGCCACGCCTTATGTCCAGCGCGTGTCCCTGGCATTCAGTTTCAGCAAATCGTTTGAAGAAACCGTGGTCATGCCGCCGCGGCCATACCGCGGACCGCCCGTAGTCTGGACCAAGTACTTCATCTACCTCAACATCACGCCGGTGGTCGTGATCCACAACCCCTACAATGTCCGGATGCGCTGGCAGCCGACGAGCGCCTCATCCGGCAGTTCCACCGCCTACCCGGCGGTCGTCTCGTTGTCCGACATGGAAGGCTGGTCTTTCCGGATGCGCCAGGGATCCCTGCTCCATTCCGTCCCGCTCACCACGTTGCTCCGCACGAATGGTCACATCACCGAGAGCGATGATGTCCTCCGACTCTATCTCGGAGGTGACACCGCCAACACGGGCGTCATCATGGAGCCGGGCGAGATGAGGGTCTTCTCCTGCCAGCCTCTCACCGGAAACCTCGCCGGCGTCACGCCGTGGACCCAGACCACCGCGACCATCAACCGGTTCACCTCAGGACGAGCGATGGAGATCTCGGAGGTCGTCCAGCGCACGGGCGGCAGTTATGACTCCAGCATCAACGAAGAGGAGCCGTTCGACGCCGAGATCTTCGCCGGCCCTTCCCTGCGGCTGCGGCATGCGCTGGACTGCTGGCCAGGGGACAAGCTCCTGCTCGATCGGAACGGCTCGAGCTCCGCCAACGACAAACTGAACTTCTTCCGCAACAGCAGCGAGCACACCGAACTCGTCGTCAACGACCTTAACCTCTCCACCAGCCGTGCCTTCAGCGGCGTGAAAGAGATTGAATCCAAATTCGCCGACAACGGCGTAACGCAGGCGCCCACGCCCTTCGCGGTGATCGATATCGCCGCCAAGACGGCCAACGCGAATGGCGCCCCCTTCCCGCTCTTCACCCACTCCAATCCGCTCGCCGGCAGCCTTCGGGCCAGCGGCGCCGGCCGCACCGCCGCCGGCGAACTGAAAGGGACACGTGGCGCACCCGCGAGCTTCAGCGTCAGGGCACGCTCCGTCGGGAACTGGGACTCCCTCATCCAACAGCCTGACCTGCAGCGGGCCTTCGGCGGCTATGCTTACGCACCGACGGCGGACGGCAAATACAACGATCGTGTCATTCTCACCGAAATCCCGCTCGTGCAGCCGACTTCGCTGGCCCAATACGCGCACGCCAACTTCGGGGTCCGCGACCAGCAGCCCCTGCTGTCCATCGGTAATAGTTTCGCCAGCCCGCTGGTCGACGCCACCAAGGTGTTCCAGGACAACGGCCCCAACTGGACCGAGTTCGACCAGACCTACCTGCTCAACGCCGCCCTATGGGACGGCTTCTTCCTCTCCAGCGTGGCACCTTGGATGAAGACGGACAACACGACCGCCGTACTGCCTGACCACCCCGGATACAAGGTGACCACCGGCGGCGACACGGCGACCGCGCCCATCAATCAGGTCAAATCCATCGCGCAGGTCATCGAAAGCTTCGTGCTCGACGGGACCCCTCTCGATAATCCTCGTTTCTCGATCGAACGCTCAGGCGCTTCCGACGAGGCCATCATCGGGGCCTTGAACGACTACCGTCGCTCGGCCTCAGTCTTGCTCAACCAAGGCGCCTTCAACGTCAACTCCACCTCACTGGAAGCCTGGAAGGCCTTCCTCGGCAACGCGAAGCAGCAAGCCTTGCAGGGCTTGGCTTCCGACGCGCCACGCGCGACGGACAACGCCCGCTTCCTCCGTGCCGTGACCCGTCAGGACTCCGCCCCGGCGACCGGCAACGCGGAAAACCCCCGCAACTGGGATGGCTTCGCGAACCTGAGCGACGCGCAGATCGAGAAACTGGCCAAGGCCATCATCGCCGAGAACAAGGAACGTTTCGGCATCAGTGTCCGCGGCGAACGCGACCAGACGACCCCGCCCGGCGCGCGTCGCTTCGGCGGTCACGACAAGACGACCACCCCCTATCTTGGCCTCTCTGAATTCATCAACCGTTTCCTCTGCCCGCAGACCTGGGCCAACCGCTGCGGCGCCCTGCAGGCCGCCATCTTCCGGGCGGACGCCGACGATGCCGCCGGCCTGAGCGACCGGCTCTACGGCGGCATCGGCTCCCTGCGGCTCAACGCCGCCAGCCTCAACACTTCCGAGACCCCATGGTTCCGCCACCCGTACAACATCGAGGTCGGCAACGGCGGACGTGTCCACACGGCTCTCAGCGCGCCGGGCAACCTGCTCCAATCCGACCTCCTGCAATCCCTCGGCTCCGCGCTGGCCACCCGCTCTGACACCTTCACTCTGCGCTGCTTCGGAGAAGCCGTCCTCCCGGGCGGCGAGACCGGTGTGGCCTGGATGGAAGTCGTGGTGCAGCGCACGCCCGAATTCATCGACCGGACCAACCCCGCCGAGACCGGCAGCAGCGCACCCAAGCCGCTGGAGTTCGGAGCTCCCACCTCGGCCGATGCCGCGACAAACCGAAACCTTTCACTGATCAACCATACCCTTGGCCGCCGATTCAAGGTGACCTCCATGCGCTGGCTCAAGACTGATGAGATCTAAGACGGCCTTCTCCCTCCTCTTCACCTTAGCGGCCAGCCTGACGACAAGCGGAGCGGAGCCGGTCGCGCAGAGGGTACAGCTCCGTTTTATCTCCCTCAGCCAGACCATCACCGGAGCCGGCCTGGCGGCAGCCGACGGAAAAGCCACCCCCGTGTTCATCCCATCAGACTCCTTGAGCAGCCCGGTGAGCCACCCCCACGGTCGACTAAGGCTGGTCTCGACGCAGGCGGTCGCAGACGCGCCGAAGAAAACCGGCGAACCGATCCGCCCGGAAGATATCCCGCCGGAGACGCCGGGGTTCCGCAAAAAGAAGCCCACCGAGCCGACGGGCAAGGTCACGGCCGGAAACCGCGAACTTGGAGCGATCGATCTCCCTGCGGGTGACCATCAGCGCTTCATCATCATCGTCCACCCTGGCAAAGGCAGCGGCCTCACGGCGATCCCTGACCGGCTCGGATTCTTCCCTCCCGGCAGCGATCGCTACGTCAACCTCACCGCCTCCCCGGTGATCATCGACATCCCCGCCGGCCGCCAGACCTTGCCGCCCAACGGCAGCATCGTGCTTCGCCCGGGGGCGGCCAACCAGCATCAGTATCAGCTCAAGCTCCTGACGAAGTCAGGCAACGAAGAGCATCTCTTCTTCTCCGCCTTCACCGCCCATGACGACGGACGACGTAACCTGCGGATCCTCCTCTCCGGCCGAGGCGAAGGTGACGGCATCGAACTGAAGACCATCTCGGACGGACTCGCCGCCGAGGACAATTATCGCTGAGCCCTCGGGTGATCATAAGCCTCCGATCAGGCCTGCGCCCTCAGTAAAAAGACGATTTCCTCACGTGTTGTAACCCATGGGGGCTTGCCGAGAGACTTCAGTCGCATAGGCTCGGAGGGGTGAAAGGAGCCTCCGCCAGCCCCGCCCTCCCCGCCCAGCGATCCGGCTTCAGCCTGATCCTGTCCCTGGTGGTGATGGCCTTCATGATCCTGATGATGTTCTCGCTGGCGTCATTCATCACCATCGAATCCCGGGTCGCCACGCACCAACAGAACCAACTCCGCGCCAGGCTCAATGCGGTGGTCTCCCTGCGGCTCGCGCTGGGACATCTCCAACAAGAAGCCGGGCCCGACCGACGGACGACCGCGCGCGCCGACATCATCGCGAACACCACCCAGCCCGGTTGGACCTGGCAGACGCTCCGCAACCCTTTGTGGACCGGCGTCTGGCGCACGGACCTGCAACTCCAACCACCGGCCTGGCTGATCAGCGGACGCCACGATGAGATTCCCGGCAGCCAATCCGTGAACCTCCAAGGACAAACCGACTTCTACCTCTCCCAATGGGTCCCTTGGCAGTCGGATTACGTCTATCCGGACACCCAAGGCATCACGCTCATCGGCGACACCAGCGCCAGTCCGGCCGAGTTACCGAGCGGAAACTACGCGGGCAAACCCGACGGACGTATCGTCCTGCCGCGAATCAATCTGCCCGACACCGATGTGTTCGGTTCCTATTGCTACTGGATCGGCGACGAAGGCGTCAAGGCGCGCCTCAACCTTGGCGACCCGAGGCTCACGCCGACGGATGGCACAGCCAGTACGCCGCAGCTCAAACAAGAAGCCTTACGCGGCACGAGCCGGTCAGGAAATGAAATCCTGCCAGGCCTCGCGACCATGCCCCTCAGTGGTATCGACCCGCGCGTCTCGCATGTGCAGCAGCTCTCGCTACTCACCAACGGCGGTGGCGTCGTCGAGACCGACCCGCCCACCATCGTGCGAGGTCTCACCTCGGAGACCACCCTTTGGTCGCGCGGCGTCAACGCCGACTCCCTCTGGGGCGGACTCAAGGTGGACCTCTCGCTCGCCTTCGAGATGAACGATGCCGACTGGGCGAACTCGGAATTCGGCGCCGGGACGACGCCGACGGATTCGGCCGGCAACCCGCTTTCCGGCGTGACCTACGTCTATCACCCAGATGGCATGACCCAACGCCGGTCCTTCGGCGTCACCAAGACCAGCCTGCGATATGACGGCACCACCCGAGGCCACGCGCCACTCTACTCCTTCGATAGCAGGGTCGCCTCAGGCACCAATATCACGACCCGTGGCCCCCTCTGGGATACCCTTCGCAACTACCATCGGCTGTACAAGGAAGTGAGCTGGGTCTCGGCGAACGCCCCGGAGATCAACGCGCGAACGCACTACCCCAACAACGTAGCCCTGCGTGACGCGGGCTACGGGGTGCGCAGCCACTACGGACGCTTCTATAATCGCACGGACACGACTAGCGGCGACTTCCTCAACACCACGACCCTCCACACCCTGCCGGCACCGCGGCCCGCCAAGGTGGCGGTATCGCCCTATGTCTGCCGTGAACTGCTCGTGTTCGGACTGCAGAACGGCGGCGGACAGGCGCGGGTCACCGTCTCGCCCGTAGTCGTCCTACATAACCCTTACGGGATCAACCTACGGCTCGGGCGCAAGAACGTCCCGCTTGAACCGGCCGGCATGCGCTTCTCCTTCCGGAAGTGGGAGACGCTTAGCCTCAACGTCCAGTCGGGCGGAAGTAACTGGACGCGGACGCTCGGACAGCTGGCGGCGGCGGCCGACCCGGCCTCCACCTCCGACGAAAGCTTCCGGACATACATCAACGCGGAAATCCTCCTGAGGCCCGGCGAGTTCCGGGTCTTCTCCCTGCCTGGCGCCGGCACCACGGTCAGCAATATCAGTCCGCTCCCCTTCAGCCGGATCGGCGGCGCGATGCAGCAGGGCCTCGATACGCGCGGCGGAGTCTGGATGAATCTCACCAACACCGCCGGTGCGCCCTTATCCGCCACGGCGACCTCCACCACTGTGCGACTCATGAATAGCGGCGTTTTTGAGACGCGCGTGATGCTGGCCGCTTGGCCGGGCGATGACCTCATCGCCGATTCCCTGGACGCCGCCAGCGAGCTCAACACCGTACTGACCACCAATCTGTCCCGCAGCGGGCCAGTGCCTCTGCCGACAGGATTCATGAGCCTGACTTTCGGTGGTGGCGGCATGACGCTTCCCGTGATCGGAGCCGAACCGAGGGTCCTCGGCGTCATCGATCAAGGCCTCCGCTGGCCGCGCGACAGCGGCCCATGGCCGCTCTTCTCGCATTCCAACCCGCTAGCCCCGGTGACGCAGGCCGACGCCAGCGGGATTGCGACCACCTCGACCCCGTCGGGCAGAGCATACAGCTCGCCCAGTTATCGTACGACCCTGTCGCAACCCAGCGCCTGGAGCAACGTGATGCAGACCAATGGCGTCGACGGTTCGCAGGCCTTCGGCGGACTGAGCCAGACGAGCCTCGGCGTGACCTCCGCCGTCTACACGGAGGTACCGTTGGCCCCGCCGCTCTCCTTGGCCCAGTATACGCATGCCAATTTCGGCCTACGCGACCAAGATCCGCTCTTCCAGATCGGACAGAGCTTCGTGCCGCTCAACGGCTCCAATTATATCACGAGCAGCCTGGATAGCACTTGCGGACTCTCGAACCACGACACCGCTTGGATGGCCAACGCGGCCTTGTTCGACCGATTCTTCCTTTCCGGTGCGGCACCCGTCATCCGCCGCGGAACCGACGTGACGGAGTCGAAGACGCTGGAGACCGTGCTGGACGACTTCGCCGCCGGCCAAGGCAAGCTGGCGAATCCGCGCACCTGGCTCTTCGCCCAACGTGACGAGGAAACGGTCCGCCGCATGCTCCGCGATCATCGCCGCATCGCCGGGACGATCCTCTCGGAAGGCACCTTCAACGTAAACAGCACGTCGGTGCCCGCCTGGGCGGCCTTGCTTGCGAGCGCCAAACGTAACGCCCTGGGCGCGGCGAACGAACTGGAGCCTTCGCCCGCCAATAACGCCCGGTTCCCCCGCGCCGTCCGCGCCGACGGCGCCGCCGTCAGCCATGGCAATAATTTCACCGAGCCTAACGCCTGGACGGGCCTCGCCACCCTGAGCGACGCCCAGATCTGGACCTTGGCTCGCTGCATCGTGGAGGAGATGCGCAATCGGATCCGCTTCAATCATCGCTACCAATACGGATTGCGCGCCTCACCTTATCTCGATGTCCATTACGTCATCCGGAACCGCGGCGCCGAAGTCCCCCTCCCCTTCATCGGTCTTTCGCAGTTCGTGAACCGCTTCAACTGCGGCGCTTATCCCAATGACGTCGCCTGGCAGGGCTGCCTGCAGACGGCCATCATCCGGGCCGACGTCGCCGGCGCGAATCTCTCCAACCGTACCAGCCCCCTCACCGCCGCGCCGACCTTCGGTAGCACGCAAGCATCCGCGAACCCCAATATCGCCGGGGCGATTCCTTACGTCTCTACTCCGACAAATGCGATGGCGTCAGATCCGAGAATGAGCCCAGGGACCAACCGAAACCACGCCCTCCGGGCCGCGCCGACGTCCCTCACCCAAGCCGACATCCTCGCCGCCGTCGGCTCATCGCTGGCGACCCGTTCGGATACGTTCGTCATCCGTTGCTTCGGGGACGCCGCCGACCCGCTGGATCCGTCCAAGACGCTCGCCTCCTGCTGGATCGAAGCGGTCGTGCAACGCATCCCTGAGTTCTGCGACCCGAGCCAGCCGCCCGAGACCGAAGTCAGCAGCCCAACGGACGGTCAGAGACATAATCCCCTGCTCAATCCGGTGAACCAGACCCTGGGTCGCCGCTTCATCATCCTCTCCTCCCGCATGCTGGGACCGAACGACCTATGAGACGGCTCGCCGCCATCCTCTGCATCGCCGGCGTAGCCGGCCTCTCGGCCCAGCCCACCAACCCGGAACGCGAGCCCGTCCGCGCGCGCTTCCGTGCCCTATCTTTCGATGACCCGATTCCCGGCGCCAGCTACCTGATGGGCGACCGCCTGCATCAGATCGATATACCGACGGATGGCTTCACGCCCGAACAAACCTACGCAGGACCGAACAACCTACGTTTCGTGACCGTCGATCCACGGGCGAAAAAAGCGGCCTCCCTCTCCCCCGCCCTGCAAGCCGCCCTGCAAAGGCTCCGCCGGGCCCAGGCCGCCACCCTGCAGATCTCCCAGGAACACGAGCAGACGACGGAGTTCCTCCAGAAAATCCAGCTGCGCAAAACCGAAGATAACCGGATCCTTTCGGTCGGCGATATCGCCCAGATCGAAGCCCTTCATCAACGTCTGCAGGAACTAGGCGCAGCATTATCTGCCAACTCCAAGGAGACCGAAGAAGCCAACCTGGCGGTGCTCCGGCTGGAAGCGATGCCCGCACCTGCTGAACCGACGGACGTCAAGCCCGAGAGCAAGCCGACCTTGCTTCCGTCCGCCCCCACCACCGACTGCACCTTCCGCAAGGACGGCAAATATCTGCTTATCTTCTATGCGGTCGGCAACGGCTACCAGATCATGGTGATGGAAGACGATGACGGGACCTTCCCCTTCGGTTCACAACAATTCATCAACCTGACAGGCATGGCCGTGGAAGTGAAATCTGAAGGACGGCGCCTGACCTTGAAAGGCAACACCCGCGGAATCATCACGAACCAAGGCGCCGACTATGGTTACTCTCTCCGCGAGATCCTGGTCGAAGGCTCCGACGGCCAAGCCCCCGGCTACTCACTGCGCACGCTCCGCAATCCGGAGATCCGGACGCTCACGTTCCTGCTCCCTGACCCCGATAACCCGCGGTCCGTCCGCAGCCGCAGCATCGAGGATGCGCGGCCGGCGGCGGAACCGACGAAACGCTGAATCAGGAGCCGTAACGCCAGTCGAGGATCTCGGCCTGCGGGGTCCGGCGACCTTGCCAGCGGTTCCACTGAAGCTTGACGGCCATCTCCACGGGCTTGCCCAGCTCGGGGATCCGGTCGGCCATGCGCCAGGCCACGAAGTTCAGACGACGGCCGCCGCTGAGCGGGACCTGGTGCCGGAAATTACCCTCGCCGAAAGGCGACGGAGGACGGTCAAAGACGAAGCCCTTGAAGCCGAAGACGGGCTCGGCGTTCCCTTCACCGTAAGGCTGCAGCAGATCGAGGTCGTCGAGCAGCTGATCGGTGACGTCCGCGGGTCGGATCCAGTGCGCGATGTCGATGTCGCGACCGTCCGCCTGCACGGCGCCCGCCAGGCGCTGGGCCTGGATGGCTTCGTTGAAGCGGGCGCGGAAGGCTTCGACCGAGGAGACGTCCAACGAGACGCCGACGGCCATGGGATGTCCGCCGTAGGTCTTAAGCAGCTCAGCGCAGGCGCCGAGGGCCTCGACCAGATTGGTGCCCGGCACGCTGCGGCCAGAACCCTTGGCGCTCTCCCCTTCCTTGCCGAGGACGATGACCGGACGGTCCAGCGCGCGGCAGATCTTGCCCGCGGCGATGCCCACGACTCCCGGGTGCCAATCTCCATGGACGACGTAACCGGCGAGGTCGCCCATCGCCTTGGCCTGGGCCATGGCTTCTTCGGTGACCTTCTTGTCGATCTCCTGGCGTTCACGATTGATGGCGTCGAGCTGCGCGGCATCGCGGAGGCAATCATCCGGATCATCCGAAAGCAGGAGACGCAACGGCAGCGACGCATCGGCCAGACGGCCGCTCGCGTTGATGCGGGGTCCGATACGATACGAGACATCGACCGAGGAGAGCACGCCGCCGGGCTCCATGCCGCTGACGGCGATGAGGGCGCGCAGGCCCTGACGGCGAGCTTCGCCGAGGGCCTTGAGTCCGTGGGCGGCGAGGATGCGGTTCTCGGTGCGCAGCGGGACCAGGTCGGCGATGGTGCCGAGGGCGGCCAGGTCGAGGTAGTCCTTCACCGCGATCGAAGTGCCGCGTTCGTCGCCGGCGAGGCGCAGGACCTTCAGGACGCCATGGACCAGCTTAAAGACCAGTCCGGCGGTACAGAGCGTCTGCCACGGGGCGTCCGCGGCGTCGTTGACGCGCGGGTTGACGAGGATGCAGGTGACGCGGGACTCCTTGGCGACGTGATGGTCGACCACGATGACGTCGACGCCTTCGGCCCGGAGGCGTTCGACCTCAGGCTTGGAGTTGGTGCCGCAATCGAGCGCGACGAACAGCTGCGGTTTGGCTTCGGCGAGCACGCGGTCGAGCGCGGCCATCGACAGACCGTAGCCCTCCTCCAGGCGGCGCGGGACGAAATACTCCGGCTGAGCGCCGAGTCGGCGGAGGAAGTGGACGAGCATCGCGGTGCTCGAGACCCCGTCGACGTCGTAGTCGCCGAGGATAGCGATCCGCTCGCCCTTGGCGGCGGCGGCGACGAGACGTTCGGCGGCTTCGCGGAGGCCACCGACCGCGAACGGATCAGAGACGTGGGCGAGCTGCGGGCGGAGATGACGCTCCGCCTCCGCCTCGTCCGAGAAGGAACGGGCGAGGACGGCGGCCAGGGGTTCGCTAACCCCCAGCGAAGCCGCGATGCGACGGGCAAGCCCGGCGTCCGCGGCCCGGTGAGACCAGGCGGCCATAGGAGTGGGGCGCCTTAGGCGTCCTTGTCGGAGCCCGCCTCCCAGGAGTAGGTACGCGGGAGTTCCGCGGCGTCTACGCCCTTACGATCGCCCTTGTGCCACCAGAAGAAGACGGGGCTCGCGATGAAGATCGAGGAGAAGGTTCCGGTCAGCACGCCGTAGATGAAGATCTCGCCGTAGAGGCGGACGTCGCCGGCGCCGAAGGCCCAGAGGGCGACGGCGCAGAGGAAGACCGTGGCCGCGGTGAGCGTCGTACGGGAAAGCGTGCGGTTGATGGCGAAGTGGATCACGTCGCGGAGCTCGCGGCCGGGATTGGCCTGGAGTTCCTCGCGGATACGGTCGAAGACGACGATGGTGTCGTTGATGGAGTAACCGATGATCAGCAGGATCGCCGCGATGAGCGTCGCGTTGAACTGTCCGCCGAAGGCCACGAAGAGCGCGATCGTGAGCAGCACGTCGTGCAGCGTGGCGACCATGGCGGCGACGCCGAAGCCGGCCTCGAATCGCAGGGATACGTAGAGCCCGATGCCCAGGAGCGCCAGGATGACGGACCAGACGGCGTTGGAGCGCAGCTCCGAACTGACGGAACCGCCGATGGCTTCCTTGGAGAGCATCAGCTTGTCGACCGAAGCGGAGCGGTCCTTGAGGATCTCCGGGGTCTTCGCCTTGATGGCGCTGACGATGGCCGCGACGTTAGCGAACTCGCCCTTGGACTTATCCTTGGTGAGTTCGGTCTCGATGCGGAGGGTCGGTTCGCCGCCGCCGACCGGAGTCTGGACAGTGACAGTGGTGTCGGCCAGGCCGATGGATGCGGCGAGTTTGGCGATATCGCCGGTATTGACGGCGGCGCCGGGAGCCAGCGCGACGAGGGTCGATTCACCGCCGCGGAAGTCCTTACCGAAGGCTTCCTTGCCCTTGATGGCGAGCTGGGTGAGGCCGAGACCGATGATCAACCAGGAGGCGATGAAGGCGACCCGGGCGAACTTGAGGAACGGGATATCAAGCGTCGGACGGAAGACCGGCAGGCCGAAGACGCGCGTCATCACGCCACGGGACAAGGCGAGTTCCTGCAGGCCGCGGCAGGTCACGAGGGACGTGAACACGGTCGTGAAGATACCGATGGTCAGGGTGATGCCGAAACCACGGATCGGACCGGAGCCCATGAACACGAGGATCAAGGCCGTGAGGAGGGTCGTGAGGTTGGCGTCGATGATCGTCCAGGTCGCGCGAGCGTAACCTTCGCGGAGGGCGACGGAGCGATCCTTGCCGAGGGCGGCCTCTTCGCGCACGCGCTCGAAGATGAGGATGTTCGCGTCGACGGCCATGCCGAGGGTGAGCACGAGCGCGGCGACGCCGGGCAGCGTGATGGTCGCGCCGAAGTAGGCCATGGCGCCGAGGATCATCAGCAAGTTGAGAATCATGCCCAGGATGGCGATGAAGCCGCCCCAGACGTAGAAGCCGACCATGAAGAACACGACCAGGCCGATGGCGACCAAGGAGGCCACGACGGACTTGCCCTGGGCATCCTTGGCGAGGGAAGGACCGACCGAGGTCACGTCCTGGATGATCAGGGGGAACTCGAGCGGGTTGTTCAGCACGTTGGCGAGCTCGACCGCCTCTTCGCGGGAGAACGAACCGGTGATGGTCGCGCCGCCGCCACGGATGGCGTCCCGGACGGTCGGGGCGGACTGCAGCTTACCGTCGAGGACGATGGCGAGCTGGCCGACGGAGCGGGCGTTGCCTTCGGCGATCTTGGCCGTGAGGTCACCGAACTTCTTGGAGCCTTCGTCGGTGAACTTCATGTCCACGTAGAAGGAGATGCCGTCATCGGAGCGACCCGAGGCGGCCTTGATGATCTTACCCGTGGCATCGGCGGTCTTGCGGACGTAATAGCGCGTGACGCGGACCTCGCCGGTCTTGTTATCGGTGTCGCGAATGGTCAGCACCTCGTAGGTCGAGATGGCCGAGGCGGCGCCGAGCATCGGGTCGACGGGCATCGAGCGGAGGGAGTGCTCGCGCTCGGTCTCGGCGGGCCGTTCCGTCCGGTGCACCTGGCGAAACTCGAGCTTGGCGGGCTTCTTCAGCGAATCGATGACGTCCGGGTTATTGGCGGCATCCTCACCAGGCAGCTGGATCTCGAGCGAGAGGTCGCCCACGGGACGGAGCACGGGCTCGGCGACGCCGAACTGATTGACGCGCTGTTCCATGACCTGGAGGGCCTGATTGACCATGTCCGAGCGGGAGACGCCGGACTTGTCACTGTCACCCTTCTCGCCGGATTCGGCGCCGGTCGGGTCGACCTTGAGGGTGAAGGATACCCCGCCCTGCAAGTCGAGGCCGAGCTTGAGGCGGCCCTGGGAGCCGACGAGGAGCTGCTTCAGCACGATGCCGTTGCGCTTAGCCTGGTCGGGCTCACTGACGATCTGGGCTTCGGTGAAGAAGAACGGACGGAGGTCGACCGCGGCGGCGCGACCACGGCCTTCGCCGATGTCCCGCAGAGCCTGGAAGTAGGAGACCGACTTCTGGTCGGCGGCGACGGCGGCGTCCTTGTGGCGCTTGACGCGTTCAAGGGCTTCGGCGTGGAGTTTGTCGAAGGCGGGCTTCTGCGCGATGACCTGCGTGGGCACGAACTGCTCGAGAGGGGTCGGAGCGATCGGATGGAACTCGTACCAGGCGACAGCCAAGGCAGCGAGCGAGACCGCGATCTTCCAGAACCAGGTCCTGGACGTCATAGTATCAGGGTAGGCTTAGGGGTGGATGACCTCAGGCCTGGACGACGGCGTCGACGTCCTTGCCCATGATGGCGGACTTGTGGACGACGAGACGGCCGGAATCGAGTTCGAGGGTGATACGGTCATCCTTGATGGAGACGACGCGCCCGTAGATACCACCGGCGGCGAGCACCTTGTCGCCCACCGACAGCTCAGACTGGAGCTTTTCGAGCTCCTTCTGACGCTTGCGCTGCGGAGCGAAGAGCAGGAAGTACATGCCCACGAAAAGGAGGGCGTACATGATCAGGATGCTCCAGCCGCTACCTTGCTCGGCTTGGGTCGCACCAGCGGCAGGCTGAGCCTGTGCTAGTCCCTGAATGACAACAGTTTGGATGATATTCATTGTTCGTATTGTTTGGAAAGGGGTGGGTTTAAAGTCTGGAGATGCGATTATGGGACAAAAAGGCAAGCCCCGGCATCCCCGATTGGCTTTGATTACCCCCTAAGAGCTGTCACTGTGAATAACTCTCCATGAGCACGTCCGACCCGGAGCCGACCCAAGGCTCCTCCCCCGTAAAACCGCTGACCATGGCGGCCACCATCGCGGCCCTCGGGGTCGTGTTCGGTGACATCGGGACCAGCCCGCTCTACGCGTTCAAGGAATGCCTGCGGGTCAAGGACGCCGACAATAATATCCTCGGGGCCTCCCAGGTCGTCCCGATCCTCTCCCTGATCATCTGGTCCCTGATCTTCGTGGTGATGGTGAAATATGTGCTCTTGGTCATGGAAGCCAACGAGGACGGTGAAGGCGGGATCATGACGCTGGTCTCGCTGGCTTCATCCAAAGACAAGGAGAAGAACAAACGGAAGCACCGCAGCGTGCTCGTGCTGCTCGGCGTCTTCGGCGCCGCCCTGCTCTACGGCGACGGGGTCATCACCCCCGCCATCTCGGTCGTCTCCGCCCTGGAAGGCGTCAAGGAGGCCAACGAACGCCTCCATGGCCCGCTCTCGGCCGGCTTCCTCAAATACTTCATCCCATCCGCCGCCGTGCTCATCCTCGTCGGCATCTTCTGGCTCCAGAAGATCGGGACCGGCCGCGTGGGCATGTATTTCGGCCCGATCACGATGGTCTGGTTCGCCGTCATCGGCGGACTGGGCGTGCTCTCCCTCGCCATGCACCATGCGGTGCTTGGGCAGATCATGTGGGCGTTCAACCCCCTCGAAGGACTGCACCTGCTGACCAGCCACCCCGGACTGGGTATCCTGATCCTCGGCGCGGTCTTCCTTTCCGTCACCGGGGCCGAAGCCCTGTATGCCGACATGGGCCACTTCGGCCAGAAGCCCATCCGCGCCGCCTGGTGCTTCATCGTCTTCCCTGCCCTCATCCTGAACTACCTCGGCCAAGGCGCCTGGGCCCTCGCCCACCCGACCGAGCTTCTCGTGCCAGGCTTCAATCCCTTCTTCAACATGGCGCCCGGCTGGGCCCAGATCCCGTTGGTCGTCATCGCCACCCTCGCCGCCATCATCGCCTCGCAGGCGCTCATCGCCGGCGCGTTCTCCATCACCATGCAGGCGATCCAGCTGAACTACCTGCCGCGCATGCGCATCAATTACACTTCGGACCAGGAAGCGGGCCAGGTCTACGTCCCCGTCATCAACTGGCTGCTCATGATCGGCTCCATCTACCTGGTGCTGCACTACGAGACCTCTGAAAATCTCGCCAGCGCCTACGGCATCGCGGTCAGCCTGACGATGCTGGTGACGACGATCCTCTTCGGCCAATACCTGCGCCACAAACTCCGGATCCCCTCCGCCGGCGCCTACGCCCTGCTCACCCCGTTCATCCTGCTCGAGGTGCTCTTCGTGCTGGGCAACGCGCACAAGGTGCTGCCCAACGGCTGGCTGCCGCTGCTCATCGGCGTCGTGGTCTATTACCTGATGGCCGTCTGGAACAAGGGTCGCATCGCCATGAAGAAGAAGATGACCGAAGGCGAGGCCGCCGGCGACTTCGAGAACTTCCTGGACAGCGTCGAAGACCGTTTCGTGGCGGGCAAGCTCGCCCGCGTGAAGGGCACCGCGGTCTATTTGGCCGGCTCGACCAAGTCCGTGCCGATGGCCCTCGCCCACAATCTCAAGCACAACCGCGCCCTGCATGACCACATCATCGTCGTGACCCTCAAGGTCGACGAAGACCGGGCCATCGTGCCGGATGCCGAACGCGTGAGCTTCCAGACCCGCGGACCGAAATTCTGCAAGGTCGACAGCCACGAGGAGTTCCCCTCCGTGCTCAGCGTGACCGGACGCTTCGGCTTCCGCGAGAAGCAGGATGTCTTCCCGGTCCTCGAGGCCGCTTACAAGGAGATGGGCATCACGCCTAATCAGATGGAGACCACCTACTTCCTGAGCCGCGAGACCATCGTCCGCGCGACGTCCGGCTTCTCACTCAACGCCGTCCAGGAAAAGCTCTTCGAAGTGCTCAACCGCAACTCCTTGTCCGCGACGGCTTACTTCAACTTGCCGCCCGGCCGCGTGGTCGAGCTCGGCATGCAGGTCGAGCTCTGAGCGGTCACTTCGGCGCGGTGACCTTGAAGACGAACGCCTGTTTGCATGGGTGATTCTCTTCGTCGGCCATTTCGCGCGGCGTCGTGATCACGCAGACGCCGCCGAGTTGCTCCCACGGCAGGAGATCCGACCAGCCGAGCAAGGTGATGGTCGAACCGGGCACCGGCCGGAGCACCCGCGAACGCACCTGCGGACCGGGCCAGCCGTAGCTGATGAGATAAGTCGTGCGGCCATCGACCGAACGCGTGAAGCGGAAGGCGCCCTCCGCCGGCACGGGACCGGGAAGGACTTCCAGGACCGCCTCCCCGTTCACGTCCAACCACTCCTCGACGTAGATGAACTGGGCCGTGCTGGCCTCATCCACGGGGTCGAGGTTATGGTAACGACCGGCGATACTCCGCCCGGCGGCGGCATCCTCGATCAGTTCGACGACGCGGTCTTCAGCCGTCGGCGGCAGCAGGGCGCACCCACCGAGGAAGAGCGCGAAGCCCAAGGCTGCGAGGAGTCGGGCAGCCATGACGAAGCGGCTTACTTGCCCGCCTTGCTCTTGGCGATCAAGTCGTAGAAACGGTCGAACAGCACGTCGGCGTCGTTCGGACCAGGGCCGGCTTCCGGGTGATACTGGACGGAGAAGACGGGCTTATCCTTGAGGCGCAGACCGGACACGGTGTCGTCGTTGAGATTGACCTCGGTGACGACCGCTCCGCAGCGCTCCAGGTCTTCGCGCTTGGAGGCGAAACCGTGGTTCTGGGCGGTGATGGACACGCGGTCCTCTTCGGTGTTCTTGACGGGCTGGTTGCCGCCGCGATGGCCGAACTTCAGTTTGTAGGTCGAGGCGCCGATGGCGTGGGTGATGATCTGGTGACCGAGGCAGATGCCGAAGACCGGGTAGGTCTTGATGAGATCGGCGACGGCTTCGTGGGCATACTTCAGGGCGGCAGGGTCGCCAGGGCCGTTGGACAGGAAGACGCCGTCGGGATTGAACGCGCGGATCTCAGCAGCCGGGGTGCGGGCTGGGAACACGTGGACGTCGAAGCCGGAAGCGACGAGGCGGCGGAAGATGGAGGTCTTGGCGCCGAAGTCATAGGCCGCGATACGATACTTGGTCGCGCGGCCCTTTGGCTTATTGAGGTGCGTGCCCGGAACGGTGAAGGCCTCGCAATCGCCGGCCTTGGCGTTGAAGTGATAAGGGGCCTTGCAGGTGACATCCTTGACGAAGTCGGCGCCGACAGTGCCGGTCCAGGCGCGGGCGCGCTTGAGGGCTTCCTCGTCGGTGATGCCTTCGGTGGAGAGGCAGGCCTTCATCACGCCGGCGGAACGCAGCTTCTTGGTCAAGGAGCGGGTGTCGACGCCTTCGATGCCAGGGATACCATACTTCGCGAGCCAGGTGCTCAGGTCGGTGGTGGCGCGCCAGTTGGAGACGATGGGCGAAAGGTCGCGGACGACGAAACCGGCGACATGCGGACGCGCGGACTCGAAGTCGTCTTCATTGACGCCGTAGTTGCCGATCTGCGGGGTCGTCATGGTGACGATCTGGCCGAAGTAGGAGGGGTCCGTGAGGATCTCCTGGTAGCCGGTCATGCTCGTATTGAACACGACTTCGCCGCAGAGGGTGGCCGAAGCTCCGAACGCCCTGCCCCGAAGAATGGTTCCATCTTCAAGAGCGAGCACGGCAGGTCGGTTCATGAGGTCGTTTTGAATGAGGGTTCCGCCCCCGTGTGAAGCAAAAAAAGTTCCCATCCGAAGATAGTATCGACCACGGGCCCCGACCCGCGGCCGGCGGACAGGCGCGGCCCCTCAGAAACCCTTGCCGACGTCGCCGCCCAAAGGGGCCGGAGGACGGGCGCGGGGGTCCAAAGCATCGGCCGCATAGGGCTTATGGACCTGCCAGCCCGCCCGGTAAGGCGCCCCACCCTGCTTCACCTGCTCGGTGATCGTGCGCAAGACGGCCGGATCGGCCCGGCGAGACCACTCGGGGTGCAGCCAGACGTTGGGGCTGAGCCACTTGCCGCCGACGGCCTCGGTCCAGCGGGTGATGCTGTCAGGGGCTTCGATGATGAGTTTGACCTCATCCGCCCGGGCCAAGGACTCGGCCAGAGGCAATTTCGCCCATTTCGGACTGACCGTCACCCAGCTGAAGCCGGGGGAGATAGCGTAGGCCCCGCAGGTCTCGAGGTGGACCTTGAGACCGACCGAGGCCATGGCGGCCAGCAGAGCGGTCAAATCATGAATGCAAGGCTCACCACCGGTCAGGACGACGAACTCGGGGCGGGCGGCAAGGGCTTCGTCGGCCAGCTCGGCCGGGGAGGCCTTACGGACCTGCTTCGGGACGAACTGCGGATGCCAGGTGGAAGCGGAGTCGCACCAGGTGCATTTCACCGGGCAGCCCTGGAGACGGATGAAGAAAGCTTTGCGACCGAGATGCACCCCTTCCCCCTGCCAGCTGAGGAACGTCTCATTGACGGGGTAAAGCTCGGCCATGGTCAGGCCTTCGGCTGATAGCTCGCCTTGTTCTTGGTGTCCTCGTGCAGGATGATCTGCCGGACCCAGGCGCGGCCGCCGGTCTCCTTGCGCACCATCGGATCGAAAGTCTCGAACAGGAACTGCGCGATGCCTTCGGTGGAGACGGAATCGATGACGAGCGGACGGAACAGCTTAGGGTAATCCTGCAGGAGTTTCTCGCGGACGGGGTCCGCTTTGGCGAACAGGCAGGCATGATCGAGATGATCCGCGATCCAGGTCTTCAGGAAACCCAGGCCGCCGAAATCGACGACGAAACCACGTTCATCGAGACGCTCGCAGCCGAACTCGATCTCGATGGCCCAGTTGTGACCGTGCAGGAAGGAGCAATGCCCGTCATGCCGATGCTGCCGGTGGGCGAACGGGATGTCTCGGTAAGTCTTGCTGCAGGTGAACATGGGACAGCCTGCAGATAGGAGGGCCGAGGGCCGGGTCGCAAGGAAGATGCGGTCGGCGGCGCCGCGGAAAGACCCAAAAAAGAGGCCTGCCGCATCCTCATACGGCAGGCCTCGGAAGGCGATGAAGCGGACCTGGCTTAGAACGAGTGCGACAGACCCAGCGACCAGATCTCGCTCGAGTGGACCGGATTGACCTCGGTGCCATTCAGGCGGGTCGCCAGGTTATTGGTCTTCAGCGGGGTGCTATAGAACAGGTAGGCGCTCGTCTTGGCGCCGAGACGATAAGAGAGTCCGGCGGCCAGGTGCGTCGAGAACGCGGCGCTCTCGAGGTCTTCAGCGTAGGCGGTAAAACCCGCGGCGTTCATGGTGTTCTTATCCCGGAACTGACGGATGGCCGTCGTCTGCAGTGAGAAGTTCAGCGCCTCGGTCCAGCCGTAACGCACCCCGGCCGTCCCGGTCAGCGTGGTGCCCGGACGGAAGTTAGGGTCGTGGGCCACCGCGCCCTGCGCGCCGACCTGCCAGAAGAACCAGGGATGGTCCGCGTCAGCCGCATATTCGCGACGGATCGCAAGCATCAGGTCGGTCGAACCGGTGCCCGGCTGCAGGTAGCGACGCGAGACGTTCAACGTGAGATCATCCTCTCCGGTCGGGAGCTTGACGCCCGCGATGACGGTGTAGTCCGACCACTTGAAGCGGGTCGAGAGCGCGATGTCACCGAGTCCGCTGACATCCTGACTGGTGTTGACCGGGTTAGGATTGAGACCGCTCGGGAGGATGTTCGTACGCAACGTGCGGTCGACACGCGGGATCGCGAGCGACCACACCTGGCCGGCGAAATTCGTCTCAAGGGTGGTCGTGACATTGCGATGCACCGCATAGAAATGCGCGTGCGCGTCGTTGTTGCGGCGGTTCTGGTCGACGTAGTCATAACGGACATCGAACGTGAACGGGCTGGTGGCGGCGGCGGGACGGTCCAAGAGGTTGTCGACCGGGACCCGGACGCAACCGCACGGGCAGGCCTGGGCTTCGGTGTAGGCGCCGAGGGCCAGGAGGGAGAAGAGAGCCACGCGGGAGGCGCGGGCGGAAAGGAAGGAAGGATTCATATAGGAATTAAGGAGGGATGGTTTTGGTGCCGACGACACGGGTGTGGCGGTCCGCGCAGGCGAAGATGCGCACCGAGAGGTGCGACTTGGGTGGAGAGGGAGAGCCACGTGCCGGCCGAACTAACCGCGACCGGCAACGGTGATCAGCCGCGCAGCCGCGGAGGCGGGACCGGCACCTCGCTGGCGCGGGTCATCCCGACTTCATCCGTCGGCCGGACATGCTCCCGGCCTTGAAAATCATACGAGCCGATCACCACAAGGCCGTCGACGGAGCTATCCGCCTTGGCCTTCGCCTTCACGGAACCCTCCTTTGCCAGAGGCTGCTGCTCGCTCTGCTTACGACCGTCCTGGGCGACCTTACACATCGCGCAGGGCGCATCCGCGAGCGCCTTCGTCACGGCCGCGCCGACGGAGCTCTGCCCGGCGTTCTCGACCGACATCTTGGTCCAGGCGACGACCTGCAGGAGGTCCCACGACAGACCAGACGCGGCCAGCCACGCCACGAGGGCGAGCCAAGCGATCGGCCGTTGGAAACGTCGGGACACGCCAATGAACAAGCACCCGCGGACGACAGGGCTCAAATCAATTAACCGCCCGGGCATCAGGTCTTACGCCTGCTTATCAGGAGAATAAGCCTACCCGGCGTAGGGCGTCGGATCCGCCACGCCTGCGCGGACAAAGGCCTCCTTGCGCTCCACGCAGGTGCCGCACTTGCCGCAGTGCTTGTCGCCGCCGACGTAACAGGACCAGGTCAGCGCGAAGGGAACGCCGAGTTCGACCCCACGTCGGACGATGGCGGTCTTGTCCATGCCGACGAAAGGACGTTCGAGGGAGACCTCATGCCAATCCGCCAGGCGGATGGCCTTGTCCAAAGCATCGGCGAAGGCCGGGCGACAATCCGGGTAGATAGCATGGTCGCCGCCGTGCGCGCCGTAAGCGACGGAAGAAGCCTTGAGCGACATCGCCCAAGCCGCGGCGGTCGCGATGAGGAGCATGTTGCGGTTCGGCACGACGGTGGCCTTCATGCTGGCCTCCTCGTAGTGACCTTCGGGGACGTCGATATGGGAATCCGTCAGAGCGTTGGCCCCAAAGAGCGGAGTCAGCCCGCGGAGGTCGGCGATACGATGCGGGACCTTATAGTGGGCGCAGATGTCAGCGGCGGCGACGAGTTCGCGACGGTGGCGCTGACCGTAGTCGACGGAGAGCGCATGCACTTCCCTGCCCTCGGCCACGAGATGGGCCAGGAGCACGGTGGAGTCCATTCCGCCGGAGTGAATGATGACGGTGCGCTTCATCCTGCGGGCAAGTTGGACGCGGACGGAGCCGAGGGCGAGTCCGTTAATCGCGGACCCGGAGCTTGGCGGCGAGCTTATCGAGGTGCGAGACCGCCACGGCCTCGCCGACCCGCATGGCGGCGGACTCCTTACGATTACCGTCGCGCAGGCCGGAAAGATGCAACCAGCCATGGGCGACGTAGAGGCGGAGCTCCGTGGCCAGCGTGACGCCGTGCTCCTTGGCGGCGCGGCGGGCCTGGTCGATATTCACGCAGATCTCGCCGGCGAACGGCTCGCCCGGATGCTCTTCGCCGACGAACGTGATGACGTCGGTCACGGTCGGATCGCCGAGGAATTCGTCGTGCAGCTTCGCGGTCTCCTTGTCGCCAAGGAAGGCGATGGAGAGCGAACCTTCCGGGCAACGATAGCCCTTCAGTTTGTCCAAAGCGTGGACGACGCGCTGCACGGACACCGCGGAGACCTTAGTCCTCGCGTGGCGGACGGAGATGTCGACGACGCGGCTCATGCGGCGGCGAAGACGGGCTTGAGGCGCGCCCAGAGCTCGGCGAGGGCCTGCGGCAGGACGCGCGTGTCGCCGATGACCGGCATGAAGTTGTGGTCGCCGTCCCAGCGCGGCACGACGTGGAAATGCAGGTGCGTCGGGATGCCCGCCCCCGCGGCCTTGCCGAGGTTGAGCCCCATGTTGAAGCCCGCGGGGCTCATCACCTTCTGGAGCACCGCCTGGCAACGGACGAGCAAGTCCATCATCTCCGCGCGCTCAGTGGCGGTGAGTTCGGCCAGTTCGCCGACCTCGCGGTTCGGCAGCACCATGAGGTGACCGGGGTTGTAAGGAGAGTTGTTGAGGATGACGAAGCAATGCGCGCCGCGATGCAGGATCAGGTTGGCCTCATCGTCATTGGCCGCGAGCAAGGCCGCGAACGGACTGCCGGCGCCCGGCTCCTTGCGGGTGCGGATATACTGGATGCGCCAGTGCGGGTGGAGTTGCTCGGACATCGGATCAGGAGGCGAAGCCCTTGGGTCGGGCGAGGTGCCAATTGCATGCCGTCAGCACGATGCTGTCGAGCGTGTCGTAACGCGGGACCCAGCCGAGCTCCCGGCGGACCTTGGCAGCATCGGCGTAAAGCGCGGGCGGATCGCCCTCGCGGCGGTCGGCCAGCTCATGAGGGACGGTCCGGCCGAGGATGCGGCCCACGCTGGCGATGACGTCCTTGACGGAATACGGCGTGCCCGTGCCGAGATTATAAAAGAGGGCCTGTCCGGGCTGGATCAGTTTCGGCAGTACGTCGAGATGGGCGCGGGAGAGGTCGTCGACATGTACGTAATCCCGGAGACAGGTGCCGTCAGGCGTCGGATAATCGGTGCCGAAGACCTTGAGCGGTGGACGGCGTCCGAGGGCGGCGGCGATGGCCAGCGGGATCAGGTGCGTCTCCGGCGAATGGTCTTCGCCGATGGAACCGTCGGCCGAAGCCCCGGCGGCGTTGAAGTAACGGAAGGCGGCGAAGCTCAGGCCGTGCGAGGCAGCGAGTTCGCGCAGACGCCTTTCGACCGCCAGCTTGGTGGCGCCATACGGGTTGATGGGCTGCTGCGGCAGGTCCTCGGACATCGGCATCTTTTCCGGGACGCCGTAGGTCGCGCAGGTGCTCGAGAAGACGAGTTTCTTCACGCCCTCCGCGAGCATCGCCTGAAGCAGTCCTTCCGTCCGGACGACGTTGTTCTCGTGGTAACGCTCAGGCTGCTGGACGGATTCGCCGACGTTCGTGAAAGCCGCGAAATCGATCACTACCTCGACGCTGGTCTCGCGCAAAGCGGCGCGGACGGCGGCCTGATCCCCCATGTCCGCGCGATAAAGCTTAACCCCGGCGGGGACGGACTCCGCGTGGCCATAGGAAAGATCGTCGAGCACGGCCACCTCATGCCCGGCGGCCACGGCCTGCCGGACGCAATGGCTGCCGATGTAGCCGGCACCGCCCACTACGAGCACGTTCATGACGGCAGATAACCCCCGCCGATGGGCCTAGGCAAGCGGGATAGGGTCACCGGACGCTCCAAAACCTTGCCAGCGCCGTCCCGAACCTCCTATCTGCACGCATTCATGGACACTTCGGAAACAAAACCCGGCAGCTACGATTTCCCCGCCTTCGAACAGAAGTGGCAGGCCGTCTGGAAAGCTGGCGCCACCTTCCGCACCGAGCCGATCTCCTGCGGCAAGCCGAAGTACTACGTCCTGGACATGTTCCCCTACCCCTCCGGCGCCGGCCTGCACATCGGCCACCCGGAAGGCTACACCGCGTCGGACATCCTCGCCCGTTATAAGAAGGCCAACGGCTTCAACGTCCTGCACCCGATGGGCTGGGACGCCTTCGGCCTGCCCGCCGAGCAGCACGCCATCGCCACCGGCGAGCACCCGGCCGTCCAGACCAAGCGCAACATCGACAACTTCCGTCGCCAGCTGCAGATGCTCGGCTTCGCCATCGACTGGGACCGCGAGCTCTCCACCACCGACGAGAACTACTTCCGCTGGACGCAGTGGATCTTCCTCAAGCTCTTCCGCCACGGCCTCGCCTACGTCTCCGAAAAGCCGGTGTGGTTCTGCCCTGCCCTCGGCACCGTCCTGGCCAACGAAGAAGTCCTCAATACCCCGGAAGGCCCGCGCTCCGACCGCGGCAACCACCCCGTCGAACGCCGCCCGATCCGCCAGTGGGTCCTGCGCATCACCGCTTACGCCGACAAGCTCATCGAAGGGCTCGACCACGTCGATTGGCCCGATTCGACCAAGCGCCTCCAGAAGAACTGGATTGGCAAGTCCGAGGGCGCCGAGGTCGTCTTCAAGCTCGACGGTCATACCGACACCCTGACGGTCTTCACGACCCGTCCGGACACCCTCTTCGGCGCGACCTACATGGTCATCGCGCCCGAGCACCCGCTCATCGGCAAGCTCACCACGGCCGCCCAGAAGCAGGCCGTCGAAAGCTACGTCGCCGCGGTCCGCAACAAGACCGACCTCGAGCGCACCGACCTCGCGGCCAAGAAGAAGACCGGCGTGTTCACCGGCGCTTACGCCATCAACCCCGTCAACGGCGCCAAGATCCCCGTGTGGACCGCCGACTACGTCCTCATCACCTACGGCACCGGCGCGATCATGGCCGTGCCGGCGCACGACGAACGCGACTGGGAATTCGCCAAGGAATTCAAGCTGCCGATCATCCAGGTCGTCGGCTCCAAGGAAGCGATCGACGTCAACGAGCAGCCTTGGACCGAAGACGGCCCGATGGTGAACTCCGGACCCTTCGATGGCCTCTCCGCCACCGAGACCAAGAAGAAGATCACCGCCGACCTCGCCGCCAAGGGCCAGGGCAAGCTCGCCGTGAACTTCAAGCTGCGCGACTGGCTCTTCTCGCGCCAGCGCTACTGGGGCGAGCCCTTCCCCCTTCTCTGGGTCTCCCGCGAAGACTACGCGAAGATCCCGGCTGATTCCGAAGTGCGTGAGTTCCTGCCCAAGGAACCCGTCACCTGCCAGCTCAACGGCGTCGAAGTCTGCGCCGTGCCGCTGACCTCCAAGCAGCTCCCGCTCACCCTGCCGCAGGTCAAATCCTACCAGCCTTCCCCGACCGGAGACTCGCCGCTCTCGAAGGAGCCCGAGTGGACCGAAGTCTGGTATGACGTCGCCTCCGGCGCCACCGTCTCCCAGTCCCAGCCCCAGCCGGGTCCGCTGTGGATCAAGGCCTCGCGTGAGACCAACACGATGCCCCAGTGGGCTGGCTCCTGCTGGTATTACCTGCGTTACATCGACCCCAAGAACGCCGAGGCCCTCGCCTCCAAGGCCGACCTGGAATACTGGGGCTGCCCCGACTTCTACATCGGCGGCGCCGAGCACGCCGTGCTGCATCTCCTCTACGCACGCTTCTGGCACCGCTTCCTCTACGAGATCGGCGTCCTGCCGACCGCCGAACCCTTCAAGAAGCTCTTCCACCAGGGCCTGATCATGGGCGAGGACGGCGAGAAGATGTCCAAGAGCCGTGGAAACGTCGTGAACCCGGACGCCATCGTCAAGGACCACGGCGCCGACGCCCTGCGCATGTACCTGATGTTCCTCGGACCGCTCGAGGCCTCCAAGCCTTGGAACTCCGACGGCATCATCGGCATCACCCGCTTCCTCAAGCGCCTCTGGCGCCTGGCGGTCGACGAGAACACCGGCAAGGTCTCCCCGAAGATCAGCGCCGACGGCGCCGAGTCCGAAGAGCTCGTCCGCGAACTCCACCGCACCATCCAGAAGGTCGAGAAGGACATCGAGACCCTGCAGTTCAACACCGCCATCTCGCAGATGATGATCCTGATGAACGTCGCCGAGAAGTCTCCCGCCCTGCGCCGCGCGACCGTCGAAGACTTCGTGCGACTCGCCGCGCCGTTCGCCCCGCACGTGTGCGAGGAGATCTGGGCCCGCCTCGGCCACAAGGAGACCGTCACCGCCGCCGGCTGGCCCAAGCTCGACGCCTCCAAGCTCATCGAGACGACCGTCGAGGTCATCTTCCAGGTCAACGGCAAGGTCCGGGCCACCGCCAAAGTCGCCAAGGACATCTCCAAGGACGCCCTGCTCGCCCTCGCCAAGGCCAACGCCGACGTGATCAAGTTCACCGACGGCAAGCCCGTCGTGAAGGAGATCATCGTACCGGGCAAGCTGGTGAACATCGTCGTCGCTGGCTAAGCACCGCGCGACGCGCCAATAAAAAGGGCCCCGCGAGGGGCCCTTTTCTTTTACCGGGAAAGCGAGGGTTACTTTGCCTCGGCTTCGGCGATATCTTCCATCTTAACGGGCTCCATGCGAGGAACTAGCACATGGATGATCAGAAGACCAATGAGGTAAGCCGAACCCGCGATAAACCAGAGAATCGCATAGGAGTTGGTGCGTTGCAGGACTTCGCCGACCACAAAGGCAAGCAGCATGCCGCCGACCGCGCCGGCCATGCCGCCGATACCGACGACCGAGCCCACGGCTTTGCGGGGGAACATGTCGGAGGCGAGGGTGAAGATGTTAGCAGACCAGCCCTGGTGGGCGGCGGCGGCGAGGGAGACAAGGAAGACCGCCGACCACATGCCGACGTCGTTGACGAAGACGATCGGAATCACGCACACGGCGCAGATGCCCATCGCGGTCTTGCGGGCGGCGTTGATGCTCCAACCGGCCTTGATGAGTCGACCGGAGATCCAGCCGCCGCCGATGCTACCGACGTCGGCGATCAGGTAGATCGTGACGAGCGGCCAGCCGATATCCTTCAGGCTTACGCCGTGCTGCTTCTGCAGGAAGCCGGGTATCCAGAAGAGGTATAGCCACCAGACCGGGTCGGTCATGAACTTCCCGAGAGCGAAGGCCCAAGTCTGCCGGAACTTCAAGAGACTAAGCCAGCTGACCTTACCCTGCTCGTCGGGCGGGTCGGATTCGATATGAGCGAGCTCGTCCTGGGTGATGGTCGGGTGCTGACGCGGCGAGTAGTAGGCGAGAGCCCACCAGATGACCCAGACGAAACCGATGGCGCCCGTGATGATGAAAGCCCACTCCCAGCCCCAGGTCACGGCGATCCAGGGTACGATGAGCGGGGCGCCGAGCGCTCCGATATTGGTGCCGGAATTGAAGATGCCGGTGGCTAAAGCGCGCTCCTTCTTGGGAAACCATTCGGCGGTAGCCTTGATCGAGGCCGGGAAGTTACCCGCCTCGCCGAGGCCGAGGAGGAAGCGCATCAGGGCGAAGCCGGCGGCTGCGCCAGTCAGCGTCACGAAGGCGAAGCCCGTCTTATCGGAAATCTGCATCCACGGCAGACTGAATGACGGGAGAAGATGCGCAAAACCATGGCCTATGGCCGCGAGACTCCAGATGCCCACGAAGATGATGAAGCCCTTCTTAATGCCGATACGATCGATGATTCGACCCGAAAGGAGCATACCGATGGCATAGGCGAACTGGAAACTGAAGACGATGGCCGCGTAGGTCCGCTCATCCCAGTTAAACTTCGACGACAACTCGTCCTTCAGTAAGCCGATGACCTGACGGTCGATATAATTGATGGTGGCGGCGAAGAAGAGCAGCGCGCAGATAATCCAGCGCTTGTTACCGATTTTTCCTAGGGCTTCGGTCATAAGTGGGTATCGGCCAACACAAACGCCGATTTTCGGGTAAGTCCACCCCAGAAGTCCTGTTGACGCAACCCCACCGTAAAGCCAGTAATTACCGAGAATATACCCATGTCGAAGCCTCGCATCCTCCTCACGACCACCTCCTTCCAGGACACCCCCGGAGAACACCATAAGATGCTCGCTGAAACGGGCTGGGAAGTCGTCACCGCGCGCGGCCCCCTTAACGAGGCGGACACCCTTGCGCTGATGGGCGAGTTCGACGGCTACATCTGCGGCGACGACATGATCACCGCCGCGGTCATCGAGAAGGCGCTCCCTCGTCTGAAGGTCGTCTCGAAATACGGCATCGGCGTCGACAAGATCGACGTGAAGACCCTCACCGCCAAGGGCATCCCCCTGCTCTTCACGCCCGGCGTCAATCATACGACCGTCGCCGAGCACACGTTCCTGCTCCTGCTCGCCATGGAGAAGAACTTCTACTTCCACACCGACTCCACCCGCTCCGGCGGCTGGAAGCGCAAGACGGGCCATGAGCTGCTCGATAAGACGATCGGCATCATCGGCATGGGTCGCATCGGCAAGGAAGTCGCCATCCGCGCCCGCGCCTTCGGCATGAAGGTCGTCGGCTTCGACCTCTATTGGGACGACAAGTTCGCCGCCCAGTATGACGTGCAGCGTGCCGCCACGATGGACGACGTCTTCGCCGTCGCGGACTACCTCTCCCTGCACACCAACCTGACGCCCGAGACGCGCGACCTGATCCGCGCCGAGAACATCGCCAAGATGAAGAAGGGCGTGCTCATCCTGAACTGCGCCCGCGGCGAGATCGTCCACACCGACGATATCGCGGCCGCGCTGAAATCCGGCCAGGTCGGCGGCTACGGCACCGACGTGCTCGACGAAGAACCGCCGCGCGCCGACCACCCTCTCACCAAGCTCCCGAACTGCGTCGTCACGCCGCACATCGGCTCCCGCACCGCGGAGAGCGTCCAGCGCCAGGCCGTCGCCGCGGTCACCAACCTCATCCGCGCGATGCACGGCGAGAAGCCGCTCGCCCAGATCAACCCCGAAGTCCCGGTGAAGAAGGTCGTCTAATCTCCCCCCGAATCCTTACCCATGAGCGAAGTCTTCCACGTCGTCCCCCGCGCCGCCCACGAGGCGCTCGTCACCGCCGCCTACGTCAAGCGCGGCTTCGGCGCCAAGGAATCCGCGCAGGCCGCCCAGATGGCCAGCATGGCCACGCACCACGGCATCCGCACGCACAACGCGTTGAAGGCCCTCCACCTCGACGAACTCTTCGGCTCGGGCGCCAAGGTCCCGGGCTGCACCCCGAACGCCACCGTCACCAAGAAGGCCACGCGCTTCGAGGCCGCGGAAGTCTGGGACGCCCACCAGAAGCTCGGCCAGGCCGTCGCCGTCGACGCCATCGAGCGCTGCATCGAACTCGCAGATAAATACGGCGTGGGCACGGTCTCCGTCGACAACGCCTTCCACTACCTCTGGGGCGGCGGCTACGTGATGGAAGCCGCCAAGCGCGGTTACCTCGCCTACACTAACTGCACCGCCACGCTCGCGGAAGTCGTCCCCTTCCAGGGCAAGTTCCCGACGCTCGGCACCAACCCGCACTCCTGGGGCTTCCCCACGACCAAGGAGCTCGGCTTCCCGATCGTGATCGACTGGGCCACCTCCGTCATCGCCATGGGCCGCGTCCAGGTGCTCAAGCGCGAAGGCAAGATGCTCCCGCCCGACGCCGCCGTGGACAAGGACGGCAAGGTCACCCTCGACCCGAACGAGGCCGTCTCGCTCATCCCCTTCGGCGCCCATAAGGGCTACGGGCTCTCGCTCATCAATGAGATCGTCGCCGGCTACATCGGCGGCTCGCTTCCGACCATCCGCAGCCGCACGCACGTCCCCGGTGAGAAGCAGGCCTGCGCCTTCTTCTTCCAGGTGATCCACCCCGAGGCCATGAGCTCCGGCGCCTTCGCCCAGGGCCGCACCCAAGGCCAGAACGTCAAGGCCGTCATCGACGACGTCCTCGGCCACGGCAACGAGAAGTGCATGCTGCCCGGCCAGCTCGAGGCGACCTTCGCCGCGCGCAGCCAGAAGGCCGGCGGCCTCCTCTTCTCCAAGGCCGAGATCGAAGAGTTCAACAAAGTCGCGTCCCACATCGGCCATCAGCCGTTCGATATCGCTTCGCTGCCTACCGGCTGAGCAACCTCACCTTAAACAACCCAACCCCTCCTCACAACCATGGCTCTTCAGATCAAGTCGGCGAAGGAATGCGCCTTCGACCAAGTCTCCCTCGGTGAAATCATGCTCCGCCTCGACCCGGGCGAAGGCCGCGTGCGCACCACGCGCCAGTTCCAGGTCTGGGAAGGCGGCGGCGAATACAACGTCGCCCGCGGCTTGCGCAAGTGCTTCAACCTCCGCACCTCCGTGTGCACGGCGTTCGTCGACAACGAGGTCGGCCGCCTGCTCGAGGACTTCGTGATGCAGGGCGGCGTGAACACCGACTTCATCAAGTGGCGCGAGGACGACGGCATCGGCCGTACGGTCCGCAACGGCCTCAACTTCACCGAGCGCGGCTTCGGCATCCGTGGCGCCGTCGGCGTCCCGGACCGCGGCAACACCGCCGCCTCGCAGATCAAACCCGGCGACTTCGACTGGGAACACCTCTTCGGCAAGCTCGGCGTCCGCTGGCTCCACACGGGCGGCATCTTCGCCGCCCTCTCCGAGACGACCGCCCAGGCCACCATCGAGGCGGTCAAGATCGCCAAGAAGCACGGCACGATCGTCTCCTACGACCTGAACTACCGCCCTTCCCTCTGGAAGACCATCGGCGGACTCAAGAAGGCCCAAGAAGTGAACCGCGAGATCGCGAAGTATGTCGACGTGATGATCGGTAACGAAGAAGACTTCACCGCCTCCCTCGGCTTCGAGGTCAAGGGCGCCGACCACAGCCTCAGCCACATCGAGACCCAGGCGTTCAAGGACATGATCGCCGAAGCTGTGAAGCAGTTCCCGAACTTCAAGGTCGCCGCGACCACGCTCCGCCGCGTGATCACCGCCACGAAGAACGACTGGAGCGCCATCTGCTGGCACGACGGTAAATTCTACGACAGCATCCAGTTCCCGGAACTCGAGATCCTCGACCGCGTCGGCGGCGGCGACAGCTTCGCCTCGGGCCTGGTCTTCGGCTTCCTTGAGCACAACGACGCCCAGAAGGCCGTGAACTATGGCGCCGCCCACGGCGCGCTGGCGTCCACGACCCCCGGCGACACGTCGATGGTCACCCGTAAGGAAGTCGAGAAGCAGCTCGCCGGCGGCGGCGCCCGCGTCGTCCGCTAATCGCCCTACCCCCACCCCTATCCCTAGCCCTATTCCCATGTCCTCCCTCGATCTCTTCTCCCTCAAAGGCCGCACGGCCGTCGTCATCGGCGGCACGGGCGAACTCTGCGGCGCCATGGCCGAAGGCTTCGCCTCCGCCGGCGCCCATGTGATCCTCGTCGGTCGCGACCCCGCCAAAGCCGAAGCGCGCCTCGCCAAGATCAAAGCCGCCGGCGGTTCCGGCGAGTTCCTCTCGTGCGAAGCCACCAACAAGGCCGATCTCGTGAAGCTCCGCGACGGCATCCTCGCCCAGCACGGCAAAGTCGACGTCCTCGTCAACGGCGCCGGCGTCAACTCCGCTACGCCCTTCTTCGAGATCGATGAAGCCCAGCTCGACCGCATCCTGACGGTTAACATCAAGGGCGTCGTCTTCGGCTGCCAAGTCTTCGGCGAAGCGATGGTCGCCGCCGGCTCGGGCTCGATCATCAACCTCGGCTCGGAATCGGGCATCCTGCCCCTCTCCCGCGTCTTCACCTACTCGGCCTCCAAGGCCGCGGTGCATAATCTCTCGAAGAACCTCGCCCGCGAATGGGCCGCCAAGGGCGTGCGCGTCAACACGCTCGTCCCGGGCTTCTTCCCGGCCGAACAGAACCGCAAGGTGCTCACCCCTGAGCGCGTGGCGATGATCCTGGGCAAGACCCCGATGAACCGCTTCGGCGAAGCCAAGGAACTCATCGGCGCCTCCCTCCTCCTCGCCTCTGACGCCGGCAGCTTCGTCACCGGCGCCGAGATCGTCGTCGACGGCGGCTTCGCCGCGATGTCCATCTGAACGAGACCGACGACGATGGCCTTCATGGACGATAATTTCATCCTCTCGACGGGCACGGCGCAGAAGCTCTACCACGGCGTGGCGAAGGACCAGCCGATCGTCGACTATCACTGCCACCTCAGTCCGAAGGACATCGCCGACGACCGTCGCTTCGAAGACCTCACGGCCATCTGGCTCGCCGGCGACCACTACAAGTGGCGCGCGATGCGTGCCAACGGCGTCAGCGAAGACCTGATCACCGGAGACAAGTCCACCTCGCGCGAGAAGTTCCAGGCCTGGGCCGAGACGGTCCCGTCCACGCTCCGCAACCCGCTCTTCCACTGGACGCACCTCGAACTGCGTCGTCACTTCGGCATCCAGGACGTCCTCGAAGGCGCCACGGCCCAGAAGATCTGGGACGAAGCCAACCGCCAGCTGAAGCACGGCGACCTCACGGCCCGCGGCATCCTCAAGCTGATGAAAGTGCGCGTCGTCGGCACGACCGACGACCCCGCCGACTCGCTCGACCTGCACCACCAGATCGCGAAGTCCGGTTTCGAGACCAAGATCGTCCCGACCTATCGCCCGGACGCGTGCCTCAAGGTCCGCACCCCTGACCGCGTGCAGGCTTGGGCTAAGCGCCTCGCCGCCGCGACCGGCAAGGGAGCCGACACCTTCGCCGGCCTGATCGCCGGCCTCAACCAGCGTCACGACGACTTCGCCGCCGCGGGCTGCCGCGCCTCCGACCACGGCCTTGACTACCTACCGGACGCCGCCTGCACCGAAGCCGAAGCCAAGGCCATCTGGGAACACGCCATCGCCGGCCAGGCCGCCACGCTCGAGGAAGCCGAGAAGTTCACGGCCTTCATCATGCTGCACGTCGGCCGCCTCAACCACGCCAAGGGCTGGGCCACCCAGCTGCACCTCGGCGCCGTCCGCGACCCGAACCTCGGCCTGCTCAAGCGCCTCGGCTCCGACGCGGGTTGCGACACGATCGGCGACTTCCGCCAGGGCCCGGGCCTCATTCGCTGGTTCGGCACGCTCTCGGGCGAGAACGCCCTCGGAAAGACGATCCTCTACAACCTCAATCCCGCCGACACGGCCCTCTTCGCCTGCCTGCCGGGTTCGTTCCAGGACGGTGTCACGCCGGGCAAGATCCAATACGGATCCGGCTGGTGGTTCCTCGACCAGGAACGCGGCATGCGCGACCAGATGAACGCGCTCTCCGACCTCGGCCTGCTCAGCCGCTTCATCGGCATGATCACCGATTCGCGCTCCTTCCTCTCCTACCCTCGCCACGAATACTTCCGCCGCATCCTGTGCGACCTCGTCGGCCAAGACGTCGAGTCGGGCCGCATCCCGGACCGCAAGGATTGGAACGAACGCCTGATCGCCGACGTCTGCTACGGCAACGCCCGCCAGTACTTCGGCTTCAAGAGCTGACCGACGGCCTGACCGCCGCCGCACCGCAGACCGCAGGAAAATGGAGAACCTCGTATACTTGCTGATCTTCGTGGTGCTGGCGGCGACGGTCTACGGACGGCATATGGCCACCCGTAACTCGCAAGTGCTCGATGGGGATGAGCGTCCGCGCAACCCAGCGGAGGCCACGATCGTGGGCCTCGTCATCGCGCTCTGCCTGCTGATCACGGCCGAGATCTTCCTGCACTGGGGAGCGCGGTTAACGCCGGCTGATTCCCCCTGGAACATGCTCCCGGCTGTCCTCTGGTCCATCGGCATGCTCATCGCCCGTCGGCATCCGCTCGACCGTACGTCGGTCGGCACGGGCCTGGCGACGCTGCTCCCGCATGCTTATCAGATGATCTTGGCTGAGACCCAGGTGCTGTCCGTCACGGTTGCCGCCCTCTTGGTCGGCACAGCCTGCTTCGTCGCCGTTCGCCGGGAGTCCGGCACACAGCCCTGAGGGAAGAACGTCGGCTTAGGCTTCGCCAAGCAAGCCAAGCGCCCTCGAAGAGGCCTGGCGACCTGCGGGCTTGCCCGACCTCTTCGTCTGGCAAGGATGACGTCATGCCCCCGCTGTCGCCGTCCGCGTCCCTCCGATGATCCGGTTCCTCCTGGGTTGCCTGCTCTGGGGCCTCGGCTGGCAGCCGCGTGGCGCCGTGAGCTCTTCCGGTTTCAGCTCCGATCAGCTCGTGCCGACGCGCGAACGCACCGGCCTCGAGGCGGCCATCCGGATCCTAAGCTCGCTGCTCTTCCTGCTCGCACTGTGCGCGCAGTTCCTGCCCGATGAAATCTCTTTCCTGACCGAGCCGCAATTCCACCTGCTGGCCTTCACCAGCGCGGCATGGGCTTTGCTGATGCTGCTGACTCCGTCTCTCCCGATGGATAGCACCGCGATCAGCACGGCCCTGTGGACCTTCGCCGGCTACCTGCCGTTCTTCCTCCTCGGCGACCTCTCGCCGTTCATCGAGCAGGATTCATCCAACCTGCTCACGCTCATCGGTCAGGGCGGCGCGATCGGCGCGCTGGTGGTCTACGGGATCCTCCGAGACATTCGCCGCGAAAGCCGGGCGGAGTAAACAGAGCTCAGCGAACTCCCTGTAGGCTACGCCAGGTCAGCGGGAGCTTTTCCCGGACCAGCTTAGCGGTCGCGCCGGGAAGTTTCTCCGGCGTCATGGGTACGTTGATCGTATCCTCGCGTCCGACCTGACCTGGCTGACGTCCGTATTTATATTCGTAGGTCAACGCGCCGTCGGCGGCGGCGAGACCGACGCCCGGCCAAGCCGGGTTGGGGACGGAGAGATAGAACAGGTCGCCGGCCGAAGACGGCGTCACCGCCATCATCTTGGCGCCCCGCAGTGATCGCCAGAGCGCCTCGGCCGTCCAGGCGGCGGGATTCACCTGCTTGAGCTTCAGTGCGACGAGTCGGGCGTAAGGCTTACGTCCGTCGGCCTCCGGCTGCTCACGCCAATAGGCGAAGGCCGCGGCGATCTCGTCGGCGACCAACGGATAGTGGGTGCAGCCCAGCATCAAAGTATCGATCGGCGCGGCACCATCGGCAGCGGCCGACTTCAGGAACGCCCCGACGTCGGCGCGGATGATGTCGCGGATCGGCGTCTGGACCGAAGGGTCGCCCTCGATCGCGGCGGCCAAGGTGGCGGAGCCGAGCTGGCGGACCGGACGGTCGGTGACCTTGGCGATGGCCTTCGGATAGGCGTTGGAGGCGCACGTTCCTAAGGTGGCGAGGACGGCCACGCCGCCCTGTGCGCCTTCGGCGGTCTCGGCCAGGCCTTGCGCGCCCGCTTCGACGACACCGACCACGATGACCGGCAGACCCCACGCCTTCACCGCGGCGCGGATATCCTCCAGACCGTAAGCGGTAGCGGTGTTGCAGGCGATGACGATGGCCTTCACCGGCGGCTTCTGACCTTTGGCATAACGTCGGCCAAGCAGAAACAGGACATCGCGCAGGATGAGCTCGCGCAGGAATTCGGTGCGCCCGGCGGCGGAATAATTCCCATACGGCATGTTGGCCTGGTCTCCGAAATAGACGAAACGTTCGCCGGCGAAATCCGGCACGCCGTCCGCGCCCTCCTTGCCCGTGCGGTTATCGTGACGGTCGTGAGCCTTGAGGGCCTCCAGGACCGTCAGCCCGCCTACGCCGGAGTCGAAGACGCCGATGGGCAGGTCGCGGAGGTCTCCGCGATAATCCGCCGCGACGAAGCTGGCCGGGACATCGCCCTGCGGATGGGCCTTGGCATGTCCGATCGTGACCGCGAGAGGCTCATCCGTCGCGCGTAAGACGACCGAGAAGACGCAGAGCAGCGCGAGACGGAGAAAGGGGGACATGGTCAGGTCCGATCGGTCCGATACACGCGCTGGACGCGCTGCGTCAGCGTGCACAGGGCCTCCCACGGGATACAGTCGGACCAGGCGCAGAACTCCGCGACGGTGATGCGATCGCCGCCCTGCGCGCCGAGGATCGTCACGACATCGCCAACGGCCACGGCAGGCACGTCGGTCACGTCGATGATGGTCTGATCCATGGTGACGCGTCCGAGAATGGGGCAGCGCGCGCCGCGGACCAGGAAGTGGCCGCGATTGCTGGCGGCGGTGGGCACGCCGTCGCCATAACCCACGGCGACGATGGCCACGCGGCTCGGACGGTTGAGGACCTTGGTGCGATTATAGCTGACTGTGGTGCCGGCGGGCAGGTCCTTGACCAAGACCACCCGAGCGTGGAAAGAAAGCACCGGCTCGGGGCGTAAGCTCGCCAGGAAAGAGCCCGCCGAGGGAGGCAGGCCGTATTGCATCAATCCGACGCGCACGGCGTTGAACGGAGCCGACGCGGAGAAACTCTCGAGGCCGGCGCTGTTGTCAGCATGGATCAGCAGTCCGGCGCGGACCGAAGCGGGAATCGTCTCCAGCAGGCGGAGGAAAGTCGCGCGCTGCCCGGCGGTGAAGGCCTGGTCGTGATCGGCGTCGGAGAAATGCGTGTAGACTCCACGCCACTCAAGGCCGGGTTCCGCGAGCACGAAGGCGAAGAGTGCTGCGGCCTGCTCATGCCAGACGCCGGCTCGACCCATGCCGGTGTCGACCTTCACGTGGACCTTCGCGCGACGGTCGCGGCCGCGGACGAGCGCGGCGAGCGCCTGCGCTTCCGCGAGGGAGTTCAAGGTGATGTCGAGTCCCAGCGCGACGGCGCGCGCGAGTTCGGTCGGCAAGGTCGGGCTGAGCAGCAGGATGTCCGCCTCATGGCCGACTTCGCGGAGGATCGCGGCCTCGGCGACGTTGGCCACCGCGAAGCAGTCGACACCGGCCTGGAGGAGGCGCGTGGCGACCTCCGGCATGCCGTGGCCGTAGGCGTTGGCCTTCACGACCGCGACATAACGCACGTGCGGGGGCAAGGCCTGCTTGATGCGGCCGACATTACGGTCGATGGCGGGCAGGTCGATCTCGACCCAGGCGCGGGCGGCGGACGTGCTCATGCGTCGGCGCGGTGGCGTTCACCGGACCAGGTCGCGAAATCCTGGGCGACGTTCAGGGCGTCCGGGCGGGCTTCCTCGCGAAGGAAACCAGGCTGAGCCAGCAAAGCCGGCAAGGCGGACCAAGGCGGCGGGACAGGGACATGCGCGGGCAAGGCCATGGCGGCGACCTCACCGCAGGCGAACAGACGACGGCCGGCGGAATTCAGCTGCGCGGCCTCGGCTTCGAAGGGCGCGCCGAGCGAACCATCAGCGGCGACCTCGAGGGCGTGCCAGCGCTTAAGTCGCGATTCGACGGCCACGAGGAACGGACCCTGTTCGCCGGCGACGAGCGCGGAGCGCGCCAGCGCGGAGAGGGATTCCCAGACGAAGATCGGACGCGGCTCGAGAGCCGACCAAGAACGCACCGCGAGCGCGGCGATACGGATGCCGAGCACCGAACCCGGACCGGCGCAGAGCGCGAAGGAACGGATGTCGGCCAGCGACAGTTTCGCTTCCGCCAGCGCGGCTTCGACGCAGCCGAAGAGGCCTTCCAAGGCGCCATCAGGCGAGATGCCCTGCCCTACCCAGCGGCCACCCGAGAGAACTCCCACCCGGACTCCGGCGCGGGCGGAGCCGTCGAGGACGAGGCAGGGTTCGGGCGCGCTCATGGCCTCAGCCTGGCGGCCAATGGAGGGCGCGTCCACCCAGCAGATGCACGTGCAGATGCGGGACCGACTCACCGCCGTCCGGACCGTTGTTGATCACGATGCGGAAGCCGTTCGCCAGACCGAGCTGACGGGAAAGCTGACCAGCCACGAGGAGCAGGTGCCCGAGTGCCGCCTGGTCTTCCGCGGTGGCGGCGGCGACCCGCGGGATGGGTTTGCGCGGGACGATCAGGACATGCGTCGGAGCCTTCGGGTCGATGTCATGGAAAGCCACGCAGACCGCATCTTCATGGATGAGCTTCGCGGGGATCTCCTGGTCGGCGATCTTCTGGAACAGCGTCTTCGGGGCGCTCATGGGAAATCAGAGGACGACGACCGTGACGCGGCGGCGGCCGGCCTGACGGGCGACCAGGCCCTGCACGGTGTCGACGGCTTCGTCGTAGGCCGCGCGCCAGCGCGTCGAACGGGCGCGGGTGCCGGCGAGATACTGGTCCTGGAGGCCGACCACCCAGAAGAGCACGTCGGCGGATTCACCCGTCGTGGCGAGGGCGGCGGCGACCCGTTCGCCGGCCCAGAGGGCGTCGAACGGTTCGGCGCGATGATCGAGCACGGCGACGGACGGCGTGGCGCGGTCCGGCGAAAGCAGACGGAAGATCTGGGCCGCCGCGGCGGCGAGATCGGCGGCGTTCAGGCGAGGATCGGTCTCGTCGTCGGCCTCGAAGACACGGAGCACCGCGTCGACATCGGTGCGCAGCTGGGGAGCGGTGCCCACCATCGAAGCCAGCAGCGCGTTGAGCGTGCGGAGGCGGATGGACTTGGGCAGCGCGGCGGTCACTTCGCCTTTCCTCCCTTGCGGAGCTGGTCGATGGCCTTGGCGAGCTCGTCGATGTCGCGGAACTCACGGTAGACGCTGGCGAAACGGACGTAGGCGATCTGGTCGACCGACTGGAGGAGCGTCATGATCTCCTCGCCGATGGCGCTGGAAGGGACCTCGTCGCCGAACTTCACCTGCAGGTTCTCGACGATCTCGGAGATCATCAGGTTGATGCGCTCGACCTCGATGGGACGCTTGTCGGTGGCCTTGCGGACGCCCGCGGCGATCTTGCCGATGTCGAACTCCTC
>Ga0209358_10000292_pt1 | contig 44979 bp, 18 predicted proteins | sample LauGreFa1BDMLBSN_2_FD_187574 | JGI IMG/M metagenome (GOLD analysis project Ga0209358, IMG submission 187574) | Freshwater lake microbial communities from Lake Michigan, USA - Fa13.BD.MLB.SN (SPAdes) (version 2) | ecosystem: Environmental > Aquatic > Freshwater > Lake | place: Lake Michigan, USA... | reverse complement strand
TACTGCTGTTGATATTGCTACACCAATAGGTTGGGCGCATAGTGGACAAAATATAATTGACAGAGCTACTAATGATAAAAGTGGTGATTTTTGGACAGAGGAAAATGCTTGGGATGCTTTAAATGTAATGCCTGCATTAGGATTAGCAAAAGGTGCTAAAGTAGTTCAAGGATTAGAAGCTGCTAATAATACAACTGCATTATCAAGACTTGGCAACACCACACTAGATCTTGCACAAAGAACTAAAATAGTTCCTAAGTCAACAGCTGCTAATCTTGCTATAGATGCTGGAAGTATTATAAGAGAGCCTTTTTATGCACCACAAAGACCATCTTTTTTAAATCCTGCAGCTCCACCAATTGCAGCATCTTCAGTACCAAATCAAGCTAGTTTGTTTGGAGGATTAAAAAAATTCTTTTCAGGTAAGTCAGGATTGTCAGGTGAAGAAGCAAAACTAATAGATGAAATAGCTTTTGAAGAACTTATGAAGTTAACTCCTGAGCAAGAATTAATTTTAGAAAAATTATCTAAAACCAATCCTGATTATAATATCAGAATGATTCCTTTACTTGAAGAAGATGCAACTAGAGGATTGATTGCAATGTCAGATGATATGAAGATGGGTTCTAAAACCAATCTAGATGCATGGCCAGTGCTTGAATCTTCAGAATCATTACCTTTAAATAGAGCATCTCAAAAGCAAGCATTTGATGATGCTACAGCTTTTTCAAAAGAATGGGTGCTTGGAGAAAATGTAGATAAGTATGATCAATTAGCATCAGCAAGATCAAGTATTGAAACTGTTATGCCAGATGTGGTTGTTCAGCGCAATTTAGCTGAGGCAAAGTATAAAGATCTTAGCAAGAAGTTTTTAGATCCTAATAAATCTAAAATTATAAAAGCTAAAGAAGAATGGTTAAGGCGAAATGGATATGACCCTGCAATTATGAGTAGTATTCCAACTGATCCAAAAATATTTGAACTTCTTAAAGATTTAAAATTTGGTGTACATGATGATGAAATTTATAGAATCATAGGTGAAACTGATCCTAATTTATCTCTAGATCTCCAACGTGTTTCTAATGCTCAAAAGAAACTAGATACTTTAAATAATACTTTAACACAATTGCATGATGATGCTAAATTTATAAAGGGTGAATTTGAAAATTTACAAGTTGATCCTAGATTTGAAGATAAAGTAAACACTATATATAAAGAAGCAACTCCAGATGGTTCTTTTTATAGACCTATAAATACTGGTTCAAATATTTCTGGACTTCGCATTGAAAGTAGACCTAAATTAGTATATCCTGATGAGCTTGAACCATCTTTTATGGAAATGACTCAATCAGATAAAGATTATATTAAAAAGAATGTAGATCGAATAAATGGTGCTAGAACAAGTGGTAGCACATTTACATTAGGATCTAGACCACAATCTAAAAGTTATTTAGCAGAAGCAACTCCTATTGAAGGTGGTCAACCAATATATTCTGATGTTACTTTATTTGACATGAAAACACCTGAACAGGCTGCTGGAACAAATGCACATGAAATTGGACATGACTTTCAAAGATTGTTTAAAGGGTATGATACTGCGCATGCACCAGGTGATCTCAAAAATATTCTTGAGGGTTGGATAGATTTATTACAAAAATATGATAAAGAAGACTATGGATATTACATACCACGTGATGATAATCCAATTGCAAGAATGTTTAAAGATGCATTAGTTGATCCAGTTAAAAAAGCACCTGGTAGCGATGAGCATGACTATGATACATGGTTGTCAGGACCAGGAGAATTACATTCTGATTTAATGAAAGCGCGCTATGAACTTGTTAAAATTTTACAAAAACAACGTAAAGCATTGAATCAAGATACCTCATTGAAAGCGACAGTTGAATTTTTAAAAGATAATGAAGATCACTATTTAGAATGGTTATCAGAAAATGATGTGATAAATAGACACTTTAAATCAACTACAGATCCAGATACTAAAAAATTAATTTTAAAATATCTACCAATGTTAGTTCCTGCAGTTGGTGCTGGGGCTGCTGCATCAATGGGTGATGAAAGTCTTCCTGAAAATAAATATGGAGGAAATATTAAAAACTTAAGTAAATTTATCAGAAAATGAATAATATGTTTGAATACATGACAGGAGGTCAATGCTACAAATGTGGTGGCAAAGTGAGATATCCAGATGGTGGAGAATCACAACCTTCATTTGAGGACATGCAAATGGCTCAAATGCAGCAACAACCTCAACAGCAACAAATGCGTGCACCTTCAACCATGGATGCAAATGCTGAACAGTTGTTACAGTTTCTGACAAAACAGCTTAGCAAAGGGACAAGTGAGAGAATTTTAAAAAAGACTCTTACTGATTCTGGATTAAAAGCAGAAGAGGCAGATCAGCTATTGCAGATTGCTAAAGAAGAATTTGAAAAGCGATTTGAACAAGGTGATTATCCAGATCCAAAAGAGCAAATGATGCTTCAACAGCAAGCTCAGGCACAACAAATGGCTGCAGCTCAACAAATGAGTAGTGGTCAAAATCCTGATCCAAATGCACAAGAGGATGCATCAATGATGAACATGACTCAAAACTTTGATCAATCTCAGACAGCTGATGATGAAATGGCTCAGCAAGAAGCACGTTATGGTGGTTCTATGAGAAAGATTCGCAGAATGAATTATGGAGGCAATACATGCCCTGAAGGTTATAACTGGGATGATACAATGGGCAGTTGTGTTCCATCTGCTATTACGCGTAATGCTACTCAAGGTGCGACTATGAATATGGCACAACCTCAGCAGCAGCAACAGCAACAATCATATACTCCTGACTATAATGCTATCATGCAAAATGATGCAGCACAACGTGCAGCTAAAAATAGTGTGTATGATAGAATGATGGGATCTTATGATGCAAACCTAGCAAATAGCAAACAACAGTTTAATAATGCAATGGGTGTTTTTGCTAATAAGATTCAAGCTGGAAAAGCTCAAGGAATGAATGCTATTGAAGCTTTAAGCATGGGTAAGTTTGGTGGTCTTAAAAAATTTGGAGCTGGTGGAACTGAAGATGGATGTCCTATTGGATATTACAAAGCTCCAGATGGATCATGTCAAAAGATTTTTGGTTCTCAAAATTCTCAATCAGAATACCAGAACTACGTTAACTTTTATAACTCTACTCCTGTAGAACAAGGATACTCAAGAGCGCCTCAGCAATCATTTGAAGAATGGTCAAAAGAAAATCCTGCTCAAGATAAAATGGCACAAGAAAACCAACAATATAATCAGACTGTTGGTAGACAAAAAGAATATCAAAAGTATGTAGATTGGTATAATCAAGATCCTGTACAAGAAGGATATGCGCGTGCACCACAACAATCATTTGCTGATTGGGAAAAAGAAAACTATCCTGGTGCTGAACCTGCTGCTAATCCAACTGATCCAAAAGCTCCTGTAGATCCACGTATTTCAGGTGATCCATACATGGTGTATACAGATAAAAACAAGATTGCTAATATTGATAATAACTGGGCAAATCGCGCAATGGCTGTTACCAATGTTTTAGGTGGTGATCCACGTTCTGCAGCTGCAATGTTACCTAATGAAGGATTTGGATCTGGTCTTAAATTCTTATTAGGAATGGGTGCAGCAGCATCTGGTTTTGGATTAGGGTTACAGAAATTTACATCAGGAGATCAATCACGTGTTTATGATGACAAAGGCAATGCATTTGTGTATGAAAACAAACGTGATGAAAAGAACGCACTAAATGGTAAATCTACACTAGTTCCTGCAAAAGACCCAAGTGCACCTAGCACAACAGTTCCTGCACCAACTGAACGTACAGCTGCTGGCATGTCTCCTGACATGAGACGCAATGAATATATGCAAACTGGTTTTGATGAAAAATCACAAACATCAAGAGGTGTAAATAGAAAAGGACAATTAGTATCATATCAACCTGAAATGACTAATTCAGAAAAAGCATTTGTTAAAACATATGCTGATGATCCTGAGCAACAACGTAAAATGCAAGAACAAATTGAAAGTGGTAATCTTGAAATTCAACGTCAAGGTGGTGAATGGAATCCATTTGTATTTGAGCAACGCAAACTTGTTAAGATACCAGTTCCATTGTATGCACCAGGTGGAGAAGCATCTCCTTTGCCTTTTGCTGAATGGGCACAACAAACAGGATATGATCAAGATGATATCAAATTACCTAATGTATCTCAAGAATATCAACAGTATGTTCAAGGATTTAACCAAGGTACTAGTAACCCTAATCCAGCGCCTGCAAACACAGGTCAACAAAACTCTACAAATAATACAACAACAACTAACCCAGTACAGTCAAATGCGCCAGGAACGGTAAATACTGCAGAATATACTGTCCAGCAAGGTGATGATTTAGGATGGCAAGTTGCTTCTAATATCTATGGTGGTTTGTCAAATGCTACAGATGTGGCAGAAGGATGGGCTAGAAAGAAACAACAACGTGATCTTAAAAATAGAAGACGCCAGTCAGGTAACTCTATGGACTTTGCAGCAATCAATCCTGTGAATCCTTATGGAAGTATGTATGCTCCAAATGCTGGACCAGGTGCAAACCAAGCACTAGCCACACAAGGATATACATTTGATCTTGGTACAACTATGTCAACATCTAAATTTGGAGGAACTAAAAAATATGAGAAGGGTGGCGTATACATGTTATCTAAATCAGATCTTGCAAGGTTCATTCAAATGGGTGGAGAGGTTGAATTTTTAGATTAGAATTCCTACATTTGTCATATGAGGGGTAGGAATCCAAAGAATATTTTTGTAAATTATTATGAGGGATGTACCATGGCATCCCTTTTTAAAATTAAGGAATATGTATAAAGTACGTATAAAAACTTCTCCTTCTGAAAATCATAAAGTTACAGGTCAGCAGGATGCGTATGGTCTTGTGAGAAATCTGACAACAATGCAGACGTCATCACAATCAATACCTGTAAATAATAAAATGGGTGCAGTTCCACGTGATCAAGCAAACATTGAAGTAGAAGGTGGTGAATCAGTTATTGGAGATGTAAATAAGGATGGTACAATGGAACTTATGCACTTTGTTGGCAAACGCCATTCGCAAGGTGGAGTTCCTGTAAACATTCCTGAAGGTTCTTTTATTTATTCTGATACCAAAAATCTTACTATTAAAGACAAAGAAGTTATTGAAAAACTTTTTAATCTTCCATATAGAAAACAAGGATATACTCCAGCAGAGATTTCTAAAAAATATGAAATCAATCAGTATGTGGAAATCTTAAAAGATGAAGCAGCTGATCCTATTGCAAAACGCAGTGCTGCTGAGATGCTCAAAAAGAATAAAGAGAAGCTAGGCATCCTTGCGTTTATTCAGGAATCAATGAAAGGATTTCCTGATGGTATTCCTGCTATTGCAGAAGAGGTACTTTCTACATTAGGTATTGATCCTAATCAATTGATGGAACAATCTGCACCTCAACCAGCACCTCAAGGTATTCCAATGGGAGAAGATGAGAGTGCTATGCAAGGAATGATTCCTCAAGGACCTGAAGCATCTATGGATGATCTTGCAAATCAAATGCCTCAAGGTGAAATGCCTATGGGTAGACTTGGTGGTCAACTTCCATCATACAGACTTGCAGGTAATGTAACACCAAACAAGTACTGGCAAACTTTAAGTGATAAAGAAAAAGGTGTACTTTACAGAATTGCAGAAAGCGGTTATGCAGATGTAACTCCAATGGCAAATGGTCAATTCTATTATAGAACTGCACCAGGCGCAAAAGAATTTAAAACAGCTTCTTTTGAGGACTGGTCTACAATTAAACAATTGTATGATCAAGGACCTAAAGTTGCACCTAACCAAACTTCTCTTAAAACTGGTCAGATATATACATTTGAATCAAGACCTAATACTTACTACAAAGTAGATAAGTCAGGAAAGGTTTTAATTAAAAATGAGAATACTGGCTGGAAGTACACTGAAATGAATGACCCAAGTGGAAAACGCTTGGCTGTTCTTGAAGCTGGATTGGAAAGTGGTGCCACTAAACCATTCAAAAAGACTGAAGAAACAATACCATACTTTGGTAGTAAATCTGAACTTAATGCATTTATGCAGCAAGGTGCAGAACAGCAAGTAGCTGCAAGTACATTTATTGAAGCTATTCAAAGTGGTGATCCTAAACGCATGCTTGCTGCTGCAGAAGAAATCAAATCAATTGATGTTCCTTGGAGCGTTGGGTGGTTGCCATGGACTGAGCAAGATGCAATTGATGATATGTATTCAGTACTTCAACAAGAAGCATTAAAGAAACTTAATGAAGGTCAAAAGAAAAATATTACTGATAACTACTCAAAAGAAAAAGTTGAAAGCAAAGTAAATGACCTAGTTAAGCTTTATGAAAAACGCTTGGCAAATGCTACTACTGTAAAAGATAAACTTGAACTTACTAAGAAACTTCAGGAGTACAAAGACATTCAAGACTATGTACAAAATGATTATGAAGATTATTTAAAAGGTGTAAGATCTTCTAAAGTAAAACGCGATGATAGTACATTAGCTCTAGATTTTATAGGAATGCCTTCAATAGGAGATCCTATACAAGATGAGTTTGCTTTATTTGATAAAGATAGAAATACAGTTTCAGTCATGAGCATGTTAGAAAATGTCTATACTGCTCATGATAGATTAAAAGGTACAAATGAAGCTAAACAAAATCCTCTAACATTCAAAGGTCAAACTGGTAGTTCAGGTGTTACTGATGGGCGTGGTGATGTAATTGATTTTGGAGGTTCAGGTAATTCTTTTGCAAAAGATTTAGAAAATGTAAATCTTGTTGCTGACAAACAATATGGTAAGAAGACTACAATTAAAGATAGCAAGTACTACAAACCTGAATACAGAATAGGTGACAAACCTAATTCAATATTTGTTGTAGATACAGATGCTGATGGAATAGCACGATGGTATGAAAGAACATATGATGGTGCAGAGATTGTTGTTAGTGATGCTGCTGTTGTAACAGAACTTAACAAGAAAGCTACAATTGCAGAAAATAAAACTTTTGCAATTAAACCTGGATCAAGTACTGAAGGTTCAATTATTGAGCAATTAGAACAACAACAAAACATTAATGGTAATCAGCCACAATTAAATCAACAACAGCAACAACAACAAAGAAGACGTCCATCTGTAGTAGCTCCTGTTCAACCAACTGGACCTGTAGTAAATCCTAATTTAAGTGGTGGATCAGAAGACATGTTTAACTTTGAACAAGGTGGTACCATAAACATTAATGGTAGAATGTTCAGATATGGTGGTGCTATTGATTCTAATGGCAGATTGCAACAACATGCTAAAGGTGGACTTGTAAAATATAGCAATGCAGGTACAGTTACTGAACCAGAAAAGAAAGGTGTTCCTGAAGAAACGCTTGTTGGTGAAACTACAACAAAAATTAATGGTACTGATGTAAAAATTAAACAGTATAACTTAACATTCCCAGATGGAACTGTATATAAAATTGTAAGACGTGCTGATAATAACTCATTGATTTCACGTCAAAATACAATGACTGGTGAAATAGACAATGATGCTACACGTATGATCACACGTGGTTCCACAGAATATGTTACTAAAGATAACATGAATGAGTGGGAACGCCAGCAAATGGGTACTAGATGGAATGGTAATGAATCTGAATATTTAAATTATATAAACTCTAGAAATCAATTATTATCTAATAAAGAATTTAGAAAAGATTTATATAATCAGTATACTCAAGACATTGAGAACTTAGAAGCGTATACAGGTAAAACCACTGCTACAAAACAGAAATTTAAAGATCTGTATTATCAAGATCTTAAGGATTTAGGTTTAGGTGCTAATGCTACTCCTGAACAAAAAGAGCAAGCGATGCTTGAGGAGTTACTTGCACAGGAAGAACGTAATGCAAGACTTAAGTCTTTTGGATTAGATGCTTATTCTACTTCTCAAAACGCTGGTGCTGCTGGAAACACTACTAACACTGAAGCATGGGAACTTGCTCAACGCACGCCAGGACTTAATGACTTAGTTACTAGTAATGCATGGGATAAAGGACAAAGAGGACAAGCAGCATATATTTCATATCGTAGACTTCTTGGCAATGACCCTAAATACAAACAACAAAATCTTGCTGAATTCCAAGTTGGTCAAGGTGATGAAACAATCTTTGGTGTACAAGGTAGAATTTCAGGTATTGACCGCTTTAGTACAAATACCACACTAGGTCAACGTTTAGGTTGGAAAGCAACGCCTCCTCCTCCTGTTAAACAACCAGGAGAAAAAGAAGCATACTATTGTGTTGAGTTTAGCGATGGGACATCACAAGTTCAAATTGTTGGTTACAAAGAAGGTGAGCAACCTGTGGCTCCAAGTGGTGGTAAGATTACAAAAGCTACACAACATCCAGATAGAGGTACAGCTGATGCAAATTGTAAATCTAAAAAACCTCCAGGTGATATTCCAGGTGATGGTGGTGGCACAGAACAACAACCATGGTTTGCTCCTGACATTGTAAACTATCAAGCAGCAGTACGTCAGGAGATTCCTTTTGTTCCTCCTACATTACGTCAAATGCAACAAGCGCCTTCAGGATATGACACGTTCAATCCTATTACGCAAATTGCTGGTGTTACTGGAGCAGCAAAACAATATAATGACCTGTTAATGAACACAATGGATCCTACAGTTGCTGCAGCAGTTGGAGCTAACTTTGGATTTGATGCATTAGCAAAAGGTATTTCAGATGTTGAAGCAAGTAACTTAGGTGTTACTAACGCGAATTATGACAAAATTGCTCAGCGTGCAATGCAGGTTGATCAGTTTAATACACAAGCACGTAGACAATTTGATGTTGACAATGCTGTTGCTCAAGAAGAACTTGCACGCGACATTAATAAAGCTAATGCACAAGAAGCATTACTTTGGGGAACAGGTTGGAAGAATGCCACCAATGACAATGCGCAAAGAGTATTATATCCAAGTGCGCAACATGTAAATCGCATTACTGGTGATTTTGGATGGTCAGGTGTTGGACGTGATATACTTGGTGCTGATACATATGTATCTCCAACTGGTGGAAGTTCTTCAGGTGGTGGTGAAGATTGTTTAGCAGTATATGAATCAGAGAAAGCAGCAGCTGTAAAACGTGGATTAGGAGCTGAAGAAGCTAAGTCACACGCAGAAGCAATGCGCCAATCTTGTATCCAAAGAAACAATTACGCTTATACACAAAAAGGTAAAACTGTATCTTCTCCACAAGCTGGTTATAACCAAGGTTTAATGCGTATGTATGGTGGATATGTACCACCAACCATGGGATATGGAGGTGTATTTTTTGATGACGAAAATTATTAATTAGAAGATTATGGCAAATTTTGTACCAGGTGATGCAAGTCCAATATCAGAGATAAAACCATGGTCTCCTGACTGGTCTTTCTTATCACAAGTATATGGTGTAACACAAGCACGCTATGATAAAGGATTCAATCAAGTAAAGAGTTTATATAACTCTGTACTTAACAGTGCTTTAACTAACTCTGACAATCAGCAATTCAGACAACAAATGTTTGAAAAGCTACAAGGAAGTTTGCGTAATGTATCAGCATTGGATTTGTCCAATCCTACTAACGTAATGCGTGCACAACAACTTCTCAATCCTATTACAGAAGATCAGGAATTAGCATATGATATGTATGTAACTAAATTTCATGAGAACCAAAAGGCAATGATGAATAGTTACATGAACAGCACAGATGCAAAAGTACGTGCTCAATATAGTGACTATAGTAAACTTGACATCAAGTTTGCAGAAGATGACTTGCGTAATGCAAAACGTGGTGATGGTTCTATTACAGCTGTACAACCACGTTCATTTACTCCATTTGAAGATATCAATGAATATCTTAATGCAGCATCTAAAGATGCAAAACTTCAAGTAAAGTTTGCAAGTCCAGATGGTAAAGGTTACATCATGACTTACACTAATGGTAAGTATGCTGAAGTACCTTTTAGTAATTGGGCTGCAATGACTATGGGTAATCGTTTTGACAGACAGTTTGATGTAATTGCACGTGTTACTGCAGAAAGTCAAATACGTGATCTTATGGGTCAAGGTATGTCACGTCAGCAGGCAACAAATCAAGTTGCTAAAACTTTGTCTACAGATTATCTTAAATCTGAAAATGATGAACTAGCTGATACAGATTTAAATCTTACAGGAGTAGAACAACAACTTCAAACTATTAGAGATTTGTATCCAGAAGGAATTCCAACTGGTAAGCAAGATGTAATGGAGCGTTATAAAAAACTTCTTGAATTACAAACTCAACTATCAGATACTAAATCACAATCTGAAAGTGAAATTAAAAAAGTAGAGCAAGATCCTGAAAACTATACTGTATCCAACTTGTACAGCATTCTTGCCAAACAAGCAAAAAGAAACTCTGCAACACTTTGGGGTGTAAACACTGCAGACGCAACTGCAGAAGTTGACATTAAGCCAGACCAAAAAGTTATTTCTGACTGGGATAGAGCTGCTGCTAATGCACGTGCTGCTGCTGATAGAGAGTTACGTTATAGGATCCATAAAGAAGAGCAACAAATGGAAATGCTCAAAATGGAAAAACAAGAGGAACTTGCTGTAATGAAACTCAAAGCAGAAGGTAAACTTCCTTCTGAGACTTATGTTGGATCATATGTTGGAACTGGATTACCAGGAGTAGATGTATTATCACAAGCAAATGCTAAAAACAAAGGTGAGTTATTCAATAATGCTTTTGGTGCACAGACAGGTTTGATGAACATGGTTATTGGTAAAAACAAAGACCATTCTAAATACTACACTGTGCTTTCTAAAGTAAACAGCATGGCTCAAGGTTCTGGACAAAAACTTACAGCAAGTGAGAAGGGAGTCTTAAAAGAATACGCAAGACTTGTAGGATACAATAAAGAAATTGGTGATTTAAAATCAGCTTCTGCTGCAGATGCATTAGTATCTCAATTAGCAGGAAACACTTATACTACAGCAACAAGAGTTCTTCAGTGGTATTCTGATAATGGAAAAGCAACTGAAGGAAGAAAGTACGCACAGTCATTCCAAGGAACAATTAATTCCATGAAAGGAATCATGCAAGAGCAGCGTGAACTTGATAAGAGTTATAGAGAGATTGCTTCTGCAGTATTTGATTTCAGAACTGGAAAAATCAAACCAGGTTATGAAGGTGCTAAAATCATCTCAAGAATGCAAGATGGTACACCTATCTTTGACTTATCAAAATTACCAGAATCTAAAAGACAACACTTAGGTAAAGTTGTTGGTTCTGAATTTGAAATGAGAGCAAGACCAGTAGGATCTATTTATACCATGACTAAACCTTCTCCTGATGAGATGTTTACATTCTTTAATAAGAACAATACAATTAAAGTCACAGCCAATGGTGAAAAGCTTGACCCAAGTATTATTGGAAATATGGATTTTACCTCACAGACTAAACTTTTTGGTGAGTCTTTCCAAGCATCGTTTGATCCAAGTGGTAAAAAGATTATAGTAGATTTAAAAGTTGCAGCTGACTCTCCTATTGCTGGTAAAATGAAAGTTAAAGCTGGAGAAACTGTACGTGTTGAAATGCCATATGAACTTGTACAATCAAGTCCTGCATTATCACGTTTCAAACGCTACATCAATCAGAACTCTGTAGTTGCAGATTCATATGGAATCATGGAAGAATTCTCTCGCAATAAGAATGCAAGAGTTGAAGCTCCTACGCATATGACTGCTACAGGATTTGATTGGACTGCTGCAGGTGTTAAGAATGCACAAGGTCAGTATGGAGTAAACTTAAACTTCAGCATGGTCAATCCACAAAAAGGAGTAAAAGAATCTACAAGTAGATTTTTACAAATTGATCCTAATGACCCATCTCAATTCTTACAACTTTCTGAGATGATCAATGACACGTGGACAAACTATCAAAATGCTTATGGTAGTTGGGAACAACAATATGATATGCAAGATTTAATTTCATATCCTGAAATAGAATATTAAGATGGCAGAAGAATTGAATTTGGGAATAGATGCAGAGTCTACAGCTGACCTTGCACAAGATTTAAATGTTGAGGCAGCTCTTGAATTAGATGCTGCACAGACACAAGCTGCCAATGACTTTGATATAAACAAACTAGTCAGTGATGGTGGACCACAGCAAGGTTTTGCACAGCAATCTGCACCTCCTAAACCTAATGTAAGTTCTCAACCTTCACCAAAGCCAAGTGATTTTATGACAGCAATGAATCAGGTTATTGATTCATCTGCTAATGAAATTTTTGTAGATCGTTTTCAACCAAAAACACTTGAAGAAAAGATTAATGCTCCTGTTGGTCCAAAGACAAGATATGCAGGAAGTGATTTAGATCTTTACAGATATCAAGATGATTTTGATCCAATGGGATTTGATCCATTCAATCCTAAAAACTATGAGCATTGGACAGAAAAAGAAACATGGGGATCAGCATTATCAAAAGGGTTTGATAGCTTTGGTACTCGCTTTGGAAATACTTTTACAGATAGTTTTGCATCATATGGAAGAATCTTTGATGCAGTAATGAATGCTGATTGGGATTTGCTCAAGCCAAGTGAAAGTGAAATGATTGATGCATCCTGGGAAGAACATAAAGAATCTATGAAGAACTTTACGTTTGTTCCACCTGAAGAGGAAGAAGATATCATAAGCAAGCGTTCTGTATCTGAATTTATTGGTAACGCAGGATTTGCAATGGGAACATTTGCAGCTCTTGGATTAGAATTAGTTGCTGATGCTGCATTAACATATGCTACTGGTGGTAGTGGTGCTGGAGCATTTGGTGCAACCTTTGCAAGATTTGGAGCAAAGCAAGCTGCTAGTGCTACAGCAAAAGCTGGTATAAGAGCATCTGTTGCGCAAGGAATGAAGTCTGCAGCATTTAGATTTACAGACTTTGTAGGTGATGTTGGTAAAGGCGCTTTTCAATTCGCGAATCAGTCTACTGATGCTTTATCTGCCTCTGCTAAAGTTGCTAATAAAGCAAAACAAGCAGAGACAATTGCTAATGCAGGTAAAGTAGGATCTGAAGCTCTCAGACAATCTATGAAAGAAGTATTTGATATTTACACATTAAACATGCGTAATATCATCAAGTCCAAATCTCTTGATCAACTTGCAATGAATATTGTCAAAGGTGTTCCTATTTTGGGAACAGGTGTGCGATATGGAGAAAAGGTTGTTGCAGGTGCAAAAGGAGGATTAAGTGCTGGTAAACTTGCAGGTATTGGGTTAATGGGTGGAAGACGCATGGTTCAAGAATTCAACATGTCTTCTACTGAAGCTGGATTTGAAGCTATCACATCTTATAGTTCTACACTTGATATGATGGTAAATCAGTATCGCGCAGAACATGATGGACAAAATCCACCTGCTACTGAGTTTGCTAAGATGCAAGATCAGGCAATGAAGTCTTCTGCTGCAAACTATAACACAAACCTTGGAATACTTTTAGCAACAAATAGACTGCAGTTTGGTGGAATGTTTAATCGCTTTGCAGGTGCTACCAAATGGACTAAAGAATTACTTGAAGAAGGTGTAGAGAAAACTCTTAATGTAAATAGAGTTTGGAAGTCATCTAAGCAACTTGCTAAAGTATATGAAAAAGGTTTCTTTGGAACTTATGGACTGTTAGGAAAAATCAGTAAAGACTTTGGTAAAAAGCAAGCTGTTTATGAATTTGGAAAACAGTTCTTCAAAGACTTTATGAAGTTTGAAGCTACAGAAGGTCTTCAGGAAAACATCCAAGAAATGTCTTCAGCAGGTTGGAAGTATTACTATGCTGGTCAATACAATGGTACCAAATATACTCTTGGTGAAGCTTTTGATAAAGGATTAGATGAACAGTTTACAAAGCAAGGTTTAAGAACATTCTTACAAGGTGCGCTTACAGGTGGTATGATCAGACCAATGACAGCTACTGTTGGTAAATTTACAGACTACCTGAATGAGAAAGCTGTAGAAAGCACTTACAAAGATAATCCTGCTGAAAACCCTTATGTAAAAATGAGGGAACAATTAAAGCGTGATATCAATATTCAAAATGATATTTACAATAAGATGTCTAACAAGAAATTGGAAGACAATATTGTTACTTTTACAAGTCAAGTTGATTCTGCGTTACGTCAAACTGAAGCAGCTGCAAAAGGAGCTGAATACGAATGGAATAATGCAAAAGACAACATTGTATTAGAAGGAGCACTTGCAGCAAACAGAACTGGTTCTATTGCAGCGTATCGTCAAGCAATACGTGAGATGGGTAAGACAATGACAAATGAAGAATTTGAAGCTGAATTTGGAATTGCGCTTGCTGATACAAAATATGATACTGCAGAAGAATTTACAAGCGCAATGGCTGCTGATGTTAAAAAGTATTCTGACACCATTGATGGCATACGTAAGAAAGTAAAAACATTACCAGATCCTTTGATGTATGAAAAAGGATCTAAAGACAGACTTGTTGCAACTATCATGCACAATGCACAAGAAGACGCTATTAAGATTATTGCTCTTAACGCTTTGAAATCTTCACGTGCAGTAGAGCGTGCACAAAAGTTAAATCAAGAACTACTTGCTATTCCTGGATTTGCTAACTCAGCAGAGTTTAGCTTACGCGTTCTTGCCAATCCAGAAAACTTTAAAGGAGAAACAGGTAATATTCAATCTGAAATTAAAATTCTTCAAGAAAGCTTAGAGGTACTTGAACCTGAACAAAGAGAGGCAGTACGTGAAAAGATTAAAGGCAAGCAACGTCAACTTGAACTTCTTGATGAATGGTTAGGATACTGGGACAACAGAGATCAAATTCTTAAACGCGAAGACAGTGAAACTGGAGAAGAAGGTGAGACTACTGAAAAGATCTATGACACATTTGTAGGAGTAGCACAGAAGGTAGATGAGTATGATGAGAATGGTGTTCTTGTTAAGAAAGATGCAACTGTCTATAGGCTTGATGATGAAAAGATTGTACAGACATTTAGAGAGTTTATCAATCTTAGAAATAAAGAACTTGGAATTAATGAGGAGATCTCTGAACAAGCTTTGCGTGATTCTCTTGATAAGATTGTAGATTACATACGCTTGGATCAAGATGCTAAAGATTACATGCGTGCAATGGATCTCATGTTTAATCCTGAGTACTATCGCGCAACAATCGCAAAGATGCAAGATGGTAGATTTAAATATGAGTTACTTGAGTTTGTTGACAGCGTAAATGAACGTATCAGAAGCACTATAATGTTTGTAGTAGCAAATTCTGATTTACCAGACATGGTACAAAAGATTGAGTTGTTTGCAAAACTTGATGAGGAATTACAAACTGCAATTACTGAAAGTGATTCATACAAGAATCTTGTTCTACTAGGTGTTGATGAAAACTTAGGAATTGATAATGCTAAGTTTGCACAAGAAAACGTCAAAAAACTTAATGAACTTATTCAGGATAAGGTTGCAGAAATATTAGACAAGTATGCACCATCAGCAATGTCTGATGACTTATCTGATTTAGAATATGAGGCATTCCAAAAAACTAAAAAGGTTTCTGGATTAATGCTTAACATAATTGCACGTAAGATTCAATCTGGCAGAGAGTTAAGTGAGCGTCAATCTGAAGTATATGAAGCAAACAAAGAACTCATAGATCCTATTGTACAACGACTTACTGATGCATTTGAAGGTAAAGCTACAACCATGGATGATGCTACAATTGTTAGTGTAGCAAAGGAAAGACTTGTAGATACTGGTGAATTTGAAATGGAAGATTTAGATGTAATGGATGATAAGCAAATCTTGGATTTAGCTTTGACCAGAAATCTAATCACACCAGATGAAGCACTGAACGCATATAAAGATATTGAAGTTATATCTGATGAGGTTTGGAATCGCTATGAGCAAACACTTGAAGTAGATGAGATTGTTTTAAACAATATTGCTACACGAGATTTGCAAGGTATTACACTTACAGAACGTGAGCGTGAAATCATGCAGGATTATGCAGAAGAAATTTCAGAAATTCAATCACGCATTGAAGAAGAAAGAGCAGCTACAGAAGAAGAACTTAATGCAACAGAACCTGTAGATGAAGAAGAGGAATCACCAGTAGACCCATCTGCTGTTACAGGTACAAGTGAGGAACTTGATGAGGAGAATCCAGAAACATCAGAACCAACAGAACCAGCTCCTACTTCTTCTCAAGCTAGTCTTTTAGATCAGCAGTTGCAAGATGCAATGAACAGAATGAATGGTACTGATCAGGATGGTACTAATGAATCTGATACTAAAGATCCTTTTGAAACTACAGGATCTGAAGAAGAAGGTTTTAATGTAGTTTCTAATGATGGTCTTACAGTAAACCCTGAGCCAATTGATTCTGAAAAAGAAGCATTAGATCTTACAGATCAATTAAATGCATCACGTGCAAACATTGATTGGGCAACTGTATTCTTAGGAGACTTATCTGCAGATGAAGAAGCTAAATACAAACTTGACAGAATGGTTAATTCTGGTAAGAAATCCTTAGCTGCTTACAATAAAGCAAATGAAACTGATATTAAAACATTAGAAGATTACTACAAGATACCTGAAGGCAAACGTAATCTTGATGATATTAAAGAATCTATTCTTACAAACACACCATTGCAGAAAGTAAAAGCTGCAAGAAAACGTGCAAGTAAAATAGCATCTACTCAATCAGATTTGTTTGATAACACAACATCATCTTTTGTTGGTGGACCTGCTCTACCATTGTCTTCCATTGAGCAGCTACATACTGATCTCAAAGGCCTTTCAAATATTGCACCAGCTGATACCACTTCAGTAGAGGAAATGTCAGAAAAAATTGGTAAATTTGATAGAGAGGAATCATTGTCTGAAAATGACATTTTGGATCAGCTAAGAAAGCTGAACTCTTGCTACAAATAAATAACTCATTAAAATTGTGAGAAATGGGATGTGAATTAAAAACAGAACAGTACATACCAATTGTAAAAAATTTAGTGACATTAAATCCAGGCGTGTACACGTCTTATGATGAGGTTGCTAAATTCCTACTAAACGCAGATTTGCTGCCTGAACAAAAGAAACTAGCACTCCACAATATAGCCCATATTTACAATGGGCTTTTTGGTTTAGATAATAAAATGTACTCTATTGGTAAAGCAGTAGATGTAATCAACTCTGTAACTTTGTTTGATGATACTGATGCATATATGCAAAATGCGTATGCGTTATATGATCTTAAAAAATCAAAGTCAGCCACATTTGAATCTGTTATGGCTGCAATAGATGCCTTAGCAAAACAATCTTTAATCACTGTTTCTGACTTGACAAATGTTGAATCAGGACCTCTTGCCATATTAAAGCAATACATTTCTACAAATACATTTGATACTATTGAATATCAAACTGCTGCTATTGATGAATTGCGTGGTGCACTGAAAGATGTGATTAACAACATGGCAAAAGCAGATGATAGTTACAAGCAAGTTCTTTATGATACTATTGATGACTTTGTACAGACATTAGAAAGAAAATCTAACTACATTCCTATTCAGGATGTACAAGAAATGATAGGACTTGATAATGTTCTTCTTGTTATGGCTGATGGCACAATGGTAGAAGCAGCTTTAATTGATGATGTATTATACGTAGCTGATAAAGATAACTTACTTGTTGAGGTTGATACAACACAAATTGTTGCACAAAAACCTGCACGTCCTGCAGACTGGTCAGATTCTAATGATGGTAAGCAAGTATTTAGAGAAGATGCTTTTGTATCTGGTTTAACAATTGATTCAGTAAATCCTGAAGAACATGCACAAGTTCTTAATGAACTAAACAAAATGGCATCACCATCTTCTGGTGTAAAGATTTCTGCTGTACGTTTAAGTGATATTGGAGATGAGCGTGTTCTAAGAATGAGACAACTTTCAATTGATGACCCACAGTACTCAGGGCTTGGTAATAGAACTTATGAAACTTTTGAGAACAGTACTCAAGTTGAATATTTAAAAGCTAATCCTGAAGGAAAAGTTCTTACTGTGTCAAGACCAAAAGCAAGTGAATCACAATATGCTCTTGTTGGAGAAATCATGGCAACAGGAAGTAAGTTTTATATTTACTCCATGGACAACTTTGTATTTGTGTCAGCAGACAACAAAACAGAGAAATTAGATTTAGGAAATCCAGGGCATTTAAAACTGCTTCAAGATTTATCATTAAAAAGCACAACTGATGGAACTACTGAGTTATCTAATTCAGATGTTGCTACTATTGTAGAAGCTCAAAAACTTTTCCAAAGTTTCAAAGAGAAGATCAATGACAAAGTAAAAGCAGCATTCCAAAATGAAAATTCTGTAGATGTTACTGATGAGTTTATGCAGATGTATGACATGACTAGTCAGCGTCAGGGTAAACCAGTGAAAACAATTTTAAAGGATGCTGTAGCTAAAAATCCACAGTTTAGTCAAAGACTTGCTGTAGTAGAATTGAATTCTGCTAATGAGGTAATCAGTGAGGAAACTCGCTTGATTCCTTTTTATTATGTAAAGCTTATTGATTACAAATCAAAAACAATCACATACCAGCAGGTTCCATTCCTTGCTGGTACAGAAAGAATTAAAGTGGTGTTGCCTAATGGTGATATCAAGTATGTTACAGAACAAGTTTATGCAAATGAAGTATTAAACTTGCCACAACAAGTTGAAAGAATTTTTCAGAAAGAAGATGCTAATCTTAAAGAACTTTTAAATACTAATCAATCAACAGTAGGTGTTGCTAAGACTTTGCATTTCATTATGCGTTTTAAAGCAGATGGTTCTGTATCATATGCTAGTGCTGATCCTGTGCGTCAATTAGATAACCCAGAGTTCTTTGCAAAATTCATTGCTACAATGTCTCAAGCATTGACTACTCAAGGGACAACTAAAGCACAATCATTAAAACAACTTCAAAAAAATAATTACCAACTAGAACCATTGTCAATTAGTGGTAAAGGTTTTGTTTTGACATTTGACTTTGCAACATCTCCTACAGCTACTGGCTCTTTATTACAATTAGAAGTTAGACCTCATGGTCACAAAAGAGATTCAAGATATGGTGAGGTTATTTTAAATTCTAAAAACTCATATAACTTTAGAATAAGTGAACTTGAAATAAATAATATTGCAAAGTCATTAATAGAAGGTCCTCTTGTTAAGAAAGCATTTGAAAGTTTTCCAGCAATAAAGTATGATCTTACAAAGCCAGATCAATTGGTAGATTTCTACTCTGATGTATTTGAAATGGCATCGTATCCAACAGCAAGTGCTGAGATAAAAGAATTGGCTGAATTTGTACAAGTACAGCAAAAGAAATTTACAGAACTTGTATTGAAATCTACAATAGGCATTATTAATCAGAATCCTGATGGAATCTATACAGAGTTCTTGAATCTTTTAAAAGAAGATTTAACAACTGCAGATGGTGAATTTATTCCTGAAGCAATGTTTATTGTAAACAATGAAGATGGTTCACAAACATTAAAGGTTAAGTCTCCAAATAGTTCTGCAAGTACTAATAAGTCTGCGTTCAACAAGTCTATGAAAAACATTAAGATTGTTGAGAGTGGAGGTAGAAGATCATTTAAGATTGTATCTAAAGCAGCTGTCAATGCTGCTCCACAAGATCAAAACGCACAAAACGTTTCACTTACTTCTGCTCAGCAAGAAATTGTAGAAGATGTAGCTAAAGCGCAAAATGCAGGGTTAAAAGTAGATCCTATTATTCCAGAAGGTGGTGGTCCTATAAACTTAAATGAGGGCGATAATCAAGTAGATGAAGATGATGATGCAATTGACTTTACTGATGTACCTTTCTCTATTTTGGATGGTTCTATGCAATTTGCAACTGATGAGGATTTACTTACAGAAGCACAATGGTTAGCTGATAATCTACCTCAGTTTGGATTGGATACAACGTCTTTGCCTGATCTAATTAATCTTACCAAGATTGATGGAACAGTACTTGGTGCATTTAAAGATAAAATGATTTATCTTAACAGCGCATTACCATCAAAAGGTACTTTGTTCCATGAAGCATTCCATGGTGTGTTTAGATATTTGTTATCTCCATCTGAGCGCAAAGCTCTTATTCAAGAGGTGATGAATAATCCTAAGCATGCATCTAAATTTACAGCACAATCTGTAGAGGAGTTTGCAAGAGTAAGAAACTTATCAATCAATGATTACGATACGCTTGTAGAATTAATTGCTGAAGAAGTTCTTGCTGATGGATTCCAAGCTTATATGGCAAAAGCAAAACCTGCAAAAGCTAAAACAGCAATGCAGCGATTCTTTGAAATGCTTAAAAAGCTATTAAACCTTTTTGTCAAAAAGCAAACAGAGATTGAGCAAGTATATGATAGAGTAAAAACTGGATACTATAAAACAGCAACTATTAAATCTGACGCATTTGCTGGACAAGTTGCATATGAGATTATTCCTGGACCTATTAAGTATTATTCTGATGTAGAAGGTAATGTAATAAAAGCAAACTCTGCAATTACAGTTGCTGAACAAAATCAACTAATCAACATGATGGTTGGTGTTATCTTGCAAGATGGCATTCAATCAGACACATTTGATGCTAAGTTTCAAAGAGCTGCAGATAAATTGATCAGTGAGGTTTACAACATGGAACATCTTGTTGCTCAAAATCCTGAACAAGCAGATCTTATTAAAGCTGATTATGGAGCTTTATATTCAGCATACAACTTCATTCTTGGAGGACGTATGAAAATTGGACATAGCTTGTATGACATCAATATGTCTGGCAATCCTAAATATGATAATCGAGTAAGTAGCATTAGTATTTCACTAATTAATGGTGAGCGTATTCTTAATACATCAGGTGAATATTCATTTGAACTTCTCAAAAAACTTACAAAAGAAAAGTTTGACAAGGCTAACTCTATTAAGATTCAACGTGACAATGATGAGTTTACATTAGACTCAGAAGAAGTAGAAAATACTTTCTCTGGTGAAAATTCAAATGAAACTGAAAATGAAGATCAGCAATCTGTACGTGAAGAATTAGAAAATAACAATTTTGATGAGGGTCTTGGAGAACAAAACAGAATGGACTCTTATGTTGCGCAAGTAAGAAGATTCTTATCTACACTTCGCAGTGATGTATATGATTCTAAATTAGGAATTTATATACCGCGCATGATTGATGGTGAGTACTTGTTTCCTACATTACTTAAGATTACAGCTGCTACTGATCCTAAATACATTGTTGATACAATTGGTGTAAGGGCAAAAAAAATGAAGCAGGATGGCTTTGTTCAAACTGGTACTGATTTAGAAATTGTATATAATGAGCTTCAAACTCTTACTAAAGCTGATAGTCAAGGTGTTGCACAAACTAATAAGCAATTATTAAATCTCTTTACAGAAGTTCTTCATGGTGTTGAGCTAAACCACTTGATGTTCAATGTTTCTACTCCTAAGAAAATCAACATGGAGGAAGTAGGTAGTGGTGCAGAATTGATGAAAGAAGAGTTTGTAAACTTCAGACTTTATGATAAAGTAATTGATGCAGATATTACTAAAAAGAGAAATGATATCGTTGCAGCATTCATTAAGAAGCATTCATCTAATGCATCAACACAAGAATTTAAAGATGCTGTTAAATACTTAATTGATTTCTCAAAACTTTACATGAATCAGCCAGATATTCTTTCAAGTTTAGCTGGTCAAACTATTAGACTTCAACAGTTGACAGATGAGATTCATGGTGCATTTACAGCTATTGGCCTAACAATTCCAAGATCATTGGTTGAATTGTCATTATTAGGGATTAATACAGCTGAAAATAATATTACTCTTGAAGTAGATCCAGAAGTAGAAATGTTCTACAATGTGGAAGAAAATTTTATTAAGCAAGAACAGTATTTAGAAAAAGACTTCTTTAGAAGTTTGGCTGATGTTTTAAAATCAGCATACTTGGATAATGGCGCACCTAACTCAAGATTAAGAACTATTCTTGATGATGAGAAAACCAAAAACAAAGATGCAAAACGTATGCTTTTGATATTAAAAAAAGCATCTGCATACATTGTTAAGTATGATCCTACAGATCTTCCAAGTGTAATTAAAAATGCAGAAGGTAAATCTATTTATCGCTTTGCAAAGTATAATCCATTAATGATGTTGGCACAACGTCTTAACACAATGACGTTAGATGAGGCATTATCTGATGATCCTTATTACAAGAATACTCTTAAGAGCTTCATGGAAAATAATGCATTCTTTGGATCACTGTTAAAAGGTGAAGATACTGAAGATGCAACTAAAATGGAATTGTTCTTAAAGAACTTTACTGTAGCAATGTTTGGTGGTGTGCAGCAACGTATTGGTGATGTTGTCAAAAAAGGTCAGACATTCAAATCAATAGATGCAAGATCGCTTCACATGTTGCAGTTACTTGCATTCATGAATAAGAAAACAATCTCTGACAAAGAAGGAAATACAATTACAACTTATTTCAGATCATTCCATCAGTTAGAGTCAACATCTACTAACTTTTTGATCTCAGCATTATATGAGAACTTTGTATCCAAAGATCCAAAAGCAGGTACAGCAAATGCAAAAGGTCAAGCAGTATATACTGTAGGTAAAAAACAATACTTAAAAATTGTACAAGATCTTGAAGCTGTTGTTAAACAAGAGTATGCGCGCATATCAAGAGAATGGTCAAGACGTTTAGATCTTAAAGATAATTATGAAGCTGGAGTTAGCAATGAACTTATCAATAAATACAATGCGACTTTAGAAGAAGATGGTGTTACAGCAAATGTAGATAGCAACAAGTTACGTGCATACAACTTCCAGATTCTATCTGATTTCTTTAAAAATGAATCTGAACTGGCTGATACGCTTATCCAACTTGCCAAAGATCAAGTATCTTATGATGATATTGATGTAAGTGATTTGCTTGATGCATTAAATGACTTTGCACAACAAGAATTTCAAACATACATAGATCAGCTTGAAAACTTTGGATTGATTTCAAAATCAGAAATACCTGAGGCAGGACGCATCATTGATCCACGCCCAGGTGTAACAAAGATTACTGAATACTATGATTCTGAAATGTTGCCTAAAAAGACAACACTTAACTTCACAGCTACAGAGTTAAAAGAACTATATCCACAACCTCAAGGTGCAGTTAAGACTGCAAACTTAGATCCTATAGAGTCATTGTTGTTTGATATGTTCATGAACAACTGGAGAAATGGTTTACATGTAAATCAGTTGATGGATGGTGACATGGCATTAAATGTTAAAAATGCACAGGACTATGTAAAACGTAATAAAAAACATGTAGCAAGTGGATCTAATATGAAATCTGGTACACACAAGGTTTCATACATGGATACTATTACAGCATTTGCCCATGAGCTATATCCACAATATGGACCATATTACACACGTACTCAAATTGAAACAGATTTTACAATTAAGTCTGAAGAATTAAGAAGTACACTTCTTGAAGGATATGACAAAGCATTAGCAGGTGTCAAAGAAATTGAGAATGGTCAAATGCTTGATTATAGCAAGATGATACGTGAAGTATTTGATGGTCAAAGTATTTCAAGCTTAATGCATCAAATGGATATGCATGATACATTAGGACGTCTTGACGATAGAGCATTGCATATTCTTATTGCTAAACATTATAGATCACTTACAGAAGAAGAAACGCGTTACTTAGAATCTATGAAGATTGTAAATAACGCTAAAAAAACTGTTACTGCAGATCGTAATGTGTACCATAAACAATCAGAGGGATACATTGATAGAACTGACGTTAGTATCTTAAATATTCAACCTGGTAAAGATGAATCATTAGCTACTGCTACTGCAAGAGTTTATGATGAATTGCAAGGATTATACATGACAGTTTATGATCTACGCAAACAACGCGAAGAAGCAGCTGAATTACCAAGTACTCAAGCAGAGGTTAGTGATATCAATACACAGATTAGTGAGGTTTATCAGAAAATCCACAACTACTATACACCACTACCTCATCGTGAGATGTTGCATGACTTGCTTAACTCTATGGAGTTTTTCCAAGTTGATCAGATCATGGATACCACTGCATCAAAAAATGCAACATTGCTTCCTGTAAATATTTTCAAAGCACAACGAACAGGTTTAGGATATATAAATTTAGGATTGTCATCTATTGATATACCAAATTCTGCCAAGTATTTGCAAGTTGAAACATCAGATGTAAAAGACAAAGCAAAACATTCTATACAATCTAAATTACTTTTACCTGCAAATATTTCTGAATTAGAATTTGCAAAGGTTGTTGAACTTGAATCTAAAAAGATGGGACGTATGGTTACACCATCTGAATTAGAAGCAATGTCAAATCTTAAAAATGCATTGAATGAGTACCAGTTATCTTTAAAGAATGCAACCAATGCAAGATTGATTTACTTTAAAGATGTTCTCAGAAAAGGTAATGACATTGATTTAGGCAAGCTATTTACAATGATACGTGAAAGCTTGCAAGAACAAAATGCACCTACAAACATCTTGGATATGTTTGCAGTTAAACCAGATGGTACACCTGTATTCAGCCCTAACCTTAGCCTAGTACGCCAAACTTTAGAGTACTACATGATTGCACAATATAGCAAGAATGTAACTGATGAGAAAGTATCTGGTTTCAAAAGCTTCCACGAAAGTTCTTTTGGTTATGATGTAATGGTTGACACACTTACTGGTGATGTTGTTACAACACAACAGATTGGTGAAAATCCTGATGCATACAAAGACAAAGGAAGATTTAAATCTAGACCACTTACTGTAACATCAGAAGTTCAGGAAGATGGTACCACTTTATATTTTGCTGAAGCAATTGTCCCTAAACCTTATTTTGAAAATGCACAGCAAGAGAAGTTCTACATGGACAATCTTAGAAAAATGTTTGCCACACGTATCCCTACAGAGGATAAACGTTCAATGGTTGCGCTTAAGATTGTAGACTTTGTAGATTCTTCTAAACTAAACAACATTATTGTACCACAATTTGTACACATGTTGTCTGGTTCTGACTTTGACATTGACTCATTGTTTGGTAGAATGATGTCTTACTATAAAAATGGTAAGAATGAGTATGCATTGTATGGAGATTACTCACAGTATGAAACGCGTGAGATGGGTGAGTACATTGAGTTCTTACACTACATGTCTAAGCATGAAGACATTGGTCCTGCAATTAGAAGAAGAAAACAAGAACTAAGAGATGAAGGTACATTCCAACTTCTTGCAGGCAGTCCTGTGTTTGAAATCATGAGAGGTCTCAATGTGGATCTTTCAAATGTTGCAGAGAACTTTGATCAAAAACTTATTAAGTCTAAGTACACAGATGAGAAAGACTTTACAAGTTACATGTTTGAACTTACAAAAGAGTCAAGAGACTTTTATGTAAAGGCAAAAGAATTAGCAGAGCAGAATCCTGAAAATAGAGAGCTTGCTAAAACGCGTAACGTGTATGGTAAAGAACTTGCTGATCTTAAAGCAATTCGTCAAGCTGGTATTGATCAACAAAGAAGAACTAAACAACAATTAGTATTCTTGGACAGCTTATTTGAATACCAAGCAATTTTGGATACAATGGCTAAGTTTGGATTGCCTGCTAGTTTAGAAGCATTCATGAAGAATGAAAACTTCTCACAAATGGTTTCACCAAAATATCAAAACCAAAACTTGAATGCAAGCTTGCAAATATTAGGTAATGAAGCAGTGTTTAATTTTTTATATATTAATCAGCGTTCATCAACACAGCAATTCCTAAATATTCTTGCAAAATTTGGTATTGACTTAGATACTATTACTAGAAAATCAAATTTGTTTACACCAACAGCAATGATTGAATCTAAGGTGGAAAACAACGCGACCAAAGTTGGTATTGGAATTACAGCTGTAATGAACAAATTCTTGTCTCTTGCAAGTCAGTATAACTCGAAGTTATCTGATAGAGCATTAGTATGGGTTTATGCAAATGCTGATGGTAATGTAATTTTCAAGGATACATTTGGTCAGTTAAATGAAAAAGATGAACGTGTTATTTCTATCATAGGAAACATTCTTGGTATGTTTGCTGATGGTGCCAAGGATCCTATTCCTGCAGCACTTCAAATGAATGAGATCAATGCAAGTACAACTCTTGCGATGATTGGTATTGGATTAGATCCAGAGTTTGCATTAGCATTTAACTTCTTACCTGAGGTACGTAAATCTGCTCTTGCAGTACAACAATCACAGTTTGCATTGTCAGAAGATTTAGATCAAGAATACTTATTCTATAATCAAGCTGTTGTTTCTCAACTTCAAGAGTTAGTTCTTGAGGATGAATCAGTGCTTAATAGATTGAAACAAAATGGTGTAATTACAAAAACATCATGGCCAGGTAGAATTGTTTTTGACAAACCTGTTAATGTTAAGATTGGGTTTGAACCTAAGCAGCTAAACCTTTACTCTCTTAAAAACAATCTTCTTACTCCATCTTCAATTGGATTTGAAATGCGATTTGCAGGAAATGATGAGATGCTTACTGAAGAAGAAATGAAAGTTGTATTGCTTTCGTTCTATGCTAGGCAAACACAACAAACATGGAGCATCAATAGAGCTGCAAGTATGACTAACTTATTTAAGCGACTCAATCCAAGTTTAGTTGCATTTGATAAAATGCGTGATAACATAGCTGAGTTAATGGATCCAGATAGATCAATGTTTGATGAGGCATCTATTGCTAAACTATTTGCATCAGACCAAGTTTGGAATACATTGCGCAACACTTTAGAAGATGCCAATGAACAGTTCTCCAAAGTATTCTTGGAAAGAACTCCATTCTTTGATCCTATTACAAGAATCTTTAAAGGATACTTTGAAGATCCTAAAACTATTTCAAATACACTTACAAGCTTTTTGGCTTTAGGTAAATTTAAATTAACCTACCCTGGTTCAAGAAAGGTTGACAATCCTGTTGTACAATCAGCAATTGATAATGATGATGCAATGATTTTAAAATCATTCACTCCAGAGTATTGGTTTACAAATAACTTGTATGAGCAAGTAGAGCAATTAAGAGAGAAGTATCCTGAAAATGATTTCTTGAAACTATTGCGTCCAGATAAATCTGCAAGTACAGCTACTGTAATTTACAACGGTACTTCTTATGCAGGTGTTACAGAAAGATTTGTAACTCTATTGAGCAAAGCTAAGATTAAAGGTGATTATGCTAACAAAATTGCAGATGATATTTCATTCTTGTACAATCAAGGTAGTGTAGAAGAAAGACAATTTGTCAAAAACTTGTTCTACCATGAACTTGTACGCACAGGTTTGCAATACAAGCAAGGATCATTTATTGCTTACATGCCTGCAGAATTAAAAATTCCTGTATCAAATTACATAGAGGAATTCATTAATGGCGTCAAGGACTTAAAAGGCAGTGCAAACTTTGAAGAAGATTTTACAGCATTCATTAAAAACTATACTGGTGAAACTACATCTGAAGGTGTATCTCAGTTCTTTACTGAAATGTTTAATCAGTTGGCGTATGCAGCTAATGCAGAAAACAACAATAGAAAGATTCCTAGATTTAGAGATAAGAAGAACTCTGTATCTATTAGCTTTAAGATTAACTCTAAGAATCCAAACTTTACAAAGCCAATCGTTAAAGCATTTGTTGAAGGTGAAGCAAACAGAGAAACATTGCCTGTAGCAAAACTAAAAGCTATGAACTATGTTCTTGGTGCTTTAGGTTTATCTTTTGATGCATCTGTTGATCTTACAAAGATTGATTCTATTAGAATTGCAGAAGCATTAGGTGATGACTTCACAATTGATCTTTCTGGCGCTAATGAAAAAGCATCTACTACTCTTGGTGGCATGTTTGGTATTAAGCGCAACATGCAAGAAAGATTTGATGTAGAATTTATATTCCCTTCAATACTAAAAGTTGCAGGTAAGACTTATGTACTTCAAGGTGTTGATAGCAATGCAGAAGGTAATAAGACTATTGGTTCTAACTTGTTTGAGTCTATTGTAGGAAAAACATCATTCTCCAATACAGGAACAAGTGCTAAGTATCAAGCAATCCCTGATCAGTATACATCTGAAGCACTAAGCCCTATAGCATTTACTAGTGAAGATGCAGAAAAGTATAGTAGATACATTTCTAAGAAAGAAGCTATTGTTTACAATGTGAATGTTGTAAATACAGCTGAGGGTGACAAGCAGGGAACTGATGAGAATGAGGAATCTAAGAAACCTGAGGGATCTAAAAATCCTACATCTAATACAATTCTTACTGAAGGTACAATAAGCAAGGGCCAACTTGCAGCAGGTGCTCAAGATGAAAATGAAGGTGTTGCAGGTGAGACTGGAGCAAGTGCTTCTCAATTAAGTGCAGGTGATGCATTCTTATTAAACTTTTTAAATCAAACTGGCACACCAGCTCCAGAGGTTCCTGCATTACAAAGAGGTAGATATGTTACATACAAAGGCAATACTTATATTGTAACTCAACAAAATGCAAATGGTACATGGCAGATTTACAATCCACTACTTGAGGGAGCTTCTGCTAAGATTTCTGTATCAGAAGCAAAAATGACACCGCTTGACATGCTTGCAAAAATTGTTGAATACAAAGACACAGAGTATATTGTGACAAGTAAAAATACTATCATATCTTTGAAGACTAATAAAAAAATGGAGTGGGATGAAAATAATGGAGATAGGAAACTGATACTAGGATTAGCTGCTCAAGATAGAACTATTATCAAACCTAACAACAGACCAAGTATTGATCCAACTGATGAAAATAATTGTTAACCATGGCTATCAAGTGTAGAACAGACATTAAGAAATCTATAATCAAAAGTGCAATAGAGGGACAGGCTTCCAAGAATGTGAAGCAGGTCTCTCCTAGTACTTTGTTTATTGATAACACAGCGTTTCCAAGTGGGAAAGCTCAAGCATTTAGAGTTGCTGAAAGTATTGTAAATAGAAGTAACAAAAAGTTTGCAGGACGTGTTGCTTATCGCAGAGAGATGAGTAATGGACAAGAAGTTGTTTTTGATCCTGAAGAGTCATTAGTTACTGTTTATTACAATGAATATCTCAAAAGCTTTTTGGAAGCAGATGCTAGAGCTATCCAGGAAGAAGATGCTAAACGTGCTGGCATTGAATACACTGACGATTACCTTTTTGCAGAACCTGAATCTAGTAATCCTTTATACGATATGTATGAGGAAATGGCAAATCTTGACCTTACTCCAGCAGTAATTGAGTATCTTTATAGTGAGAGTAGTCAAAGAATGCGTCTTGACAGATTTGCACAGGCTGCAAAAAACTTAGTAGCTAACCTAAGAGGGATGAACTACACTAATGATGAAATACTTGATAAATTAAAATGCTTATAATATGAGTGCATGTCCTAATCCAAATGACCAAGCTTGGAAAGATTTAGTAATTGAACTTGGCAGTGAGGCAGATGCAATGACAGCATTTGTAAGAAATGGTAATGAGGTTCCTTCTATAGATAAAGCAAAAGAGATCTTAAACAATCTACGCGTTCAGGATAAAGATGAACAACTTTCTCTTGCGTCGAATGAGTTTAAACTCTCAAGAGCTGTCCAGCAGCGCGTAATGCTTGAGAATATAAAGATACGATCTAACACATCTCAAAGAGCTACAATTGATAAACTCATTGCAATGAATGAGTCTTACCAGCAGTTCTTAAAAGATAACATTCAAGCTGCAAAAGATGGCAATCCTGTAGAACAAACACTAAGTGTATCCAAATTCATTGGATCTTCTGAGTTTAAAGGAGATCCTAAAGAGTATGAAGCATTCAAACTTTTTGGAACATTCATGCACGAGATACTTGAGGTTGCGCAGGAAGAAGCGTTAAAGCAGTTTAAAACTATTTCTGAGATCTACAATCAAGAGTTCTTTGAAAAGGTATATGATAGATATGTAGAAAAGAACCCATTTGACATTGAGAATCTTTCAAAAGATGAAATGTATGAAATGGCGTTGGGGCTTGTTGCAAATATTAATGTCAAGAATGCAAGTGGGTATGTAATCTTACCTGAGGTCACTGTTGTTGGTACATCTAAATCTGGTAGTAAAGTTATTGGACGTTTAGATATCTTAATGATAGACCCAACAGGAAAGGTGCACATCTATGACTTTAAAACCAAAAAGGTAAAGTTTCTTGTAGAAAAGAATCCATTTACAGGTTTAGAAGAGGTCAATGTGGATAAAGCTTTGTATGGACTAGCTCTTAAAGAGTTTCCAATTGCAAACACTCCAGGTACTGCAGAGAAATTTAGAGAACTCCCTGTACGTACAACGTATGATACCTGGATGTTGCAACTTGACGTATATGAAAACATTTTAAAGCAAAGTGATATACCTGTAGCTAATAAGACTATTGCATCTTTAATGTATCAAATTGATGATGACAATAAGAGCTACAAGGGAAGTGTATTACATGTCTTTGAAGATCAAGATTATTATGATCAAGCGCGTAGTGTGCGCATGAAGACAGATGGTGCATGGTTCTCTGATATAGATGCCACAACTGAAATTGTAACTGCATTTAAAAGAGCTGTAAACATTGAAGTACCAACTGGTGAATATGAGGAGGAAGAAGTAAGAACTAAATCTCCTGAAGAATTATTTGATGTGAATCCTACTGATAAAAACATGGAGGATTTTACTAAAGTTCTTGAAAGTGTAATTGATGGTCAGATTGCTAAGATTTATGAAGAGATCAAAGAAGCTGAAAAGAAACTCAAGCGTGATGATCAATATGAAAAGCTTTTAAAAGCCAGACGCGATACTCTAAACAACTTTAAAAAGATTGTAGATAAACTTAAAACTTCTAATCCATCTGTGCTGCTTAACTCAGCAAACTTCTTTAATGCACTTGATGTCATGGAAAATGACCTTGAGACAATGAATGAAATTGCAAGATTGTCATTGGAAGCATATAAAGAATCAAGCACACTTGCTGATGAACTTAAGAACTTAGATAAAGTGCGTGAAGCATTTACAAAAAGTATTGTTTTGTCACAAGTTATTGATGTGATGAATGAGATTGTAAATGAGGCATCTGCTAGAGAAGGAAGTGAGATTGGAGTAGACAGTCCTGTGAGACAGAAGTTAGCCCAGCTAGGAATATATGCGCAATCTATCCAGATGAGCTTTAAAGAAATTGGAATGGCAAATGCTATCAAAGTTCTTATGTCTCCTGGAAAAAAGGTATTTGATGCTGTAAATGAACAAACAAAACAAGCTTTGATTCCTGAGTTAGAAAATCTAAAGCAGAAATTGGAAAAGTTAAAAACTAATCCTAAGCTTGGATTATTCAAGAAAGCAAAGTTTGCTGCATTCTCATTAATGAATAAAGACTTTAAACAAAAGTTAAAAGAGGCAATGGGACCTAATGGTGACATTGTACTTGCAGAAATTGATAGAGTTGAGAAACGCATCATGCAAATTGAAATGCTTCTTAAAGGATTTAACTTTTCAGAAGAAGCAATGGAAAAATACATCAATGGAATCACTGATCCATCATCACCATTCTATCCTGGAATGCCTAATCTATATGCAGGTACTGATACAATCCTTGGTGGTTGGATGTTTGACTCTGCAATTGCATCTGCATCTAACTCTGATCTTGCAATATCAGCATTTACAACATTGCTCAAAGACTTAAAAGCACAAGCTGAGTACAATGTAATGACAGATGCAGATTTACAAAAGTTTGACAGAATACGTCAATCACTTTTAGATGCTGGTTATTCTCTTGAAGAACTAAACAATGCTATTTCATCTTGGCGTACAATCAAGCACTACAATCCTAATGATAAAGAACTTGAGGAAAGACGCCAGTTATTTTTTGTGAAACCTTACAGCGAGGAATATGAAAATACTTATAGAGGTTTTCAGCAAGATCTAAAAAGACTTAACAAAGAAGTATATGAGGCACGTGCTGTATTCAATGAGAAATTTGGAACACCTGAAGCTACAGATGCAGAGCAAGCTTTTTTAGATAAAGTTGCAGAACGTGATGCGCTTAGCAATCAACAAATTGAGTGGATGCTAAATAATGTAAACTTGCCATATACTGATGAGTTTTACAAATTGCAATTAATGCTTCCACAAGAGATACGTGATGCAATGCAAAAGATATATCTTGAGCAAGAAGTAATCTTACACAGTGTAGGAAAAGGAAATGAAATCTTACTTGAGGAATCTGACTTTGATAGACTACAAGAACTAGAGGCAGAATTAAAAAGACTTCGCATAGAAGCTGCAGAAAAAAATCCTGAGTATGCAACATATCTTGAGAAGTTTGATGAGCTATATGAGTTTGATACTAATGACAACTACTTTAGAGTTATGGAGAAAAATGCACAAGTGCGTTTCTCTGATGACCCTGATCGTTTGTCTAGATGGTATCAAGAACATACAGTTACACGTCCTACAGCAGAATGGTACAATCAGTTAAGTGACTTGTATGAAGCACGCGCTGAGATTTATTCATCTGACCCACAGATCAAAGAACTGTTTGATAAGAAATCACGCATCATGCGTCCTTACAAAAACTCAGGAAGATTCAATCCTAAGTATTTAACTGATGAAGAGATTGCAGAATTAGATGCTATTGAGTCAGAGATTGAAGACTTGATTGAAGGTAAGAAATCTGAGAAGTCAACGCTTACAAAAGAAGAACGTCAAGCAGCTTCTGAGATAACAGCTCAGATTAGAAAGCTTGTATCTACGCAGCTCAACCCTATTTATATCCAGGAATTTGATACGCAGTACAGAATTCTTCAGACAGCATTTAATGAGATGAACAATGCTCAATCAAGACTTGCTGTTGCACGTTCAAAAGGTGTTGCTGAAGATATTGAAGAAGCAGAGAATGATGTAATCTTTGCAGTTAGACGTTTTGGTCAAGTTGAGGTAGACTTTAAAAACTGGTTTGAAAAGAATCACTACAACAAATACCAAAGTATTAGAACAGGGTATGATATTAAGACATACAAAGTTCCTAAGTCATTTAACTTTGAAAGACTTCCATCATCTACTGTAGCTGATAAATACATGGAGACTGTTCCTAATCCTAAATACTATAAAGTAAAGCGATTAAGAATTGGTAACTGGGTGTTAGATGGTGCTAAACTTACCAATGCACAAATTGAAGAATTGCAAGAAGATCCTGAAAAGATACGTGAGTTGCACGTTGCAGGAAGACTTACCATGAAACAAGGTGCATACAATCCTGCATTTATCAAAGGACCTGAAGGTATTCCAATGCCAAAAGAAATTAAGGTATCAGATGAAGGTCACTATGTAATGGATAATACTCAAGGTCCATCTACTAATATTGATGCAAAGTATCTTGAACTACTGAGTAATCCACGGTTGTTTGAGTTTTACAATGCAACAACAGACTTGTTCTTTAATCTTCAAGAAAAAATTGAAGGAAGAAAAATTGGATACTTGGTTCCAGGTTTTGCAGCATCTCTTATAGAAAGTATTGCAAACTCTAGTATTAAAGAAGGTTTTGCAAAACAGTATAATGCATTCATTGACAAGCACTTAAAGGCAGAAGGTCAGCAAGATCGTTCTGAGAACATCTATGGAGACATTGGCTCACGCATTAGAATGAGATTCTCTAACCAACTTGGTGAAGACATTCAATCAACAGATGCTATTGGCTCTGTAATGAAATGGGCAACAGAAGCCCACATGAATATTGCAATGCAAGAAGTTGCACCTAAGTCAAAAGCTTTCATTGAGTTTATGAAACTTAAGCGTGAAGAACTTGCAAAAGATGTACTTAAAGGTGATGTATATGTAACTGATGAAGTTACAGGTGAAAGAACTAAAGTTGAAATCAAAACCAAACTTGCTGAGATGGATAACCTCATCAAGATTCTTGAGTTTGAAAACAACAAGTTCTTGTATGGTATTAGTGAAAGCACATCTGAAGCTAGTAGAAAAACCAAAAAGATTGTAGATGGATTCTTTAAGTATACCAGTTTTATCAGAATTGGATTTGATGTTGTCAACCAGACAAAGAACTACGCTTCAGGAAATGTTCAGGCATTCTTAGCTGCTGGAGGAAATGACAGTGACCATTATGGTAAAAAGAACTGGTTGTTTGCAAAAGGTAAGGTCTATGGATATGGTGGATTCTTGGCCAATTATTTTAAAGATTGGGGTAAGATCACTGACTTATCTGAAAGTACAATGCTTTACAGAATGATGAATCCTGCGCAAAAGGATATTATTAAGTACTATTCTGATATTTCAGGTTCACGCAAAAGAAGACTTTCTGAGAAAGCTGTTGCTGTTGGTGAACTTGGATACATGCTACAGGACAAGGGTGATACAGAGATTGCAGTTACAGTGATGTATGCTGTCATGGACAATTACAAGTTTGAGCAGATTGAATCTGTTGATCCTACTACTGGAGAAAAAGTATTCAAGCGTGATGAGAAAGGTAATATCGTAATGGTTCCTGCACATCAGGCATATGTTAAAGATGTAAATGGAAATCTTGTTATTAGAAAAGATGTAAACTATACACGTGAGGATGAAAAGCGTATTAGAAACATCATCTATTCTGAAATGCGTAGAGCTCAAGGTAACTACGCTTCTGCAGATCAAACAGAGTTTGAAAGCAAGATCATGGGTAAAATGGTATTCTTCTTTAGAAAGTTCTTGGTGCCTCAATTCTTAAACAGATTTGGATACTTGAGACCAAACTGGGAAGGTTCTGAAGTTGCAATGGGATACTGGAGAGCGTTTGCTAGAGCTATTAAACTCTTTGGTGTAGGAAATACAATGAAAGAATTTCTTGTAGGTTCTGATACTTTATCAAGAATGGGAATGTCTGGAGGTGTTAAGACTTATGTTATCAAAGACCCTAAGACAAAAAAAGTTATACGTTCTGAAGATGTTGGTGATTTCTATGCAAAACGTGTGCACCATGCTAGGCGTGATGCTATTGCAATGGCGTTACTTACAGTGATAAGTATGATGTTACTTTCTTATGTAAGACGTAGAGATGATGATGATGAAGAATTGAGTATGCTTGAAGGTAATGCTATCAGGGTTATCTGGGGTACAAAAGGTGAAACAGTATCAATGTTCCCTGTTGGACAAGGTTCTCAAGAATACGTTAAGAACTTTACCACAGCTATACCATTCTTGCGTGAAGCTCAAGCATCAATCAAGCTTTTGAATCATGGTCTTAAATATGGCATGGCTCTTACCATGAATGGTGGTGAAGAACCAGATCCAGATTATGATAGTGAACTGTACCAAGAAATTTGGAAAGACGCATTTTACTCAAGACAATCAGGAGCTTATGAAAAAGGAGATGCTAAAATAACCAAGGATATTGTTGACTTGACAGGTATTAAAAACTTTAGAGACATGTTTGATCCTAATAACAGAATTGATGTGTTGAAGAGAAATCAATAATTTTGATTATAGACATTTATTTGCTATCTTATTTATGAGTAGCGATTCACTAATTAAAACGTTTATTATGACACATCAAAATATAGTGGGGGCTTTGTACTTTATCTTTGGATACTTAGGATCAATTGCTTTATACATTGAGTCTGATCATGTTTATTCAAAGTTATTTGCAGCAGCCTTGGCATCGTATCTCACCTGGCACTTGCTAGACAACTATGATGATTTACAAGAAAATTAAAATAAATAAAGATGAACTATAAAATTTATAAAGTCAATAACTATGTCATCATAATTGATGAAAGTGACAACTACTATGAAGAGCATTGTTCTAAAGTATTGATTACCAAGAAAACAACTGGTGACACTATTTATGACATTGCATTCTTAAGAGCTGAAAGTACACCTTTGGCATTCTATAATGTGCCTCTTGCAAACATCTTAGATGAGTTTGGCGTGCCTTATCCAAGCGCATTGTCTTGGGAAACATGGTACACATCAAACACTGGTGATGGCTGTGGTGGTGAAACTACTATTGACAATGTGCACATTGATGCATCTGAGCAACAAATTAAAGTTGGCACTTATGAATCAACTGGACAATCTGCAGCATTATTGAGTGTTATCAATCCATCAATTGTAAAACTTTTATCTATTTCTTTCCTAGGCAGAGGATCAGGTGATTCTTATGTAACACTTACTGGTGGTGCAACTAATTTTAAAGTAAAACAAGGTGAATCTATTAATCTTGAGGCAGATGCCATTATGAACTATATTAGTGGTGGCGCTGCTGCAATTAAATGGGACACAGCAATAAATCCTAACGCAGAACTTCTTATTCTTTACACTTATATTTAATGAGCACACGCTTATATATAAGGCATTGCAGATAAATAATAGAAGAATAATAATATAAAAACAAAATAAAATGGGAACTAGATTATCAGTATCTGGAGGAGGTAAAGAGTTTGATGGAACAGATTACATCTACGTATATGGAGATAAAGATCCAATAGGCAATGGTCAAGAATTACAAGCAGCACTATATCAAGCAGGTATTGATAAAGTAGCAACTGGAAGAAAGCAAACAGTCATGGTTGGCCCTGGCACATATTCTCCTGAACAACTTGGTGATTATTTTTACTTTGATAGTATTGCCACATCTATTAGAAGTATCACAGGAGATACTGATGTAATATTAAAATCAGCAGGTCCAAGTAGAGCTTTATCTTTTGATAGTAATTCTTCTGGAGATTTAGCAAATTATTTGACTCAAGATATCAATGCACAAATTTATGCAGCAGAGCAAGAAATGATTGCTTTGTATGGTAGTTCTGAAATAGCAAGTAATATAAGATGCAAATCAGATTATATAGATTTGCTTGATGGTTCAATGCTTCTTTATAATGAAGGGTCTGGAGCTTCTGGTCAAAGATTCATAAGAATAACTGATACAAATTATGTAATTGGGCCAAACTTGCAAAATACATTTAGTAACTGGAATTTAGACAACTACCATATTCTTAAAAACCCAATTACAAATGCTCTTGAAATATATGCAGTTGGGTATTGGAATGCTGTAAATAATCGCATTCTTTTTAGAATTAATCCTGTAACACTAGACGTTGATGGTTCTTTTAGCTATGTGATACTTTCAGGTGGGGTTATGGATATGGTTATAGTTGACAACTCAGATCTTGTTATTGTTGGAGATTTTAATACTGCTAATGGTCTTCCTACTGTTAAAATTGCAAAAATAAGTTCAATAGGAGCTGTGTATAATTTTGGAACAGGAGCAGGATTTAATAATAATGTATGGGCAGTAACCTATGTTCCTAGCAACAATCAACTTTATGTTGGTGGTGATTTTACTACCTATCAAGGAAACTCCTGCAACTTCTTTACAATAATTGATAATGCTAATGGTAATTTTGTTGCTTCTAGTGGATATCCAAATAATAGGGTTGTATCTTTAAAGTATTTTTCTGGAAGTGGTAAATTATGCGCCTTTGGATATTTTAGCGGTTGGGGAAGTACTGCTACAAGTGGGCGAAATGCTGTTATAACTTTAAATGGTGGGTTTTCTGCTGTTTTGTATAATGAAATGGTTAATCAGTTTTATGACAAAACTCAAGTTACTGGTACAATAAACGAAGGAGGTACAGAATATTTAAGATTTGTTGCAAGCCAAAGTAATGTTACAACACTTGATGGAATTCCTGTTAACTATGGAGATATTATAGAATGGAATTTAGATGCAGGAACATTTACCGCATATGCTGTTTCTTCTTTTGCATCTAACTACCAAGGAAGCAATGTATTTAATGTAATATGGGCAAGACATTATACAGATGCCCTAAGATTTGCAGTATGGGGGTATATATATTATAATCAACTTAGAATTTTACAAGATACAGCAAGTGGTTTTGATTATGATCAATATCCTTATGCAACTTTAAATGGCTTAGAAATACAAGGCGCATTTGTAGTATCTGCATTTATGAATGTTAATGAATGTGTAATTAAAAATTGTCAAATTAGCAGTTTGTTTGATACATTTTCATACAACAATACTACACAATCACCTCAAGTAAGAATAAGACTTGTAAACACAAGGGTTAACGCAATTATACATCCATCAGATTTAGTAATGGAAGACAATTCTTATGTAGGTGCTGCTTATGTTCCCAATGCAACTTTAGCAAATAATGGTATGGCATTTGCAACTATAAATATGACAGACTCAACTTTAAGTAGTGCTTATAATTCAAAAGGAATATTTATACCTTTTGTTAGAATGGAAAGGTCTAAATTATATGGTTCTTTTAATAGTGGATATCGTAATGTTTTTGCTGGGCAAAGTAACTATTTAAATATTAATAAATTTGAGGCAAGTAATTCTAATATTCAAGGGTCTTTTCAGTATACAAAACTGCCACAATTTACTATAAGATCTTGCAAAATAGATAGCTCTTTTACATGGCAGAGTTTACCATCTGATATAAATCCTGACGTTGTTTTAAATTCAAATATTAATCTTTATGGAAGTGTTACTGAATGTCATGGATATGCTTCTTTTTATCAGAACTTTAACTGGGCAAGAGGTAGAAATTTAACAGATATGTATTTTGGGACAGTTTCTGTAACTTTTGAAAACTGTTCATTTACAAGTGGTGATGCTTTAGCATTTATAGATTTTCCTTGCAATATTATTAGAGATACGTCATTTATCAATTGTAATGTCTTAAATCCAAACGGTAATGCTAATTATGCATTATATATTACAGTGATGCATGATTACTATGCAAATGATTATGTATTAGGAAGTGGTGAGTTTGGTAATATTGTATTTAGTAATTGTACAGTTACCAACTATCAATTTGCATTAGTTGTAGGGTTAGTTACATCATCAAATATTAATCAACTGTATGTTCGCAATATTGTAATGAACAACTGTGTGCACAATGCATTTGTTTATTACTATGATGTCTCTGTATTTCAATCAACAACATTTGTGCTGGATACTTATACAGGTTTTAGTGTTAATGACTTTGTTTTAGATAGAGGTAGAATTACTAATTGTAGTGTAGATTCTGGTAAAGTAACTGAAGCATTCTTTTCTAACTATACTGTAAATTCTACAATGACAATTATAGATTACCTATTTAAAAACTGTCATGTCAGCAATCGTGCAGAATCTAGTTATAGTTTTAGACCATTATCATTCTTTAGTGAAATTACTGCATCAAATCTTAATATAGGATCAAATCCAGGAGTTGGTTTAAGATTTGAAGATTGTTCTACTAGTGCTCCAAATGCACCATATGCTAGTAATGATTGGGCACCTAGTTATAGCACATATGGATTCTTAGCAAGACTAAGCATAGGAAGTCTTCTTTCATATTCACAACGTCCTATAGTATTTATAAACTGCAGTGCCATGGAAGGGTTTATTGCTGGCGATAATACATCAAGTTATATCTCAGGACAGGCTTATGTTTATGCTAAAGATTCTGTAGCATATGCACAGTCTTTTGGTAAAAATGTTGCAAATTTATATGGTCAATTTATAAATTGTGATGGTGGATATGGATCTTTTGGAGATGCTTTTGATTTTGGTTCAGGATTGGCTGCAACATATGGGTCAGCAACATTTGTAGGATGTCAAGGTCAATCTCCATTTGGATTATATAAAGCTCTTCCAACAGTTCTGACAATAAATGGAGCAGGATATTTGTATCATTTTACAACAATAGGATGGTCAGGTGGATCTCCAACTGGTTCAGGATTAATTAACTGGAATGCTCAACAATATAATGTATAACAACTAAAATTTAAATAAATGAAAACTTACGAATTATTAAGTGAAACTAGTACTTGGAAAGAACTTACTTTTTACCAATACACAAATGCACAACTTACATTTTTAAATTCTCCTACAACAGAAGAAAATAAAGATGCTAAAAATGAAATGATTGCTGAAATTGACGCATTGTCAAAATTAGATGTTTCTGAACAGGTTGCTGAGAAACTTAATGCTGAATATGAATTGCAAAAATCTAAACTTGAAAATTTAGCATCAGACTATGAGTTAAAATGGGCAACTTTTACAGATCATGATGGAAAATTTGCAGGTGCTATTCGCTATTTTAGCGATGGAGGATATCATACGCAGCCTTTCTTTCCTGTAACTCAACCAGTTGCAGCAACAACTGAAGAGATTATAACTCTTTCAGAAGCAGCTACTACAGCTACTACAGAAGAATAAAAAAAGGGGAGTTAATTCTCCCCTTTTATATTGTCATAAATCTCTTTCTCAGAATCACTGAGAGACTCATAAGTATAGACTGGATCTTTTAGCATCTCTTCTTCAGTTTCATAATAAGCTTCTTCTTTTGATCCCAATGGCTTTTGCCAACCATCTACTCTAAGATGTGAAAAGTATCTTTTTATGTATATTTCAGGGACATCAAGTGCTACTGAAACTTCTTCAACACGCCTGCCTTGATTTAACATCTTGACAATTGCGCCTTCATCATACTTAAGTTTACTCATGGGCCAAAGTAATGATAGCCTTCGCTGTTAACGTCAACATCATTCCCTTCAAGTATATTCCAACACATGCTTGCAAGCGTTGAAGTAACTTGTTTGTTCTTGTCTTCTTTCTTAATGAAATACTTTGAGCTTTGCATATATGTATAGTCACTTGCATCTGCGTATGCTTTTACATATTGTGCTGTTGCTTGTAATACAAGTTCCCAGGTATAATCTGGATACTCATTGAAAAACCAAATAAACTTCTCATAAAGTTCTTTTGGATTTGTGCGATAAGAATGTGCAGAGTCAGGACGTTTACCTTTAGGAAACATCTCATTAAATTGCACAATATTTTCTTGCCATTCTTCAAATGGAACCTTCTTAGCTTTAGCTTTTGCTTTGTCTAATGCTTTGAGTCCATTTCTTACTATGCCTTTTCCTAATGTAGTAATTGTATACACGCCATCTTTTTCTGCAAGATACTCAGACATTGTAAGTCTATATTGTTCTGTGCGTACATTGATTAATCCTGTGTGTGTATAACCCTCATACATAGAATGAAGCACGTAAAAGCCATTAGGGCTAACACCATGTTTAGCCAGATAGTCATAAAAATCCTTCATGGTTAATTTAAAATAGGTTCAAACTTTACGTTCTTTTTCTTTTCACTTGCCTCACTGCTATTGTGAGATAAGGGGATAAATCTGTCAGCTCTGTATCCTAGCCAGGGTAAACCATATTGAGTTCTTCCTTGATTTGTGACACCTTTGATAATGTAAACTCTTTGATCAAAGTTATTTACAAACTCAGACTCAACTGTATACGTTTGGCCTTCTTTGACTTCTGCACCTAAAGGCAGCTTGTCAGAATTGATACATAAAACTTCCATGACTTATGGGTTATTGTAAGGTCTTTTGTTTCTTTTACTAGAGCGTGCAGCTTTTCTTAACTTCCACTCTATTACGTTGCTCACAATGCTACTAAACATTTTTAGTGCTTCTTCATCTGTTGTTGCCCAAAGATTTAATTTGGCTCCAGTATTTGGATGATAGAATCTATAAATGAATCTTTTGATTTTCTCTTGTTCTTCCATGGTAATAAAAAAAAGGGCTGCTGTTACACAGCCCTTGATTGATTAGCGTACAGGACAAGCTCCTCCTTCACATTCAGAAATATCCATATCATCCATATTGATTGTGTCATCAAAAGATGAGATAGGTGTTACTAATGCAGAAAGTCTTTCATACTCTTCTTCAGTAATTTCTTCTAATGGTGCTTGATCAAAGCCATGCTCATTATGTAACAAGAAAGATACTGATTTTACATTTACATAGTTTTCAGCAAGCCATGCTTTGATTTCTTCAAGTTCATGTTTGCGATAGTAAATTGTAACTGATACAGCATTGTCTGACCATTCTCTTTGCAAATCTTTGATAACTTCCAACTGATCAACAGCTGTCATGTCATTTGCAAGAAGAGTATGTTTTGGAAACTTACAAGGGAAAGATACAACTACAGTGCTGTGATCTTCAGTACCATCAAAGTTGCGCTGATACTCTACAGGGAATCCATTTTTTCTACAAACATTTACAATAGGACTGTCAGAAGCCATTCTAATTCTGCGAATGTAAAATTGAGAATACGCTGGGTGAGCACCTGAAGTAACACCTGCAAGAAGACTTAATGTTCCTGATGGTTTTACTGTAGTAAGTTTGATAGAAGGATTGAATCCATTTAACTTACTATACTCAGCATCATACTCACGTAAATATCTGTAGCAATGATCTAACCAACTTCTTTGTTCTTCTGTTGCTTGTAGATAACCTGTTACACCAATACCCATGCGCATGTTCTTGTGAACAATGTCTTCAGTTTCCTTGATAGCACACTTAATTGCAAGAGAGTGCTTGTTAATTCTGTACAAGATTCTAGCAACTTGGGTTAACTCTTTGTAAGACTCAATGTTTGGAAGATAGATTTCTGCTAAACAACAAGTCTCATAGTTGGCAAGTGATTGCTCTGCACAAGGATTGAAGCCCATTACTTCTGGATCTGGATATTGAGTCTCACCTGTTCTACCCATTTTGCGAGCAGCATCAAGATTGATTAATCCATATGGTTCACCATTACCTTTGTAACCTTCCCAAAACTCTTCTGGCAATTTTGTTGTGTCATCACATATCACTGAGTTGTTACTCATTGAACGCCAGTTAGGAATGCCTCCTAAATCCCAACGTTTTGCACGCAAGTATTCAAAGTCATCATAATCACCCAATGCAATTTGTGCAGAACGTCTTACATTACCTGCAACAACAATGCGTCCAATGATATTCATAATATCAAGACAGTCAATAGGACGTAATCTTTTTCCTGCTCTTGTGTTAAGCACATTGTTGATTTCACCAATACCCCATACTAAATCTTGTGGACCTGAAGCTACACCACCAAATCCTTTGATTGGCGATCCTTTTGAGCGTATTAAGTGACATGCATAAGTAAAACCTTCACCTGTAACAAAAGAAGCTTCTAAAACGCGTCTCATAAGCTCAACCCATCCTTCTCTTGAGTCAGGAACAATGAAGTCAGCGTCATTTACATCTTTGCGTTCTATCTTTACCTTCTTTAACACTTTAGGTATTTGGTAAACATGCTCACGTTGAATGTTAAATCCTACACCAGAACCTAACATAAGCATTTCAAATGCCCATGTAAATGGTCTGATAGGATGATCACATACTACAAAAGCACAATTTTGTAATGATGGTAGACCTAATCTGTCTACAGTCTTGGTACCAAGTTGCCATAGGAATCTTCCTGCAACTGTACCTTTTAAATTTGTCATCATGGTGCGCAGTGCATTTTCATCAGCACTCGTGAACCCAACATTTAGTTGATTTCTGCATGCGTCCACCACTCTCTCAATGGTTTCATGCCATTCTTCAGTTTTCCCATTCTTAGTGGGTCTTGAGTATGTTCTTTTGTAAGTCACATAACCTACAGGACCCCAAGGGATTACATCAGAAGTTGTTTTAATTTCTGCCATAATTAAGCAATTTATAAGGTTAAAAAATAAAATGGAAAGGCATCAAAGGTCGTAAAATCATACCACTGGTGCAAATAAAATGTACTAATTTTTTTTCAGTTTTTACTACATAGGCTATTCAATTTAAGATATTTGTTGTATATTGATTTGAGGGGGTGAGAGTACAAAAATTTAATTATGAAAAAAATATTTGTACTGCTTACATTATTGTCATTATTTGCGTCTTGCGATAGTGCAAAGCGCATACAAAAGCGTTTGGATAAATACTGTCCATTATGCTCAGCAAAAGATAGCACTGTTACAATCATAGAGTATAAAGAAAAGCTTGTCAACGTTCCAGGAGACACAACAATTGTTGTAGATAGCGTATACTGCGACTCACTTGGCAATGTTTATGTTAAACGTCTTTCTCAAAAAGATGGTGAGATAGTTAACCTTCAGAACAAGCTTAAAGACAACAAACTTACATCCACAGCCATAGTAAAAACTAGAACAATCACTGTTCCAGGCGCTGTCATTACAAAGACAAGAGAAGTTTATAAAACTCTTCCTCCAAAGAAAATCAAATACATTCCTTGGTGGGTCAACTTTCTTGCAGTTTTAGGTGGTATTGCATTCTTAATCATAATCATATACGTAATTTATAAAACAACTGTAGGAAAATGGACGCGACTGGCTTAACTATTACATTGTTCATTGCAGGTGCTGTGCTTGGAACATTTGGGTTCTTTATTAGAACAGCATATTTAGATGCAAGAAAAGATATTGAGTTTCTAATGGAAACAGACATTAAACGAAGTGAAGAAATTGGAAAACTTAAAGGTAAAATTGAGTTAGTGCAGCAAGAGAACCAATTAAAGTATCAAGCAATCCAGGAGCTTACTCAACTTGAGATTAAGAATCTAGCTAAAAATGTAAGTGAGTTATCTGATGCAGTTAAACAACTAATACTTAAATAGATGAAGTATGTTATTGACCCGTTACACTCTGATGTAGCATTTAGAATTAAGCATTTGATGATCTCAAATGTTAATGGAATATTTGGTAAGTTTGATGCTACTATGGAATCTGAGTCTGAAGACTTTGAAGGTGCTAAGATATGGTTTCAAGCAGAAGTAAATACCATTTCAACAAACATTACAGATAGAG
>Ga0209358_10000291_pt1 | contig 45249 bp, 31 predicted proteins | sample LauGreFa1BDMLBSN_2_FD_187574 | JGI IMG/M metagenome (GOLD analysis project Ga0209358, IMG submission 187574) | Freshwater lake microbial communities from Lake Michigan, USA - Fa13.BD.MLB.SN (SPAdes) (version 2) | ecosystem: Environmental > Aquatic > Freshwater > Lake | place: Lake Michigan, USA... | reverse complement strand
CCCCCCCCCCCCCCCCCCCCTCCACCCAAAAAAAAAGTATCAAATTCTAAGTGGCGTTTTTTTTCAAAAATTCAAACAGACGTGTAATCTTGATTTTTTCAAATATTTATACAATCATTCCTGATGAGAATAGACAAGAGCATGAATGGAAATCACAATAAAACGAGATATCATCACTGCAGGCAAGTAGATTGTGTATGCTGCAGCTGCCAATACTAAAGTGATGAGGATGAATATAGGAAATATGTTCACAAAGCTAGCTGCAAAGCAGAATCTATGTGCTGTTTGCAGAGATCCAGTGCCATTCTCAAGAACCCAGGCCATCTTTGTAAGTGATAAAGACATGATATCAATTCCATCAAGAACTCCAGCAAGCCATTTGCAGATTGGGACATCCACAAAGCAGATTCCAAATGACAATGTCTCTCTCCAGCCGTGGAAGTCCATGGGAGACTCAGTGCATGATCTTAGACAATTCTGCTCATTAGAATTGGAGAGGCACTGAGGTGAAATGAGAATTTCACTTGGTGGAACGATTGTCCTTGGGAAGAGAGAATTCAGAGTCTGAATGACGTCTCCTAGAAGGCAAGTAGGTATCATTGGGAAGCAAGTGAATGCCATGCCATAGACATACCACAGTATAATAGGGACAAACATGAAGGCAAGAAGTGTGGCTGCAATGGGAAGACTCATGATGTTTGCATAGTAGTTGACTATCATGTAGAGTATTACGAAGAGAACAGTGGAGGCAAGGATGTCTCTCTCGTGCATTGAGCAGAACTGGACTGCAGGGTAGTCACACTTGAGAAGTGACGTGGAAAGAGTGAAGATATTCGTGACTCCTTCCTCATTTCCGAAGAATCTACGGATTTGTCCTGATTGAATACCAAAAATAGAGGAGACTCTGTGGTATATCCAGCTAATGTATCCATCGTTGTCGACTGGATTCGTGGGTGTGATGATGGTAGAGCCTGGCTTTGGCATGTTAGGTAGGTTGTCTCTGAGTGTTTTCGATGGGGTCTTTGTGGTCACTTTTTGATCATTGTAGTAATTGATGAGAACTTTGAGGACGTCGTAGATGATCCTCGAGAATGCACTCCCTATCTGGCACTGAGAGTATTGGAGTTCGTAGTTGAACTTTGGAGGCCAGGAGAAGGGTCCTGAGAGCCAGGATTCTGCGAAGTTGATCGTAGTTTGGTCTTGTGATAGGAGTTTGCGGGTGGGTTTGTGATGGGTATGATTCTTTTTGTTTTTTTTGTGTTTTTTGTGAGGAATGTCCTCTTCTTGAATGGAGATATTCACTGACCAGATAGAGATGTCCTGCACGACTGACCATGCTTTGGACCAGGTAGTGTGGAGTTCTTCTTCAATTTGCGTAGATGAGTTCTTTGTGGATTCCAAGAGCCAGGATTTAAGGACAAGTAGAGAGGCATAGAGTGGCTTGAGCGCTGGGGCGTGGCTTGCTGCGAATAAGAGAGCCTCTGGTGTGTTGAGGAGGTCTGAGAGCACTGAGCGCTGGGCCAGGGCTGCCGCGAAGTCGTCCATGGATAAGAGGAAGCCCTCGTTTTTCGAGAGAGAAGTCAGGTTGAACCTGTGGATAGTCACGCGGCCCACATGCCTCCAGTAGGCGCACTGATGCAAGTGGAGAGTGTCGAGAGGCCCCAAGGAGTGCTCTGATTTGGCGGACGACCTAGATGCTAGCTGGTATGCTGTGACGAGCGATATGCAGGGCGCGGCAGTCCCATTCCAGTCGGATTCATCCAGGATGGCATGGATGGCCTCTGTGTTTGGAATGTCGTATTCGGATTCTGCTGCGTGAACTTCAAAGGGCACGGAGGGCAAGAGCTGGTCCACGGATAACAAGCGACGCGACTGGTATGATGAAGAAGTGAGGGACGCCATGGAGAGCCCGACTGCCATGGAGATGACGGAAGAGTCTGGCTTGTAGACGCGGGTGCAGTAGATCAAGGCAGGACGGAGATAAGAGCACTGGACAAGGGAGAGTGAGTCCCAGTGAGAGACTGCTAGGGACTGGGATAGGTCTGCGTTGGATAAGTAGCCGCACATCTTGAAGGGCGAGGTGGTTTCCACGAATTGACCCGGTGGCTGGCTGCATTCTTGGATGGGCTGAAGCTGGAATATGCACCCACATTCGCCTATGCCGCTGCCGGTCCGGACGATGCACTGGACGTCCTTAGTGCAGGAAGAGCAGGGCTCGTTGCCGTAGGACATGTCGTCGAGGCCTGTGATGAGAGAGCAGGTGGACGTGGCATAGTTGCATTGGTCGTTGCTTATGCATCGTGAGGTTTTTGTGGTAGCCACACTGCAAGTGCAGATTTTCGTGAGTGGATTGCAGCCGTACTGGCTGTATCCCGTGCCTGGATCCGGGCAGGACGCGCAGATGATCGGGGTGGGGTCGGAGAGGGACTTGTAGCAAGTGTCGGAGGGCGAGCAGGCCAGGAGATTGCTCGTGCCTATGTCGCGCTGGGCGTCTGCCCAGCAGCGCGTGCCTCTGAATAGGGCGCCTTGGTAAGAGTCGAAGCTGGCTAAGGGAGGGAAGGTGCAGTTGAGGATCTCTGGGTAGTTGTAGAGGCGGTAGTCGAGGCACATCTCGTCAGATGAGATGAAGAACTCGAGAGTGTCGAGGACTGTGTAGATAGACTGGAAGTCGAAGAGAGTCCAGTTGTCTGGGTAGAGTTCTTGAAGCCTCTGCATTTCGAGTTCTGAGTAGACGATGGAGCCAATGTCGAAGAGGCCTCCAAGGCCGGCTGCGAGGCCTGATGCTGCGCCTAGGATGCCCAGTGCTAAGCTCCTTTTACCTCTGGAAATTCCCGAGCCTTTACTGATGGTGTACTCATCTACATTGGCTTTTTTGGTGCTCTTTGCTAGTTCGTCTGTGGATTTTCCGGACTCTTTCGATTTTTTCAATTCGTCATAAATGACCTGCTTCTCTCTCTGCTTGGTCGACTTTGACTTTTCGCGGAAGGTCTTGTCGTAGCCATATCCAATGATAGAGCCGAGAGCTTCCGGGACTATGTGCTGGAATATGGAGTCCATGGCGTCGTTGAGGAATGTGAAGCCGACTTCGCAGTATTCCACGAGTTGCCTGATGCCGCCCAGGGCCATCGGAGCGAGGTCTAAGGCGATCCCGCACCAGACTGTGAGCCAGTATTTGTAGGCTTTGTTTACGAATCCACATGATTTCTGGACGAGAGTGTAGATGCGCGTGCCTAGCGTCCCCATGTGAAAGAGCATGTCGAAGAAGATATCGGAAAGTGACTCGAGAAGGTCGCGGACTACCTCGACCATGCTGTTCCAGTAGAAGACTATCTGGGCCTTTTTTGCTGTTTTGTCGGGGTCGAATGCCATGAGTAGTCCGTCGACTAGGATGCTGATGAGGTAGAAGAAGACTTTGGCGAGTGCGTCGACGATGTCTCTACATGCTTGAAGGCCCAAGTAGAGCGTGCCTACTGGGGTCGCTGCGCACCTGCTGAGGATGGCCTGGTTATTGGCTCGAATTTCTTCGGAGATCTGAGGGCAGGCGTAAGAAGTGACGCGCGTGTAGAATTGCGCGACGGACTGGTGGACGAATGCGTTGTTGCTCACGTCCCATGTGGCTGGCTGGTAGAGGTATGGCTTGAGCGCGCAGGTGGGTGATCCGCTGGCCAGGCAGTTGGCCTCTTTGATGAGTTCCTGGGCTTGCTTGACGGAAGTGCAGAGGTTGCTGAGATCCGAGTCGATGAGGCACACATCTACTGACGACATGACGTCTGGCTCGTCTCTGGTGAGCTCTCGGATTGTCTTGTAGCATGCCTGGAAGCGATTGGCCCGCCAGGTAGGCTCCGGGATGGATCCCTTGCAGTTTGATGTTTTGAGTGCGTCTGTGGTGTTGCAGAATACCCAGTTGGGTTGAGACCACGAGGTATCTTGAGGGGTGGTTGATTGGAGAGATTGTGCATTGGCATTGGCAAAGAGGAGCCAGGGCGTTGTTATAAGGGTGCTGAGGAAATTCTCGGATGTCCATCGCTCTGAGTTGAGTTGGACCGGGCAGTCTTGGTTTGAGTCCGGGCAGAGCATCGAGTAGAGGTCGGATGCTATAGCTCTTGACGCTGAGAACCTGAATGGAATGCCGAAGCTGGACTCGGACTGGATGGTCTCGCGCTTGGAGTTGGTGTAGGTGGGAGGGGGCGAGCACTGGCTGCACTGGGTTCTTGTGGACTTTGCTTTCTCAATCATGGTCTCGAGTGGAGTGCTCTTCTCTTTGCTGAGGGTCATACTAGAGCCGTCCTCGCACGCCACAGTGATAGAATTGTAGTCTTCTGATTTTTTCACGCAGCGAGTCGTGGACAGCTTGGCTGTCGCGGATGGGGTGAGAGTGGCGGCGCGCCCTGTGTGGCAGGTCCCTCCTTGATCTGTGGTAGTCCTGGATGATTTAGCGAGAGTCTGAGATGCTCTGTACCTGTACTGGAACGGCTTCAGTCTGTCAAGCAAGTGGCATTTTTGCGAGATGGGATCGGATGCTCTGGAGTATCCCCCCCTGTGCTCTGTGCCGTCTCTGAGTTCCCCGCGTAGGTAAGGCCAGTCGAATTGCATGAGACATGGAGTCGGTGTCCCGTCGTTGGACTGTGGCGTGAAGTACATGGCTGAAGTCCAATTGCCTTGGAGAGCGTCAATGGTCTGCTTCAAAGAGCAAGGGTGGGAAGTATCTGAGAGGCGGATCCGGCACTGCGCCTGCTGATTCGGAAGGCCAGAGGGGCAGTAGCAGAAGCCATTGGAGGTAACGAAATTTCCTAAGGCCGAGCCATCTCGCTTCATGGACTGCGTTGGGTGAGCCGACTTGCCTCCCGTGAGATTCCCGAAGAGACGCCTGGATCTCCCAGGGCTAGGCACGGGAGTCGAGAAGCCGTCCCAGGATTGACTGTAGAATGCCGCGCGTCTCATTGGGCAGTCCCATGCGCTGTTGCCTCTTGCTGATTGTTCTTTGGAGTGGACAGAGTCTTCTGCTGTGAAGGCGTTTGAGAGCCCCGGTGCCCAGTCTCGTGCTTCTTTTGTTTTCCAGGCGGGCATGTAGCCGGACTCGGGTGAGAGAGGCAGTTTAGAGACTCTCAGGTAAGGCCTGCCTCCGTCCACTGTGTCCACCTGCATGCCTATGGATGTGACTCCGATCTCGTCGCCTGGAATGGAGAGAAATCCGTATTGATTGCTGAGAGCATCGGAGCCCCTCAGGATAGGGTTCCCTCTTGGGTAGATTCCGGCCTGGTCAGTGAGGAACTGCTTGTCTGTCCCGTTTGTGCTGTGATATGAGTACAAGTGCGGGATAGTGGGGTGATTCAGGACAGACTGGCCACGCTCGCCTCCTACCATCCCTTGCGCATGCGTGCAGTCTGAGTCTGTATTCTTTGGGCGGATGTAGCAGAGATTCGTCGGTGCTGTGGGCTCCACGTCAACCATCTTTGCATACGTATTTTTCCTCGTGTCGCAGCCTGGAATCTGCGAGTCGAACATGTACTGAGTACGGTATTCTCCCGTGAGTTTGTCGCAGTCAGGGCAGGTAGCGAGGTCGTAAGGCCAGATTTCTTCCTGATTGCCTTGATTCAACTCAAGTAGCCTGACGTCGCAGAGCTCGTACGGGTTCCATTCCCCGCTCATCCAAGGGACCCACGCGGAGACTCCTATGCCGAGGCCACCCTGGAGCTTCTGCAGGCACACGCGATTGAAGGGCTGCTCTCCGACGCCGCAGCGCTTTGCCTCGTCAAACAGGGTTTTTAGGAGGACCTCCGTGTCTGGCCTTGTGTGATTCGCGAATGCAAAGAGGGCTCCCGAGGCGAGGAAGGCTTGGGACGTGCGCCACTCGAGCTGAGATGCAGGAGGGACGACGGCTGGGCCGTTCTGGCGGAGGGAATCAGTGTGTGCTTTAAGGCTTGCGAAATTTGCGTCGTTGCATGTGGTGAAGTCCAATGTTGCGTCTGAGATAGTGCACATGACTTCCTTGGAAGTGTCTGGGTGGATGTTGCTCATGTATCGCCTGACCTCGATGGTGTCGAATTTCCAGGAGGAGAAATAGATCTGGCCTTGCCTGAAGAAATCGAGCTCTGCTGGCTGTGGCGGTGTGAACTGGGAGAGTTTTTCGAAATTCTGGATGAACTGAGATTCCATTCGTGACCAGGTATAAACCACATGAGAGTAGAGGCTAGTGAAGACTCGCTCTGTGGGATACTTGCAGTCTTGCTCGCCTCTAGAGAATGCGAGAGGATACTCCATGCATTTCTCAGACCCGAAGCGCTTGTCAGTGTATGTGCCTTGGACTTCCGGGGCGCTCGGATTGGAGAAGAGCCTCTGTTCCCAGACTGTCGGGAAGACGCACTCAGTGGGCTCAGAGGCATCCAGGCCCATGATATTCGGACTGTAGTCTCTCGGTGTGTAGATTGCGTTTCCGTCGAGGGATTCTCCTTTGAATATGAGGTCGAGCTCGAACTCATTGAGGACTCCTACCAAATCCATGCAGTAGACCTGATTCTTAGTGTCGAATTCAATGGAGAGAGGCCAGCGCGAGGTCGGATTATACCCGAATTTAACGCAGCGAGGCAAGGCCTCCTTGATGAAGTGCTCGATAGGCTGCCTTGTTTTCATACCGACTTCCACTGAGTAATCTTGGTAAATTGTCTTTTCATCAAGGAATCTCTCGAAACTCCCAAAGCCTAAAGTGGCTAGCATTGTTGTCTTGCGGAGCGCCTTGCAAGGGCCATTGTAGAGGCTCGCAAGAAGCTGTCGCTCTTCCTCTATAAACTCACTCTTGTGCTTCCAGACCCTGCTATTGGAGCAGTAAGGGAGCATCTGGCATTCAGAGACTCCCTTGCCTAACTGGAGACACTTCTGGCGAAATTCTGGTATATCTGAGATATTTGGAACTGCACTGAGGATTCGATTGATGAACTCTGTCTTTTTCTGGATGAGGTTGGATCGCCTGTAGCCACCCTGAACTATATCGAAATTGAATGCTGGCTGGTCCGTAGGAAATTCAGAGGCTTGTGAGATGGTCTTTGAGTTCTCGTATTGGGAGCAGTAGATCTTCGTGCTATCTGGCTTTATCTTAATGTTGCCTAGGAGAGAGCACTGGTAGATCCAGGATAGAGGGACTTCAAGCAGGGCGAATTCGAATGGGTAGTAGACTCCCGCTGCAGGTACTCCGGTGTCATAGTATTGCTTCCCTGATAGCTGCATGTTGGTGTAGATGGCCTCGAAGCAATCAACAGATGAGACGTGGGATGTCAGTCCGCCATCTTGAGGAAGGAACATTGTGAAGAGAGCCTGGAGATTCTCTGTGTTGCTCTTAATTGTAAAGTAGTCTGCAGTGTATTCCTCTTGGATATTCATGCAGATGGCCTGTATTTGGTTCTTGCTCACGATGGGCTTGCAGCCTATGCCGTCGTCGATCTGGGTAGTGCAAGAGCACTTGTCGAGGATTTCAGTCGACTTGCAGAGGGCGGAGTAGATGGGGAAGACTTTCAGGTCGATCTTGCACTTTGAGGAGGCGTCGTCAAAGTATCCAGAAACCCCGCAGCGAAAGATGTCGATGTCTCTGTAGTTGCTGTTTCTTACTGAGCCCAGAGGCCAGTATTGCCTCGGTTTCTTCTCCATTCCATTGAATGTGAATTTGAATGCATAGCAATTCGAGAAGCTCTCGCAATTGAAGATCGTGGTCTTTGAGAGGTCGCCTTCGTTTCTCCCGAGAAATCCCGTGCGCTTCATGGCAGAATAAGGCATCTTCGCAAAGCGCGTCGTGGCGTCGCTCGCGTAGTTTCTGAATAGCTTCGAGTAGGTGACTTGGGTCTTCGCGTTGAATGGATCAGTGATTGCATTGTAGACCATGGTGTTCTTCGGAGAGCAGCCTTTCATCGGGGCATTGGTAGGGCCTCGCATGTGCTCGTAATCGCGATCACACACAGTAGGGCGGACAGCGAAGACTCTCGGTTCTGCCTGCTCTGGAGGCCACCAGAGAGACGCATTGAGGCCCATGCGGCACGTGCGCGCATTCACGGAGCAATCCGAGGAAGAACAGGACAGTGCAGAGCAGTCCTGTGCTCTATTGAGATTGACGCTGTAGCCGTACCAGTTTTTGTTCGAGCACATCCCGTGGCCCTCCAGCCAGTCCGGCACGTACTCCCAGGGCGAAGCGCCGTCTGTCTCGTATGAATTCGAGGTGACTCCGTCGCAAGCCTCTGCGAACATCATGGCTTCTATGGAAGTGTTCAAATTGTTGAGGTAGACTATGTGAGCCAGGGCGCAAGTACCTCCACCATCACACATCATCCCGCTAGGGCACTGGTCGTGCCTGAAGCAGCGGGATTCCTTGAAGTCGACGGATAGGCAGATCTGAGACGGAAGAGAGCAGAAAAAGTCAGGAGGGCACTCTGAATCGAGATTGCAAGTCCTGATCTCGAAATCAGAGCAGCCGGATTCCCCCCAACCAGTGCCTCCGCTGGACCGCTCCGAAAGTATCTTGTCTTTGGGGCCAATGCCAAAATACGTAGAACTATCCTTAGGATAAGTCGCGTCTGTAGATTTCGGCATGTTAGGCACAGTCCCAACAGAGTGCAGAGCAGAATCCTGGCGTCCCTGGAGGTCATACCACGGGACATCCGAGCTGTCTACTCCACATGACTCAGTGCTTAAGAAAGACTGATCCGGGTAAGACGATGCATACATGGAAGGAACAGCAGGGTCTAGAGTGTCCGTGCCTACTAATTGGCGCGTGCACACGTGCATATTATTGGTCTGGAATAGAGGCATGCCGAGATTGCTTGACCTGCACACTCCACCTGCTCCAAAGTGCGTGTCGATGACAGTAGCGTCTCGAGTCAGGTCGTGCTGGTATACCAGCTTCACGACCGTGAATTGACCAGGTGAGGCAGTGCGCTCGACTGCAAAGGCTGAATCGAATGTCCTATAGCCAGTCTCATCGCTTGAGCAAGGGGTAGTCGCATGGTATCCAATGGGGAGAGTCTGATTCTCAGGCCACCAGTCCGAGATCATGTCGCAGAAGAGCCCTGTTTCTGACATGCGGCCTTCAGCATTTGCCCAGTGCTTGGATGCATGAACATTGCCAAGAGCAGTTGGGGAAGCGAGGATACTCTCTGCGAATGTAGACTTCAGATAAGTCACTGGGGACACTTTCCACTCGCCTAGAGGCGCATCGTGCGTCATGTCCCTCGGATCAAATGCTATCTTACATTCTGAAGTGAACTGCGTGAATCGCGGCTTGGATGCTCCGCACTGAATGCACTTGCATGGATCATAGAAATAACCACCGCTATGCACAAGACAACCAGGAGTCATGTAGACGTCGTTGTCGTCTCTGGCTAAGATAGAGAAGGGGCAAGAGTGAATGCGCAGGAATGGACTAACTGGAGGCTTGAAGACGTCGAGATTCTTGCATAGGCTGAGGAGGGAAATCTGGGCCTCGCAGCGACTTCTCCAAAGAGCCTCCAGATTTCTCTGCTTTGCCGCGCCGAATGCCACGTTCGGACCCCACTGTGACTCGACGAGCTCCATGGCTCTGAGCATTGCAGACTCGATGGTGTAGCGGAGGCAGTGGGATGTTAGGGAAGACTCGTATACACCCTGTGATACTGGGAAGAGATTTGTGATGATTTTTTTGATATCCAAGGTTTTCACGAGCTCCTCTGCCTCTGAAATGCAGACAGGGAGGACTGCTTTGGAAGGCTCCACAATCCTCTCAGATGGAGTAATGAACTGCCTGGAAAGAGCAGAGAGATTCTTGAGATTGCCCACGCGGAGCCCGGATCGGCCTCGTCGGAGCAAGTCTTCGCCTTGGAGGACATAGTTGCCTGATGTGGCCTTGAGCCACCTATCGAGTTCACCAGCATCCATCACAGCCCACTGATCGGAGAGGTCCAAGGCAGGACAAAGCCACGAGGATGGATCCCAGGCAGACTTGATGAGGGTGATGAGAGTGTCGTTGAGCATGCTGAATGAAGGGCAGAGCTCAGGGAGTCGTTGGCAGACTTGAGAAGGCGGCTCGCACGTCTCCCCGTCTCCAGGCCAGCCACAGAAGCAGCCGTGGATTGGGAATGCGTCTGTTCCGTAGACTGGGAGAGACGGATATCCAGATGCTTGAAACAGTGTCTCGCTCGTGCTAGTAGTAAAAGAATTCAGGTTGAGCTGGGACGTCGATTGCGCTGGATTGGTGGCACTCCTAGCAGCCGGCTTGCACATCCTCGAGTCTGATGGAATGTAGGAGACATTATAGTGGACTGTGCATCATTGCCTCATGCACTGCCGTTTTTACAAATGCATTGAGAGCATCAACTCCATTGAGAGTTTCCGGGAGATTTCTCGGCATCCACTGCTGGCCTTGGTGTGCCATGGGGATCGTGAAGAATACTTGAGACAGGGCCCCGTGGCACTGGCGCCACAGTGCAGAGTTATCCATTGGCGAGTTGGCCTCGGAGCTGTTGTAGCCCACGACTGGTTTGTCTGCCTTGAATAATCCATTGTCTTTCGCTACTGTGGACATGGGCTCTTGTGTCCAATTGAAGAGATTTAGAGTGGATTGGTCAAGGTATTTCGTCCAGACTAATGGCTCTTCAAGGGAATATCTGTAGAAGTGCTCGAGTTGAACCGTGAGCGCTCTCAGAATGTGATTGGCAGGGATGGTTTGATAGGCAGTTTCTAGGTTCGGAGGCAGCCACGAGCTCGAGTTTTCCGTACAGCAGGTGAGGGAGTGCGTGGTGCCGTCTGAGCATAGGCACTTGAATCTACGTGTGTCATTCCAGGCTGCGCTCAAGTCTTTCACCATTGCAGTCACTATGCTTTTTAATGTTGCGTTCTGCTGCTTCGGGAGGTAATCTCGGAAGAAGTACTTGATGACAGCCTGGCGAGTGCTTGATCCACATGAGTACGGCGGCTGTTTGTCTATGGAATCCGTGAGGCAGTTCCTCGGGTCGAGAGCGCGGGAAGTCCCGTTTCTGTCTCTGAACCATGCAGGCACAGTGAGCTTGCGCATGAAGTCCTGAGGCCAGTAGTTGACGTTTGAGTAAGGTCCCATGAAAATGCAGTCCATCATTTGATGCATGATATCTCCTTCAGGACTGAAGAATATGGTTAGGACTTGACTGTTGCTGTAGTCTGTGAGTTTGGATAGGGCAGAGCTCACGAGATTGAATGCCTGAGTATATTTTAGACTGATCACCATGTCGAGAGAGTCGCTGCCCTGCCCTAACTTCACAGCATGCCTGAAAGCCACGGGGACTGCGTTGTCAGACTGGGGAGTCCACAGCATGGACGAGAGCTGGCAGTTGGAGTCTGCGTACTGGTCGAGGCATGCCCGGAATGTCGAGAGCTGTTGGGAAGTGAGTAGGGAATTGTTGGATGGACCAGTGAATACCATGCATGAGTCTATGTATTGGGATGGCCTGCCTTGAGGCATGTCTTCGTAAGACCAGTATGTTACCGGGTCTTGATTGAGAGAGTAGAGGTAGTCCTGCAGGCAAGTCGAGCGAAGTGTGGAATCTGCGAGGCAAGCCGCGACTTTCTTTCCTGTGATAGAGAGAATCGAATCGAGATTCGGATAGTCTATCCCTCTGACTTGGGACTTGAATGAGGATGCATCGAAGAGCACATGAGCCCCCTGATCCCACTGCTTCTTCATGTAGTTTGTCTTGCAGTGGGTGAGGACTGTGAGGACAGACACGCCTTGATTTTGAAGTGCCGGGATGGACGGTTTGAGGTCTCTGCAGTCCTTTCCTGGGTTGCCAGATACGTAGACTTTGCTTGAGACGCAGGCCAGGTAGGCGTCTGCTTTGGAAGACAGCGCCTGAAGCTCCTCGTAGCTGTAAGGATTGTAGATTGTATAAGGCCGATTGGATGCGTCCGTGAGGGTCAGGGTTCCGCTGCACCAGAGCCCGACTCCTGCGAGGCCCTCCCTCCTTCGAGTCGCAGGGATCTGGAACGAGCGGTCTCCGCACGCGCAGAACACAGACTGATTGAGGGTATAGTCTGGCAGCTTGCAGTGGGTCATGTCGACTGCCTGGAGGAAATCGGCGAGGCCAGAGACGACTCCCATGAGATACGAGAGGAATGCGTCGATGGTATGCATCATGGTCTCAAGAGACTGGCCTTTGAAGGTGAGTTGGGATGCTATGGCGAGGGCAGAGCTCTGTGAGACTTGAGCCACGATGCGCCCTGCTGATTGAGCATTGGCGGAGTCCTGTGGATTGTTTGATCGTGTGGCGTAATTGGCAGTGAGGCACTGGCCCACAGCCGCGTCGGAAGCAGCCTGCATGCTTGCGTCGCCGATGGTTATTTTGAAGCCTGTGCTGTCGAATACGGCAAGGACTCCCTGGATTCTGCACATGAGGATTTTTTGTGCTACTATCATGGGATAGAGGGAATATAGGGAGACTTGATGAAAGAAGCTTGTGAGGGCAGTCATTGGAAGAGTGGACATGGCATTGAAATTGCTGTCAATGTCCTGTGCTCTTCCTTGGGAATACACAAGGCTCGAGTGACCGAGATTCAAGATTCCATTGATGGCGGAAGTGAAGATGGAAACGAGGTGAGCATTGCTGTCCTTGACAGTGCAGATGTAGCCAAAGAAGCGATCGTCAGGCCACTTGATGTTGACTCCTGTTAGACCCTTTTGGAGTGATAGATCCATGATTACCATCATCATGTCAACAAAGACATTCCAAGAGCCGTAGAGAAGAGCCAAGTGCTCTCTTGCGCTATCCGCGAGATTCTCTCCGACTTGACATAAGACTTTCCTCATATTGACAGGTGTGCCTATGCAGTTGAAGACAGAGCATTGCTGGACCGCGTCGCACAGCCTCTGGACTTCTCCGTCTGGGCAGCCAATACAGGAATTGATTCCATCACAGGCATAGATGTTCTCGAAGTCAATCTCGACGGGCTGTGAGTGGAAGGATGAAGCAAAGGATGCACTGACTCGCATTTGGGAGAGCCAGAGAGTGCTCTTGAAGTCTGGTGCTGCCACGAAGGCGATGTAGGCGCCTTCGGGATCGAGGACGCAGTTTTGGGATAGCGGCTCGGATGAGGCAAGTAGAGTCCCCATGCCTTTCGGAGTGGAGACTGTGCGGAGTTGTGTAGAGACTATCCCGTCCCTTGGATCTGAATCCCACGTGACCTGGAGGATATTCACTGGCTGACCATCGACTCGAGGGAACAGTACGATCTCGGCGTGGGAGATCTGAGAAGCGGCGTAGTTGGTGAGGTACTGGAATAGATTCGTTCCCTTTGTTCTCCATGGAGCTGAATAGGATTCGGCAGCTCCGTCGTCGAGGAATGATTCGACGTCTATCACGATTGCCCTGTGAATTGCAGATGCTGTGATTTTTCCTGAATTGAGCCTGCAGATTAGACTAATGGAGATTGAAACATAAGGTGGGTTGATCACTGCAGCCATGTCTGTGATGGAAAGCACTTTGAGATTGATATCATCTGTTTGATTTCCGGAGTCTGTGAGGTACACGCTTGTCTGTCTTGAGCAGAGCCTGACTATTCCAGTGCTAGTCAAGGCTACCACGGACTGCGCTTCACTGTCCGCGAATCGAATCTGGGTTACATCGTTGAACCACTCGGAGCTTCCAGGTGCTTCCCAGTTCTGTCCCTTGTCTACCGTGCTGAATATGCTTGCGCTGACGAGTTTGGGCACGCAGTAGTGTTTGACTGCGAGCTTTCCAAGTGCAAGGCCCGCCACGGCGAGACAGGAGTCTCCTGAGGGCTTTCCACAGACAAACTTGCAGGTTGCTTGGCTGGGCTGAATAAGAGTATAGATTTTCATCGGAGTGAATGCTTCTGCTGTTAGGACCGGAAAGAAGAGACTCTCTGCCTGCACTTTGACGGTCCTGGTATACGAAGACGGAAGCTGGGACGCAGCAAGGCTGTCCTCGAACGCCTTCCAGACTCCCGAGCACTTACTCTTGCACAGGGACGTGCCTCCGCACGCGTGGAAGTAGTCGGTTGGGTCTGGAAGGATCACGACGACACTTGGATCATTGTAGACGTCCAGGCACTTCCCAGAATTAGGATCGAACCAAGTCACGAAGTAGTCCACTGAGGCAGCGAGGGAATCAAGGGATTGGTGTTGTGCGTCGAACCAGGGTTGGACTGAATCTACTACTTTGGATTTGGTGTAGTCTAGCATGGTGGCGCAGAGAGGATTTGCTCCTCTTTTCAGCCCTCCGTCGTACAAGACTTGGTCTCTGGATGCCTGGACCATTTCTAATAGGACAGGGCGAAGTTTCGTGGATGCCCGCGGGACGCACGTGAGCATGGCGTGCTCTCCGAAGACCTTCCCAGCCGACTCAGTGCACATACACTGGGAGAAGGGGATGAGATTAAAGATGGACAGAAACAAGTCAATGGCAGACTCTGTCTGCCTGCTGGCTGCTATGCACTGGAAGTAGACGAATTTTGCCCACGGATTATTCAGTCCGAGGATGAGCGAGACGCCGGCACAGGTCTGCCTGAAGCTGTCTAATACATGGGCGTCAAAGTCATCCCTCATTTCATCGAGAACATTCACTAGAATTCGCCAGGCCTCCCATGATCCAACCGCGCGGTTGACTGCGACGTTCTGAACGATAGTTACTAGGATCTTGACGGTCGAAGTGTAGGCAAATCTTGCCCAACCAAGTCCATTAGCGGAGACTTTGAATCCACTCTCTGCCCATGCAGTAATACTGGAAGAAGACGCGACGAGCTTGGACGGCGCGGACTGGACCACGCCTAGAACTGGTTCTTTCATGATCTGCAGGACTTGGTACCGGGCAGTCCAGAGGTCGACCGAGCCTTGACCGTAGCGGGCCATGCCATTGAGCGCGTTCTGCATGAATTCTAGAGTGGCGGAGTTAGGATCGGTAGTGTGGAGAGAGCGAGAGAGGAACGTGAGGCTGCTCCAGAAGATATTCGTGGCAGTCGTGAGAGAATCGAAGAAGTCGTCGAGAAGGAAAATGTTTGCGCCGCACTCCTTCAAGACCGTATGTCCTCGCGTTTGGAGAGGGCAGACGGTCCCTGAATTCCACAAGAGAACTATGCCTGGTAGATATACAACCAAATCCAGAGGCATCTTGATGAGAAGCACAACTGAATTGATGATTTCCGCGAGAAAACTACCAAGTAAGGGCAGTCTTTGCATGGCTGGACAGAGACTGTAAGCACTTAGAGCCGTAGTGGGCACTTGGGTAGTCCAAGGGCCAGTCCTGGCCAATCCAGGTCCAGCCAGGAGCATCGTGGATATCTGAAGCCAGTACATGCGGTATTCCACGTAGGAGCCATTGACGCTGCTGTGCTTGACCATGACAGCAATGTTGTCTTCGTTGAGATACTCCAATTGCACTATGGCCTCATTGAATGTCCTCTTGCAGTCGTAGGAGAGATCCGTGCCTTCCAGGGTTCCGTCCGAGAAAGCCCCTGGGATATCCACTTGCTTGACTAAGTCCGTCCCGCAACCCGATTTAGAGCACCTCCGGTAGGCCTCGACGCGCCAGATGCGGATGGGGCTGTAGCTTGATACCATGATGAGCCCGAATTGGTCTATTTTCTCGCCGTTGTTTCTGCAATAGTTCAAGTAGGCAGAGAAGACTTCAGTAGCGGGATTGACTGCGTAGAATACGTAATCCCGTGAGCTCACTGCGAGACTCGACTGCCTGGCATAGGGAGTCGTGAGTCTGTCTTTTGGATACTGAGAGAATATTGAAGAAGGCACTGTAGGCGGTGGGGATGCCGGAAAATTCTCAGAGACTAGGGATAGACTGAATTCGTTGTTAGACATTCCAGTGAGCCGCTCGATGCGCACGGCATAGGTCCCGTCGCCTCGCTTGTATGACGTGAAGACTGTATCTCCTGAGACGACGAATGGAGCGTCGGAGAGCCGGAGATATGGCTCGGTAGGGTTATCATAGGCAGGGTGAAGAGTTCTGTTAATGATAGAAGTTGTGAGGAAATTATCCACGCATGCCAATCCAGTGCTCCTGCTGACGTACTGAGCCGTAGATCCATCTGTGAGCACTGTAGTGCTGCTTCCACCTCCGAGTCCCTTGTTTACAGCAGCGTCGAACTGTCCACCAATAGAGAATAAATTGCAGTCTCTCTGGACAGCATAGACCTTACTCCGCCACTGCTCGGCACTGTACAGCACTATTGCCTGATTCTGAGATTTGGCCAAGCGGACCCCCATGCAGAAGGGATGACAATCACAGAGAGTGCTCTCTCTACCACATTTAGCCCGAGGGATGACCCAGACTGTCGCGTCGACTTTGCTGCATGACTTGGTGTTCACGCAGTCATCACTGGTTGTAGTAGGTGTGCCAGAGAAGCGCGTGGCGGGCCAGCGGACTGCCTGGACTGACAAGTCGATGTCGTTGCATTTCAGGAGAGATTCCGTGGCACTGCCTTGCTGGAAAAGCACGGGGACGAAGCCGCTCTCTGTCCCAGTCAATCCATCAAATGGAAGAATAGAGCACTGGATCTGGAGTCTCTGCCCACTGGACACACAGGAACAGCCAAGGACCGACGTGGTAGTCCCAGAAGACTTCGCGGACAGACTAGTGACGTCCCTGTCGGATGCCTTGCCGTACGAGACTGCGGCAACGCCGTAGCTGATGTTGACGGGCGAAGGAAAAGAGGATATCCGAGTGCTGCCTTGGCTGTAATAAAGCACTGTCCTGCCGTCTGTAATTGCCATAGTCCAACCTGTTAGTCCAACCACAGCCGTCTGATTTTGGCCAAATACAACATCCCGGACCGGGCCGGGGTTCAGCACGGGAGGGATGAGTGCAGAGTCGCACTGAGGCACGCTGAATCCAAGAGCAGCCTGGACTATCACGTAGATCACATTGAGCCAATTATTGACCATATAACCCATATCCCTAATTCCTGAAACTATGAAATCAAAGACTGGCTCTAAGTCAGGGGTGCACATGAGCGCACCCTCTGACCTGTGCCGAGTGCATCGCGTATGTGTGACGTGAGGCAATTGGAATATCAGGTACAGAAAAGCATTTGCCAACTTGTGGAATCCAGTCGCAAAATTTAGGTCCATGATAGGGTATGTGACCATGTCTACAATGGGAGTGGCCATGCCACAGATTTTCCTAGTGAAGAGCACGGAGTGTCCTACGGAATTCCTTGCTTCAATCATGGGACTTACCAGGTCGAGAGTGTGTCTGGACAGATCAAAGCACGCGTCACCATTAGACGCTGCACATTCTACTACGAGTTCTTTGGTCCACATGAATGATGAATAGGAGAAGTCTCTGCAAAGCCCGAAAATGGACGCGCCTAGGTCTTTGAAAATCTGTATTTCTGATATGACTGTAGGTAGTAAGTACCCAGTCAACAACTGTGAGAAGAAGAATGCAAAGGCATTGTAGATTGGTGTTACACCTTTGAAGACAATATTGCTTATTTCCAGGACATTAAAGACAGTCTCGTGCAAAAAAGGTCCAAAGAATGCATTGTAGGATCGAATGAGGTCTGTCCAGACCCATGGCGATTGCTCATAGGTTACGTAGAGAATAGCACCTAGGAAAATCAAGGCCAGTGCCCAGAAGAACGTGGAGATGAACCCGGAAATGAGTCCACAAATTGTGAGGATCGCAGCTGTGAGAGTCTGCATGACATTATCTAAGGCTGAAACTACCAGAGCAGCCGAGGCTGTCTGCTTGAAATCTTCCGCTTTCGAGAGAACCAGAAAAGCGAGTGCATTGACGATTCTCTCTGCAACGCAAAGAATTGTGAGACTTAGAGCTAAGGGAATCACGATTTCGGGTGGGGCATACATCGCGAGGTTATGAATTTCCTTATTTTTTTATATCAGACAAGAGACTTTTTATAGTTTCAATTCAACAAGGGCAGCACGTACTGGGCTTATCCTCAAAATCCAAAGGCTCAAGCACGCAGTTGTAGCCCGTAGTCGGCCATTCTCCACAAAGCCCACATGAAATGCAGCGTTCCGAGTTTTGGATGCTGTTCTTTGGGCATCTTCGTCTGAGTTTTCCAGTGTCTATCCCTGTGCACTTCATATTACATTTGGTACATTTTGAATTCGCGTTCCCACTTGCAAAGTAGTGCTCGGGACAGTCGTGTTTGGCCTGGTTCGCACAGCAGGTTCCTGGCGGACAAGCCCTGCACAAGTCGAAGTCTCTATAGTACCCGTCGTTGCAGATGTAATCTGTGAATCCTGGATTGACGTGACTATTCGCTGCTATGGCTTTAAGTTCATTGTTTCCTGGACAATAGTACTGATTAGGTGGACTTTGCTTATTGCTGGGGTGCTCTGAGCAACTCTTGATGACCGTGTTATCTCCCTGTGTGCATGCGGTCTGGATGTACTGTCCTGGCGCAGGCACAGAGCACTTGGCGAGATTGCATGACCCTACCGTGTCGAAGTAGAACCCTTCCTGTGTGTTTGTGCATTTCTGGCACTCCCCTGGAGACTTTCGCTTGCAACCTACTCTGCGCTCGCCTTTGTTTGGACATATTGAGCAGACTCCTACGCCTTTGTAGCAATAGTCGTATATTTCCACTGAGACCTCTTCTAATGCCCCAGTATCCTTTTTCTTGTAGCATTTTCCGTCTATTTCGAAGCCGTTGTCGTCGTCACACCTCCAGTCCTTGCACTGCGTGTCTGCGGTGCCGCAGTCGTTGCACTTGCAAGTGTGTGATGTCTCACCTTTGTAGCACCGGGGCTGATTACTGTAATCCATGGCATATGCACCCCCATTCCACCACCCTTGGAAAAAGTCTACGCAGTACCCTGAATTATCCTCATGGTATTTGGCGGGATTACAGCTGTCCCTGAAATTCGCATTCCAGCCGCATAGGGCTATGTTGAAGAGTGATGCAATTATGGCGAGAGTGATTACGATTTGCATATTGTTTTGAACTTTTGTTTGTGCATATATATTCATGTTTAAATTCTATAAAGAACACACAAATTTCCACTTTCAATTCAACATTCATTCGCATCACAGTACATGAAATAATGATGAGAAAACGGCGGCGTGCACTCAGTCAGGAGTTGCTCTGCCTCTTCCAACTCAGAGCAATCAATGAATCTCTTCTTGTCTCTTTGCCAGATAGAGAAGAGGAGCCTCGATCGCAGCATGCAGATGTCCATGGATGTAGGCGCCCAGATTGTGAAATTGGTAGTCATGAAAAGTGCCCAATGCAAATCGAGTGGGGAACTAAAAAGACGTCTCAAACAACGCATGTAAATCGAATCATTTACTTCGGGTATACATAAAAAAAGCAACAAAAAAAAATGTCGTCACAGCAAGTCACATTCTTGGACATGCTTCTAGACGCATCTAATTTTCTCAGGAGCGCCTCATTGAGCCCTGATATGAGCAAGGAAGAACTATGCAAGTCCATAGAAAACAGGCTTTCAGCCATGATAGCCAGAATGGTATCTTCGCCTATGGGAGGATCTTTTTCTATTTTCAATCGAGAGAGTCACAATGAGGCACTACAGGATCATTCGTGAGACTTGTCGCGAGTGCCCTGACCCCCCTGATAGTGCCATTCCGTTCCTAGACTTCTGAGATACAGGAGCATAAGTCGGGAGTAATGCCACTCTTTCTCCTCTCTTTCTCTCTTCTTCATCTTCATCTTCCTCTACTACAGATTGAATCTTGATTGGCGGCGACGGTAATTTGATGGAAGGCTCTGGCACTATGCCTACTACTGCTACATTCTTTGCGTCTTCGACGTCTTCTTCGAGGAAATTCCTAAGTTCTTCATCTATATCAAAATCAAGGTCAACGTCAAGTGCCTGATTACTCAGTACGGAATTCAGCTCACTGGCCTCTCTCATTTGATCGTCAAGTTCCGACATGACAGCCTCTGCTTCTTTTACGCCTGTCCCTACCCCTGCCTTTTTCAAGGCTGCGCTGGAAGCCATTAAAGTCGTCATGAGCTCTCTGTCAAGCTCTGTATTTCTCAAAGCGTCTAGTTGAGTATCGACTAGAGCCAGGCTATTCCTTAGTTTTTCCAGGCGTTTCATGGCTCTCCTGCGCTCCATCAATTTAGATTTGGCTCCTGATATGTCGCTCTGTGCCTTTCTCTTGAGAGCTTCTCTGCCTAGACGTTTGCATGTCTCACTTAGTTCTGCCTCTCTGACTTCGAGGCTCATTCTACACCCTTCCAGGCCTTCCTGGACTGTCTCGTCGTCGAAATTGTGTTGAGTCTTCCCTTTTATGGTTCGCAGTGTCATTATCCACATTGAAGCCACAGTTTCGAATAAACAATTCATTGATTATGTGTTCTAGTGGCACTTGGGGTGGCATGTGAGGTGGTTATATATAGACGGCGTTGAATTTCAGTGGGGGGCATTGTTTCTTTGAGATTAATCCTATGTGTTGGAAAGGTATTTAAGATAGGAAGGTGGATTTGAATTGAGTATGGCTGGAGTACCAGGCATGTTGGCACCTTCGATTCGGCGGGGAGAGGGTGGAATGAATGATAAATATACGGATAGTAAGTATGGTATTTTTTTGAATATGCTTGAAGAGAGCTATTACTTGAAGTTAGCCGAGAGATTGAATAAAGCTCTTGAGGCTAATGCCATAGAAGACAGAGAACTTTTTATCATATATCGGAATAATTTTGATTTATGCAATATCAATTTTTTAGAAAAGGTTGCGACTAAGGATTATTCTTCAAATAAAAACTTCAAACGTTTTTTTGATATTGCTCGTCAAAATCAGGCAGAAATCACAATGGGGACTTTTCAAAGAAATCTTATAACTCTACTTAAAGTTGCAGAAAGTTTTAAAGATTCTATTAATAGTGTCACACCAAATGATTACAAGGATACACTACAAAGAGCATTAGCATTCAAAGTTTTTGCACCAGGAGTTAATTATGTTGAAGAAGCAAAAAAATCATTAGTCTTAGCATTACCAAGACTCACTGAATTTCAATGGGGAATTATCACTAACATACTAGGATCTCTTGAAGTAATAATTAAAACACGTGAAGTGGCTCAAAAGACAAAACGCCCAGCTTCAACTCCCGCGCCTTCTTTACTACCCTCTTTGCCTAGTCAAAAGGGTACCATACCTGCCCCACCTCCTCCAGTGGTCGACGATACACAGCAGCAGCAAGATGACAACGATAACATCGATGACGACGATGACGGAAGTGAAGAAGGCTCACAAGACAGTTACATCTCACACACAGACATCAGTGGTACACATGAATGGGGTTGGCACTACACTGGAAGAAACAAAACTTCACAGGTTTTGGACCAAGAGGCTTTGCATCAATCAGGAATTCATGATGTATTTTTAAAAGAACTCCCACAACCACAGCAAATCAGAGAGATGATAAAGGCACTCAAGGTTATGTGTACGCATTCCTATTCTGAAATGATAGCATGTGGGACGGACACTGAAGAGTTTTTGAATAGATCTTTAGATCTTGTTCACAGGCGGGGTGAAATTCTTCGTTCAATGGTAAACAGTAATTTTGAAGCTATTCATAGCTACACTACATTTAAAGACATGATAACTTCTGCAGCAAGTGAGGACTCAAAGTACTCATACATTATCAATTTCAAAGTGTTTGATCACTATTCTAAAAATAACCTCGGAATTAATATCAATCGTTTTGTCAAACATAAAGAAAATATACTCAATCAAGAGAACAAAGGGTACATGACATTTCTCGGAATGCTAAAAAATATTCCATGGGATGAATATTATGAAGGTGATATACAGGATAATCATTTCAATGTTCAAAAAATCTTGACTGAAATTGAAGCTCAAATGTTGAAAAACACTCTTTTACGTGGCGATTCCGGTGGTCTAACTTCTGAATTTTATGACACATCATTACAAGTCAAGAAAAATTTTACAGGTGATGGGACTTCAAAACAAAATTCAATCGACTTTCCATATACATTTGAATTTCAATCAACAAGTTTAGAGCTCCCTCATACAGAAGGGTGGCAAAACCCAAGGGTATTGATGTTTGTCAATACATTTCTAGAAAGTTATAAAAAACCAATGTCAATGGTTCTGAATGTTATCGTAGAAGATGAAATAGAATTGTCTTGGATGATACAAATCTACTATCCGCAGAATACTACAGCTTATCACTTTATGTATCAAGACCCGCAATATGGCCTTAATCGTCTCCCACACTATGCACAGGAATTTCAAAACATATTCCATCTCAATTCAATGAAGAACGTCCAAAGCCACATAGCATTTGTAAACGACAGAAACATTATCCCATTTGACGAGTACACTTCTCTGCATATTCACGCAACAGGTATGAATATTCTCCAACAGAAAATAGATGGCGTAAAGCATATTAAACCAGGAAGAGCCTACATTTATTACTACAATCACTGGACTCTAGTGATAAACACTGAAGTAGTAGAGTTTTTTACTACTAACAATTTCACGGATGTTACATTCATTACACTATTCAACAAGATCCCTCATGACCAGCTCCCAAAGACCATAATGGGTATGCCTTTTGCTGGAGGCAGTTCTGCTTCATCTTCAGGTCCTTCACATGGATATTCCCCAAGTTTCTCAGACTATCCATCGCTCCCGTCTTCTTCTGCAGGACGTCACTCTGGCGCTGGGACTTACAATGCTGCCCCCCCCAGGCGCGACTACGCTTTAGCTGTCAAAAAAGTCCCGAATGTACAAAATTGGACAGTTTATGGTATTGCCAAAAATTTAGGTCAGACTGTTCAGAGCCCTGATGAAAATGATTTGGCATTGTACTATGTTGCAGATCCAGGACATGAGACAATCAAGACGCTAGACATGGCCCGCCGCACATTTACAGCATTGGTATCTCAGAAGTACTACGCAGATCTAGTACAGGAAGAAAATATGATGGATTTCATGGCAAAGAGGGCGAGTGCAAGCATGAGTTACAGGGGCGTATTTGTGGGTTTCATGCTGCAATTTCCAGGAATTGATAATGGAAATGGTCATACCGAGCCTGCATACATGTATTGGTCGAAGCTCTGGAATGAATTTTTTCAATATAATAATATTCACGCAGACAAATATGACGAAAATTCACCCAATGGACAGAATTTGATAAATGAAAAAAAGACGAGACACAATCAATATGCAAGAAGCATGTACAATCCCGTTTATCAGAGAACTGTGGACAATGCTGTACATAATTCTCAAGGAGGCACACAGGGTACTTCTCAAGGAAGAAAACAGTTTACTGGAAAACCCAAGGCACAGGGACAGACATGGGGACCCCAACGTAAAACCATTTCTCTGATAGACTTTGTAACCGGAAACCCCGGTGCTTCAGGTGCTGTCAATTATAAAAGTACAACGACAAAAACGCCTCCTCAATCCAGCGAACAACAACCCCGAGAAGAGGGATTCGAAGGATATGAGCCAATCACTATTACCCCAGAAGAACAAGCTAGGCGCCAGCAAATACACGATGATAGAGTTGCGCGAGCAAGAGGGTCTAATTCAAGCACAGATTCATCTCTATATGGAATAAGTCCAGCTGACAAGCAGGCATTGCTAGAAAAAACACAATCTCTAGGAAGAGGAAGAGGCAGAGGGATGAGACGTTAGCACAAATACTAAAACCAAACATAATATAATCCAAATCTTACCCTGGTTCACCCCCTTCCACTTCAATAAATGCTCCACACTGGATCAGCCTCACGGCAGCTTTGGCAGCAGTACACTTCGGTGCCTGCTTCAGAGCAACTAGTTCTTCCAGATCTCGCGGATCAGTAGGTGGATCGAGGGCACAACACTCCAAATAAATGGTTTCAGCGCTCTTCTCCTTGACATTGAGTGTCTCCATGATATTCCTGTACTCTTGAAGAGTGAGAGAATTGATGAGATTTTCAAGGAGTCTCGTGGCTCTCTGAGGAGCAGACATCAACATCTTATCCCAAGGCGACAGCACTGCATGGACACCCACCAAATTCAAAAAAGAGTCCGTGTCTCCATTGACTCCCCTCTCACAAACGTGAAGCAACGTGATCAGATCAGGAATAGCTATAATCATATTGTATATCGTGATTTGTCTGAGATACTGGCCTTCCGTCGCCTGAACCGCCAGAGTCTGGTCTGGGAGCAGTCCGGCAATGTGTCTGCTGAAGTATGGCCTCACTATTCCGTCATAGAACTCCGCTATGGACGCCGCGACGTATCCAAGTACCTCCGCTGCGTCCCCCATGTCCATTCCTGGCGTGAAAGGCATGGCTCCAGCCACCATCCAGTTCTTTGTAAAGAGGACGTCTGTGATGAACATTACGTGGGCATAATCTGGGAATGCCACCACGATCGCGTCTATGAACGAATTAAAGTAATACCTATGAAATGTCTGAAAATCAAGAACGCACGCGGAAATTGCACTCCCATCCGGTTCGCCGTGAGGAATGTCGTTTTTGATGAGTATCCACAGTAGGTAGGATATGTATAATTCGATCAATGCTCGGTACCTATACCTAGGCTTTACTAAAGCGTTTCTGCCCCCGGAAGTGCCATACGTAGACTCAACCATGAGTGATACAATCTCGATTAGAATAAAGCCGAAAGCGGAAAACACTTTATGTGCCCTGTCCTGATTCTCCTGATTCAGCAAACAGCCTGGAGGTTGCACGAATGTACTAGCAGGCAAGCACCTGTGAATAGCATAGGCCAGGCATGCCTGATAAGTGAAGTCTCTTGTCTCATTATTCTGGTAGGTCGGAGTGAAGTTCTGAAAACCACGTATGGAGACGCCTGCGGCCGTGCGACTCGCAGTGTAGTACTCGATTGACCTGCTTGGAACGAGAGGCTCTGTGACCACTCTTGACCGAACTAGAAGTTCTGAAGTGGTCCCGAGCTGTGTCATGATCTGATTGCAAGGTTGACATATGGAAAGCATGTGCTCGACATTCGGTACGAATGGCACGGCATTATTTTTTCTAACCCAGCAATTCCTAAACACCTCATGCAATCGAGACATTTGCGGGATCTCTCGAGGAGAAGACCAAGTCACGAGCCTCTGTTCTGTTTTTCCTTGTCTTAAGACAGTCAGCCAAGTATGAGGCCTGGCACCATTAAAATTTACAGTGTCTCCTGATGCATGCCTTACATTATATCCATTTGTGTCGTTGTTTCTCCATTTTTCTTTCAGAGACATGTGATAAAACTCATTCATAACAGGGAGCACATTAGCCTGATGAAAAACGTGACTCTTGTCTCTCTGCGCGATTAAAATGGGAGGATCCGAGCAATTCCATTCGTTCGAATTGCGTATGACCTGCCCTTCAATCGCGTACAGAGCCCTACCACACACTGAGCTAGATCGCAAGGCGTCTCGACTTGGCGAAAACGGACCGAAGCACGCCAAACAGCAGTACATCTGGTGATACTCGTCTTCTGCCATGCCATTCGCGATTTGAGGAGCGGGGTTATATATAGATCCTTTAATGCGATTATTCAGAGCATCCGTGACTGCTCGTGCGTCACGGAGCCGTCTGCACCGAGAACGGCTCCAATCACACCCTTGCCTCGACCCGAAGGGCGCTTAGAGCTCTTGATGCCTGGCTTAGAAATCGTGAAGGCAGCAGGTGCTTCGGTAGTGGGGATTTCCATAGCCTGCGCAGTCGAAGAAGCAGTCTCTCGAAGGGTAGACAAAGCCCCGTTGTCAATCGCCTCTCGAGTGCTTCCTTGCGCCTCAGTCCCCCTAAATGAGCCCTGCATAGGAGTGATGGAAGCCTCTTCTGGCCGGGACTCACTAGGAGTCTCCTTGCGAGAGCGTACACGAGCCTGCTCCTCCAGGACAGGAGGCATGAAGGCCACGTGCCTCTTCAAAAACTGATGTCTTGAGCCCATACCACTGAGACGGGAAGTAATACTACTGCTATCACCGGAAACACTGAGGCTCCCGTGATTTGGGGTGTCCATGGACAACCCAGGAGTAGGGAACTGGGGAGCCGCCATCTCGATGCTGAGCATTTGGTTCCAGCCGCGCTTAAGATTAGAACTCCTTTCCATGGGGTCTCCAATGACATTGTGGACATTCCTAGGGATGCCTCCTGGTCCGACCTGTGTGAGAACCGCGGCACCGTTCTGGTGCGCGTGGTCTCTGTAGGGGATAGCCAAAAATGCCGGCTGGAATGTCACGTCAATGTGGGCGGTCCTGAGATTATTTGCCATGTCATTGCAGAAGTAGTCGTGGACTCCATAGGTTCTCGAGTGGACTTGCGCGCGGGCGATGTGCCAGTAGCCTTCTTCCTGCCAACATGGAAGAGGCAGGGGAGGGTTAAAACCAAGAGGCAATCCATCGAAACCTCCATTGAATAAGGCTTCCTGTTCCGCATCCATGGAGAGACTGAATATGTCAGGCACGAGCTGCCAGACGTGAGTTATACGACGCTGTTGGGCTTCATTGATCTGAGCAATGAGGTTATCTGAGAACTTCTTCTCTGCAAGTGCCTTGCCGTAGTGATTCAGGACATATCGCCTGTTGTCTGGTAGAGGCACGCACTTTAGTCGGAACACTAAGTCATTCCCTGCCTCTATGTCGTGGCTGTTCCACACATTGACCACATTGGCCTCTTTGCCGTCCAAAGTCAGGGATATAACGAAATTTACAGGCCAGGTAGCTGGGGACAAGCTGCCTTCATGTGTGCCGCCCTGCTTCTCTGATCCATGCGCCACACCAAATGGCCTGATGAGATTCCGAACAATGTGCTTGAGGTCTTCATAATTGTACTGCCTCTCGTGGTCTCCAGAGAAGCGCTCCTTGTCGAGATAGTGGCAGAGATTGTCCCACTTGACTCGAGTCGCTGCCAGTTGAGTGCTTAGTTGGATACCAGCCAGGATGTAGTTCAGAGTAGGAAGATTAATCATGGGGTCAATGGCTGTCCCTAGTCCAGCCCGCTGCATGACCCTATTGCTGAGGCCAGTGCATACTTCCGAATTTCTGTCTAACCGCATTACAAATGCCACGTCGCCGTCGTCAATCGGATGGCAGAGCTGGAAACTGCCAGTCCCGTCTGGCTGTGGGATGTAGAGATAAGGGACAATCTTCTGGATTTTATGCGGGATATTCAAGTAGCCAGTCTGGCTGCTGAGATATCCTGGCTCTCCGTACGCGTACGGATCTAGATTGCCGAGGAGGGAACTGTTGTAGTTGATCCTAGCGTCGGCAGTATCATGTAATGGAGCTGGAAGGCCCCCCATAGATGGCAAGGGGCCTTGATTCATCACGACGTCGGGGAAGCGCGCGCCGTTTACGCCCGCGAAGAAATCGGACATTTTTCAATTTGTTTAAAACTTTATTTGTTGTTTAAATAGTATTTGAGTCTTTCGTGGTGTCTTTGCTCTCTGTCTTGTTGTGTACAGGTTTCTACAACAAAAGGAACTGGTGGCGATATCATTATCCTCGAGGAGGCTGCCTACATCGACCCAAACTTTGCCTACGAGACTGTTTTCCCGCTTCTCATTGTTGGCACGACTACTCTCATAGCCATCTCAACTCTGACTTCCGAGATCTCATTCTACACTCGCTTGATCAAGATGCGTGACAAGACCACGAATCTCCCCCTCTTCAATGTGCTCAGCGTGACTCTGGCCTGCGCCAAGTGCAGGGAGGACGGGAAGGCCGCTGACTGCCCCCACATGCTCCATCTGGTCCCCAGGTGGCAGAGCAGCGACAGGCATCTCAAGTTGAAGACTGTCATGCAGGACAGGCCCGACCTGATCGAGTCGGAGCTGTCCGGGCTCGCCTTCGATTCCCTCCAGCAGGTCTTCAGGACTGTCGACTTGGATGTCATGTTCTCGCAGCCTCCGCCGAGTATTCCACTCAACGACACGATTCACGTCTTCATCGACCCCGCTGCTGGAGGGCCTGGGAGCGACTATGCTGTCCTGTCTGTGGTTAGAGAGAAGGGGTTGATTACGGTAATTTCCCTTGCGAACGAATCGAGAAGGTGGTGGCAGAGGGTCTGTGTATATCTCAATTTTTCTGATGATGTGATCGTCAGTCCACGCCGGTGCATGTGCGTATTTGTGCTTGAATTGTTCGCTTGCTTTCATCAGATCTCTGATAAATTCTGTGTCTTCATTTGTCAACTCCTGATATAGGTCAGATACATCCATATTTTGATTTACATTTTCAGACATGAATTTATTTTTTATATCACGAATTCAAATAGGAATCTCGCAACACATCCTCAAACTCAAGCAGCCCCAAAGTCTCATCCCTGACCCACTTAGGAATAACAGACCCTTCCAGATTCTCATAAAACACACAGGCCTTATGAGGACACAGAGTCGGAAGGAACCAAGTGATCTGGACTTCACAGAGCTTCTTCCTCATACTAGCGTCTTTGCTTAGCAAAAGAAAGAATATCACTCTCAACATTGACAATGCAGTGCCATTCGCGGAAACCTCAAAGCTCTCCAGAGCGCACCTCACTCCATCTGTCGCGTACTCATCCGATATGTTTTGCTTGCTCTCTTGAATTAGAGCACAGAGGAGCTGGGACGAGTGACCACTGTACAGTACAAACATCACGGGGTCTTTGAAAGGCTGTGCATTCTGAAGTTCTTTACTAACTTGCCTAATTTGGACTTTCTGTTGTGTCTTTTTCTTTTTCTGTGCCTGTATACAGGTGCTGGGCATGGATGTCCTTGTCGGGTGCAAGGGTGAGTCTTTTTCTTTAAACTACACATTTAATTCGCCACTGATTTTATTTCGATCTAAAAATTCCAGATCCCGGAAAGCAGTTCCAAATGGTTGCACAGCACATCCAGATGCTCAGGGAGTTTCCAGGGCGGGCAGCTTCTCCAGTCATTATCTACGTCGAGAGGAACCTCGGGTTTGAGGCAGGTGAGTGGGATATATAAGGAAATGTAATGAGTAGAGTGTTAGAAAATTGTTACAATGCAAGACGAGAGTAGTCGTGACTCCAATGAGTCCAGTGGATCATTTCAAAGAGCCTTAGACTCATTGAAGAATCCCATATACGATCCAATTGAAGACATACAGAAAACCAAGCCACAGAAAATCCTGTTGCCAAGCATTTTACCACCCTCTGCAAAAATAAAACGGCCTACCAAGTACCATCATAGGATTTCTCTGACGACTCTGAGACAAGCTTCCATGACTATGACAATGGAAAGGGCAGCCAGAGATTTTAAGGTGTCGAAAAGCACAATCGTTAAATATAGCAAATTGTTTGGTGTAGTGTGGAGTTCAAAAGTAAAAATAATTCAAAATCCACTCGAAACAGATTCTGTTACTCTTTCGAGTGGTACTATTATCACCAAGCAGGTACTCTTGAATCTTGAAAAGAAATATTTACAAAAAGATGCAGCTAAGCACCTGGGGATCAGTAAAGATGAATTACGGAAAATATGCAAAAAGTTAGAAAAAGGCAAATGGCAAAGTAAGGTAGTTGCAAAGACATCAGCACCGACACTGACACTGACGCTTGAAGACTTACTTCGAATGGAAACCGAAATGACCTGTTTGGAAGCAAGGAAAATTTTGGGGTTGAATCCGAATCAATTTCGAAGATATTGCTATGATCGTGGCATGGTTCACCGCTGGAACCATAGAAAGGCAAAGGTATCAGCAAGGCTTAAAGCTCTTGAGACAGCAAGCAATCCACAAGCTCCTCCTCCTCCTCCTCAGTCACCGCTATGAGATGCATGTGATAATCTTCTCTCGTTAAATTAAGAATAAATTATTTGTTGAATGCATATTAACACACAAAAGTAGGAAACACTGAGTAGTTCAATTTTGAAATCGATACATTTTCCACAAGAAACCTGCCCTTCATGCGCCACGCGCGTTTAATCTCTAGACATTCGAAAATCACCCGAAATCCCGCAGAGCACCACAAGCGGGCCCTGGGCAACGGCACGATTCCTGGCGTCAGTTTCTACATCGACCAGAAGGCCAATCGCGTCGGCGTTCTTACAACAGAGGCGATCAAGCATGCCATGTGCCAACTTGTAGTGGTCATGCTTAGAGAGAGAAGAATCCATGTCTTTAAGCCGCTCGCATCAAGGGACGCGAAAGGCCTCCTGCTGCGTCTGAGAGAGCAGATGGAGGTCTACTCGTATCAATTCAAGATGGGCACAAATACTTTCCAGAAAGACCGCATAGCTCTCAGCGGGAAAGTGGGAGGCATGAAGGACGACATCTGTATCTGTCTTCAGTTAGCCTGCTACTTTACGCAGCTCGAGTCTCAGAGGGCTGTGCAGACTCTCAATACGCCCATAGACTGAGTACTGGGTTTGCTATATTTATTTATTGGTTCATTTATTAATTTGAAACAAGATAAAAATGGAAAAGTTTGAAGAAGTAAACCTAGAAAACGGCAAGAGTCTCTGTCCAGACTCAGATCCAGATCCTCTCAAGCCAGGAGACGACGAGAACGACCTCACGATGACCCAGAGATTCCACAGGAGAATCAAGCAATGGGCTCTGTTTGTAAGGTGGCTGATTTGCTGCTGAACTAAAACAGAAAGGTTGCATTTAGGATAATTAAAATGGTTTTGACTTGTCCATATTTAAGTAGCGCTCTTTTTTCTAGGTAACCGAGTGACGATTCAAACTAGTATAGATGCAGTATAACATGGACGACCCGCGTGCTAGGCTAATGCAGAAGTGGAGTAGTAATCTGCCTTCTTATGATAGTACTTATTTGCGTGAAGGGGGTGATGAACAGAATGGGGTTGGGGTGGATTCACATTTTCTTGGCTTTGACTTGACCCCATTAAATGGTAAAACTAAGTCTGGAAATAAATCAGAGAAGAAACAAAAAACTCCCATGGATCAAAAACGAGCCACTGAAATTCTCAAGAAATCTTGGGAAACTGCCCCCCATTTCGTTTCAAAAATGCTAAAAAAGGCACAGAGTTTGGAATCAGGGGGGGATACTCAAATGAATAATTTGAAGACTTTCTTGGTTGCTGGAATTCAAACTGTATTAAAGGATCATGAGGGATACATAGATTTTGGCCAATTTGCTAATTCACTAAACGCTTTGCGTACATCAGAAGTAAAATGGCGAGCAATTATTCATCAAATTAATCCAAACTTCAGATATACACCTAATTTTGTTGCTCCTAGACCAGATGCTTCTTCATTTGAAAGTCAGAGATACTATCTCAACATTATGACTCTATTAAAGAAGCCTATTTACATTGCATGCAAGTATGTCAATGCTAAAGTATATCAAAACAAGGATCTCAAAAAAAATCCTTTTGTGAAGAAAGTCCGACATATGTTCAGAGACGTCAGAAAGCAGATCCGTAAGTACATCAGTGCATACAAGCTTACTGGAGTTCCTGTACCTCCTAAGCGAGTGCGAACTCAGCCTGGTGATTCTCAGACAGTACAAAAGACGGTATTACGCCCCTCATCTCAGCCTGGTAGGGTACCGCCATACACACAACCACCCCCGCCTACAGCCGGATCCAAACCGTTGCGGCCCGCATCAGGTGGCTTTGGTCGTTCACAACTTCCTCGCGCTTAAAAAAAGTCTCGATTCACACCTATCCAGTCCCTAAACGCATCTAACCCCACAACAATCAAATAATCAAAACATGACCATAGACTCTACCTGGATCGCCAGTTTCAAAGAGGAAACCCCGGAAGCCTTCACAAAGCACATCCCATTCCAACCCAAAGCAGTCTTCTGCGACGGCCAGATCCGCCTCATGCGCGGATACACACAGAACCTCCTCACCTGGGACGACTACATCTACCAGCAGTTCATTAGCCACGTCTCTAAATTCTTCAGGACCATCGGAGCAAGCACAGTCATCTTAGCCTTTGACGACTACGCCAACGTCCCAGAGGCCAAGGCCATGACCCAGATCAAGCGCAGGAGGCACATCCCGCCCATTGAAATCCTAGAAAGAGAGCCACTCCCACCTGTGTGCCCGAGCGGTGCACGATGGGACCAGTGCATTTCCAACCGGACTTTCAAGGCCAAAATCATAGCTCTGGTCTGCCAGAAGCTTCCCGAGGTCATCCAGTTCCTCCCAGGACAGACCCTCATCATCGACTACAAGGGCTTCCCTACAGCCTACCGCCTTCAAGACGGCGAGGTTGTCTCTGAAGAACTCACGTCACTCCAGCCTCTAGGCGAGGCCGACGTGAAATTCACGCGGTACGCCACGATGTTCCAGGACCTCCTCGTCGACTCGATCGACGGAGACAGTATCCCGATTGCTCTGCTCTTCCAAGAAAAGTGCATTCGAGACTACACGCAAGGCTCCATGGACCCAAGGGATCTCACGGAGGCGCCTCCTCGCATCTGCATCTACCGCATCACGACCAAAACAGACAGCGAGAAGGAAAGACCCGTCAAAAAGACGAAAAATGGGGATACAGGAGCAGAAGAAACCAAAACAGTCCGGTGTACAAACCGGACTTATGAATACGTCAACATACCCATGCTCTACCTGAGCCTTCGCGGGGCATTCTCGCAGAGTCTCTCTGTATCCATGCCACTCCACTCGCCTTACCTCATGTCTCTCCTGACAGCCTTGATAGGCCTGACGGGTACGGACTACACTCGGCACATGCCGCAGATGAGCGGTAAGAGCGTATTTGGTCTACTGACAGACCTCATGCCTTTACTGCTAAGGAGCTTCGACGTGGACCAGAATCAACTCGACGTGGAATCAGCAGTCGACTCTTTAGTCGCTGGGATCTACGCTGCGAAATTCGGAGTTCATGTATCGAAGAGCACTGCTTCGAGAGATTTCAACCTGAAGTCTGTCCTGCAATGCCTTCGGACATCCAAGCTCTCCCAGCGCACCAGAGAGTCATTCCCTACTCTAGACCAGATACAGTGTACAGTCAGAAACGTCAACTGGCTGCTGCTCTACTGGACGTGGCCCGAGCGAGTTCCCCACCCTATTCAGCCTCAGTTTGGTTTCACGAAGAACCAGAAGGGATTGGTTACTTTCGTGGACCTCTGCTGTGGTTCATCTTGTAAATAAATGGAAAATAAACTAAGTATATATTTTCTTACATTGAAAACTCAAATTTATTCATCATCCATGACATCACGAACCGCGCGCTCAAGCAAGTGTCGATCTGATTCGCAGTAGACATTCACGAGGCGCTCGGCTCCATCCACGAATTGCATGCGTTTCTGTGGGGACGACCCGCGTTTTTCGATGTACATCTGCACTGCTTTCTTGCCTATCTTACAGGCGTCCCCGTGAGAGAGCTTGCCGAAGCCCAGGGATCGAGCGATGTCGTGGATGTAAATTGGGGTCTCCTCTGGTTTTTCTCCTTGGCCGTTTGTGATAGTCAGCTGCTGGCCCAAAACGATGTTCTTGAGGCGGTCCTTGGTTTGAATTACGAGACGAGTGTCGTTTTTCCAGTTTGGGTCGAGGGTCTGCATGGCTTCCATGAAATCAGTGACGACTTTTTGCTGTAGAGTTGCTGCTTCAGCCTGCATTTTCTGTAGTTCAATGTCTTCCCTGCGCCTCTTCCTGGTCATTTCTTCATCAGTCATGATGCCAAGCGACTGTCTTGCCATTTGAGCTACTGGTGAAGCAGACTTGGCATTGGCTTCGATCTCCTGAACAAGACTATGGTCTCCAGCAAGGTAGCGCTTGATGATATTGGCGAACTGTGTGCGGGTTTCTTTGGCAACACGACCGGGGAGAACCATGACCAATTCAATAGCGTTTTGGAATGAAACCAACTTTGTGTGTCCATTGCCTTTTCCCGGCATTTTTCTGTCAGTGATTTTCATTGATGAAAAGACTTCATTGTCCAAACGACGAAGGACCTGTTCAAAGACAATCAGATTTTATTACTTTGTAACGCATTTTGCGTTATTGAATCAGGTATACAATTTAGATTCAACATAGTTTTTTATAACGCAAATTGCGTTATAGATTATACCTCATTTGCGTGATTTTTATCTTTTTCTGTCATTACCATAACCAGATCCACAGCATACAAAAACCCATCCTGAGTAATTCTGACAGTCGCGTCCCGACCCTGGATGATCTCGGCAAAGGAGATGACTTTCTGACTGTCGGACTGAATCACTGACATGACTATGTATAAGAAACTATTTGAATTCACTGGGCTACCCATTTAAAACGAGTCTTTTTTGTTCTTTCCGATATTTACTTTAAAAAAGTTAAGGATTTTTTCCTGAACTTCAAATTTGAATCTCCCGAAAGGTTGTAGGACGCAATTTGCGTCATAAAGATTTACCTACTGACATTTGCGTCTCGGCCCAACCCGTCTCAACTGTCCCGCACTAAAACAGAAAATTACGAAGCTCACAGTAACTATAAAAGGGTGCGCTGCCTTCCACGAACAGAATAACCAAATTCATAGAACACCCCATGAATCAATTTTCAATACTCACGTCAGTTTACGCTGTGATTTTACTGGCATATGGAATCAGTCTATGGGCTACCTCAGATACCAACATGGACTCCATTTCGCTAACAGCAAACTCCCACGAGATCCCTTCTTCAAATATCTTTGCGGATTCTTACAGAGACCACTTTGAGACAAACGACAAAGACAGAATAGTGCTTTCCACTGAAGTCCGCATGATGCCTCACTGTCTAGCCCCATACGTCATTCCGTTTCTCCTAGGCATACCAGTTGCAGCAGGACAGATGAGTTCTGCAGACAAGGCACTATTCGACACAGTCAAAAGCAAGATTCTCCCTGTAGCCTGGGACAAGCGCATCTTGCTGAATAATTACAACAAATTGACAGATCAGAACACCCCTCAGTTCCTCTTGCCTTGGTGCAGGTGCGCACACACTGTTCTCGAGAAATTCAGGACGAACAATAAGACTACCTACGATTCGACCAATAATGCATTCAGAGGGTGTATTGCGACTCAGTTTCATGTGAACAAGCAGAGGGTCGTTAACTTCAACAACCCCATCGATGAAAATGCAATTGAAACTAGAAAGTCCATGAGCCGCTACAGTTTGATGATGCTTGTCATCCTCGCATACGTTTTCAATTCAGTCTACTCAATGCTAGAGTTTGGTGGAGTAGGAGAGAAAGCAGATACAAAGTCTTACTTTTCATATTCCAACGGAATGTACCTCACTCTTCTCTTCTTCATCTTCCTCGCCATGTTCTTACTACCCCTGATTGCCATGCGAGGAGCTCCTTGGCAGAACATTCTGGCCGTTTCCGCATTTGTTGTGGTCCCCTCTTTCATCATCGAGTTTCTAATGACCGAGATCGCCTGGTCCTACCTCTACAATTACAAGCGGAGAACCTCCTTCACTCATCCATTCCCTTTCTTCATCACTCTCTTCTCTCTCTCCGTCCTTGCCCTCGTGGAGAACGGAGTCTTCAATATTGAGGTCATTGTGACTCATTTCTTTGTAAGCCACGCTGTTACCTTCATGTACTCAGCCGTCCTCTTTTTCCTTCACTACCACTGTGCTGAATGGACGAAGAACGAAAATGACAACTCCTACAATGGGCAATTCTCAGGGTTGACAAAGGTAGACCCCGCAAATATCATGGCCTACTTTGGGGCCTGTGTGGTCATTGCCTTACTCATGCTATTCATAGTAGTCCCTCAGTTCCCGACCAACGCCACACTCAACGTCTTCTGGTTCTACCCTATATTCTACATGTTCCTCACGGTAGGAGGTGCTATCTGGATCGAGCACCTATTTGACGGAAACGAAAAAGAGACCACTCTCCCTGAAATGTTCAAGCTCGAACTCACTTCTCACTTGGTCATCCTTGCACAGGGAGTCTTGATTCTCTCCATCCTCTTCTACTTCACTGGTGACTTCATGGTCTATTCCTATGGAGACAAGTACTCTCCCAACGGAGGCTCAGTTCTCAATCGGCCCATCTACTCTTTCGCACTGACACCAGACGGGACTCGCTACGTAACTCCTTGAAATTCCAAAATTTCACATCCTCAAATTTATGACTTTAATAAACGTATATAAACTTGCCCCGTGCTGTCCTCTCATGCTTCACATGGCACAATCATTCTATACAGCTGTGACGTGGCAGCCCACGTCTAAAACAACGAGTCGATACGGAACTAAACTCACTGAGAAAATCGAGGCAAAGGCCGTATCTAACGAGCAAGTGGAGTCTCTAACAAATGCTCTCAAGCAGGCCTTCTCTGAAATCAAGCTTTTAAAATCTCGTCTCGACGCATCCGAATGGGAGTCGAAGATGTTTGCTCAATCCTGTGTGAAATACATGGACGAAGCAGAGAACATCAAGCAAAAACACAAGATGGACCTTATGAGTCACCACCAGGAATCAGAGACTAAACACAAGACTCTGGAAGAGCGCTGCAAGAGCCTGTCTGCATGGGCGGAACAGCACAGGATAAGCTCTGAGAAGCATCTCAGAACCACAAAGCAACATGAGGAGACCATTAAGGCGCAATCCACGAGCTTGCAACAACACAAAGAGGCAATGGATATGCAAGAGAAGATGATTGCTGCTCACGCGAACATAATTGAGGCGAGCAACGTCCAAATCAATGCGAAAGAGGCTCGCATCAATAAACTCGAAGATACAATCAAGGCAAAGGATATCACAATCCAGTCACATAAAGACCATATAAACAAGCACAAAGAAAACATCAAATCAATGGAAGAATCACAAAAGAAAGCTGAATTCTCAAAGCAACTCAAAGACAAAGCATGCTCAGTCCTGAAGACTTCCAGTGAGATCCTCGGACTGGCAGCAGATAAGACCTCGGAGACAAGCCCGGAGCAGCTCTCAATGTGGCTGGCAGAAGTGTGCTGTGCTATCAATGGACTCGAAAGGGACATCAGAGAGTCACAAGACATCAAATGAACAAAATAATTTAATCCACAGCCGCAGTCTGTGAGTGAAATTTTCGATACAGCTGCACCATGTAATCGACGAAATTCCCTTCGCTGGACATGGCAGCAGGTTTTTCTTGAGCCACGTGTCGAACGAGAACTTCCTCGGTGTCTTCCGGTTGAAAAGAAGTGTAGGGTGGAGTTGGCATTCCAAGCATGGGCAAAAATAGTTGCTTCACAATACAGTCTATCTTGCATGAGGCGCTGGGAGATACCTTTCGCTCCTTGGGGATGGTGGACATACGCATTACCTGCGAGGAAAATTATGTAAATAGCATGAATGCTGTGATTTAAAAATAAGCGCCACATGACTAATGAAGTACTATTAAAGGTAAAAGCAGTGCACGTAACACTGGGGGAAAATGAGCAATACAAAGGAACTCAAGAGTGAATTGAAGAATATATTCAAAGCTATGAATGATTGCCTCAATGTTTCTCTCGAAATTGAGCCCCTTTTTCTTATGCTCTGGAATGAAGTGAACTGGTCTGACGACGAAGAGAAGGCACATGTATCTCACTGGATAGAAGATTTCGTCAAATCGAAAAAATTACCCCAAGAGAGGCGCGAAAAATTCAATGCTATATTTTATGAATCATGTAACCTTCACACCATGTTCGATTCAATTGACCTTGACTGGCCAATGGTCTACTGCACCTATCTCTTTGCCAAAAATAATGAAAAAGACAAGGCAATAGAATTTATAAGAAAAGTATTCGATCAAGCAGAGGAAATCAATCTACCCGTGCTTTTAGACTTGATACCCAAGATGCGTGAAATTCTCAAAGCAAACGGCATGCTAAATAATCCCGCGCTTAATTTCGTGCAGGACTATCTATTGAAACAAATGAGAAAATCACCCACTCATGTATTACAAAGAGAAGAAGAACAAGTACAACGAAGACCAACAATAGACTACCAAAAACTATTCAGTGGTATTCAAAACGAGATCAGCAGAGGCTTCAAAGTCAAGGCACTATTCATTCTATGTGACGCACAAATAGACTGGTACCGTGAATCAGACGTTGCAATACTTCGATCTAAAATGAAAGAATTCACAGATAACGATCTGAAAACTCAAAGACAGTCCGATGTGGTCCCTATCAGAGACTGGACTATGTTCTATCAGGACCTTCTAGCTACAGCAATTTTCTATTACGACGTCTTCCGAATCTTTGGTCCATGTTGGAAATACATCCACTTTCCATACATGTATTTTCGACACTATGGCATGGATTCCGCAAAGGAACTCATGAAATCATTCAAAAAAAATCAAAGGATTAGAGACGAGATGGCAGAAATGCCAATAGATGCAGACAGGTATATCGATATTGCAGAGAGACATCGCGTCGTAGACCACTTACCAAAGGACGCATTCTTAAAGGAATACAAAACTATTTTCAGGTGATAAAATTTAAAAAAAAATCACTCACATTAAATCTCGACTGTGTCCTCAGTTTCTCAGCAAGAAGCGAAGTCGGAATCTTGAGCTTCATCCCGCCATACGGAGATCTTTCTACGTTTTCAAAACCTTTTCTCAGTCTCACATGCCTCCATATGGCCTTCATCATTCTGAGACTCATACTATAGAAACAATCATTCACTCGAATGGCGGGAATCTGATCCTCAACAGAACCATTCACTGGCTGAAGCCACGAGACAATCTTCTCATTTCTCTCAAGATGCCTCATCATCTCCTTGCTGCACGGCGGCAAGCCATGGCGCCAGTCCTCACCAGCATAGATCACACATATGCCATTCATGTCGAGGCGCTTCATTTGGAAGCGGATGTCAGTGAAGGGCCTGTGATCATCGATGCGTCTGTTTTGATACATCAGAAATAAAATGTTTAGATGCTACATGTAGTACACATACTCTCGTATCTTATGCATTCCCTTGTAGTTTTGGGCGATAATGTGAATAAAATAACTTGATATTTCATGATGGTCATGACTGGACTTTTTGATTACCCAAGTCGTCTCCACAGCTCCATATTTGGAAACTAGATGTTCCATATGAGGAGAAATTTCATTCCAATCATAGGGGATCATCAAAGAGACAATTTTAGGAGGCATCTTGAACTTCAAAATGAGATTATCCATTTCAGCCCCGATGTCCTCAGCACTTCTAGCCTGATCTGATACACCCTTTTCCATCTCTCCATGCGAACTCAGCCAAGGCGGAGAAAGTATCAAAATATCAAGTGGATCACCTACATAATTCTCACAGTAAAACGCTGCATCACCCCTAATGAGTTGAACGTTATTCATGTCACTTTTCAATAATTCCATCATGCTTCCTACATTGCGCTCCATTCTTTGAAACCGACGCTCATCATGAGCATCTTTGACCAATGACACACCCGTCACAAATACTCTAACATTTCTCATCACAAAAGGGATCAGCATTGAATACAGTACATCCATCCCAGGAGCACTGTAAGCATCCAGGATCTTGATCAATCTTCTTTGCATAATAGTCTTGAACTGCTCTTTCTGTTTCGGAGACAACGCTAGAAGAATCTCAACGCATCTAACCTTATCATACAACCCGGGCTCTGGATCCGTGGTATATCTCACGTCTTCATCGTCTAAACTCAACTTGATACTAGATACATCCATGCGAAGAATCCCACTTTGAAAGAATTTCTTGAAATTCTCTTGATAATATCTCTTTCGTCTCTCAGCCTCGTGATGAACAGGCTTGTGTGTACTAAATATTCCTGGAATAAATCTCTTCATGAAACCTCACTCCACAACAAAATCTCTCCACAATTTATATATAACACATCATCTCGGAATATACGCGAATCAATATTAAAACTGAAAAAATCTCAATTTTGAAGCAAAGAACAAACAAAATGAATCTCCGCGAACTCGTTCTACGCCTCACAAAAATAGCAGAACAGTACAATCTAGACAAACAAGAACTCTCATCACTCCTCATAAAAACCATAGTTCTCTCTCTGAAATACGTAGACCGCCGCGCCCTCTACACGGAGCTCTTTCCTTCCCACTATGCAGACTGGAACTTGATAGAAACAACACTGCGGTCCACAAATGCCTTGGGCGACACAGAGCCATGGCTTACTCTCCTCAACCAAATCGAATGGCCATCCCTCTCTGACAAAGACATAGACCACACAAACCCCATCCTCTCCCAGATAAAATCCGCTCTCAAATCGAACAACATAGACCAACCAGGATGGACAGTGGCCTGCCGCATCCTCATCCTTCAGCTCATCCAAGGTCTCCAGTCCATGCACGCTATAGAGCTCCTCACTTCCCGGACTCTCCAAAGAAACACCCGTGACAACACCATGAAATTCCTCGCCTCTCTATACGACCAAAAGCACTTGCCAACGGAATACTACAGCACTCTCCTGTTCGTCCTCAACACTTCCCACCTCGTCATAAACACACAGGCGCTATCACAGACACTCTCGATCCTCACTGCTCAGCGCGAAGAACACATGGTCACAATGAAACTGAAAAACATACAACTCGTATCCCTGCGCCCTAGACTACGTGACAGACTCAAAACATCCCTCCTGACAGAGCAAAACAAGGAGCGAGTCGATGGCCAGCTAGGCACATGGGACTCATACACTGGCTACTGTCACACCCACCGCTTTCCAAACAATCTCTCAGACCGAGTCAAACGCCAGCTCTACTTCCTCTCCTCTCAGACCACATGGAACTGGCGCGCGTACGTCCACAAATTTATTCAACACACAGATTTACAGGAAAAGATACAGCAGCACCCAGTCACTCAGCCGGACGTCCAAGTCCTGGCCGGTGTCATCGAAGGCATCTCCATGGACGGCCGTCCTCCATTTCCAGAAATGATGCTCTTCAAAGCCAGATGCTTCTCAAGTTTTCCAGTGGTCTACGTGCAGAAAATGACACTCACTCAAATTCTTCGCCTTTACTTAGCAGCATACCAACCACCTTCCATCTGGAAAGACATATGGAAAACCCTCATTGGCATCATGTCTCCTCAAATCTCAAGAGACCTCGAGACATTCACATCACAAACTCCATTTGCATCTGACTGGGTCACAGACGCACTCTCGGGGAATCCCTCGTCCATCCCACACCCTCCTCCTTCAGCATCATCCATAGCCTCGTCTTCACCAAGCCCTTCCGTCCTTTCCTCTCCAAGAGCAGCCTCGAGCTCTGCGATCAGCGCTGCAGCACTCTGCTTTTCATCCCCCTCATCATCAAATCCGGGTTCTCCAAAGCAGGCCGAAGAAGACCCCGCTTTTTCTGGATCCACATAGTCCTTCACATACTTCCTCATGAGCTTGGCAGTCCCAGAATGCGCAAAAAACTTCGGCTCGCCATTGTATTCATACCAGGCTTTGTTGAGCTCATCATATACAACCCTCCCTTCTTTCGTGGATCGCCTCAACAGCTCAGGGACGTCCTTATCAACCACAGGCTCGTACTCCAATATCTTTTTGATAGGAACACGCGAAAGCATGATCTGCACAGGCACTGGGACAACTTCGTACCAAGCAAGAGAATCTCCGGACTCCTCTGCACTCTTCAGTATCTTCATCAACCTCCATATGCACCTCTGGTCAGGCTGCAAAACTTTCCCAGGCTCAATCATGTAAAGAATCAAGTGGTCCACGCGGAGGAGCTGCTTCGATCCTCCGTTCCTCTTTCGCATCCCTTGACTGCACCTTCTGTACCAGTTGATGCAAGGGACGCATAAGTCTACCTTTGCCTTCCCACTCATGGAAGAAAGTGCCTGATACAAGAAGGGTGTAGGCTGGCACCATGTTTGAACAAAATTTGCGATTTCACTCTTAGTCTTGGTCCTCCTCCCGCTATCCTTAGCCTTCTTATCTTCAGAGTCCTGAGCGGATTCCTGATCACAAGTGCATTCACCACAGAAAATGCAGCGATCGTACTCACAGAACCCGGAGGTCGCACTCGCAATGCTGGCAAGCTGCATGCGTGGGTAGATCCAGTCTTGGAATAGACTTTTGGAATTCCCTACCCTATAAATAGGCATCTTCTTTTTTATGAAAAAAAAGATATCTACAGTCGAAAAAAAACTTTTTTCCATGGATATCTAAAACAAAAAAACTTTCCACAAATGCCATACTCATTTCTCATATAAAGGGCACATCAGGAGCATCCGTAGCATGTTAAAAATCAACAAGCATAACAACCCAGTAATTAACTTACACATTGAAGATCCACTTGTCCTTAGCGAGCACTACTATAAAATGATTGATGATGACTTCAAATACTTTGTCTGTTCAAGCCTACAAGATCAGTATCACTTAGTTTATTACAATCCATATCTTTCAAATGAAGAGAAGTTCCCTCAACTCTCTCTACTGAGCTCATGCATTTACAACATTGAGTCTTCAGCACAAAAGGCTGCACTCTCAGCAGCTGGGGTGTTCGTGAATCCATATCAACACTTTGAGCACGAATCACTTGGAGTGATCTTGGATAAAGTCAAAAATGCAGCAGGAGCTGCAGGAAGAGGAGCAATGTGGGTGATTAATGGTGCCCAATCCGCAGCTGTTTCCATGGCAAAAGTCGTAAATTACAAAGTAGAAATATCAAAGCTTGAATCTCAAATCAAGCAAGACTTGCAAAATCTCATAAGAACTTTCCCAACAGCAGTTAAAAACATAGACGGCCTTCACAAATATATCGACTCACTTGAAAGCAACATGGATCATCTATATCAACTTAAAACAGGCCAATCTAGTTCAGGATCTTCTAAACCATAAGAAAATCAATACATATTAAAATCTTTCAAGCTAAAAGAAGCAACTCTATTTAGTAAACTCCACCCTACACCTCTTAATACCACGACTACTACTACTCCCACTACCACAATTCTTCTTTTCGCTTTCTTGTTTCTCAAAGCATTGATCGAAACATCCCTTCTTTCCTTCAAAAACTACATCATCATTCAGAAATACCTTGACCAAAATCATTCCATCTTCACACCCTTCAGATTTCAGACACAGCCTATCAAAATACAAACTACACCCCTTCTCTTTCTTATAAAGCACACCCACTCTAAATCTAACATAGTCACTGGACCTAAAATAGGCACATCTATGATTCTCACATCCCATCTGTCTCATCACAAACTCTTCCACTGCATCCATATCCCCTTTTGACCCAACATATTTTTCAGCAAGCAGGATCATATTTTTTTCTTTATTAAAAAAAACCAAAACATCTTATTTACTCATTACGAAGCACAGCAGCCTTGAATTCCTCATACGTAAACACTGGATTCTTGTAAGATTCAATCCCTTCCTTCACTATCATTGACAGGTATTCATCAGGATAACGAATGCATCGCAGTTGAGCACCGTCCATCACGGCTTCAGAAATACTCTCCTTTAGATCATCCAAATACAATTCGCCTTCCTTTGGCATTCTCAGAACAACCCCACTCTTCACTGCCTCAATAGCACCATTCAAGTCATCAGCGTACTTGGAATCAGACACAATCTTATGAAAACCAGGAATAAAAGTACTTTCCACACACTTCAAATGCGAAATCAATTCTTTACGTGACTTCACTGTCTTCATGAAAAACTGACATCGACAATGAGCACATGCATTCCTGGGCAGTCTCGTCTTTCTATCTATATTCGCCTTCTTTTCAATATCAATTCCAGTTTCGAGAAATAGCCTCTCACAATACCATCTCGGAATAGGTGAAGGCAACATATTGTGATATCCCTCAGACATGACAGAAAAAAAAGACCTCCATTCTCCTGGAATGTGATCAATGACACTCTTAATAAACCTCTCCCTCAATTTTCCATCTGAAATCATGGCAAACAGACTCTTTTCGTTCATACCAATCACTGTCTCTGCGTGAATCACTCCGTTCCTTTCGTAGCTAACCTTGCAATTGAAAGCAATATGAAGACAGGCAAGTATCTCGTGCTCTGTCAAACCGACACAATTCCTATTCATCCCCATCATCTCAGCGAGATTCTCAAAAGTCCTTCCCAATTCAACTATTCGATCTGATATCAAAACAGGTAGAAAGGCCTTCTCAACACAATGAATCATCTCAATGTATGCATCACTTAGATTATTCAAAATCTTCAAAGTCTCATCTTTGAATTTCCCAAAAAACTCCTCTGCATGGTAACTTTGATATGCCATGGTCACATAATTGAACTTCGAAGCAATGATTCTCCTGAGAAATTCCGTCATACTCATCCTCTTGAGGTAGACAGGCTTAGCTCGAGACACAGAACTCTGCAAAGAATAATATCTCCCACAAGATTCAATGAGACTTTGAATATAAACAGTCTTCAGGTCCTTCACTGATATCCCTGAAAAATCCTTTCTAGACCTCATGAACCAGGCGAGAACAAATTTTTTGACGTGCTCACACTTCAATCCTTGTGGACCCATTTCAGTCATCAGTCCTTTTCTCCATTCACTGTTTTCAGACATTCCATAGATGTCAGTACTGATCAGATAATACTTTCTCCACTTCCTAGATCCATAGAAATCAACTAGATATTCCACCAAGTCCAGATCCTTCTTCATGTATGAATCAATCTCTGACTGCTTCAGGATATACTCAGCCATTGATGCACTCAAGGCCACAATGATGTCTGGAATGAAGAATTCAGAACAACCCATCACAAGAGAAGAGACCATGTGATTCATCACTTGTCTCACTGCTTTCACTTCTTCTTCATTCATGTCTTTTTTTGAAAATCTAAATGATGGAACTATGCAATTCCATCGTTCATCTCGGTAGGCCACTAAAGGGGCAAGGGATAGAGAGTTGGTAGTACAGTGTACTCTAGGTAGAGCCTTGACTTTGATAGAAAATGATTTCCACATGATCCCATCTACATTAGAAATGTTTTCTAAGTGGAGGGTTCGTCCAATCACGGGAAATGCTTGAAACTTCTGTTGTACTGACATATTTCGAAAGTTAATCCACTCATTTTCTCGACATAGGTCTTGTAAAATCTCGATTTGTGTTTGCAGAGATATCACACATGTGTCCCCAGTGTATTCACGTTGAGTGAGTGCAATGAAGAGTGAATGCAGTTTCTCAAAGGAATTCTGTGTCCTACTCTGATCAGCATTGCAGTACTTCTTTGCTTTTATTTCATATTCGGGCATAGCTGATGTGATGATAGTGTTAACATTAAAAAGCTCGAAATCCATTGGAATATTCACATTAAGGAGATTCATTTTCCATGAAAGTGGATTTGATAATGACTCCGAAATCTGTACTACGATCTATGTGTTTTGACACTTTTTTTATGTTGTGTACCCTCCTTTTTTGATATATTTTTTTTAGGTTGAGGGGGGGGGGGGGGGGGGG
>Ga0209358_10000289_pt1 | contig 45488 bp, 40 predicted proteins | sample LauGreFa1BDMLBSN_2_FD_187574 | JGI IMG/M metagenome (GOLD analysis project Ga0209358, IMG submission 187574) | Freshwater lake microbial communities from Lake Michigan, USA - Fa13.BD.MLB.SN (SPAdes) (version 2) | ecosystem: Environmental > Aquatic > Freshwater > Lake | place: Lake Michigan, USA... | reverse complement strand
GGAGGCTGGGGAGGCTGGGGAGGCTGGGGAATTGGACATAGAAACCATCGGGGACAATGCGAGATTGTGTAGTAATAATCAACAGGAATTATCCAATGTCTCTGGTGCCCTACGGCTTGGTACGCCCCTTTTTATTTGGCATGGACGCCGAAGCTGCGCACGACTTCACCTTGAAAGCGCTGGCCCGCACCCAGGGCACGCCCCTGCAACTGGCTTATGCCCAGACCCAAATAGCGGACCCGGTGACCGTGGCGGGCTTGCGCTTTCCCAACCGCGTAGGCTTGGCCGCAGGTCTGGATAAGAACGCCCGTTGCATCGACGCGCTAGGCGCCATGGGCTTTGGCTTTGTAGAAGTAGGCACGGTGACGCCGCTGGCGCAAAGCGGTAGTCCCAAACCGCGCATGTTCCGAATCCCTGGGGCGCAGGCCCTGATTAACCGCATGGGTTTTAACAACGGTGGCCTGGATGCTTTTGTTAGTAATGTGCAGGCCTCGCGTTTGCGCCGCGCACGCCACCCCGGCCTTTTGCTAGGCCTCAATATCGGTAAAAACGCGGCTACGCCCATCGAACGTGCTACCGATGACTACCTGACTTGCCTGGACGGCGTTTACGGGCACGCGGATTACGTGACCGTGAATATCTCCAGCCCAAACACCAAAAACCTGCGTGACTTGCAAAGTGATGCGGCCCTAGACGCCTTGCTCTCGGCCATTGCCCAGCGGCGCGAAGAACTGGCGCATCACCACGCCGCGTTCGACGCTGCAAACGGCAAATCACCCAAGCGCACCCCCATCTTCCTGAAAATCGCCCCGGATCTGGACCCAGACCAAATCAGCGTCATCGCCGCCACCCTGTTGCGCCACGGAATAGACGGGGTAATTGCCACCAACACCACGCTCAGCCGCGAAACGGTGCGTGGGCTTCCATACGGGGAAGAAACGGGCGGCTTGTCCGGCGCGCCAGTGCGTGAGACCAGCAATGCCGTCATCCGCCAATTGCGCGCTGCTCTGGGGCCGCACTATCCCATCATTGGCGTAGGCGGCATCATGCATGCGCAAGACGCTTTGGAAAAACGCCAGGCAGGGGCCGACTTGGTGCAGATTTACACCGGTCTGATTTACCAAGGCCCGGCGCTGGTCAAAGCCGTGGCACTCGCGCTGGCGAACAAGCGCTAGTGCCCATGACGAGACAGCCATAAGAACAGGGTTTGATTGCAAGCGCCAAGCGTTCAGGCGGCTATAAAGCATAGAACGGCCCGTTCACGGTGCCTGCACCTACACCAGTGGCAGACATACCATCGATGCCAAGAACCACGGTTCTGCCAAAGAAAAAGGGCAAGCCCAAATCTAAACCCCCCACCATACTGATGGAGCCTCCCAAAGTAGGCAGCGCAAAATTGCCTCTACTTAGCAATTGCGCCGCGTTGGACACGGTGAAACTTGCACCAACCTGTCCGGAACGGACACCCGACAGAACGACGTTAAACGCCATATCCGCTAGAGGACAGTAAAAACCGCTGTCGTAGGGGTATACGCAACTGGGTAAATTGAAATCGAAATAAATTCCGTTGGAGCCGGTATCGAGGAAAGTGCTTGAAAAATTGCCTAGGCTCACGCCGTTGGTGCTGCTTAATGCGCCGTTCAAGAAACCTTGATTTGTCGTCGCCAAAACCTGCGCGCCCGCATACTGGTTGTTACTGCGCGTGCCTAGTCCAAAAATCATTTTCCCGCGAGCCACGGGCACCCCAGGGTAAGCCACGCCATCCATTTGAATGGCCAGCCCGTTGTTGTCTGTGGGAAATCGGGCGACTACTTGCTGTAGCTGCTTGTCCACCGCCAGAGCCGATCCTGCAACCTGGGTACAGGCGGCGTCGACACAGCTGAAATATCTACCATTGCGCGCGCTGCGGCGGCTTTGAGGGTCACAGGCGCTGCCGCAGTCCTGTTGACTCAAACCAACACCCAGGATGCCGTTTGCACCCAAGTCGGTCGCAGTCACGATGGGGTCACCCGAGGAGCATTGGCCCTGCACGTGGCGATAGTCGGAGTGCCCGACCAGTTGCACCGTGGTGTTGCTAGCGGTTAATCCCGCGAGCTTCACATCCGCCACCACCAAGGGGCCCCAGGCAAAGGAGCCATCCAAAAAATTGGCACAACCCAGCAATACCTTATCGCCGAGGTTCCCGGCGGCGCTTAGCTGCAAATTCACAGGTACCGCACTGGCGAGCAAACGCAGTCCCACTGAACCGGTGTCCACCAGCACATGGTCTATGGTTTTGCAAACCGCTGTACTACCGGGCTGGCATATCTTGACACTGGTATAGAGCCGGTTGACACCCGGACCGTCAGGACCGCTATCAACGACCAGGTCTACCACATTAACCTCGCCCGCCCACGGGCTACTATTGAAACCTACATCTAATTGACTTTGCACACTGGCGTTGCCCGAAATCAATGTATCGGCGCCAGCACCGGTCGCCACAGGCGTGTTATTGGCCGCGCCCCCACCACAGCCCTGCAAGCACAGCGCCGACACGAGCATCAGAAAAAAGCGCTTCATGTAGCAAACACTACTTGAGGAGCGTCTGCACATCCAAGCCCGCCGGCAGCAGCGGCTCTAGGTAGGCGTAGCCGCTGAAGGCCTGCATTGCGCCAGTGGACACCAAAACCAAGCCCCCGGCTTGCACCACCACTGGCCCGCCACGTTTGCCCGCTTGCCGAGCCGCTTGCACTGAGGCTTTGAACACCGGCAGGTAGGAGCCCAAAAGCATACCCATATCAGGAAGGTCGGGGCCACTCCAACGCAATGCAAATACACGACCGTTAGAGTTGACGAACTCCTGTACCACCGTGCCGTTGTTCAACTCCAGCGTGTAACTCCGGTAGCCCTGCGCCACTTTGGCTGCCTCGTAGCGTGCGACTCGGCCATCGACCGCTTCAGAAACACCAGGCGTGAACGGCGCTTCGCCTAGCGCCGCGCCGACGCTTACCGGCATCGCACATGCCAGCGCCATACACCCTAATTGCCAATAATGAAGCCTCATCATTCACCAGCTTATGTGGAAACGCAACGAGGCTACCACGGCATGAGCGCGCAAGCGCTTAGCGCAGGTAAAACTAGGGCAAAGTCCGCGCATTACTGTCACCTTGGTGAGATTAGGGTGCTGCGCCGTACCGTATGCTACGCAGCCTTTCGTCCAACAAAACCCAGATTTCTGAGAAATTCATGACCGCTCCCGCCCGCTACCTGCCCCCCATACTCAAAAACCTACCCTTCCCGGTGATCGGCTCACCCCTTTTCATCATCAGCAACCCCAAGCTGGTGATCGCCCAATGCAAAGCGGGGGTGGTCGGCTCTATGCCCGCCCTGAATGCGCGGCCAGCCGCCCAGTTGGACGAATGGTTGGCCGAAATTACCGAGGCGCTTGCCGCGCACGACAAAGCCCACCCCGACTCGCCGGCCGCACCTTTTGCGATCAACCAGATCGTGCACAAAAGCAATGACCGCCTGGACCACGATATGCAGGTCTGCGAAAAATATAAAGTGCCCATCGTGATTACCAGCCTGGGCGCACGCGAGGATGTGAACCGCGCTGTGCAGGCCTGGGGCGGCGTGGTACTGCACGACGTGATCAACAATGTGTTTGCCCACAAGGCCATAGAAAAAGGCGCCGATGGCCTGATCCCCGTAGCGGCGGGCGCCGGTGGCCATGCCAGCGTCAAAAGCCCGTTTGCCATGGTGGCCGAAATCCGGCAATGGTTTGGCGGCCCGGTGGCACTTTCCGGCGCTATTTCTTCGGGTGGTGCAATTCTGGCGGCCCAGGCCATGGGCGCGGACTTTGCCTATATCGGCTCGGCCTTTATTGCCACCGAAGAGGCGCGCGCTGTCGATGGGTACAAGCAGATGATTACCGAGTCCAATTCCGACGATATTGTGTACAGCAACTTTTACACCGGCATCCACGGCAATTACCTCAAAGGCAGTATCCGCAATGCCGGTATGGACCCCGACCAGTTGCCGCAGAGCGACCCCAGCAAAATGAACTTCGCCAGTGGTGAAGGCGCCAACGCCGCCAAGGCCTGGAAAGACATTTGGGGCTGCGGCCAGGGCATAGGTGCGATCCGTGAAGTGATGCCCGCGGGCGAGATGGTGGCACGCTTTAAACGCGAATACCAAGAGGCCAAAGCTGCCTTGCTGGCGGCCTGAGCTCCCCCACCTAGAAGCACTTTCGCAGACTAGCCTCTATTGCATTGAACCCCGACCAAGGAAGACCATGAGCCAAGAACTTCTGGAACACATCGAGGGCGGCATCGCCACCCTGACCATCAACCGCCCTGAAGCCCGCAACGCGATGACGCGCTCCATGTTGATCAACCTGGAGCGCAGCCTGTCCCGCCTGGCGGTCGACCGCAGTGTGCGTCTGGTGGTGCTGACCGGCGCGGGCGATGCCTTTTGCGCTGGCGGTGATGTGAAAGGATTTGCCAAAAGCGTGGGACAAGGCGAGACGGTCAGCTTTGAAGAACGCACCCAAGGCCTGCGCATGATCATGGAGTCCGCCCGCTGGCTGCATGAAATGCCCAAGCCCACGCTCGCCGTGATTCCCGGCCCGGCCGCGGGTGCGGGCCTGTCCTTGGCACTGGCCTGCGATATGCGCATCGCTTCTAGCAATGCCAAATTCACGACCGCGTTTTCCAAAATCGGGCTGTCCGGCGACTTTGGTGGCAGCTATTTCCTCAATTTCCTGGTCGGCGCGGCCAAAGCACGTGAAATGTATTTCACTGCCCAAGTCGTGCAAAGCGAAGAGGCCCTGCACATCGGCCTGGTCAACCGGGTGGTAGCGCCCGAACAGCTGGCCCAAGCTGCCAAAGACTGGGCCGCCGAACTGGCCGCGCTTCCCACCGTGGCCGTAGGCTATATGAAGCAAAACCTCAATACCGCGCTAAGGGGCTCGCTTGGTGATGTGCTCGATGCCGAGGCGCCCAATATGATCCGGACTTTTGAAACCCAGGACCACAAAGTCGCTGCGGTGGCCTTCGTCGAAAAGCGTGCACCGCAATTTAAAGGATGCTAAATGAGCGATAACACGCAATACCTACCCCCCAAGATCTGGACCTGGGACCAAGCCAGTGGCGGCAAGTTCGCTCATATCAACCGGCCCATCGCCGGCGCCACGCACGACAAGATACTGCCGGTGGGCAAGCATCCTTTGCAGCTGTATTCGCTGGGCACGCCCAATGGCATCAAAGTGACGGTGATGCTCGAGGAGTTACTGGCCTTAGGCCATAGCGGCGCTGAGTACGACGCCTGGCTTATCAATATCCAGGAAGGCCAGCAGTTTGGTAGCGACTTTGTTTCGATCAACCCTAATTCCAAAATCCCCGCCTTGCTCGATCGCAGCGGGCCTGAACCGGTCCGGGTCTTCGAGTCGGCGGCCATCATGTGGTACTTAGCGCAAAAATTTGGCGCCTTCATGCCCAAGGACTTTGTCCTGCAGACCGAATGCATGTCCTGGCTTTTTTGGCAAATGGGCAGTACGCCTTTTCTAGGCGGCGGCTTCGGCCATTTTTATGCCTACGCGCCCAGCAAAATGGAGTACCCCATCAACCGCTTTGCCATGGAAGTCAAGCGCCAAATGGATGTGCTCGACAAGCACCTCGCAGAACGACCCTACCTGGCCGGTGAGGAATACAGCATTGCCGACATGGCGGTCTGGCCTTGGTATGGCGCCTTGTCCAAAGGGCAGCTCTATGAAGCCGGTGAGTTTTTACAAGTGCAGGAATACACGCACGTGATCCGCTGGGCAGACCAGATCGCCAAGCGCCCTGCCGTGCAGCGCGGTCGCAAAGTGAACCGCACTTGGGGCGATGCGGACAACCAGTTGGCCGAGCGGCACGATGCGAGTGACTTTGATCGCAAGCTTTAGGCTTTTTGGTTTTTGTGATCCATTCACTTTTGGGGACATTCGATGCATGCTGTTTTACGCCAATTGATCGCTTTGTCCCTAACGCTATCGGCGCTCTTGCCCTGCGCTTTTGCCCAGTCGCCCTCTTCAGAGGCCTTCAAGCCTCTGCTGGGTGCCAGCTACCGTTCACCGGGCAACGTGGCGCGGGACCCTTTTCGACACCCTGCTGAAACCTTGGCCTTTTTTGGCATCCGCCCCGATAGCACGGTGGTGGAAATTCTGCCGGGCAGTGGCGGCTATTACATGGAAATTTTGGCGCCCTGGCTCAGGGACAAGGGTTTGTATATCGCCGCAAACCGCGATGGTTCGCAGCCGCAATACCAGGCCGACCACGACAAGCTATTGCAGCGTCTGGTCAAGGAGCCGGATTTGTACGGCAAGGTATTGGTAACGCCCTTTCGCGCGGACCGCCATGCCATCGCGCCTGCGGGCAGCGCCGATGCAGTGATCAGTTTTCGCAACTTGCACAACTGGATGGAACAAGGCGAACTGCAAGAATCCTTGAAGGCGTTTTTTCTGGCCTTAAAGCCCGGCGGTATTTTGGGCATCGTGGACCACCGGGGCCGCACCGACCAGACACAAGCCGAGCAAATTGCATCAGGCTATGTGCGCCAGGACGTGGCCATCGCGCTGATCGAACAAGCGGGCTTTAAGCTGCAAGCGAGCTCGGAAGTCAACGCCAACCCCAAAGACACCAAGGACCACCCCGAAGGCGTGTGGACGCTGCCGCCCAGCTACCGCTTGAAGGACAAAGACCGCGAAAAATACGCGGCTATTGGGGAGAGCGACCGCTTTACCCTGCGCTTTGTGAAGCCTTAGTGCGCATCCGTTCGACTTACCAGCGGTTGCGCAATTCGCGCAACTTCAAAAACACCGTCATAGCATCCGGGTTCGGCGGTAATTCTGCATAAGCCTCGCGCAAGCGGGCGACCACGCCAGCGCTGCCCAAGCGGAAAAACGTGTTGACCTCGCGCTCCTCGGCCAGTTGGCTGACGTACGCCTGCTGCGGGTTTTGGCCCTGCACTTTGTCCAGCAGGGTTTGCGCCGCAGTGTTGTCCGGTTCACGGTCCAGCGTGAAACGCAAATTGTTTTCGATGTAGTCATGACCCGGATACACCAGGGTGTTGTCGGGCAAACCGTGCAATTGCTGTGCAAAGGTTTGGTACAAAGTGGCGGGGTCACCGCCGTTATGGCAGTTGCCCACGCCCGCGTTAAACATCGTGTCGCCAGAAAACAAGGCTGGCTGCTCGGTGTGCGAACGCAGGCAAATATGGCACATGGTGTGGCCGGGTGTGTCCAGCGCCTCCAGTTCCACGGTCTTGCCTACTTTGATGATGTCGCCCGCCGACAAACCGCGTGTCATGCCGGGGATGCTGTCCTTGGCTTGGTGGTGCGCCAGCACGGCAGCCCCGGTTTTGTCCACAATGGCCTGGTTGCCGTCGATGTGGTCATGGTGCTCGTGCGTGTTGAGAATTTGGGTGATTTCCCAGCCCGCCTCCTTGGCCGCGTCCAGGCATTTTTGGCTATCGAGCGGATCAATAGCCAAGGCCTCGCCGGTTTCGGGGCATGCCACCAGGTAGTTGAAATTGCGGTAGTCGTTACCGGTCCAGATTTGTTTTACAAGCATGCACTTTCTCCGCGCGCCTAGCGCTTCACTATGGTCAAGAATCCGCTTGGACTTTAGCGTCCTTGATCACCTTGCCCCATTTCAGGGTCTCGCTGCGGATGAACTCCGCAAACCGCTCCGGGCTGCCGCCGCCGTCCTCTGCACCGTACTGGTCAAACTTCTCGACCACATCAGGCATGGCCATCACGCGGTTCACATCATCATTCATGCGCTTCACAATCGCAGGGTTCATATGCGCGGGCCCGGCCAATCCGTACCAGGTGGTGGCATCAAATCCGGGAAAGCCTTGCTCATCCATCGTGGGTACCGAGGGGTGACCTTTGGCGCGCTTGGTACGGGTCTGGGCCAAGGCGATAGCCTTGCCGCCTTTGACGTGCGGCGTCGCAGACGTCATCGTCTCAAAACAATACTGCACCTGACCGCCGATCAAATCCGTTAACGCTGGCCCGGAACCCTTGTAGGGCACATGCAGCGCATCGATGCCCGCACGCAGCTTGAACATCTCCAGCGCCAGGTGTTGGGCCGATCCGCCGCCAGCCGATGCAAAGCTGACTTTGCCTGGATTTTGCTTGCAGTAAGTGACCAAATCTTTCACGGTTTTGGCCGGTTGGCTTTCATTGCAAATAAGTAAGTTAGGCGTCACGCCCACGAGCACGATGGGGGTGAAATCACGCTCCACGTTGTAGTTGAGCTTGGGCTGCAGACTGGGTGCCAATGCGTGGCTGTTGATATGCGCCATCAACAGGGTGTTGCCGTCAGGCGCTTGTTTAGCCACAAAATCAGCGGCGATGACGCCCGCCGCACCGGCCTTGTTGTCGATCACGATACTCACGCCCCACATGGCTTGCAGCTTTTGGGCCAGCACACGCGCCAGGGCGTCGGTGCCACCGCCCGGCGGGAAACCCACCACGATGCGAATCGGCCCGGAAGGCAGGCTCTGCGCGTGGATCGTGGGCGCGGCCAAAACGGCTGCGGATGCGCCAACGGCTTGCAAGAGGGATCTGCGTTGCATGGTGACTCCTTTTAGGGGGACTAGTAAAAATCTATCCGACCTAGGCCGGATGGCCGGCAAAATAATCCATAGCCGCCTGCACGCCACTGCTTTGCAGCGCGACGCCGCTGAGCTTTAGACCCATCTCGCAGGCCGCCAAGGTGGCGATCAAGGTCAGGTCATTGCTATCACCCAGATGGCCGATGCGGAACATGCGCCCTTTGACTTTGCCAAGCCCTGTGCCCAGCGAGCAATCAAATCGCGTATGTATCAGTTTGCGCAAAACATCCGCATCCAGCCCAGGCGGCGTCATGACGCCGGTGAGCACCGGGGAATGGACCGCCGCGTCCTGGCATTGAGTCTCCAGACCCCAGGCCTGCACGCCGGCGCGCACCCCCGCTGCCCAACGCTGGTGCCGCGCAAACACAGCGGGGAGCCCTTGCGCTAGCAACATATCGCAAGCTTCGCTCAGGCCATAGAGCAAATTGGTGCTGGGCGTGTAGGGAAAATAACCGCTCTGGTTCATCTCAATCATTTCGTCCCAGGCCCAAAAAGATTTAGGCAAACTGGCCTTGGCACTGGCCGCAATCGCTTTCGGAGACAGCGCGTTAAAGCTGATGCCTGGCGGCAACATCAAGCCTTTTTGCGAACCGCTGATGGTGACGTCCACCCCCCATTCGTCGTGCCGGTAATCGGCCGAGGCCAAGCCGGAAATACTGTCCACCAACAGCAGCGCAGGGTGGCCCGCGTCGTCGATGGCGCGGCGCACCGCTGCAATATCGCTGGTCACACCGGTGGACGTTTCGTTGTGCACCACGCATACGGCGCGGATGGCGTGGCCAGTGTCCGCTCGCAAACGCTGTGCAATCAAGTCGGCCTGCACGCCGCAGCGCCAGCCCTCTATACCGGGCAGAGCGATGACTTCGGTCTTGAGGCCCAGGCGCAAGGCCAGTTTGTTCCACAGGCTGGCAAAGTGTCCGGTCTCGTACATCAAGACCTGGTCACCCGCGCTCAAGGTATTGACAAAGGCGGCCTCCCATGCGCCGGTGCCCGATGCCGGATAAATCATGACCGGATGGCGCGTCTGAAAAATCTTTTGCATGTCGGCCAGCAGCTTGCGGCCCAGGGCGCCAAATTCGGGGCCGCGGTGGTCTATGGTGGGTAGGCTGATCGCGCGCAGTATGCGGTCGGGTACCGGGCTGGGGCCGGGAATTTGCAGGTAGTGGCGCCCGGTCGGGTGCTGGTTCAATGAAAACATGGTGCATCCTGAGAGAGGTCTAAAAGGCGTGCAAGAATCGGCTGAACGCAAGGTCAGCGCATACCCCGCGCTTAACGCACATCATCCCACATGAGCGCTGTCATTTCCCGCCCCCCGCCTGGCGCCCGCTTACCGGACGCGCCTTCGCGCGAGCGCCTGGCCACGCAGTTGCGCCGGCATACTCAGGGCGAAGTCTTGTTTGACGCGCCCTCACGCGGGCGCTATGCCACCGACGCCTCGATCTACCAAATCATGCCCGCAGGCGTGTTTGTTCCCCAAACTGCGCAAGACATCAGCACGGCCCTGACCCTGGCCCGCGAGGCCGGTGTGCCGGTGCTGCCGCGCGGGGGCGGTACCAGCCAGTGCGGTCAGACCACCGGCGCGGCCTTGGTGATCGACAACAGCAAACACTTTAAAAGCCTGATTGACCTGGACCTGCAAGCCCAAAGCGCCACCGTGCAACCGGGCATGGTGCTGGACCACCTCAACGCGGCCCTTAAAGCCTACGGACTTTGGTTTCCAGTGGACGTATCGACCAGCGCGCAAGCCACCTTGGGCGGTATGGCGGGCAACAACTCCTGCGGCAGCCGCTCAATTGCTTACGGAAACATGGTGCACAACGTACTAGGCGCCTCGGCTTGGTTGTCCGACGGCAGCCTGCATGACTTCGGCCCGGTGGCAAGCCTGGCCACACCGACGCGGCGTATTGCCGATTTTGTAGAAGCCCTTGCGATGCACCACCGTGCTGACATAGAGGCGCACTGGCCCAAAGTGCTGCGCCGCGTGGGCGGCTACAACCTGGACATTTTTTGCAACCAGAGCGAGCGCCCTTACACCCAAGATGGCAGCGTCAACTTGGCGCATTTGCTGATCGGCTCAGAGGGCACGCTGGCCTATACCCATTCGCTGCGGCTACAACTGTGTCCGCTGCCGGGTGCCAAAGTACTGGGCATCGTCAACTTCGCGCGTTTTCGCGATGCCATGCAAGCGGCACGGCATATCGTCACCTTAGGGCCCACTGCGGTTGAACTGGTGGACCGCAGCATGGTCGCTCTGGCCCTGGCCAACCCGGCTTTTCAAAGCACCATGCAAAGCGCCCTGATCGGACAACCTGACGCGATTTTGTTGGTCGAATTCAGCGGCGAGAGCAGAGACGCCATCATCTCCAAGTTGAAAGACTTGTCCGCCTTAATGGGCGATCTGGGCCACCCCGGCAGCGTGGTACCTATGCCCGAGGACGCCAAACAAAAAGCCTTGTGGGAGGTACGCAAAGCGGGCCTGAACATCATGATGAGCCTCAAGGGCGACGGCAAGCCGGTCAGTTTTATTGAAGACTGCGCCGTGCCCCTGGAGCATCTGGCCGACTACACCGATGCACTGACCGAGGTATTTGCCCGGCACGGCACGCGCGGCACCTGGTATGCGCATGCCTCTGTAGGCACCTTGCATGTGCGCCCGATTTTGGACATGCGCCAAGATGGCGCCAACAAGATGCGTGCGATTGCCGAGGAAGCATCGGCGCTGGTGCGCCGCTTCAAAGGCGCCTACAGCGGCGAACATGGCGACGGCCTGTGCCGGGGCGAATGGATTCAATGGCAATTCGGCCCGCGTATCACGCAGGCGCTGGCAGCGATCAAACAGCATATGGACCCGGCTGGCCTGTTCAATCCGGGCAAGATCATCGACACCCCACGCATGGACGAGGTCTCCTTGTTCCGTTTTCCACCGGCGCAAGCGCATCAGCCCTATCGCCGTATCCCGATCCAAACCGCGCTGGACTGGTCGGCCTGGAATGTCCAAGTGGACCCGGTGACGCAGGCTAGCGGCGCGCCGGGTAGTGGTGGCGATGCCACCGGCGGCCTGGCCATGGCCGTGGAAATGTGTAACAACAATGGCCACTGCCGCAAGTTTGACAGCGGCACCATGTGCCCGAGCTACCGGGTCACGCAAGATGAGCAACACCTGACGCGCGGGCGAGCCAACACCTTGCGCCTGGCGCTTTCGGGGCAACTCGGGCCCGATGCATTTACCAGCGAATCCATGCACGAAACCATGGACTTGTGCTTGGGCTGCAAAGGCTGCAAGCGCGAGTGCCCCACCGGCGTGGACATGGCCAAAATGAAGACCGAGTTTTTGCACCACTACACGCAGCGCCATGGCCATAGCCTGGGCGAGCGGCTGGTGGCCCACCTGCCCGACTATGCAGGCCTAGCCAGCCGCGCAGCGGGTCTGCTCAATGGGCTAATGCGTCTGCCTGGTGTGGCGTGGCTCGTGGAGCGCGCCCTTGGCTTGTCCCAGCGACGCAGCCTGCCGCGCTGGCGCAGCGATACGTTTTGGCAAGACCCGGTGCTTGCCGAATTAACCAGCGCCGATGCGCTCTTGGCCCACGCCGCCCAAGGGGGCAAGGCTGCAGTCTTGTTTGTCGATACCTTTAATGGCTTTTGGGAAACTGGCAACGCGCTGGCCGCGCTCAAAGTGCTGCACGCGGCGGGCTACCGCGTCCATGCGCTGCGCAAAGACCAAGGGGCACATTGCTGTGGCCGCACCTTTTTGGCCAACGGCATGGTGGGCCAAGCGCGCCAACGCATGGGCGCACTAGTACAAGCGCTGGAGCCGCTGGCGCAGGCGGGCATACCCATCGTCGGGCTGGAGCCATCTTGCCTGCTCACTCTGCGTGACGAGGCACTGGCCATGGGCCTGGGGCCATCGGCCCACACCGTGGCTGCAAAAGCGGTGCTACTGGAAGAATTTATCGCCACCGAGGCCAAGGCGGGCCGCTTTGGCATCGCGTTTAAACCCAGCGCCAAACCGGTGCTGGTGCACGGTCATTGCCACCAAAAAGCCTTTGATACCGTGGGTGCGCTGATGCAGGTGCTGGCATTGGTTCCGGGCACCCAAGCGCGCCTCATTGAAACGTCGTGCTGCGGCATGGCCGGGGCTTTTGGCTACCAGGCCCGCCATTACGCGACCTCGATGCAAATGGCCGAACTCAGCCTGTTGCCCACCATCCGCAAAGAAAAAAATGCATGGATCCTTGCAGACGGTACCAGCTGCCGCCACCAAATCCAGGACGGTGCGCAGCGCGAAGCTACGCATCTGGCGATTCTGTTGGCAGCCCACCTACCCGACTAATTGACGCGCCGGCAGTGGCGAAAAGCTACAGCCAGCCTATGAATTAGTCAGGGCTCATTTCCAGCGTAGTGAGCACCGAGCGCAAATCCGGGCCAGCGAAGTCAGGCCGAGGCTCCAAAGCTTCGAAAGGCAGGCCTTGCCGATTGACCCAATGCGTGCGCAGGCCAAACCAGTTGGCGCCCAGGGCGTCCCAGGCATTGCTGGACACAAACAAAATTTCTTCTATGGGCAGTGCTACAGATTGCTGTACCAACGCATAGGCCTGCGGTGCGGTCTTAAACAGGCGAAGGCCATCCACCGAAATCACATGGTCTAGCAAAGCGGCCATTCCCGCGCTATATACCGCAGAGTCCAGCATTTGCGGGCTGCCATTGGACAAGATGGCCGTGGTCAGGCCGTGGTGCTTGATGCGGCGCAAGACTTCCAGGTTTTCAGGGAAAGGGCTGAGCTTGGCGTACTGGCCCATCAAGGCTGCATCCTGTCCTAGGCTGCGGTCAAGCTTGAGCCGGTCCAGGCAGTAGTGCAGCGACAAGCGGGTAAGGTCCCAAAACGACTGGTAAAAGCGGCTGCCCGTGGATGGGTTGGGGTCCGACTGGGTAATGAGGCGCGTGTACTCAATCTGCTTGTCTCGCCAAGCCAGCGCCAATGCGGCGCCCTGCCCCGGAAACAATTGTTCGGCCAGATGCTGCACCGAATACACATCAAACAAAGTGCCATAGGCATCGAAAACTACTGCTTTGAATCGCATATCAAATCCTAGTGCCTGTTGGCAATGGTAAATCCAGTCGCAAAAAGGCCTCGGGCGGCGCGTCATTCTTTTCCATGATCGCCCCCATCTGCGCCATCAAGCGCTGCTCCACCGCAGTGTCGCGGATGGGGTTCAATTGCGCGGGGTCCTTGGTCAGATCGAACAGGACGGTGGTCGTGTCCTCATAACCGCTGCCCTGACCCGTATGCCCCACCGGCTGCCCCTTGGCATTGCGCCGGGCCGGCACTTTAAGTAATGGAACGCCTTGGGTGAAGTTAAAGCCGCGCGCCAGCTCAGCCTGGGCCAGGTCGGACACGGCAAACATGGACTTGAGGTGCATGGGCATCAGGGTGTATTCGTACAAGTCCTGGCGCGTCATGTCCTCGGGGTAGCGGAAATAGGTGTAGCGCCCGTCGGTGATATTGGTAGCCGCGCCAAACATGCCGTAAATCGCCGCCTCGCGCACTTGCCTATCCTGCTCCAGCAAAGGCAAGAGCGAATGGCCTTCCACGGTGGCCGGGGGCTTCACGCCGTGTAAGTCCAGCAAGGTAGGCATCAAGTCGGTGGTCTGCGTCAAAGCCTGGCGGCGCTGCCCAGCTTGCGCGGCAAAAGCAGGATGCGCGATCATGAGCGGGATATGCGCAATCTCGTTAAAAAACGGCATGCGGTTTTTGCCCCACCAGTCGTGCTCGGCCAGCAAAAAGCCATGGTCGGTACTCAGAATGAGGGTGGTGTCTTCCCACATAGCATGGCGGTCCATGTAATCCAACAAGCGGCCAAAGTATTCGTCGCACATGCTGAGCAAAGCGGCATAGTTGGCGCGCAATTCCTGCACTTCCAAGGCAGTTTCTTCATGGCGCTTGTAGCGCGGCCAGTCGAGTGTCGGGCCGGTGTAGCCGGTGGGGTAGCGCTCGCGAAAGCGCGCAGGCGCAGAAAAAGGCTCATGCGGGTCAAAGCATTCCAGGTGCAGCACCCAGTTATCGGCATCGCGGTTGGTATCCAGAAAATCAAAACCGGCTTGGAAGGTGCGCGGGCAGCAATAGTCGGCCTCATCTTTCATGTACTCACGGTTCACCATGGTTTGCAGGCGGCCATCGTTGGGGCCTTCGGGCTGCTGCATGGGGTGGTACATCTGCTTAAAGCGCTCCAGGGGCGGCTGCACCATGGCCTTCCATTTATCCCACTCCTGGCCGCGTATGAATTCCCAGGATGAATAGCGGTTGTGGTAGGTGGCGCCACCGTCTTCCCAGTAGTGGTAGTGATCTGAAATGAGGTGGGTGTAAGTGCCTTGGGCGCGCAGCAGTTCGGAGAAGGATTGGTCAAATGGCTCCAGCGCCCCCCAGCTGCGGTGCAAAAAATTAAGGCGTCCAGTATGCAAATCGCGCCGCGCCGGCATGCAAGGCAGGCTGCCGACATAGTGATTGTCAAAAGTAATCGCACGCTGCGCAAAGCGAAGAAACTGCGGCGTCGCCACGGCGCTGCCGCCATAGCACTCCAAGGCGTTACGCACCAGCGAGTCAAACAATACAAAAATAGTCTTCATGGATGCGCCTTGCAGTGGCGGTGCGGCCCGGCGCCGCCAAGGCGTTTTCAGCGCAATCAGACCCCCGTCAAGGCTATGTTACTATAGATAGAACTATCGGATTTTCAATGCAGAGTTCGGCCCATCCCATCTTCCCGGACAGCCCGGTGCCGCTGTATTCCCAGCTGGCCGACTTGCTGCGCCAGCGCGTGCTGCGTGGGCTGTGGGGGCCGGGCACCAAAGTGCCTTCGCTCGAAGCCTTGGTGGCCGAATTCCAGGTGGCCCGGGTTACCGTACGCCAAGCCATCGACATCCTCACCCGCGAAGGCCTGCTGCTGCCGCAACGCGGGCGCGGCACCTTTGTCACCGAGCAAGTGCGTACCGAACGCTCGCTCACGCTGGAAACCTCTCTACGCGGATTGGCCGACGCCTACCGCAATGACAAACCCGAACTCACGCTGCTGGAAGAAGCCGGGGTGCAGCCGCCCCTCACGCCGCTGGATGGCAAAGCCGCACCCGCTTACCACTATATGCGTCGCGTGCATTCGCGCGATGGCCAGGCCTATTGCGCGGCTTCCATTTTTATCGACCAGCGCGTGTTCCGCCAGGCGCCCAAGCGCTTTCGCTTGGAAACCGTGGTCCCGGTCATGATGGACCTACCCAAAGTGCATATCGCCGCAGCCCGCCAGACCTTGCGTATTTCTACGGCCGATGTAGAAATCGCGCGCCTGATTGAGGTACCGGTGGGCTCGCCGGTGGCCGAAGTGCGCCGCATCTGCCAAAGCAGCGACGGCACAGTTTTATATCTCGGGCAAATCACCTACCGGGGCGACTTCATTCAATTTGAAATGCAGCTCACGCTCTAAATCTTTTTTTGTATTTACACCTCAAGGACTTCGCCATGCACACCGCTTTACTTCCCCGCCGCACTGCGCTGCGCGCCCTATTGGTTGCCACTGCCGCACTGCTGGCAAGCGTCGCGCCAGCACACGCGCAAAACTACCCCAATAAACCCATCCGCCTGGTAGTGCCCTGGCCAGCAGGGGGTCTGGTCGATGTGGCAGCGCGCCAACTGAGCAGCCGCCTGCAAACCAGCATGGCACAGCCTTTCGTGGTGGAGAACAAACTCGGTGCCGGCGGCAATATCGGCGCTGACCAAGTGGCCAAAGCCAGTGCCGATGGTTATACCTTGCTGTTTACCACCAGCGCCCTGACGATGAATACCGCCATGCGTTCGCCTATGCCGTTTGATGCGGTCAAAGACTTTGAACGCGTTGCAATGGTGGCCTACGGGCCGCTAGTGCTGGTGGTTCATCCCAGTAGCAATATCAACTCATTAGACGATTTGACGAAGACTGCGCGCGCCAAGCCGGGCACACTGAGCTACGCCTCTGCCGGTATAGGCTCGCCCGCGCATTTGACCGGAGAGCTACTCAAATCGCGGCTCAATCTATTCGTAGTGCACATCCCCTACACCGGCGCACCGGCAGCGATTACCGACCAAATCGCGGGCCGCATCGACTACCAGTTTGCCAACGCAGCGGTCGCGCTGCCGCAAATCAAAGCAGGCAAGCTGCGCGCGCTGGCAGTGACCAGCCCGCAACGCATGCCCGGCCTGCCCCAGATTCCCACCATGGCCGAAGCCGGGATGAAGGATTTTGAAGTGGACCAATGGTTGGGCTTGCTGGCTCCTAAAGGAACACCTGCGGCGGTAGTGGACAAGCTGGTGAGCGAAGTCAACAAAGTGCTGGCGCAAGACGAGTTCGGTCAGGCGCTGGCTAATTCCGGCATGAACAGCGCCAAGCCCGGCAAGCCCGAAACTTTTGACGCATTTTTCAAGCAAGAGTTGGTGCAGTGGACCAAAGTGGTCAAGGCCGCTGACATTAAGCCTGAATAAATCCAAGCCAACACGCACCCCATGAAAACGGCGCAACCTAATATTTTGCTGGTCATGGCCGACCAGCTGGCTGTGCCGACCCTGCCCTTTCACGGGCATCCGCTGGTCAAAACGCCCCACTTAAGCGCGCTGGCGCAGCGGGGCGTGGTGTTTGACAGCGCGTATTGCAATTTCCCGATTTGCGCACCCTCGCGCGTGTCTATGCTCAGTGGCCGCTTACCGCATTCCATCGGCGCGTATGACAACGCTTCCGAGTTTGCATCGGCCACACCCACCATGGCGCACTACCTGCGCCACGCGGGCTACCGCACTATTCTGTGCGGCAAGATGCATTTCATCGGTGCTGACCAATTGCACGGTTTTGACGAGCGCCTGACCACCGACATCTACCCCGCCGACTTTGCCTGGACACCCGACTGGCGCAAAGGACCGGGCTACCGCCCCACGGGTGTGAGCATGCGCCCCGTGCTGGAGGCGGGCCCTTGCGTGCGCAGCATGCAAATCGACTACGACGACGAAGTGGAATACAAAGGCGCGCAATGCCTGTACGACCTGGCGCGCGCACCGCGTGACCAACCTTTTTTCCTGACCGTCTCTTACACCCACCCGCACCCGCCTTTCGTGGCGCCGCAGCGCTTTTGGGATCTGTATCAGGAGGCAGACATAGACGCACCGCGTGTGCCGCCTATCGCCTATGACGAACTGGACGTACACAGCCAATGGTTGTACGTGGCGCATGCGCAAGACCTGTACAGCGTGTCCGAGGCGCAAGTGCGCCGCGCCCGCCACGCCTATTACGGCATGGTGAGTTATGTGGATGAAAAAATAGGTCGCATCCTGAATGTGCTGGAAGAAACCGGCTTACAGGACAACACCGTGGTGGTGTTTTGCGGCGACCATGGCGAAATGCTGGGCGAGCGCGGCATGTGGTTTAAGCAATGCTTTTTCGAATCCTCGGTGCGTGTGCCGCTGATCGTCTCCATGCCCAAGCGCTTTGCACCGGCGCGCATAGTAGCGCACGTATCGCTTGTGGATTTGTTGCCCACCTTGCGCGACCTGGCGCACGACGGCCAGCCACCGCCGGCGGTCGGGCCATTGCATGGTCACAGTCTTTTGGGCTTACTGCAAGGCCAGACCGAGCCCGAGCGCTGCGTAGTGTCCGAATACAGCTCCGAAGGCGTGATGGCTCCCTCGCGCATGGTGCGCATGGGCCCCTGGAAATACATCTTCACCCACGGGCTAGCGCCCCTGTTGTTCGACCTGGAAGCCGATCCCGACGAACTGCATAACCTGGCCGGGCACAGCGCGCACGCGGCCACCGAGCAAAGCCTGCATGCGCGCTTGGTGCAAGACTGGGATCCGTCCACCGTGCATGCGCAAATTTTGGCCAGCCAGCAAGAACGCTTGTTTTTGGCAGAAGTCGCCAGCCAGTCGGTCACCAATCCCAACTGGGCCTACCAACCTTTTGTGGATGAAAGCCAGCGCTTTATCCGGGGCTCCGGTGCCGCCGGGCCGACTGCCGTCAAAGCCCGGGCGCGCTACCCGTTTGTGGAGCCGGTGCAGCCGGACTTAAAGAAATAGAGATAAGCCAAGGGACGTCATAACAATGAAACGCAACAATGCGATCACACATATAGCCTGGGTGCTCTCGCCCTGGCTGCTGATACTAGGGCTTTGGTATGGGGTGCGTGCCAGCGGCCTTGTCAATCTGGCGCTAGTGCCTGCGCCGCACGAAGTGTTCAGCAAATTTTTAGAACTGTCGCGCGGGCGCTTGGGCAGCGATATGTGGATGTCCACGCAGCGCGTGTTTATCGGCGTGGCGCTCGGCGTTCTGGTAGCGGTGCCGGTCGGGTTTTGCCTGGGTTGGTACAAAGGCCTCCGCAGCTTTCTAGACCCGGTGATCAACTTCTTTCGTGCCCTGCCGCCGATTGCACTGATACCGCTGGTAATTGTGTATTTCGGCATCGGCGAAGCAGCTAAAACGGCGATACTTTTTTACGCCTCGTTCTTCGCAGCGGTCATCGTGATGTACGAAGGCATTGCCCAAGTCAGCCCGATTTACATCAAAGTGGCGCGCACCTTAGGTGCCACTGAAACGGAGATTTTTTCGCAAGTAGTGGTGCCACTGACGGTGCCGCACATTCTTACAGCGGTGCGCGTAGCCCTGGGCGTTGCTTGGGCTACGCTGGTCGCCTCCGAGCTGATTGCGGCGCAGCAAGGCCTAGGCGCCCTCATCCAAAATGCCTCTTCTTTTTTCCAACTCGACATTATTTACGTCGGCATTATTTCTATTGGCACCATCGCCTTGGTGATGGATATGTTGCTGCGCCGACTCACCGCCCGCCTGGTGGCCTGGCAGGACCGTATCGCATGAACGCAGCAGCCCAAGTTCGCGTACGCTTTGATGGCGTCGGCGTTGAATTCCCTACCGAGCAAGGCCCTATGCGCGTGCTCGACCATGTGTCCTTCGACCTGCACCAAGGCGAGTTTGTGTCCGTCATTGGGCCTTCGGGCTGCGGCAAGTCCACGCTCATGAATTTGCTGGCCGGTTTCCTACAACCCACCCAGGGCCGCGTGTTGCTCGATGGTCGCGAAGTCCAAGGCCCAGGGCCAGATCGGGGCGTTATTTTTCAGGAGTACGGTGTATTCCCCTGGCTCACGGTGCGGCAAAACATCGAGTTCGGCATGAAGCTGGCAGCCAACAAAGTGCCCGCCGCCCAGCGCGCACAAACCGCCGACAAATACATGCAGCTGATGGGCTTATCGGACTTTGCCGGGCACTTCCCCAAGCACCTCTCTGGCGGCATGCGCCAACGGCTGGCCATTGCGCGGGCCTATGCCGTCAACCCCGAATTTTTGCTGATGGACGAACCCTTTGGCGCGCTGGACGCACAGACCCGCAGCGCCATGCAAGACCTTTTGCTGCAAGTGCTGCAAACCGAAAACAAAACCGTGATGCTGATTACGCATTCGGTGGACGAGGCGATTTATTTGTCGGGCCGCATCATCGTCGTGAGTGCCCGCCCGGCAACCATACGGGCCGACATCCACGTGCCCTTCCCCTACCCGCGCCCGCCCGGTATTGCTGACACGCCAGAGTTTGCGCAACTGCGCTCGCACATCCGCGCATTGGTGATGCAAGAATACGCCGCCCAGGTGCAACAAAGCATTCGCCAATCGGATTAAATGTGTTTTTGATTTCCACCCGAACTGTTTTTTTCGCACGACTTTTTAACAAGGAGACACCATGAGCCTCAACCGCCGCACCCTGATCGCCACTGCCGCACTGTCCAGTCTGGGCAGGCCAGTATTGGCCCAAGCTAAAACCAAACTCAAAGTCGGCTACCTGCACACCCCGGCGGTGGACAGTCACATTTGGATCGGGCAGCAACTAGGCGCTTTCGATAAGCAAGGCCTAGACTTAGAGCTGATTCAGTTCACCACGGGCCTGGAATTATTCCAAGCCATGATTGGCGGCAGCCTCGATGTTTTATCTACCGGCGCGGTGTTGTCCAACTTCCCGGCGCGCGGCCAGGGCAAAGTATTTTTGATGAACAACATCGAATACGCCACCGCCCAACTCTGGGTGCGTGAGGACTCTGGCATCAAAACCATGGCCGACCTCAAGGGTGCCAAAATTTCCACCACCACCGGCACCACCGCGCATGTGTTTTTAGACCGTGCGCTGCGCTCGGTGAACCTGGACTCCAGCAAAGACGTGCAACTGGTCAACCAACGCATGACCGAAGCCGTCACCTCGTTCATTTCGGGCGCAGTGCCTGCCGTGGCCTTGTGGGTGCCCTTTGACAGCGTGGTGAAACAAAAGTTGCCCGGCGCGCGCAAGCTGACCGATGCATCGGCGTTTTACCCGCAAGCGGCCATCATGGGCGGCTGGGCGGCACGCAATGATTTCTACGAGAAGAATCGCCCGGTGCTGGGCAAACTGGTCGCCGCCTGGGCGCAAGCCAACCAGCACATTGTTAACAAGCCCGACGAGTCAGCCGAGATGCTGCAAAAAGCGGCCTACAAAGAGATCGAATTGGCCGAATTCAAAGGCCAGTTCAAAGCCTCTAAATACTATTCCAACGCCGACTGGCGCACCCGCTACCAAGACGGGACGGCGACCAAATGGCTGCAACAAGTCACCGACTTTTTTGTTGCCAACGCCAACATCCAAGGTGCACTCAAGGCGGAACAGTATTTCGACACCAGCTTGTTCTTGGAAACCGTGAAGTCCTAAGCGTCGCGCTGCGGCGCAGCTAAAGACAAAGGCGCAAGCGACAAGGCTTGGGCCTTTGTTCTTTTACAGCAAGCCCGCCTGCGAAATGAACTTGGGGTTCAAATACGCTTCCAGCGCTTCGGTGCCGCCTTCGGAGCCGTAGCCGGAATCTTTGACGCCGCCAAAAGGCGTTTCGGGCATGCCCAGGCCCAAGTGGTTGATGCTGACCATACCGGCTTGCACCGCAGCGCCGATTTGTTGGGCGGTGCGCGCCGAGCGGGTCCAGGCGTAGGCCGCAAGGCCGGCTTGCAAGCGGTTGGCTTCGCGCACTGCGTCTTCAAAAGTGGCAAAGGGGTTGATCAAGGCCATGGGGCCAAAGGGCTCGTCGACCATGGCGCGCGCGTCCAGCGGCACTTCGGTCAAGACGGTGGGCTCCCAATAATTGCCCGCACCAGCTATCGGCTTGCCGCCGCATTGCAGGTGTGCGTTGTGGGAGCAAGCATCGTCCGTCAGGCTTTGCATGGCGCTCACGCGGCGCGGGTTGGCCAGCGGGCCCATAGTGCTGGCTGTGTCCAAGCCATTGCCCACTTGGAGCTTGCGCGTATGCTCTACAAACAGCGCCACAAATTCACGGTACACACCTTCTTGTACCAAAAACCGGGTGGGCGAGACGCAGACCTGGCCGGCATTGCGAAACTTGCTCGCCACCATGGTCTTGGCAGCCAGCGCCACATCCGCATCGTTGAACACGATGACGGGCGCATGCCCGCCCAACTCCATGGTCATGCGCTTCATGTGCAAGCCGGCCATGGACGCTAATTGCTTGCCCACCATGGTGGAGCCGGTAAATGAAATTTTGCGAATGACCGGATGCGCAATCAGGTAGGAGGAGATTTGCGCCGGGTCGCCGTAAATCAGGTTCACCACGCCCGCAGGCACACCGGCGTCGATAAAGGCGTTAATCAGCGCGGCGGGGGATGCCGGGGTTTCTTCCGGCGCCTTGACCACGATAGAGCAACCGGCAGCCAGCGCAGCGGCCAGCTTGCGCACGATTTGGTTGATTGGGAAATTCCAGGGCGTGAAGGCCGCCACCGGCCCTACCGGTTCTTTCACCACCAGTTGGTAGACATCTTGCTGGCGCGCGGGAATCACGCGGCCATAGGCACGCCGTCCTTCTTCGGCAAACCAGTCGATAGTGTCGGCCCCCGCCATGACTTCCATGCGCGCCTCGGCCAGCGGTTTGCCTTGCTCCAGAGTCATCAAGCGGGCCACGTGGTCGGCGCGCTCGCGCAGCAGTTGCGCAGCTCTGCGCATGGTCTTGTAGCGCTCAAACGCGCTAGTGCGGCTCCACAGCGCAAAGCCGCGTTCGGCGGAGTCCGCCGCCTGGGCGATGTCGTCCAAGTCCGCACAAGCCAGTTGCGCCATCACCTCGCCGCTGGCCGGGTTGCGCACCGGCAAGCTGCGTCCGGAGGCACCTGCACGCCACTGGCCATCGATATGGAGTTGGATGTCGGGGTAATCGTTCATCAGTTTTCTTTCTAGTTTTGGGGCGCGCGTCAGGGCAACGAGCGCATTAATGGGAATGGTTTGCAGAGGTGCCGCGCCGAGCATCTTCCAAGACCATGGCGGCGCCTTTTTCGCCGATCATGATAGCTGCCGCATTGGTATTGGTAGACACCAGACGCGGCATGACTGAGGCATCGATCACGCGCAAGCCCGCCACGCCGCGCACCCGCAGGCGATCATCCACCACAGCGCGCTCGTCCGCGCCCATGCGGCAAGTACCTACCGGGTGGTACACCGTGCCGCCGCGCGCGCGGGCAAAGGCTTCTAAGGCTTTGTCGCCCACTACCGCATTACCGGGGAAATATTCCTCGCCAGTGACCAAACCACTAAACGCCGCCTGGGCATAAATCTCGCGCAATTGCTTGAGCCCGGCCACCAAAACCCGCACATCCTGTTGCTCACGCAAATAGTTCGACACGATGCGCGGTGCCATCGTCGGGTCGCTGGACTGCAATTGCACCGTGCCCGTGGACTGTGGCCTGCATTGCGTGGCCGATGCCGAAAAGCCGGAGAAGCGGTGCAACGGGTCACCTGGCTTGTCCACCGACAAGGGCATGACGTTAAACAAGACATCGGCGCGCCCGCCTTGCGCATATTCGGTGCAGGCCAGGCCGCCCACTTGGCCTGCGCCGACGGTCAAAGGCCCGCGTTGCTGGAATAACCATTGCGCACCCATCTGCGCCAAGCGCAAAGGGTTGCGCACATCGTCATTGAGTGAACGGGGTTTTCGCAGCTTCACAATCACGCGCGCTTGGTAATGGTCTTGCAAGTTGGCACCTACCTCGGGCGCATCAACCTTTACATCGACGCGGTGCCCGCGCAGCAAGGCTGCCGGCCCAATGCCCGAGAGCTGCAAAATCTGTGGCGACTGCAATGCGCCCGCAGCCAATAGCACTTCGCCATCGACCCGCGCCTCGTGCCGCGCGCCCGCTTGCAGCCATTGCACGCCAACGGCGCGCCCGTGTTGTTGCAGGATTTGCGTGACATGCGCGCCAGTGATCACACGCAAGTTTTTACGGCCCTTAGCCGGGCGCAAAAACGCCATAGCGGCGTCACAGCGCCAGTGCCCGCGCAAGGTCAGTTGGTAGCGGCCCATGCCATCAGACTGCGCGCCATTAAAGTCATCGGTGCGCGCATGGCCAGCCTGGGCTGCGGCATCAAGCCAGGCTTGGCAATAGGGATGGTCGTTGCGCAAATCGGATACGCCCAATTCGCCACTGCCGCCGTGAAAGGCATTGGCACCGCCTTCATAGCACTCCGAGCGTTTGAAGAAAGGCAACACCTCGTCATAGCCCCAGCCTTTGGCACCTAACGCGGCCCAGTCATCGTAGTCCGCGCGCTGTCCGCGTATATAAAGCAAACCATTGATGGCGCTGGAGCCGCCCAAGACTTTGCCGCGTGGCCACACCATGCTGCGCCCCATGGTGTAGGCCTGTGGCTCCACCGGAAACTGCCAGGAAAACCGCGTGTCTTTAATCGTGCGGAAATAGCCCACCGGCAAACGCAACCAAAAGCCTTGCGATGCGCCACCGGCTTCGAGCAATAAGACGCGGCAAGCCGGGTCCGCGCTCAGGCGGTTGGCCAACACACAACCGGCCGAACCTGCGCCGATGATGATGTAGTCATAGCCCAAAGGTGCGGCGGCTAGGGTCATGGTGTGGTGGATGATTTTGGGTACCGCAAAGCACGGGTTTTGTAGGGACTAACAGCGACGAATAGAGGAAGGAAACTCTGCATAAACCCAACCCCGTCATTGCGCGTGCAGCGAAGCAATCGATTTTTCTTGCACATCAAACACCTGTGGATCGCCGCGTCGCTGCGCCCCTCGCGATGACGGATTGGTGCGCGTTGTAGTTAAAGGTATTATATGCCATACCTTTAGACTTTTACCATGCTCCCTGCCCCACTGCCCCATCCTGAGACCAGCGCTTTGCCGCTAGGCATTGCCCTGCAAAGCCTGCGCGCTTATGTGTTTCGCTGCCCCAGCCCGGTGCCGGTGCGCACGTCTTTTGGCATCATGCACGACCGCCCGGCTTTGTTGGTGCGCGCCGAAACTACGGATGGCGCCATTGGCTGGGGCGAAGTGTGGTGCAACTTCCCAGCCTGCGGCGCGGAGCACCGGGCGCGTTTACTGGACACCGTCATTGCGCCTGTGCTGCTAAGCACTGCGTTTGACAGCCCGCAACAAGCCTATGCCCATGCCACTGCCCGCACCGAAGTGCTGGCGCTGCAAACCGGCGAGTTTGGCCCATTGGCCCAAGTGATCGCCGGGGTGGATTTGGCGCTGTGGGACCTATGCGCCCGCCGCGCCGACCTGCCCCTGTACCGCTTGCTCGGTGGCAGCAAGAACACCGTGCCGGTCTATGCCAGCGGCATCAACCCGGACGCGCCCTTGGCCGTGGTGCAGCGCATGCACGCTGCGGGCTACCGCGCCTTCAAACTCAAAATCGGTTTTGACGATGCGCAAGACCTGGCCAATCTGCATGCCGTACGCGAATGGCTGGGACCCGACCTCGATGTCATGGCCGATGTGAACCAAGCCTGGAGCCTGGACAAAGCGCAGAACATGTTGCCGCAGCTTGCGTCCTTTAATCTGGCTTGGCTAGAAGAGCCGCTGCGCGCCGACAGCAGCATGGCGGCTTGGCAGCAATTGAAAGCTAGCGCCACCATGCCGCTGGCCGCTGGGGAAAACATGCTGGGCAGCCAAGCCTTTGCGCAAGGCATCGCTAGCGGTGCATTCGGCGTGGTTCAGCCCGACATCGCCAAATGGGGCGGTATCTCCGGCGCTTGGCCGGTGATAGAAAGCATACGGGCGCAAGGCCTGCGCTATTGCCCGCATTTTTTGGGCGCGGGCATTGGCCTGATGGCCTCGGCCCATGTGTTGGCCGCTGCGGGTGGCGATGGCTTGCTGGAAGTCGATGCCAACGATAACGCCTTGCGCAGCCTGCTGGCGCCGCCGCTGGCGCAAGTGCAGGATGGCTGCATCACTTTGGACGCGCTGTCGGGTATTGGTGTGGAGCCGGACTTGGAGGCGTTGGCTGCCGCGTGCGCAGGGGCTAGCGCAAGCTGAGGACGTTCTCAATAAGTCCGTCATCGCGAGGAGCGCAGCGAGGCGGCGATCCATACACACTTGATTTGCAGGCGAAAGTGGATTGCTTCGCTGCGCTCGCAATGACGGGTTTGGACTCAATCAGAACTTCACTCCATTATGTTTTTTGATTTATTCGTCCGCAAATGTCTATCAGCAAGAGCTTGGTGTTGAATTTGCTGCGGCGTAATCTTATATTGCGCTTTGAAAACTCGATTGAAATGCGGTGTGTCCAGAAACCCCCATTTACGCGCTACAGCCGCAATGGTTAGATGCCGAGAGGCTGGATTGACTAGTTCATATTTGATTCGATCCAGTCGTCGTTGCCGAATATGGTCACCAACCGTCGAGCGTTGACTTTGAAAAACTCGATACAGCTGACTCAGTGATAGTCCATGCGCTTGTGCTATTTCCGTTGCGGACAGCTGAGGGTTATGCAAATTCACGCCTATATAACTATTTATTCGCCTCAGAAGTACCTCGTTATAGTTAGGCGGTAACTCACAGTCTGTTAACTTGTGGTTGATGCAAAAGTCTAATATCCCCAGCGTGTGCTCTAAGAGTGGCGTATCGTGTTCGAAGGTTTGGTAGCGGGCCTCATCAGCGATACCCATCAGCAGTCGGGAGGCAATTTGGGTTACACCTTTTTGCCCATGAAACGTCAAGGCTGTAAATGCATCAATGCTTTTAGGACTGAAAGTAAATGCACTTCTTGGAAACTGAAACACCGCCATCTCCCAATCACTTGGAAAATTAATAGTGTAGGGTTGACGTGTATCCCAAAAAACGAAATCACCAGGCTGCAATTGCGCTTGTCTTGCATGTTGCTCAATAATCGCCGGGCCCTTAAGCTGCAGGCCCAGCATTAAGTACTCCTCACTGTCCTGCGCGATGAGTTTGGGAGTGCGGGTTATGCACTGCGCTCTAGACCCGGAGGTCACTACGCGTACGCCGCCAAGTTGCGTGAGTGCGACTTGCCCCGCAAAGTCATCATGCGGCGCGATTTTTATTTGCAAAGGCACATAGTTGCGCCAGACTACTTCATTCCATATAGGGATACGGTCACGACTTGGGAGTTCGTGTGAACTATAGATAAGCGTAGCATCCCCTTGGGACGCCGCAGCGTGAACTTCAGACTCGGTGCCGTGCAAATTTAACATGGTTAATTTACTCAGATATCGAAATTTGAACTATGCATGGGAGGCGATTCCCACTATTTCCCTACACATCTAAAGGTAGGTCATTTATGCAGTCTAGTCAAGTCCGTCATCCGTTCTTTTTTCTGAACGGATGACGGCAAACTTCGCAGTCCATCAATTGTGCAATTCGCTTTCGATACTCGCATGCGCCGATGGCAATTTCGGGATTTGTAGATCGGATGCATTGAGCGGTAAACCTGGGGCTGCCGCCGTTGCAGTGGGCAAAGCACGCTCAAACGATGATGCGTCAGCTATGTCCTTATTGCGCTTTACGGGACCCAGAGGCTGGTCGTTAAATAACAGCGTGAATACGTCGCGCCGCGAATAGTGACCCACGGGATCAGCCGCTTGTTTTGCCATTGCGATTTCAGCAAGGTTAATGTCTGCATACAGTATGCCTTCGGCATCGCTTGGTAGTCGATCCGCTAATGCCCGACCATCGGGACCATATATCTGGGCAAATCCGCCGCCATAGCCAATCAACTTTTCATGCATCGGCGATTCGCAAAAGAATTGATGCGCGGCCTTTGTGACGACCTGGGTCGCGCACAAAACAAAGGTTTGCCCCTCCATGGCATACATTTGCGTCGCGACGGATTGCGCCTCTGCACTGAAGGCATAGACCTCCGGCTGGTAAAGGGACATTCCAGGCCACGCGGCAACGTGTATTTGTTCGTGCATCGCGTACATGGCGTATTTGGTTAAGGTCTGAAAGTGCTCCCAGCAATTGAGGGCACCGACACGGCCTACAGCCATGTCATACACCGCGATATCCGACCCGTCGCCTTCACCGAAGACGGTTCGCTCCACATGGGTAGGTTTGAGCTTCCTTCGGTGGGCAACGATATTTCCCTGTTCATTGATGATAATTTGGCTCATATACAGCGTGCCGCCATCGCGTTCGCTAAAGCCCATGACAACGCTAATTTTGTTGGCACGCGCCGCATCTCTGAGTCGAACGATGAAAGGACTGTCGATAGGCAGCGATTGCTCGTGATAGCGCACTGCAAATTTCCCCATTCCTGCGAAAGGACTATCCAACCAAATATGGTAGGGGTAGCCGGGTATGAAAACTTCGGGAAAGGCAATGATCTCGGCATGGTTGCGAGCAGCCTCCTGTATCAGTGCGATGGACTTTTCCACCGTTGCTGCTGCATCAAACCAAATTGGCTCGGCTTGTACGGTAGCTGCCTTAAATTTATGGGTGTAGGTAACCATGATTGCGAACTCCTCTTTGTTTGGGGAAATTCACTTTAGCAATGCAGATGGCCTTTGAATTGTCAATTTTTCCGGGGAATATTGTTCAATTGTGGCGATGTGCGCGGGAAAGGTGATGCTAGGGCTGCATGTCCGGTGCATGGCAGGCCCCTCCAACTGATGGGCGGCACCATCGGCGTGCACAGTACGGTGGGGGTGGGCAGCGAGTTTTGGTTCGAATTGCGGTCGGTGAGCGCGCCTTTGCCCGCAAATCAGATCCCTACCAACAAGAATCCTTTACCTCCTTGCATTGCGGCGCACTTGGCAGCACAGTGGTGCGCATACTGGTTGCCCTTGGACAGCATCGAGGATAAAACCAAATTAACCTTGCAAATTGTCGATCAGACTGGCAATTTGCAAGGTTAATTGAGGCCAACCACGTCGAAATTTCAGGCATGCTGATGCGAAGCGACTAGGTGCCGTGCAAGCCCCCGTAGTGGTGCTTGCCTAGGGCCATCGAGCCACGGCGCGCGCCAATTTAAGATGTAAGGCATGACTGAAGACATCGACATCATCCACTCGCCCCTCGAGCAGACCTACAACGCTGAGGGCCACAGCGTGCAAATCCACATCTACCGCAGCATGAATAGCCAATGGGTTCTTGAAGTGGTGGATGAAACCGGTACGTCCACCGTGTGGGATGACCTATTTGCAACGGATACACAAGCACTAGCAGAAGCCCTGATGGCTATCCAAGCTGAGGGCATTGGCAACTTCACAGACAACGCCAAGACGCAGGCCCTTGGCGCGGCCCCAGATTTGATGAACGCACTTGCGCAAGACAAGTTTCAGCCCAGCGCACAAGAGGTGCAGGACATGATGACGCCCCTGTCGGAAGAGGAACTGGACGAACTCGATAATTTTTTGCTTTACGGCGTGGACGATGACGAAGGCATGACCTTGGAAGCATTGGACGGTTATTTGCACGCCATTGCGATTGGGCCGCAAACCATCATGCCCAGCCAGTGGCTGCCCAAGGTGTGGGGCGAAGGCAGCACCCAGTTGCCGCCCACAGGAGACATCGATCAACTCAATCACATCATGGCCTTGGTCATGCGGCACTACAACAGCATCATCTCGGGCTTTCAGCACAATCCCCCATTTACAGCACCGCACTGGAGCATCCACCAATATGACAACGGCGAGTTTGAAGAGGCAGAGGTATGGGCCTCTGGCTTTACCGAAGGGGTGGCACTTCAGCGCGACGCTTGGCAGTCCTTATTCGACAGCCCCGAAGGTCGGCAGTGGTACAGGCCTATAGGCCTGCTAGGCGAAGACAATTTTTCTGCCGACCAAGATGCGCTCACCACCACACCCGCGCAGCGGGAACAATTGGCAATGCAGATTGAAGACACCTTGGTGAACATCCACGCCTTTTGGTTGCCGCTGCGCGAGGCCACCTATGAGCGGGAAATGTCCAAACGCTTGCGCGCCAAAGTGGGGCGCAACGAGCCCTGCCCCTGCGGCAGTGGCAAGAAGTTTAAGAAATGCTGCGGCTTCGCCAGCGAGCTGCACTGACCTCAGCTAGAACCCCAGAAATAGCGGCAGGATGCAAGGCCAAGGCCAAGGGGGCGGCAAGCGACAACAGCCTGTTGGGCGAGCCGCCCTACCAGCAAGTACCTTTGTGTTCTCTGCACTCCGGCGCACTTGGTAGCACCGTGGTGCGCAGGTAAATCACGCCACTGTCTTTCACCCGGTACACATGGATAGGCGTACAAGCCCCGCAATAACCGGCGGCCTTGCTAGATTCTTCAATCTCTAAATGGCCTTGGCGCAGCTTGAATTCAAACATGCAGCCCTGAATATTGTTTTCCTCGCCATGGATGCGCGTGTAGGCCTTGCCGCAGGCCTGGTAGGCGAACAACTGCGTCTCGTAGCCAAACTCCATGCCCTTGTACTGGCCGAAGCCCGTGGCCGTACCGTCTTTGAAGGACTCGGTCATGCGCAGGGACGGTTCTTTGGCCGTGGCAGGGCTTGTGGCCAGGCACAGGGCCAGCAGTAAACATGGGGCAAACAGGGCGCGCATAGGCAAAGAGGATACGTGCAAGCAGCTTCGGATGGCAAGCGGCGCAAAACGCCTTGGCGTGGCTTTGGCAAAACCCAGGAAATCAAAAAGCCTTACGCTTCACGTTGTTGTTACACTTTTGGCGACAAAATCGGTGTTGAGTAGCAATATTAGCAATGCCAACGTGTTTGCCCCGCCAGACAGGCTTTTTGTTGACCGCTTCCTTGCCACTTCAACCCAGAAGGACCCGTATGCGAATTCTTAAATCAGCCGCCACTTGCATCATCAGCCTGACCCTCACCGCGTGCGCGGGGTTCATTGAAATACCCCTAGCCAACGGAAAGAGCGTCAGCCTGGAAAAGCGGACCGCCATCGACAGCTACGGCAAAAAAGACGAACCGGCATACCGGCCCGCAGCGCACTGGGTTCTTGACCCAAGCCGGGGCTGGCCGACGGGAAATCGCACTGCGCAGCAGTGGTCCAGGCAGTGATGGTTTGGTGACTGTGAGGCAGTCTTTGGAAATATTCCATGTAGTAGTTTGGAATTAGTAAAAAGCGCGGTGAATATCCCCGGAGATCGACTCCTTTGAAACATTCCGCGTTAGTGTTATTTGTATTGAAAGCCCTATCCCATGGTAATAAAACCAATTGACGATAAATCAAAGCGCCAAAAGCTACTTACGGAGTTAATAACTTCTCCGAAGCTCAGCGCCGATCAAAAAAAATGGCTCAAAAAAGAATTAAATATTTTTAACAAAGGTATCAGGGGGGAAGCTGAAGCTGCGCACTACTTGGATAGCTACTTCAAGGACAACGAAAACCACGTACTGTTGCATGATCTTAGGCTGGTAGTCGAGGACGACGTGGCGCAGATTGATCATTTGATAATTTCCAGAGGGGGAAATATTTACCTCATAGAGACAAAAAATTACTCAGGAAATCTATCGATTAATGACCATGGCGAATTCACGGTGCAATACGACCAGGATGCTTTTGGCGTACCCTCCCCATTGGAGCAAAGTCGTCGGCATGAGCGGATCCTAAGAAAAGTATTTGCCAATCTAAAGATAACGGGTCGCGTTGACACTGACTTTAATTTTGTACATCTTGTACTGATGCATCCCAAAGCGATTATTCACCGTCCAGCAGCTAGCGCATTTGATACTTCATTTCTTCTAAAGGCGGATCAATTTCCAACATGGCATAAAAATTTCATCGAAAACCGAAATGCTTCGGGATTCATGAGCAGTTTGATAAATCTACGAAGCTCGAGCGCGATCAAAGAGTGGGGTGAATTAATCAAGGGTCAGCACAAACCAAAAGGCCTCTTGGATTTACCCGAATTCATCGCTCCGAAGCCTATAAAGCAGAAGAATTCCGAACCAAGAAAATCGGACATTTCAAGCCAGAAAAATCCTCATGAAAACTCAGCGGTAACAACAGCAAAGCAACTTATTTGCGCCCATTGCGGCGTAAAAATCGACTATGCGGTTGGGCAGTATTGCTGGCGAAACCCTGCCCGATTCAACGGCTTGCAATATTGCAGAGAGCATCAGGCCTTGTTTTGATGGCTTATTCAAAAAGTATTCGGGTTGCACGCGCTGGACAAAGCGATGTCCAGACGTTCAACCGTTAAATCCTCAAAACCTCTCCATATAAGGCCGCAAATCCAGCTCATGCGTCCAGGCGTCGCGGGGCTGTTGGTGCAGCATCCAATAGGCGTCGGCAATGTGGTCGGGGTTGAGGATGCCGCCCTGGTCTTTGAGGGCGTAGCGTTCGGGGAATTGGGTGCGGATGAATTCGGTGTCGATGGCGCCATCGATGATGGTGTGGGCTACGTGCACGCCCAGCGGCCACAGTTCGCGGGCCATGCTTTGGGCCAGGGCGCGCAAAGCCATCTTGGCGCCTGAAAAACCGGCAAAGTGGGCGCTGCCGCGCAGCGAGGCGGTGGCACCGGTAAAGATGATGCTGCCCTTGTGCGCCACGCCCTGCCCGCTCGCGGCATCAGAACTTGCATCGGGCCGCGCCACCATGCGCTTGGCTACTTCGCGCCCGGTCAGGAAACCGGCCAGGCAGGCCATTTCCCACATCTTGGTGTAGCGGCGCGCGGTCTCGGTCAGGATGCTGCTCGGCGAGTTGGCGCCGATGTTGAACACCAGCACCTCAATCGGCCCGATCTGCGTTTCGATATGTTCCACCAGCGCGATGACGTCTTCGTCTTTGCGCGCGTCCGAGCCAAAGCCGTGGGCTATGCCGCCCTCAGCGCGGATGTGTTCCAGCAGCGGTTGGAGCTTGTCCAAGGTGCGCCGCGTGGCGCAGACGGTGTAGCCCTCGCGGGCAAAGCGGCGGGCCACGGCGCCGCCGGTGGCGTCACCCGCGCCGATGACGAGGCAAACTTTGGCTTGGGCCATGGTGCGGCCTTCAGGCACGGGGCGGCAGGCCGCGCACCAGGGTTAAAAACTCCAGCGAAGTACCAGCGCGGCGGTGTTCGGACAATGCTTGGTACTCAGGGTCGGCAAACCAGGCGCGGGCTTTGTCTTCGGACGGGAACTTAAAAATGATCATGCGCCCGGCGCGTGGCGCCGTACCTTCCAGATGCACCGGCGCGTCGTCAAAGGTGATGAACTCGCCGCCATAGCGCTTGAGGATGGGGAAAAAGCCTTTCTCATACTGGCGGTAAGCGCCCGCGTCGGTCACTTGCAGGTTGACGACGGCATATACAGCGATATCACTCATAGTTAGTTCCTTTGAAAAAAACTGGGTAAAAACCCCAGCCAATAGCAGCATCAGTCCGTCACTGCAAGCAGCGCAGCCACGCAACTCCTGTCACTGCGAGGAGCGCAGCGACGCGGCAGTCCATGCACGTAGGAAGCCATGGATTGCCACGGCCTATGGCCTCGCAATGACGGGTTTGGACGGATGCAGAGCATTCCTAAAACGTTTGCCCCCGGCAAGGTCGTTGTAGCAGCGGGCCTAGAGCCGCATTGTCCTGCGCGCGACAGCACCGCCATCGCACTGGGCCGAACAAGCCCACAGCCCGGCGCGCAAGAGGCCGCAGACCGCATGAATCTTATAAGATGCATTCAAACAGCGCCCACGGCCAGCAGCCCGGCGCATACCCATAACGAGGAGTTCGGACATGCCCGTGATAGAGAGCCAAGTGGACACCCTTGGCGAGGCCTTCGTGCGCAACCGCGCAGATATGCTCAAAGCCCTGGCCGGGGTGCGTGCCGTAGAAGATAAGGTGCGCGCCACCGAGGCCGAGAAGCAGCCTAAGTTCCACAAGCGCGGCCAGCTGATGCCGCGCGAGCGGGTGAACCTGCTGCTGGACCGAGGCACGCCTTTTCTAGAAATTTCCACCCTGGCCGGTTACAAGCAGCACGACGACAAAGACGGCTCGCTGGCCGGGGGCAATAGTATTTGCGGCATTGGCTATGTGTGCGGCGTGCGCACTATGGTGACGGCGTCCAACAGCGCCATCAAGGGCGGCACCATCACCCCTTGGGGCTTGCGTAAAAGCTTGCGCATGCAAGACATTGCCATGAAGCAAAAGCTGCCCGTAGTTAGCCTGCTCGAATCAGGCGGCGCCAATTTGCTGTACCAGGCCGAAATCTTTATCGACGGCGGCACCACCTTTGCCAACCAAGCGATGTTGTCGGCAGCAGGTGTACCGCAAATTACCGTGGTGCATGGGTCTAGCACGGCGGGTGGCGCTTATGTGCCTGGCCTGTCGGACTACAGCATCATGGTGCGCAAAAACGCCAAGGTGTTTTTGGCCGGGCCGCCGCTGCTTAAAGCGGCCACCGGCGAGGTGGCGGGCGACGAGGAACTGGGCGGCGCTGAGATGCACGCCCAGGTCACCGGCACTGCCGAGTTCTTGGCCGAGAGCGATGCCGACGGCATCCGCCTGGCGCGCGAGGTGATGGCCAGCCTGGACTGGAACAAGCACCGCCCGCAGTTTGCCGATGCGCCAGTGCGAGCGCCGCTGTACAGCCCGGACGAACTCTGCGGCGTGGTGCCGGTGGACTACCGCCAGCCTTATGACTGCCGCGAAGTGATCGCCCGCATCGTCGATGGCAGCGAGTTTTTAGACTTTAAAAGCGAATACGACAACCAGACCATTTGCGGGCGCGCCCGCATCCACGGCATGCAAGTGGGCATCTTGGGCAACAACGGCCCCATCACCGCCAAGGGCGCGACCAAGGCCGGGCAGTTCATCCAGCTATGCGACCAAGCCGATATTCCGCTGGTGTTTTTGATGAACACCACCGGCTATATGGTGGGCACCGAAAGCGAGCAAGGCGGCATCGTCAAACACGGCAGCAAGATGATTCAGGCCGTGGCCAATGTGCGGGTGCCGCGTATTACGGTGGTGATTGGCGCGTCCTTTGGCGCTGGCAATTACGGCATGTCCGGGCGGGGTTTTCGGCCCGACTTTATTTTTGCCTGGCCCAATGCGCGCACGGCGGTCATGGGGGGCGAGCAAGCGGCCAAAGTGCTGTCCATCGTGAACCGCGAAAAAATCCTGAAAGAAGGCCGCGAACCGACGGCCGACGAGGAAAGCAAATTTGCCTTTATGGAAGGCGCCGTCATCCATCAGTTTGACCGCGACTCGCAAGCCTTGTCGGGCACCTCGCGCTTGTACGACGACGGCCTGATAGACCCGCGCGACACCCGCCGCGTGCTGGCCATGACCCTGTCCATCTGCCGCGAAGGCCGCACCCGAGCGCTCAAGCCCAACAGCTTTGGCGTGGCGCGTTTTTAATTGAGGTGGCCACACATGCTGTTTGACAAAGTATTGATAGCCAACCGGGGCGAGATCGCGGTACGCATTATTCGCGGGTGCCAGCGCATGGGCTACCGCACGGTGGCGGTGTATTCCGAAGCCGACCGCGACGCGCCGCACGTGGCCCTGGCCGATGAAGCCGTTTGCATAGGCCTGGCGCCAGCGCAAGAATCGTATTTATCCATAGACAAATTAATTGCCGCAGCCCAAAGCAGCGGCGCTGGCGCCATCCATCCGGGCTATGGCTTTTTGTCCGAGCGCGCAGCGTTTGCACAGGCGGTGCAAGACGCGGGCTTGGTGTTTATCGGCCCAGACCCGCAGGCCATCGAGGCCATGGGCAACAAGAGCGCCTCCAAGATACGCATGCTGGCTGCGGGCGTGCCCTGCGTGCCGGGCTACCAGGGCGACGACCAAAGCGACGACACCTTGGTGACCGAGGCGCAAAAAGTAGGCCTGCCGGTGATGGTCAAAGCCGCAGCAGGCGGCGGCGGGCGCGGTATGCGCTTGGTACACGATGCGCACGATTTGTTGGCCGCTATCCAGTCCGCCCGCAGCGAGGCCACCAACGCTTTTGGTGACGGTCAGTTGCTCATCGAAAAAGCCGTGCTGCATGCGCGCCATGTGGAGATTCAAGTCTTTGGCGACCGGCACGGTAATGTGGTGCATATCGGCGAGCGCGATTGCTCGGTGCAGCGGCGCAACCAAAAAGTGGTGGAAGAAGCGCCCAGCCCGGCGGTGGACGAAGCCCTACGCGCACGCATGGGCGCAGCCGCCGTGGCCGCAGCGCGGGCGGTGCAATACGTGGGCGCGGGCACAGTGGAATTTATGCTGGCCCGCGATGGCAGCTTTTTCTTTCTAGAGATGAACACGCGCTTGCAGGTAGAGCACCCAGTGACCGAAATCGTCTATGCCCTGGACTTGGTGGAATGGCAATTGCGCGTAGCCCAAGGCGAAGCGCTGCCGCTGGCGCAAGAGGCCATCAACGCACGACGCAAGGGCTGGGCGATGGAGGTGCGTTTGTGCACCGAAGACCCGGCTAACAACTTTGTGCCGCAAACCGGCCCGCTGCTGGCTTGGCATGCGCCGCATGGCGTGGGCATGCGCACCGACCACGGCCTGCGCCAGGGTGGCGTGGTGTCGCCGTACTACGACTCGATGCAAGCCAAGCTGATTGCCAGCGGCGACACGCGCGAGCAGGCCTGCCGCACGCTCTTGCATATGCTGGACCACACGGTGCTGCTGGGCGTGACCAGCAACCGCGACTACCTGCGCCAGATCATTGCGCACCCGGTGTTTGCAGCGGGTGATTTTTCGACCGGCTTTATTGCCGAACACCTGAGCCCCGAAAGCTTTGCCGCCAGCCGCGTACCCACTGCGCTGCATAGTGCGCTGGCTGCCGTGTTGATGTACCGCAGCCAGGCGCTGGCTTTGCAGGCCGATGCCGGGCTGGATGCCGAACTGCTGGAGTGGCAAAGCTCGGCCCCGGCGCAAGTGCCGCTGCTGCTGCAATGCGGCGAGCGCAAGTTGCGCCTCACTGTGGCCGCGCTGGGCCAGGGCGCTTACCGCGTGCAACACGAGAGGCAAACGCTGGAGCTGGAAGTGGTGTCCATGCAAGCCCCCGCGTTGCGCTTTAGGCACCAAGGCCTGGACGCCCAAGCCGACTATGCGCTGACGGGGAATATGGTGCATTTGTCACACGCCGGCCTGACCCTTAGCTACACCGACACCACGCTAGCCCCGGCCAGCAAGGATGCAGCGGGAAGTGACGGGCGCATGCTGGCGCCCATGGACGGCAAGATTTTGAAAGTGTTGGTGCAGCCCGGCGACACGATTAGCAAAGGCCAAACGCTGGCGGTGCTGGAGGCCATGAAAATGGAATTTGCCATCAGCAGCGGCGTCGATAGCAGCGTCACCGCCGTGGCCTGCCAAGTCGGGCAACAAGTGAAAGCGCGCCAGTTACTCATCAGCCTGGCACCCACGCAAACCAAAGAAGGAACCCCGGCATGAAGCTCTACCACTGTGTCGATGCGCGCTCGCTGCGCCCTCTGTGGGCCCTGGAGGAAATGGGCTTGCCCTACGAGCTAGAAGTGCTGCCCTTCCCGCCGCGCGTGTTCAAAAAAGACTACCTGGGCGTGAACCCGCTGGGCACCATCCCCTACCTAGTCGACGGCGACACGCACATGACCGAGTCCAGCGGTATGTGCCACTATTTGGTGGAGCGCTACGGCAAGCATGCGTTTGGCGTGCGGCCCGAGCACCCGGAATACGGCAGCTATGTCAATTGGCTTTTCCATAGCGACGCCACCCTCACCTTTCCGCAAACCGTGGCGCTGCGCTATGGGCTGATGGAGCCGCCGCCGCGCAAGCTGCCGCAAGCGGTGGACGACTACAAAAAATGGTATTTGGCGCGCTTGCGCATGCTAACGGCCCATTTGCAAGACCGCGAATTTTTGTGCGACGGGCGCTTCACCATCGCCGATATTTGCATTGGCTATGCGCTGTTTTTGGGCACCACGCCAGGGCTGGACATGGGCGCGCACTACGCGCCGCATGTGCAGGACTACCTAGCCCGCTTGCTGGCACGTCCAGCGCTAATCCGCGCACGCGCTTTGGGCGCGTAAGCACGCGCAAAGCTCTTTATTGGAATGCCCACTTTGAACTGACCCTAGGATGCCCGCATGAACCCCGTGGACCCAGCCGAAACTGAATTAATGCTTGAACAAGTGCGCCGCTTTGCACAAACCGAAGTGGCGCCGCACTTGGAGGAGTGGGAAGCAGCTGGCGAATTTCCGCGCAGCATGTACAAGCGCTGGGCCGACTTGGGTTGGCTGGCCATGGGCTACCCGGAAGAATTAGGCGGCATTGCCGCGCCCTGGACGCTGCGCAATGCCTTTGGCGTAGCCGCAGCGCGCTACACCGCAAGCGGCGGCTTATTGGCCAGCTTGGGTAGCAATAGCATTGGCCTGCCACCCATCATCAACTACGGCAGCGCCGCCTTAAAGCAAGCCATCGTGCCGCCGGTATTGGCGGGCGACAAAATTGCAGCGCTTGGCATCACAGAACCCGGCGGCGGCTCAGACGTGGCCAATCTGCGCACCACGGCGCGGCGCGAGGGCGATTACTACATCATCAACGGCGAGAAGACCTTTATTACCTCGGGCATGCGATTTGACTGGATCAGCCTGGCGGTGCGCACCGATGCGGACAACAAAGGCGCAGGCGGAATATCGATGATCGCGGTGCCGGGCGAGGCGCCTGGCATCACGCGCACCAAGCTGCACAAAATGGGTTGGCATTGCTCGGACACCGCCAGCCTGCACTTTGACAATGTGCGCGTGCCGGTGGCCAACTTGTTGGGTGAGGAAAACAAGGGCTTCAAAATCATCATGACCAACTTCAATGGCGAGCGCCTGGGCATGTCGGCCACCGCCATTGGCATGGCCGAAGCTTGCTATGACGAAGCGCTGGCCTGGGCGCGCGAGCGCAAGACCTTTGGGCAGCCGCTGACCAGCCACCAAGTCTTGCGCCACAAACTGGTGGATATGCGCATGCGCATCGAGGCCAGCCGCGCCTGGCTAGATAAGCTGTCGGTGCAAGCCGATGCCGGCCAAACCGGCCAGGCCTGGGTGGCCGAGGTCTGCATGCTCAAAAACCAGTCCACCCAAACCATGCAGTTTTGCGCCGACCAGGGCGTGCAGATTTTGGGCGGCATGGGCTATATGCGTGGCAGCGCCTGTGAACGGATTTACCGCGAAGTGAAGGTGATGACGATTGGCGGCGGCGCCGAAGAAATCATGAAAGAACTGGCGGCGCGCCAATTGGATATTTAAGGACACTTACTATGGAAAAAGCCATACTCACTTGCGCGCTTACCGGCGTGCTGACCGATCCCAAGCAACACCCGGTGCCCGTCACGCCCGCGCAAATGGCAGCAGAGGCCAAAGCTGCGTTTGAAGCCGGTGCGTCCATCATGCATGTGCACATTCGCCGCCAGGAAGAAGGCATGGGCCATATGCCATCGTGGGACCCGGACGTGGTCTGGGAAGTGACCGAGGCCATACGCGCCGCCTGCCCTGGCGTCATCATGAACCTGACTACCGGCGTGGTGGGCAAAGACATTGCCGGGCCGCTGGCCTGCATACGCCGCGTGCGGCCCGAAATCGCGGCTTGTAATGCGGGCACGCTGAACTACTTAAAGATACGTTCGGATGGCCGTTGGGCCTGGCCGCCGATGGTGTTTGACAACCCAGTAGACAAGGTGAAAGCCTTTTTGGACGTGATGCACGAGACTGGCACGATGCCCGAGTTTGAATGCTTTGACGTGGGCATTGTGCGCTCGGTGGCTATGTTCAAAAAAGCCGGTATGACCGACCACCTGGACTACAACTTTGTAATGGGCGTGGACTCGGGCATGCCCGCCGATGCCGAGCTACTGGGCTGGCTGCGCAAGCAAATCGACCCAGGCGTGACCTGGCAAAGCACGCTGATTGGCCGCCAGGAAATTTGGCCGGTGCACCAGGCCACCGCCGATTTGGGCGGCATGCTGCGCACCGGTTTGGAAGATACCTTTTATCTGCCCGATGGATCGCGCGCCAGCGGCAACGGCGCACTGATCGAAGCCCTAGCCCGCTGCGCCCGCAATGCCGGACGCGACATCGCCTCCCCCGCCGAAGCCCGCGCCCGCTTGGGGTTGCGCGCCGCAGCATAGGCCAAGCCTTCATTGTTGAAACAACTTTCCACGCAATCACCCCGGAGAAAACATGCAATTCACGCACGAACACCGCGAAGTCCAAAAAACCCTCAAACGCCTGATTGACGAGGACATCAACCCCCATGTGGACGAATGGGAAGAAGCCGGTATTTTTCCGGCGCATGAGGTGTTTAAGAAGCTGGGCAATTTAGGCCTCTTGGGCCTGACCAAGCCCGAAGCCTATGGCGGCGCGGGACTGGACTACAGCTACAGCCTGGCGATGGCAGAAACGCTGGGGCATATCCACTGCGGCGGCGTGCCCATGGCCATCGGCGTGCAAACCGATATGTGCAGCCCGGCGCTAGCGCGCTTTGGCAGCCCCGAACTCTGCGCCGAGTTTTTAACACCGGCCATTGCGGGCGACATGGTGGGCTGCATCGGCGTGTCCGAGCCGGGAGCGGGCAGCGATGTGTCGGCCATCAAAAGCTATGCGCGCAAAGACGGTGACGACTACATCATCAGCGGCCAAAAAATGTGGATTACCAACAGCCTGCAAGCCGATTGGATGTGCATGCTGGTCAATACCGGCGAAGGCCCGGCGCACAAGAATAAAAGCCTGGTGATGGTGCCCATGCGCGAAGGGCGCGGCGGCAAATTGACACCCGGTATTGAAGTGGCAAAAAAAATCCGCAAGATCGGCATGAATAGCAGCGACACCGGCCTGATTTATTTTGACGAAGTGCGCGTGCCCCAGCGCAACCGCATTGGCGGCGAAGGCCAGGGCTTTATTTACCAAATGCAGCAGTTCCAGGAAGAGCGCCTGTGGGCGGCGGCCAGTACTTTGCAAGGCCTGAACAATTGCATTGAAGACACGATTGCCTACGCCCAAGAGCGCAAACTCTTTGGCGCCACGCTGGCCGATCAGCAATGGGTGCAGTTCAAACTGGCCGAGATGAAAACCGACGTAGAAGCCTTGCGCGCCCTGACCTACCGCGCTTGCGAGTTGTATGTGCAAGGCCAGGACGTGACCGAGCTGGCCAGCATGGCCAAGCTCATGGGCGGACGACTCAACCGCACCGTAACAGACGGCTGCCTGCAGTTCTGGGGGGGCATGGGCTATTCTTATGAAACCCGTATTTCTCGCGCTTATCGGGACGGGCGTCTGGGCTCCATCGGTGGTGGCGCGGATGAAGTGATGCTGGGTATCCTCGCAAAAATTATGGGCATTGCCAAGCGACCACCCCATAACTAAGCGGCTGGTGCACCATGCGACCTGGCCTTAAATAGAAGGATGGAACCATGAAAAAGCGCATCCGCAAAACGCTTCTGGCCATGCTGGCTTTTGCCAGCCTGGGCGCGCAGGCCACTGAATGGAAGCTCATTACCACCAGCAGCGATCTCAGCAAAATTACCTACTGGTATGTGGACCCGAGCAGCATCGTGGTGCAATCCAATGTACTCCAAGCCCGCTTGCGCACCGCGTGGTCTGCGGTGCAATATGGGCCCAACAACACCGGCTACCAGTCGACCACCTATGTCAATTACATTGACTGCGAGCGCCGCACCATCGCCTTTACCGGCAACACCTATTTCAGCGACATGGAGTCCACCAGCGAACCGGTGTACCAGGAAGACGCCAAGCCAGTACAAGCCCTGCGCTTTAGTGCGGTACGACCCGGTACGCCGGGCGAGATACGCATTAACTACCTGTGCCAGTCGCACGGCACCTCGTCCAATAAGCTGATCTAGGATGTAGTCAACGCGGGGATGTCGTATCGCGTGCGGCAATCTCCGTCAGGAAGTTTGCTTTACAGCCCGAGCGCAAAGCGCGCCGCCTTAACCATGCTGGCGGCATCAACGCGAAAGTAAGCGCGCAATTCCTGGCGCGTATCGCTGCGTCCGAAACCGTCGGTGCCCAGCGTCAGATAGCGACGCCCTGCAGGCAGGTGGGCACGTATGCTTTCGGGCACGGCGCGCACATAGTCGCTGGCGGCGAGGATGGGGCCGCTGCCGCCTTGTAATTGCGCTTGCACAAAGGGTATCGCTGTGCCGATTCCGTCGATGGCATCTCGCTGCCAGCGCTGGCCGTCGCGCGCAAGCTCGCTCCAACTCGTCACACTAAATACCTCGGTGGCAATCCCCTGCGCTGAAAGCGCGGTGGCAGCTTTCATCACTTCACCCAAAATCGCACCCGAGCCCATGAGAGTCACGCGCGGCGCGTCCGTCGTCAGGTGCGCAGGCGCCGCCGACAAGCGGTAGCAGCCTTTGAGTAATTGCGCGTTCACGCCTTCGGGTAAATCGGGTTGTGCATAGTTTTCGTTCATCAAAGTGACGTAATAAAACACGTCTTGCTGCTCGACCAGCATTTCGCGCATGCCCTGGTCGATGATGACGGCCATTTCACCGGCAAACGCCGGGTCGTAGGCTTTGCAATTCGGAATGGTCGCGGCGACCAAATGGCTGCTGCCGTCCTGGTGTTGCAAACCTTCGCCGCCTAGCGTGGTGCGGCCTGAAGTCGCGCCGAGTAAAAATCCGCGCGCGCGTTGATCGGCTGCAGCCCAGATCGCATCGCCCACGCGCTGAAAGCCGAACATCGAGTAATAAATGTAGAAAGGCAACATGGCCAGACCGTGCACGCTGTAGCTGGTAGCGGCTGCCGTCCAACTGGCAATGGCACCTGCTTCGCTGATGCCTTCTTCAAGAATCTGCCCGTCCATGGCTTCGCGGTAACTCAGTACCGAGCCTATGTCTTCGGGCTCATACTGCTGGCCGACGCTGGAATAAATGCCTACCTGTTTGAACAAGTTCGCCATGCCGAAAGTGCGCGCCTCGTCAGCGACGATAGGCACCACACGCGGTCCGAGTTGCGGGTCTTTCAACAACTGTCCCAAGATGCGCACAAACGCCATGGTGGTCGACATTTCTTTGTTGTCGGCTTGCAGTGCAAAGCCTGCGTAGCCGGACAGCGCGGGCACCGGTACCACGTCACACGCGGTGTCGCGCTTGGGCAAGTAGCCGCCGAGTGCCGTACGTTTGGCGTGCAGGTATTGCATCTCAGGAGAATCCGCCGGAGGTTTGAAAAAGTCCATATTGGCGGCCTGCTCATCCGACAAGGGCAGATTGAAGCGATTGCGAAACGCCAGCAGCGCGGACTCGTCGAATTTTTTCTGGCTGTGCGTGGTCATCTTGCCCTGACCGGCCTGGCCCATGCCGTAGCCTTTTTTGGTATGCGCCAGTATCACCGTGGGTTGACCGGTATGCGCGGCGGCGGCAGCGTAAGCGGCATGAATTTTCACCAGATCATGGCCGCCGCGTTTGAGCCTGTCGATTTGCTCGTCGGTCAGGCCTTGCGCCAGTTGTGCGAGTTCGGGGTTTTGACCGAAGAAAGTTTCGCGGTTGAATCGCCCGTCCTTGGCGGCAAAGGTTTGCATCTGACCATCCACGGTGTTGGCGAATGCTTTGACCAAAGCGCCGTGTGTGTCGCGGGCGAACAAGCCGTCCCAGTCGCTGCCCCAAATCAGTTTGATCACGTTCCAACCGGCGCCGCGAAACAGTTTTTCCAGTTCATCGATGATGCGGCCGTTGCCGCGCACTGGGCCATCTAAGCGTTGCAAATTGCAGTTCACAACCCAGACTAAGTTATCCAATCGTTCGCGTGAGGCCAGCGTGAGTGCACTCATGCTTTCCGGCTCGTCCATTTCGCCGTCGCCGAACACGCCCCAGACCTTGCGGCTTTGGCAATTGAGTAAACCCCGGTGCGTCAAATAGCGCATAAAGCGCGCGTGGTAAATCGAGCTGATAGGGCCTATGCCCATAGAGCCGGTGGGGAACTGCCAGAAGTCCGGCATTAACCACGGATGTGGGTAGCTGGAGAGGCCGCGCGCGCCTTCGCGCGGGGCTTTGAGTTCTTGACGGTAATGCGATAAATCGGCTTCGCTCAAACGGCCTTCAAGGTAAGCGCGGGCATACACGCCAGGCGCGCTGTGCGGCTGGAAAAACACCAGATCGCCTTGGTGCTTGGCGTCGCGCGCGTGGAAAAAATGGTTGTAGCCGACCTCGAACAAATCGGCGGCGCTGGCGTAACTGGCGATATGCCCGCCGAGTTCGCCGTATGCACCGTTGGCTTTGGCCACCATGGCCAGCGCGTTCCAGCGCATCAGCGAAGCGAGTTTTTCTTCGATAGCCAAATCGCCGGGATAGGGCTGCTGCGCCTGCACTGGAATCGTGTTGACGTAGGGCGTGACGAGTTCGGGCGACCATTCAATTTGGCTTTGGTGCGCCAAGGCCACCATCTGGTCCAGCAGGTAACGCGCGCGTTCGGGGCCGTAAACGGCTACGACACCTTGAAAGGCTTCGCGCCATTCGGCGGTTTCTGTCGGGTCAATATCAGAGGTTTTTTGCAGCATGGCGGGCAATCGTTTGGATAGGACGAATAGGCCTCCAATATAAAAAAATTGGCCCACTATGTGCTGTTGAAAACACGGGCGCTAGGTTCTAATAAAAGCATAAAATGCTTTGAAATAAAGTTTTTTAGGTTCTTTATGCTTTTGGACTCGGTAGATTACAAAATATTGGCTCAGTTACAGGAAGACTCGTCGCTCACCAATGTGGAGCTGGCGCGGCGGGTGCATTTGTCGCCCTCGCCCTGCCTGCAAAGGGTCAAGGCGCTTGAGGCCGCCGGGGTGATTCAGCGCTATGTGGCGCTAACCCAGCCGCAAGCCTTGGGCCTGGGTTTGAATGTGTTTATTTCCATTAGCCTGAAAGAGCAATCCAAGGCGGCGCTGGCCGAGTTTGAGCGCCGTATCGCCGAGCATGACGAGGTGATGGAGTGCTATTTGATGACCGGCGACTCGGACTATCTCATCCGCGTGGCGATTGCCAACATGGGTGCACTGGAAAAATTTATTCTGGAACAGCTGACGCCGATTCCGGGTGTAGAAAAAATCCGAAGCAGTTTTGCGCTCAAGCAAGTGCGTTACAAAACCGCGCTACCCTTGCGCGGCGCGGGTGGTGCTTGATACAGCCTAGCCTCGCACCCCAGCAGCCAAGGCCTGATCGATATCCCACAAGATGTCGTCTATGTGTTCAATGCCGACCGACATGCGCACCATATCGGGCATGACACCGGCCTTGATTTGTTGCTCCGGCTCGAGTTGGCGGTGCGTGGTGGATGCGGGGTGAATGATCAGGGTGCGGGTATCGCCGATATTGGCCAGATGGCTCATGAACTGCGCCGCTTCGATAAAGCGTATACCGGCATCCATGCCGCCCCGAATACCAAAGGCCAAGAGGCCCGAGGCACCGGGCAGCCCATCGACGCTACGCATCTGGCGCTGTACCAAATCGTATTGCGGGTGGTCCGGCAAGCCGGGGTAATTGACCCAGCTAACGCGCGCATCGTCTTTTAAAAACTGCGCTACTTTGCGCGCATTGCTGCAATGGCGCTCCATGCGCACATGCAGGCTTTCGGTGCCTTGCAATATTTGCCAGGCCGAGAACGGCGACAGGCAGGCGCCATATACGCGTAACACTTCCATACGC